>Ga0181537_10001315_pt1 | contig 22983 bp, 17 predicted proteins | sample PEATcosm2014_Bin_39_FD_119765 | JGI IMG/M metagenome (GOLD analysis project Ga0181537, IMG submission 119765) | Peatland microbial communities from MTU Mesocosm Facility, Houghton, MI, USA - PEATcosm2014_Bin23_10_metaG | ecosystem: Environmental > Terrestrial > Soil > Wetlands > Peat | place... | reverse complement strand
GGGGTGCTTGCGGCCACCCTTGGGCGGCACGTTGGCGATGGTGCCCTCGATGATCTTGAGGAGCGCCTGCTGCACGCCTTCGCCCGAGACGTCGCGGGTGATCGACGGATTGTCGGATTTGCGCGAAATCTTGTCGATCTCGTCGATGTAGACGATGCCGGTTTGCGCCTTCTCGACATCGTAGTCGCACTTCTGCAAGAGCTTTTGGATGATGTTTTCGACGTCCTCGCCGACGTAACCGGCCTCGGTCAGCGTCGTGGCATCGGCAATCGTGAACGGCACGTTGAGCAGGCGCGCCAGCGTTTCCGCCAGCAAGGTCTTGCCCGACCCCGTGGGGCCGATCAGCAGAATATTGCTCTTCGCGAGTTCCACCTCGTCCCGCGAACGCACGCCTTCCGCGCCGCGCGTCTGCAGACGCTTGTAGTGGTTGTACACCGCCACCGACAAGACGCGCTTGGCGCGTTCCTGGCCGATGACATATTCATCCAGGACTTTCTTGATCTCCTGCGGCTTGGGCAGCTTGTCGCGGGTACGTTCGGCGCGCTCTTCGAGCTCTTCGCGGATTATGTCGTTACACAGCTCCACGCATTCGTCGCAGACGAACACCGAGGGTCCGGCGATGAGTTTTCGAACCTCGTGTTGGCTCTTTCCACAGAAAGAGCAATACAACAGCTTGCCGTCATCATGTTTGCCGCGCGAATCTTCGCTCATGCTGTCCTCAAATTGACCACACCCCCGAGTCTCCACGGGGAAAGCGGCTAGAGTACCGACTATATAGCACCGGGCCGACCTCACGCAAAGGTGAGGTGGCGCGGGCTGTGACCGGGGTCCGAAGTCTAGGCCTTGGCAGGGATATCGCCGCGCTTCTCGAGGATGGAATCGACCAAGCCGTAGGCCCGGGCGGTCTCCGCGGTCATAAAGTTGTCCCGGTCGCTGTCCTGCTTGATGCGTTCGATGCTTTGGCGGGTGTGCTTGGCCAATATGCCGTTAAGGCGCTGTTTGGTCTCCATCACGTCGCGGGCATGGATGTCGATATCCGACGCCTGGCCCTGAAAACCGGCCGACGGCTGGTGAATCATGATTTTCGAGTTCGGCAGCGAATAGCGCTTGCCGGCGGCGCCGCCCGCGAGCAAAACCGCCCCCATCGAGGCCGCGAGACCCACGCAAATGGTGCTCACGTCCGGTTTGATGAATTGCATGGTGTCGTAAATCGCAAGGCCCGCGCTCACCGAGCCGCCGGGCGAATTGACATAGATTGCGATATCCTTCTCGGGGTTCTCCGACTCCAGGAACAAGAGCTGCGCCACGACCAGATTCGCCATGTAGTCCTCCACGGGACCCACGATGAAAATGAGGCGCTCCTTGAGCAAACGCGAATAGATGTCGTACGCCCGCTCGCCGCGAGCGGTCTGCTCCACCACCATCGGAACCAAATTCAGTGCGCGCGTGGTCATGTAATTACAGCCTTTGATGTCGAATCCGATCGGTCTACCTTCTGTGAGGACTTGCTGGCGCGATTTCAAGAGATGCAGTGCGCCGGCTCATGCCTCGAAATTCATCACTTCCCTAAACGTCGACACAGTCCTCTGCACCTTAGCATGGTCGAGTATCCAATCCACGACCTGGTCCTCAAGTGCGAGACTTTCCACCTGCCGCATGGCGTCCGCGTTTTGCTGATAGGCGCGCTTCATGGCGGCCGCATCCCCATACGCACCCACCATCTCATCCAAACGCTCGTCCGCCCGCTTCGGGTCCAACACCAGGTTCTCGCGGCGAATGACGTCGTTCAACAGCAGCCCCAGGGCGACGCGGCGGCGCGCGGGTTCCACCAAAGGTTCACGCGCCGGCGCCTGCGAGGCGTCTTTCGCGCCGCTGCGGCGCATGGCTTCGATCTGCATGTCCCGGATCTGCGACTCGAGCAAGGCGTTCGGCACGTCGACGGGATTGGCTTGATACAGCTTTTCCAACACCGCCACCTTGTTGCGGTTGCGCAGGTTCTGCTCGAGTTCACGGCGCATATTGGCCGCGACGTCCTCGCGCAATTTGGCGACTCCGCCCTCCGCGACGCCGAATGATTTGCAGAACTCCTCATCGAGTTCGGGCAGCGTCGGCGCTTCGACCGTCTTGATCTCGGTGGCAAAAATCGCCGCCTTGCCGGCGAGCTCGCCGACCCGATAATCGGCGGGAAAGTGCACCGCAATGTCGCGATGTTCGCCGGCAGCGGCGCCTATCAATCCCTGCTCGAGTTGCGGCAGCATCCGCCCCTCGCCGAGCACGATCCGGACATTTTCGCCCTTGCCGCCGGCAAATTCGGCGCCGTCGATCGTGCCGACGAAATCGATGGTGACCTTGTCGCCGGAGGCGGCGGCACGCTCGACCTGGGTGTATTTCAGCTGCTGCTTGCGCAGCCGCTCGATCATTGCGTCGACGTCGCTGTCCGTGACCTCCGCTGAAATTCGTTCGACTTGCAGCGACTCGAACGGTTGCAACGATACTTCCGGAAAGACCTCGAACGTCGCGATGTAGGTAAGATCCTGGCCCTCGCCCACGCTTTGCGGCTCGATGCGCGGGTTACCGGCCGGCGAGAGGTGTTTCTCGGTCACCGCCTCGGCGAAGCTCGACTGCAGCAGCTCACCGATCACCTCACGGTGCACTTGTGAACCGAACTGCTGGCGGATCACCTTGAGGGGCGCCTTGCCGGGACGGAAGCCATTGAGGCGCGCGGTCCGGCTCAGGCTCTTCAGGCGCGCGGCGATTTCCTTGGTGACCCGTTCGGCCGGCACCTGCACTTGCATGCGCCGCTCCAGCTTGCTGATGCTCTCAACCGAAACCTGCATGTCGATCCTCTTGAATCCAATGCTTGGTGCGAAAGGCGAGACTCGAACTCGCACGGGTTACCCCACCAGATCCTAAGTCTGGCGCGTCTACCAATTCCGCCACATTCGCATCAGGTTAGCTCTTCTGAATAGCCCGCTAGTATAACCGAGGCTCTGCGGCCTAGCGCGGCTCGCTTTCGCGCACCAGGAGACGCGCCACTTCGCGCAACGCCGGCAGGCCGTTTTCGAGCATGAAGTAGAGCGGGCTGTCGCCGTGGAACGGCGCGGCCTCGCGCGGCGCATGTACCCACGCCCAAGCCCGGTCCTTGAGCCCGCTGCCCGCCGTCAAGGAAAATTGAATATTGGCGATCAGCGCCGCTCTTTCCTGCTGCGTCGCCGAAAGACGCGGTGCCTGGCCCAAGCGGTAGCGCTCGAGCACCTTGGGGGACGGAATCTTGAGCAGCCGGCACTGCTGCAAAGGCGACAATTCCCAGGCGTCGGCAATCGCGAAAAATCGCTGCAGCGCGCTCGTGCTGGTATGTTTGCCCGCGCGGCGGCTCGCAGGCTGCAATACCAATCTGGGTCCGGTACGGGGCTTGCTGGGCAAGGCTGTTCTCACGCTAACAGGCGAGCATACTCCCTAAAATGCGGGGCGCTCGCCATCCTGGGTGCGGCCCCGCTATGATGGGCGCATGCCGCAGACTTTCGCCGAAAGGCTCGCCCGAGCGCACCACACCAGCGGCAGTCTGGTGTGCGTCGGACTCGATCCGGAGATCGAAAAACTGCCCGCGGACCTCTCGGCGGATCGCGCACCCATTCTCGCTTTCAACCGCCGCATCGTCGATGCGACGGCGGACGTCGCGGCGGCATACAAACCGCAGATCGCCTTCTACGGTGCGCAGGGGGCCGAGGATCAATTGCTGGCGAGCATCCGCTACATTCGCGAGCGCGCGCCCGCCGCCCTGGTCATTCTCGATGCAAAGCGCAGCGACATCGGCAACACCGCCGAAGCCTACGCGCGCGAGGCGTTTGATCGCTACGGCGCGGATGCGGTCACCGTGAATCCCTACATGGGCGGGGATTCGGTGCGGCCCTTTCTGGCCCGGCCGGAGCGCGGCGCGATTCTTTTGTGCCGCACGTCGAATTCCGGTGCCAGAGACTTTCAAGATCTTGGCGTCGACGGCCTGCCGCTCTATCGCCGCGTGGCGGAGCACGCCACGGCGCATTGGAACGAATACCGAAATCTCATGCTGGTGGTCGGCGCCACCTACCCGCGGGAAATGGCCGACCTGCGACGCGCGCATCCGCACGTGTGGTTCTTGGTGCCGGGGATCGGCGCGCAAGGCGGCGATCTCGAGGCAATCCTCGAGGCGGGACTGGACGCGCGCGGCGAGGGTCTCTTGATCAGTTCTTCGCGCAGCATCATCTACGCCGACGGGGGCTCGGCCGCGGGCATCCGTGCGGCAGCGGTGCAACTGTGCGCCGCCATCAACCGCAGGCGCAACCTGCGTCCCGAACGCGCCGCGGCAGGCGCCGCTTAGGCCGGTCCAATACGCCTCCTCGCTACTGCAAGCCGGCGAACACCGCCCGAGCCTGCGTGAGCCGCTGCAATACGGCACTCTTCTCCGCCGCATTATTCCAGTCCGGGTACGCCGTCGTTGTCTCGGTCATCCGATCAACCCACGCCACGAAATACCGGGCATCGGCGGCTGAATGCGGCTTGACTCCCGCCAGCGTGACATAGATCGGGCTGGTGGTCGCATAGGCATAGGTGTCGAGGACCGGGTAGCGTCCAGCCTCGGTGGAGGCGCGCGCAACGCACCAGCCGCTGTCCGTGAGCGCGACACTGCCGGTGAATTCACCCTGATCCAGGGTGCGGCGCGGCGCGACGAAGGAGCGGACCACCCGGCCGTTGCATACGAGTTCCAGATGATCGACGGGCACGATGGATCGCAGCCGCACCGAGAATTTGACCGCGCGTTCCACCCCGTCAAATTGCAATTCGTCGCCGATTCCCGCACCCCCCAACGTGAACCCGAGCAAGGGCCCGTTGGTCGCAAAGCTGCGTCCGGCCTTGAGGGCGGCCATCCATTGCTGCGGGTCCGTATCGCCGGCGGACACCCGCGCATAGACGCGGTTCATGCCGACGGGTCCGCGCAGCGAGGAAAAATTCGCCATGGCGTCGGTGCCGCCGGCCGCCGGTATGCGAAATCCCAGGTTGAGCAGCTGATACCACACGTGGGCGGTGGCACGATGATCGCTGAATCCGAGTATCTCCAAGTAATCGACTTTACCGAGCGCCACATCGACCGGTAACTCCATGGTCAGCGGCTCGCCCGGTTTCGCGACCGGTTCCGGGTAGTCGTCGAAGGGATGTACGTAACCCACCAGTGCGCCGCGGGAGTGCGCGATATCCGCCACATCCGCATTCATGGGATACAAGCTCGACGCGGCGGTATTGGGGTAACCCACATAGCCCGGCAAGATCACCCCGCCGGCAATGTCGAGCAATCCCAAATGACCCCAATAGCTCGTGTGATACTCCTGTCCGTGCACGATAAGAGCGCCCGGCTTGGACGCGGGATCGAGTTGCCCGCCGTTGTAGGCAATGTCGGGAAAGCGCTGCTCCTTGTTGACCAGCAGGGAATTCACGATGCCAAGGTCCTCCGCCTGCGCCTGCATGGCGAGATGCGCCGGCGTATTGCGGTACTCGCCGCCGTAGTTCATGTGCACGTGTACATCCGCGCTGACCCAATGCCCGGCATCAGGCACAGACCACTTCCCTTGGTCGAGATTCACCTGCAGATCGGTGCTCCGCCCCGGCTGCAGCACGAGCTTGCGCTGCTCGAAGCGGCGTTCGAAGCCGTGCAGAATGTCGACATTCACATCGCCCGCGGGCACATCGATATCGGCCGCGCCGCTTGCATGGAAGTAATGCGCCTCGACGTGCCGCTCGCTGCGATCGAAGGAATCGTCTGCACTGATCCAGGCTTTCTCAGGCGCGTAAGCGTGTCCCGAGGCATCGGTCACGCTGACGCGCGCGGCTGCCGCGTTGCCCCGCCCATCTCGAATCTCGATATGCAGGCGCGCCATCGGAGTCAGGTAGTGCCGCTCGCGCGGCTCGAGCGTCTCGATGACTCCACCCGGAATCCCCTCGACGCCGATTTCCGTGTTGCCGTTTCGGTTCGATATGAAAGCGATCCGCGTGCCGTCCGGCGACCAGCGCGGATACGTTTGATCATAATCGCCATAGCCGACCGGAAAGGCGTCACCGCCGGCGGCGGGCATCACCCACAAGTTGTGCCACGAACGGCCGAGATAGGAACTGAATACGAGACGCGAACCATCGGGGGAGATGTCCGGGCGCGCCTTCCAGTTGGTCTCCTCATAGTGGAATTCATTCGCAGCAGCGCCGGCGGCCGGATCCACGCCCGCAGCCGGCCGCGACGGCGTGCGCCAAAATCCGCCGGTTCCGTAGATGTGATTTCGATTGGAGACGTAGATGATGTCGCGGCCGTCGCGTGTCCACAGCGGATTGATCTCGTGATCGTAGGCACTGTAGTAGTAGCGCGGCAATTCACTCTTGTGTTCGCCGGTCAGTCGCTCGACATTGGTGAGCTTGCCGCGGTCGAAATCGGCGGTGAAGATATGAAAGCGCTTGTTGAACTGCGTCGAAACGAAGACGATGCGGCGGCCGTCGGGCGAGAAACGGGGTTCGACATTCACCGCACCGTTCGCCAGAAGCACGCCGGCGGCGCCTGTGGCCAAATCCAATACCCAAAGCTCCATCGCGTCGTTCCGATACGAGCTGTAGATGACCCAGCGGCCATCGGGCGACCAATCGGGCTGATAGTCAAAAGACGGCGCGGTGAGCTGCTGCGCGACGCCGCTGCCCAGCTTCTGCCGCCACAACGATCCGGCCATGGAATAAACCAGCTCGCTCGAATCCGGTGACCACGCAAGACTGCTGGGGCCGCTGGTCAACTGCGGCAGGTACATCTCGCGAAAGTAATACGGGTGGGGTAAATCGATCTGTTGCAGCACGGGCAGACGCCCGGCCATGGCGGCCGCGCCCGCCAGCAGGCCCAACAGCAAGCACGCCATCGGACCCGCGGCCGGCGGGTTGAACCCGCCGGCACGGCGCCGGACGATCAAAACTTCTGCCCGAACTTGATTCCGATTGTCCGCGGCTGGGTCGGAATGATGTAGGGCTGGTTGCAGGTGGTCGTCGCGCATTCGACGAAACGCGTCAGCTGTGCGCGCTTGTCTAAGACGTTGGTCACGTACAACTGCGCCTGCAGGCCGTTCTTTGCCGCCCCAGTCGACAGGTCGAACAGCGCATACGCCGGCATGTCGCCGATGGTTTGCTGGTCGATGAGCCGCAACAGCGGTGTCGTTTGGGTCTGATACATTCCGGAGGCTTGTACGAATCCCTCCCAATCCGCGATCGGGAACGACTCCCGTGCCACGAGATTCAGCTTGACCTTGGGAGCGATCGGCAACCGCGTACCGGCGGGTGCTTCCGGGCCGTTCGGCGCATTGCCCACCGCGTACGAATTGACCTGGTCGGGGCAGTTCGTGGAAAGAGCCGTCGTGCCCGGGATCGTGGCTTGAGGACCGCAGTAATTCGCCGTCGTCACTGCATGCAGGTAGGTCAAGCCCCCGGACAGCAGCAATCCACCGCCCGCCGCCCATTCGACGTCGGTCTCCAATCCCTTGATCTGGGCCGACGCGGCGTTTTGAATCACGGTCACGCTGTTCGGACCCAAGTACAGGAACTGGAAGTTGTTCCAGTCCTCGAGGAATATCGCGCCATTCCAACGCAGCCGGTGTCCGTCCCACTGCGTCTTCCAACCTATTTCGTAGTTCTTCAGTTCGTCCGCCTTATAGGGAGGGAAAATCGCCTTGATCTCGGAGTCGTAGACGCGGTTGACGCCGCCCGGCCGAAAGCCGGTGGAGAATGTGGCATAGACCAGGTGATCCGGGTCGAACTTGTAATTGAGGGTCAGGCGCTGGGTATGACCAGAAGCCTCCACCGTCTGGTTGAGGTCGGTGCAGGGAGCGCCGTGAAATGGCTGGTAATTGGGCTCCCCGCCCGCCCCGCCCGGCGGTCCGCAGATGTTCTGACCTGGATAGTATCCCGTCAGGCTCCCGTAATTGGCCGAGTAGCCGTAGAACCCTTGCAGCGAGTTCTCGTATTTGTAGAATCTGAGCCCCCCCGTCAGCGACCAGGACGGGTCTATATCCCAGGTTGCCTGGCCGAAAACCGCTTTGTCGCGATCCACGCGCTCCTCGTCGGTGAGCCAGATTGAGTTATTGGCGACCCCGGGGATGACCAAATTTGCCGAGAGGCCCTGTGTGTTGTACACGTTCGGGTTACCGTTTAGGCCGGGCATGACGTAGTCTTCCCAGATCTCATGCACTTGGCGCTGCGCAAAGACGCCGGCAGTTGCCTTGACCGCATACTGCTGCGGCGAGCTGATGCGCAGTTCGTTGCTCCACTTGGTGTAGTGGCCGTTGGTGATCACGAACTCTTGCGGCTCGATCTCCGGAGAGACACCCTTGATTCCTGCTCCGCCCAGCCAGTTGGCGCCGGACCCGAAGTACTTATCGTAGAAGTACGAGTAGTCGCTGTAGTCGTTGATCGAGTGTGTGTTGCGCACCAGCCAGCCGCCGGCGTAGACAATGTCGAAGTCGCTCACCTTGCCTTCGACCGTGAGCGCGGATTGAGTGAACGAATCGTGGGTGCTCTCGGGTCCGGAGTGCACCAGCTGAAGATCGCCCACTGCCGGATCGAATCCAAACAATCCATTGGCCGAGATCGCCTGCCCCATGAACGTCGGAGTAACGGTCCAGTTGTCCCCGATGTCGAGTTTCAGGGCGGCGCGCCCACCCCGGGTCTCGCTCGTGTTGTAGTCCTTGTTGACCCAGGCGGCGTTGTTGAGCGTGGTCCCGGAAGTGGGAAACGTGCGCACGCCGTCGACAATGCCGGCGGCGGAGTTGGTACCGGCCACGTTGTCGATATATCCGCCGTCATGTTCATCCCATCCTACGAGCCGGATCGCTGCGACTGGCGAGAGGGGCATGTTGACATAGCCCTCAACGGTGGAGCCGTAGCGGCCGTGGTCGATCGAATTGCCGCCGATGTCGTATGCGGCGGAGAATTTGCTCGAGTCCGGCTTGTTCGTGATGATTCGGATGGTGCCCGCCTCCGAACTCGCGCCGTACAAGGTACCCTGGGGGCCCTCGAGAACCTCGACGCGCGCAATGTCGTACACATGAATATCGATGGTGCCGTCGATGGTCGTCACCGGCTGCTCGTCGAAATACGTGCCGACGCTCGGTTGCGAAGCGGAGTGGTTGCCGTCCTGGCCGCTGACAACGCCGCGCATGTACATGTGGGTCGTGCCGACGCCGTTGCCGCCCTGACCGAGGCCTTTGACCGTCGTGACACCCGATAGGTACTTCACGTAGTCGTCGATGTTCACGATATTGAGCTCTTCGAGCTTCTCGTTGCCGAGTGCTTGAATGCTGATGGGTACGTCCTGCAGATTCTCGGTGCGCTTCTGCGCCGTCACCACCACTTCCTCGAGGGTGTTCGATTCCGCATCGGGCGCGGCGTGAACCGGGACTCCCGCGAGAATCGCCGAGATCGCCGACGCGAGCGGCAGAAGACGCAGCGCGCGTTGTCCGCGCACGCCGCAGGTGAGGTCAGGGCCGTGATGCCCGGCTGTGTTCAGTCGACTCATTTGTTCATCCCCTTGTCGTTTTCAAAAAAATTCGGAACGCCCGGATAACTCGTCAATACAGGGCCCAAGGCGTTTTTCAGCGGCTCGAGCCACGGCTCGAAATGCCGCCACTGATCCATGCCTTCGCGGAAAATCGGCCGCCGCACCTGCTCGGAGCTCGCGGTGCGCACGGCCCGCTCATTCTCATAGAATCGCAGGCATCGCTCTTCGAACGGCAGCCGGCAATGGTCGAGGAGCCTGCGCACCTCCGCTTCGGTGTCTTCGACCAGTGATTCGTAAAACACGCGGTGTACGCGGCCCGGCAATATCGCGTCGATATGCGCCATGAGTTCGACGTAGTCACGGTAGTACCGGCCGATATCGCCGAGGTCATAGGAGAAATTCTGCCCGCGCGCGAAGTGCTGCTTGAATCCGGAGAAGCAGCAGCCGAGCGGATGGCGCCGCGCGTCGATGATGATGGCGTTCGGCAAGATGAGATGAATCAGGCCGAGATACAGACAGTTGTTCGGCATCTTGTCGATGAAATACGGCGCCTGCGTCTTGCGGTGGACCCGCGTGGCGGCGAGATAGCGCCGGCCCAACGCGCCGAGTTCCGCGCGCGTCAACGCGCTCACCGCGGAAAAGAACGGCCCTTCCGCATCCTCGGCCGCGGAGCGCTTCTCCTCCCTGCCCATCAGCTCGCGCGCGATCTGCGGAATGTCCGGCAGCTCCATGGTCCCCTCGACCAAGGAGTGACTCGACAGTATCTGCTCGATCAACGTCGAGCCGGCGCGCGGCAAACCCACGATGAAGATCGGGTCGCGATCCGCGACACCGGCGCCGGCGCGCGCGGAAAAAAAATCGACGTCGAATCGCGCCTTCGAACGCCGCACGAATCGCGTGTTCTCCTCGGCGGCATACGGGATCAGCCTTCTGCGAATGGCGTTGCCGGCGGCGTAGTGCTCGAAGGAATCCTGGTACTGCGCCAGATCCTCGAGCGCCTTCCCGAGGCAGAACTCGAAATGCAGGCGGTCATCGTCGCTCAAATCGGTGCGCGCAAGCTCGCGATTGATGGCCTCAAGATCGGCGCCCGAAAAGTGAAACGTCTTGAGGTTGGCGAGACTCCAATACGCTTCGCCCAACGAGGGCTGCATCTCGATCGCGCGGCGGTATGCCGCGACACTTTCATCCTGGCGGCGCGCTGTTTTCAGCGAATGGCCGTAGCTCATCCAGATTTTAGGCTGCCGCGGATAGTCCTTCAGCACCCCCTCGTACACCTCGATGGACTCTGCGTACTCGCCCAAATTCGCGAGAATTGCGGCCTTGAGATTCAGATAGCCGGGATTTCGCGGCTCCTGGGCCATGAGCCGCTCGATCTGGGACAACGCCGCCGCCGCCTTGCCTTGCCGGTTCAGCACCACCGCATAGTTGTGACGGGCCGCATCGAAACTCGGCGCCAACTCCAGACAACGCTCGAGCAGGGTCTGCGCGTCGATATAACGGCGCAAGCGCGCCGCCACTTCGGCAAGCATTCGCAGGGCGGCGATATCGGTAGGGTGAAGCGCAAGGTGAGCACGCAGCCGCGCCTCGGCGATCGGCAGTTTGTTCTCGACCAGCGCCGCGGCAGCCTCCATCAGGCGCGGATCTTTGGTTGCCGCCCGCAAGTAGCGGGCGCGAGCGTGGTCGGCAGCGCCCCGGTCACCCGCGGCATCCAGTTCGTCGGCGAGCGAGCGCCAGGCATCCGTCGAGTCGGGCTTGAGTTGAGTCGCGCGGCGCAGCGACTCCATCGCCTGCTCACCCCGCCCTGCGGCACTGCGCGCCATTCCGAGTTCCAGATGAGCCGCCGCAGAGCCCGGCTGCTCGCGGGCGAGCGGCTCGAGCACGTCGAGTGCGAGTTGTGTCTGACCTGATAGTCGGTGCGAGGCCCCCAGGATCAAACGGGCGCGCGGATGCCCCGGCACGACTTTGAGAATCTCGCGGGCCTGCTCGGCGGCGAGTACGGCATCCCTTTCCAGTAATCGCGCCGCATGAGCAAGCGCAACGTCCAATGTCCCTACGGGCTCTGAATTGCTGGTCAATTGTCCATCCAATTCCATCCCCGCGGTTTGGTTTTACCTTATATGAATCCCCCGAGGTACTTTGTCAAATCTACAACAACCCCTCGGCACGCGTCTCGAAGCTGCGGGTTGGATTCGATAACAACCTTAAGCCATTGAATCTACTTGAACCCGGGTCCGCGCAACACCCGCCCGGGCTTCGCGCCGGTCATCTCTCCGGCGGCAATGACCGGCACACCGTTCACCAGCACCCATCGCATGCCGACCGCAAGCTGATTGGGCGCGCTGAAGGTCGAGCGGTCGGCAATACTCTGTGGATCAAAAACCACAACGTCGGCCCAGAGCCCGCGCTTCAACACACCCCGATCGGCAAGCCGCATGCGCTGCGCCGGCAGCGCCGTGAATTTACGGATCGCCTCGGCGCCGGCGAGTTGCCCTCGCCGGTGATCTCCGTGGTGATGCCTTGATAGATTTTAGAGGGCACCCGCGGATCAACCAGAATGGTGAATTCCGATTGTCCGAGCATATCGATAAAGCCGGGCGCAACCACGGCGCCGGCGGCGTCAATGCGCCGTTTCGCCACAGCGTTCGTCAATTTGCCGATCGCCGCGATGCGGCCGCCGCGAATACCGAGGTCCGCGGAGTACCAGGGCGAGCCCGTGCCGTCGATGATGTGCCCGTTCTCGATGATCAGATCAAAAGCAGGTTGTGCGGCGTGCGCGGTCAGGCTGAGCAACGCCCCCAGCGCCATGAGCCATGAACGAGTCATCCCCATAGAATGCTCCGCGGCAACTGCATGACACCCCGATCGTACTCGATTCCATTGACCCGGTCGTTGGCATGCAAGAGCGGACCATCGAGGTCGACGTACTCCGCCATTTGTCCGACCACCATGCCCGGCGCCATGGCCAATGAAGTGCCCGCCATGCATCCCACCATCACTGCCAGGCCGCCGGAGCGAGCCTCGCGTGCCAGCGCCAGAGCCTCGGTGAGGCCGCCGGCTTTGTCGAGCTTGATGTTCACCACCTGGTAGAGATCTCGAACTGCCGCAAGTCCCGCGCGGTCGGCCACCGATTCATCGGCCGCGAGCCGGATTGATCCGGTGTAGCCGCGCAACGTCGCGTCCTCCCCACGCGGCACGGGCTGTTCGATCAGCACCACGCCGAGCGATGCGAGTTCGGGCGCCGCTCGGTTCAGCATCTCGCAGGACCAGGCCTGATTGGGGTCGACGATGAGGCGGGCCGCGGGACAAACATCGTGGACGATGCGCGGCGCATCGAGCGGACGATCTGCATCGACCTTCACCTTGATCAAGGGCCATGAGGAGTAGCGGCGCGCGCCGGCGGCGACCTCCTCATCGGTGTCGATTCCCAGCGTAACGCAGGTGATGAGCCGCCGCGGATTCGGCATGCGCGCCAGATGCCAGGCGGTGGTGCGGCAGCGCTTGGCGGTCAAATCCCACAGCGCACAGTCAACGGCGTTGCGGGCCCCGCCCGCCGGCAACAGCGTCGGCAGAATCGACGCGTCGAGCGCGAGCCGATCGCCGCTTTCAATCGCCGGTCGGGTCGCCTCGATCTGCGCGGCGAGCAGCGCCACGGTTTCGCCATCGTAATCGACGCCCGCCGCTTCGCCGCGGCCGACGTTGCCGTGCGCGTCGGTCAGCGTTACCACGACGACATCGAGCGCCGCTTCCGCGCCCCGGGATACGCGAAACGGAGTCTTGTACGGCCACGACTCGCTCTCGATGGTTAAGTGCACTGCCGTGCCGCCGTCAGAAATTCGTCCACCTGTGCACGCGGCGTTGCGTATGAAGTCACCAGGCGGATCGCGACGCCGCCTGGGGCCGCACTCAGCGGCCAACGGTAGAAACCGAATCCCTGCCGCTCCAATTCGGTTACGGTCGCTTCGGGCAAGGCGACAAATACCTCATTGGCGTTCACCGCTTGCAGGAGGCGCGCCCCGGGCATCCCCTGAAGGCCCTGCGCCACGGCTGCGGCCATGGCGTTGGCGTGGCGGGCATTGTGGAGCCACAATCCGTTCTCGAAATGCGCAAGCAGTTGCGCACTCACGAATCGCAACTTCGACCACAGATGGCCGGCCCGCTTGCGCCGCCGCTCGAAGTCACGGGCGCGCTCCGGATCGAAGAACACCACAGCCTCGGCGCACAGGGCGCCGTTCTTGGTGGCGCCCAGGGAAAGGACGTCGACACCGCATTTCCAGGTGGCTTCGGCGGGAGTGCAATCGAGATGCGCCAGGGCATTGGCAAATCGCGCGCCATCCATGTGGATCGGCAATCCGTGCCGCTTCGCCACGGCAGCGAGCGCGGCGAGCTCGGTCAACGAGTATACGGTGCCCCATTCTGTGGCCTGGCTGAGACTGACGGCCCCGGGTTTGACGTGGTGCACGCCCATGTCCGCGGCGAATGCGATTGCACCGGCGACTTGTTCGGGCGTGATTTTACCGTCGGCGGCGCAGAGCCCGATCATTTTGGCGCCGCCGGTAAAGAATTCCGGCGCGCCGCATTCGTCGGTCACGATGTGCGCCGCCTCGTGACAGTACACCCCCCCGTAAGGGGGCACGATCTGCGAAAGCGCCAAGGCGTTCGCAGCGGTTCCCGTGGTGACCGGAAAGATGGCAACCTCGGTGCCGAAGACGTCGCTCGCCACACCTTGCAGGCGTAGCGTCAGGTCATCGCCGCCGTAGGCGCTCGCCGCACCCGCGTTGGCCGCGTTGATTGCCGCCAGGATGGCATCGCAAACCGGGGCCACATTGTCGCTCTTGAAATTTCCGCCCAAGAGATCCCCTCACGCAAAAGCCGATTGTAAGCGCATTGCGCACCGCGCCTGAAACGCACCCAAAAACGGCAACTGGGTCACATGTGGGACGCGTCCCGCCAAACATGCGTGAACTGCGTCGAAGTCTTGGAGTCCGGCTATATCCAACCCGAGATTCTGTCGCATAGGATTTGCCTGAAGGTGGATTCATGGTGTGCGATGAGTACCGCCTGCAGCCAGATGGCGAGGTGTTCAAAGCCGTACCTTGGAGTAAGCGATGTCGAGCGGGAAGAACCCGTTAATGTTGATGATGGCGTTGGCGATGCCCGGCGCATCGCATGCACTCGGCCTGGGGGACATCCACGTCGATTCTGCGCTGAATGAGCGCCTCGCGGCGCAAATCGACATCGTCGGCGCAAGCGTCGATGAATTGGACGACCTGCGTGCCGCTGTCGCCAATCGCGAGACTTTCTTGCGCTACGGAGCCGAACGTCCGGCATTCTTGTCCTCCGCGACGTTCAAAGTCGCTCACGACGCGCAAGGGCGGCCGGTCCTCGCCATTCGTTCCACCGACCCGTTCACCGAGCCCTTGGTAGATTTCCTGGTTGATTTGCGCTGGCGCAACGGAGAGCTGGTCCGCGAATACACCTTGCTGCTCGATCCGCCAGGTTTCGCATCGGCGCCTCCAGCCGCGCCCCCGGCCGCCGAGCCCACGGTGGAATCGAAGACACAAACCGTCGCACGGCTCGAGGCGCCGGCCGTCGCTCAAGCGGACACGAATGCGGAGCCGAGCGTCGAGCGTTCAGGCCGCAAGATCACACAAATAAAGGTTGGTCCGAAAGCAACGCTGCGCGGCATTGCGTGGCGCATCGGCGAGCGCTCGCCCTCCGATCTGCAGAAGATGATGATCGCGATTTTCCGCGCGAACCCCGCGGCATTCGACGGCAACATCAATCGCCTGTATCGCGGCGCGGTCCTGACCGTTCCCTCCGAAGCGCAGTTGGCGGCCATAACGGCAGATGAGGCCAGGCGCGAGGTTCACGCGCAAATGACGGCCTGGCGCGAGTCTGCGCGACCCGCCGGCGCGACGGCCGCGATTGCCGCCGCCCCCGCCGCAACGCCTCCGAGCGCTCAGACGCCGCTTGAAGCTGCGGCCGCAGCGAGCCCGCTGCTTACCATGACAACCGCACCCGGGCCGGCCGACGCGGCCGTAATGACCCCTTCGGGTGCAACGGCGGCCGCGAGCGAGTCGCCCGCCCGGGCGCTATCGCCCACCGACGAGGCGCTCGACCGCCGGGTCCATCAGCTCGAACAGGAGCTTGGTGAGGCGAAGGGCGTCCTGGAAAGCAAGAACGATCAGCTGCTCGAATTGCAGCAGAAGGCAGCTCGTGTCGAAAAACCGGCACCTGCCGAAGCGCCGCAGGTAAGCCAGCACCGGCAAGAACCCTCCGCAGGACACAGAGCGCTGGCGCCGACCCTGACGGGTCTCGGGATATTGGCGGCGGCTTTGGCCGGCCTGTATTTCAAGCTGCGGCGGCGCAAGCCCGTAAAGGCCGAGGCGGCCGTTGCGAACGATAGTTTGGCCGATACGGCGGTCGCGGGCGCAGAGGCAGCGCCGCGGCAGCCGCTCTCAGAACTTCAGGCCCAGGTGCCTGCGGCGCCGCAGGCGCCCGCATGGCCGGCGCAGGAGCCCGTACCGCGCATGGCCGCGCCCGAACCGATTGCCAGGAAGATCCCCGACGTGTCCGAAGAGGACATCGCGCTCGAGCGTGCCATCGAGGCCGCGGCGATTTACGAGGCGACTCATCCGATGCTGCCGCTGGTAGCGGAGTCTGCGATGCCTGCGGCCGAGTCCAAGGCTCCTGCCGCGCAAGAACTTACCGCGATCAGCGCGACTTCCTTTTTCCCCGCGCAGGACTCCACAGTGCGGCTGCCGCCTGCGGATGCAGCCCCGCGTTCGGAAACCGCCAATGCGCGAATGGAGACCAAACTCGACTACAACCTCGTCGATCTGGATATGACCGTGCAGCACGTTCATATGCCGAGCGTGCTCAACGAAAACCCGGTGATCAAGGAGCGGCGCACGAACCTTGCCGACGTGCTGAAGCTCGCCCTTGAGCGCGAGCCCAACCGGCACGACCTGCGGATGAAGCTTTTGGAGCTGTATTTCACGCAGGCGAACACCAACCGCAACGGCTTTCTCGAGGTGGTGCAAAAACTCGCCGAGGATCGCGATTTCAGGCAGAGTCCCGAATGGGAAAAGATCGCCGCGATGGGCCGGCAGATCGCCTCCGACAGTCCGTTGTTCATCGATGAATTGGTCGAAGACGACGGCCTTTCGGTCGAAGACGACGGCCTTTCGGCGGAGCGCAAGAGCGCCTGATGCCTTAGGAAGCGATGACGCTGAGCGCCGGAACTTCGCGCGTTCCGTTGAGCTTGATATTCAGCCTCAGCTCGTTCGCGGAATCGGCGTTGCGGATGGCTTCGTCGTACGAAATGTCGCCATCATTGTAAAGCTCGAACAAGGACCAATCGAACGTGCGCATCCCCAACTCGCGCGACTTCGCCATGATGGCCTTGATCTCGTGAAACTCTCCCTTGAGGATCTTATCGGCAATGATCGGCGTGTTGATCAGGATCTCCATCGCCGCCCGGCGGCCCTTGCCGTCGACCGTGCGAATCAGGCGCTGCGAGACGATGGCTCTGAGATTGCTCGATAGATCCATCAGCAATTGCTTGCGGCGCTCTTCCGAGAAAAAATTGATGATTCGGTCGATGGTCTGATTGGCGCTGTTGGCATGCAGCGTGCCCAGGCAAAGATGCCCGGTTTCGGCGAAAGCCACCGCGTGCTCCATGGTTTCGGCGTCGCGTATCTCGCCGATCAAAATGACGTCGGGCGCCTGGCGCAGCGTGTTCTTCAGGGCATGATGCCACGAGCGGGTGTCGATGCCGACCTCGCGGTGCGTGACCAGGGATTGGTGCGATTGATGCACGAATTCGACCGGATCCTCGACCGTGATGATATGGCCCGGTGTCGAGCGGTTGCGATGATCGATCATGGCGGCGAGCGAAGTCGATTTGCCCGACCCGGTGGCACCCACGACCAGCACCAATCCGCGGTTGGTCATGACGATCTCTTTGAGAATTTCCGGCAGCGCCAGCGACGCCAGGTCGGGTATCTCGGCCGGAATGGTTCTGATGACCATGCCCACCTGCTGTTGCTGCACGAACACATTGACACGAAAGCGCGCGACATCGGGGATTGAAATCGCGAAATTGCACTCGAGTTCCTGGGCAAACTCTTCGCGTTGGCGCTCGTTCATCAGGCAATGGGCCAGCTGCCGGGTGAACTCGCCCGACAGTTTCTGGGCGGTCATCGGCCGCATCGTGCCGTGAGTCTTCATACTGGGCGGGAATTCGCTGGAAATGAACAGATCCGAACCCGCCGCCTTGGCCATGGCCGTCAGCAGCTTGGTCAAGTAGGACTTTGCTTGCTCGTCTGTCATCTCGATCTCGCCTCCTCCGGGGTCAAAGCCGACTATATGCGCGCTGCTCGCAGCCGTCCGCGATGGAGTTATCAAACGGGATGGCGGCCGGTTGTTGCGCGCCGCTGCGGGGCAGCCGCCCGCCGTCAGGCGCCGGGTGCCAGGTTCCGTACCACGCTGCGCAGCCGGTTCAAGTCATCGTGCCGCGTGCCGATATCGCGGCGATCCGCCGCGAGCCTCATGTCGCGCAGCACCTCCAGCGAGCGCAGCAGGACCGGCAGCGGCGGGCCGCTGGCGGTGATCCCCGCGAGTTCCTGTTCGCCGAGCTCATCGGCAGGCCGCTCGATGAATTTTCTGACCAAGCCCTCGTGGTGTTGCGCAGCGGCCCGCCCGAATAGATCGCACACCTTAAGGTAGGCACGCGCGTTTTGCTGAAACCAGTCCGCCTGGGAATGCGCGCCGATCAGGGTCAGCAGCTCATCCAGCAAGCTGGTGCGCGTCATGCAATCGCGCAGCCGCGCCTGGTCGGAGGGCAGCATGAACAGCATTTTGTCGACCAGCAGCTGCGCGTAGTAGGGATCGTTGGCCCGGCACAATCCCAGCAGCAGGTCGAGCTCGTTGATGCCCGAGAAGTCGCCGGCATTTGCGCCCCGATACTCCTGCCGGCCGACACGGTAAGGTTTGTAATAGGGACGCACCGAATAGAAAAATCGATCCACGTCCAACTGCTCGATCAGCCGGTCGTTGAAACGCATGACGTCGCGCAGCGCCTGCGCCGCCGCCTCGAACATCACGTCGGCCACGGGGCTGGACACGCCGAGATGCACGATGCTGGTGAGTGCATCCGCTGCACGTTGCAGCGATAGAATCCCGCGCGTGTTTTCGTCGATGAACAGAAATTCAGCGGGCAGCGAGGTGAAACTCTTGCGCACGCCGGCGACGGCGCGATTGCGCGTCGCGAGATGGCCCGTCGAGAAACGTGGCGCCATGCCGAGCGAGGAGCCTACGTGCAGTGCCAGTGACGAGGCTTCGCGGAACGGCGAACGCTCCTCCCTCGCCGGGTTGGTGAGTTCGTGACGCCGCAACGCGCCCAGATATAAACCGACGCTGCCGAGAACGCCGTAGGCGCTGTCGAAGCCTTCGCCGGTGTTGCCTTCGGCAAGCAACGCAACGACGTGGGTGTGGCCTTCGTCGCGCAGCGCCGCCTTGATCGGATCTCCGCAGCCGATCACCCGCGCGCGGTTCGGCTGAGCGAAGTATAAATTCTCGAGTGCCGTGTTCATCTGAACAAAGGACGTCCGGATCCAGTGATCGAATGCTTCTGCCCTGCTGCTCATTTGCGGGATTGTAGCGCTTGCAATCGTCCATGATCCGGCGATTGTGTGACGCAGTACAGACGGCAGCGGGTCATCCGTTGCGGCGGTCGCGCGTTCCGTCAATATGAATCACGTGCTTTGCAGGTGGCTGTGCTGCCTGGCCTTGTTGTGCGGGCTGGGCGCCACGGCCGTACGGGCGGATGCGCTGCGCGCCGTGGACGTGCTGCGGATGGGAGGCTGCGGCGGCGTGTTGCCGGCCGCGCGACCGCTGCAGCATAACGCCATGTTGGACCGCACTGCCGAACTCTGGGCCGCCGGCCGGACGCTGCGAGCCGCCGCAGATCACGCCGGTTATCCGGCTCAATCGATCGACAGCGTGCACATCCGCGGCCCTGAGGCAGCCACGCTCGATCTGCTCAAGCAGTCGGGCTGCCGCACCGTGGCCGACAAATCCTTGCATGACATCGGCATTTATCGCCACGGCGCGGATACTTGGCTGGTGCTGGCGGCCGCCTACGTCGTGCCCACGAGGTCACAGGCGCCGGCCCTGGCGACGCGAACGCTCGAGCTCGTCAATGACGTGCGCGCCCACGGCGCCCGCTGCGGTGAGCGCTCCTTCGGACCGGTGCCCCCGGTGCGGCTGTCGGGAACGTTGGCAGAGGTGGCGTACGCACATGCCATCGACATGGCTCAGCACGATTATTTCGAGCACCTGGATCGGGCGGGACGCTCTCCCGCGGATCGTGTCCGGGCGGTAGGATATCGCGAGAATCTGGTCGGCGAGAACATCGCCTACGGCCCTCAATCGGCCGAGGAAGTGGTGCAAGGGTGGCTCGACAGTCCAGGACATTGCGAGAACATCATGGACGCGCGATTCGCCGAAATGGGCATCGCCTACGCTCAAGGCCAGGATTCCAAACATGGACTGTATTGGGTTCAATTGTTGGCGGCGCCGCGCGCCTGACGGCTCACCCGCCGGCGCCGGCGACCGAGCACCCTGAATCCAGCAGCAGCTCGCCCGTGGGGCCGGTCCCCGTGAGCACGATGAACCCAGGTCCGTCCTTGAAACGCATGCCGGCGACAATCAACGTGTAATCGCTCATGTGATGGCGAACCTCCGGCTTCAGCCTTGCCAGCATCTCGAATAGATTCGACCCATCCAATCCATCGCTCAATATTCTCTGCGCCTGGTAGGTAGACCCTGCGACGACGACCGGCGACCAGGTATCCGTCACCCGCGGCGCCGAGGCGCTCAAGGACTCGGCGACATCCGGGCGCAGGCACTCGATGTGAATGTGAAACTGATCCTGGCTTCTCGCGTGGGCGGTGTTGATGGCCAGCCCGATCGCCGTTCTCGGCACCTCATGGCCGACGAACGCCGTGATCAGGTCCCGCGCGTGCCAGGCCTCCGCAAAGTAGTTCGGCAGATCGGGGTCGAGCAATTCCTGGCTGTCGATGCCGCCCATGGTTTGGGTCGGAACCAACAGATAGTGCGCTCCGCCTTTGCGATCCGCGAGGACCGCGTATCCGGCGCGCTCGGACTTCGAATCGGGCAAAAATACGCGCTCGCACGGCGCCGGATCGTGTTTCTGCGTCCAATGCACCACACATTGTTCCTGCACGATCCGCCGCAGGGCGTCCCGGCCCGTGATGATCAACTCTTGATCCGGTTCCGAGCCGGATGACGATTTATTGTCATGCGAGCCGCGGTCGGCGCCCGGCGCGGCAGCGGCGCCGGCAACCGCAATGATGGCTGTCAACAGCAGTTTGCCGAGGTTCGCATGCAGGTGAATTCTCATATGCTATTCCATCTCCGGATAGGGGCCTGTTCCGCCCTCGTCGATAAATCGCCCGATCCGCGACGCAAGCACCGGCAGCGGCACGGAGCCGAGTTCCAGCACCGCGTCATGAAACGCGCGAATATTGAAGCGCTCACCGAGGGCCTTTTCCGCCTTCGCCCGCCCTTCAAGGATTGCCATCTCGCCCAAATAATAAGACAACGCCTGCGCCGGCCACGCGATGTAACGATCGATCTCGGTTTCGATCTCGCGGTCAGCGAGAGGTGTGTTTTCGCGGAAGTACGCGATCGCCTGCTCGCGTGTCCACCCCTCGGAATGTATCCCGGTATCGACCACCAGGCGCGCCGCGCGCCAGATCTGGTATCCGAGCATACCGAACCTATCATAGGGCGTATCGTACATTCCCATTTCCACGCCGAGCTTTTCGCAATACAGCGCCCAACCTTCGCCAAAAGCCGAGATGTACGTATGTTGACGAAATTGCGGCTGATTGGTGTGCTCCATCGCGATGGGCATCTGGAACGCGTGGCCGGGTGCCGACTCGTGCAGGGTCAAGGCGGTCAGGCTGTACAGCGGACGGCTCGGCAGGTCGTAGGTATTGATGAGATAAACGCCCGGGCCGCCGCGTCCGGCCGTATAGAACGGCGCCAGGTCATCCGGGACCGGCCGGATCGCAAAGCGGGCACGCGGCAGGTAGCCAAAAAACTTCGCTGCTTTGCCGTCGAACTTCTTGGCGATCCAAGCGCCGCGCATCAGCAATTCTTCAGGTGTCTTGGCGTAGAACCGCGGATCCGTGCGCAGTGACGCAAGAAACTCGGGCAATTGCTGTTTGAACCCCGTTTCCAGCATCGCGGCAATCATCTCTGCGCGCAGCCGCGCAACTTCACGCACACCCAAATCGTGTATGGCGGCGGGATCCATGTCGAGCGTGGTGAATTCGCGAATCTTCGCCCGATAGTAGTTCTTCCCGTCGGGCAGATTTTCCGCCGCCAAGCTCGTGCGGGTGTGCGGCAAATACTCGGTGCGCATGAAGCTCAACAAGTCCCGGTATGCAGGTTGTACCGATTCCTGGATCGTCTTCACGGCCTCGGCGCGCAATCGGCTCTGTTCTTCGGCCGGCATGCCGCCCAGGTCCTTGAACGGGGCATAGAAGAGGCTCGCCTCCGCAGCGACCTCCGTCACGGCGCTCAGCGAGGAGTCACGGCCTTGCATGGTGATTCGCGGCGGCGTAAATCCGCGCTTGAGGCCGGCTCGCATTTCGGCGGTTTGCTCGCGAAAGTATCGCGGGATGTCGCGCATCTGGGCGAGCCAGTTGCGGTAATCCTGCGGGGTGCGAAAAGTCCGCCGTGCCGTGTAGCCGAGATTGGTCCAAAACGTGGTATCGGAATTGGCCGGCATCTCGAAATCGCGGAAACGCTGATTTGCGATCAATACGTCGATCTGCCGCAGATACACGTCATAATTCAGCTGTTCGGCAGGCGACAGATTTTCGCGTGGGATCGCATCGAGTCTGCGGCGCACCCCGAGCCAATATTGAAGGCGCGCTTCCTCGGCCTTGGGACTTACGTCCGGCAGGTGATCCGCAATGGGCTTCTGACTATCCTCGTCATCCGCCAGCTGCGTCTCGCGCCAGATCCATTCGGTGGTGTAGATGTTCTTCAGAGCGGCATCGGCGTCGGACGCGGTCGGCGTTTGCGCCAACGCGGGCGCCGACGCCAGCAACAGCATCAGTACTGCGGACGGTGCATTGAATGAATACATGGGAATCCTTACGCGCGGCTCGTTGTGAATTTCCGATAACTGTCTTAGACTCTAACCGATTGTATTATATAAAAATTGTGGAGATTCCATGGCACACGTGACCGTCACCAGCGAATATCACTACGCTCAGCAGATCGCATCCGGCCACCACCGCCTGACCTCGGACGAGCCGATCGTGCGGGGAGGAAGCGACTCGGGCGTTTCCCCCCATGAGTTGCTGCTCGCGAGTCTCGGGGCGTGTACGTCC
>Ga0181537_10001314_pt1 | contig 22987 bp, 15 predicted proteins | sample PEATcosm2014_Bin_39_FD_119765 | JGI IMG/M metagenome (GOLD analysis project Ga0181537, IMG submission 119765) | Peatland microbial communities from MTU Mesocosm Facility, Houghton, MI, USA - PEATcosm2014_Bin23_10_metaG | ecosystem: Environmental > Terrestrial > Soil > Wetlands > Peat | place... | reverse complement strand
TCACTTTGAATCCAAAGGCCGCGGTGGCCCAGTCGGCCAATAACCAGTGAGTCGAGGCGGCGCACACGGCCACCAATCCCGCGGCGGCAATCGCGACCTTGCCGAACATCGACAACAGTCGGCGCGTCTCGAGGCCGTGTGTCTGCCCACGCATGAGCGCGTACAAAATCAGGAAATTGACGGTCGCGATGCAGCCGGTGGAAAAGGCCAGTCCGCGCGGACCCCAGCCCAGGCGATAAGTGAAAATCCAGTTGAGCAGCAGATTGAGCGCCACGGCGAGGAAACTCACGAACATCGGTGTCTTGCGCCGGTCGAGCGCGTAGAAGGCGTTGACCAGGACCTTGAGCGCCGCGTAGCCGGCGAGGCCGATCGCGTAAAAGCGCAGCGCGCCCGCCGCTTGCGCCGCTTCGTAGGCGGTGAATTTTCCATGCTGGTACAGCACCGACATGATGGGTTCCGCGAGCATCATGAGTCCGATGGTGGACGGGATCGTGAGCAGAAAAGCCAACCGCATCGCGCGCGCGAGTTCGCCGCGAAAGGCGGTCATCTGGCCGGCCACCACCAAGCGCGAGAGCAGCGGCAAGGTGACGGTGCCGAGGGCGACGCCAAACAATCCCAGGGGCAACTGCATCAACCGGAAGGCGATCGAGAGCCAGAATATCGCACCGTCGCCGAGCGTCGATGCGAACATCGAATTGATCAGCACGTTGAACTGCGTGGTGCTCGCGGCGATCACCGACGGGCCCATGAGCAGCAGGATCGCTTTCACGCCGGCGTCGCGCCATTCAAAATCGGGCTGGAAGCGGTAGCCGATGCGGGCGAGCGAGGGCAGCTGCACGGCGAGCTGCAGCGCCCCGCCCAGGAGCGTCGCCACCCCCAGGCCGATCAGGGCCCGGGACCCGAAGTGCGGATCGATCCAGTACCCCAAACTCACGCCGCCGACGATCGATCCGATGTTGAAAAAGCTCGATGCCATGGCCGGCATCCCGAACACGCTGTGGGCATTCAGCATGCCCATCACCAGGGCGGCCAGGGAGACCAGCAAAATGAACGGAAACATGATGCGGGTCAGCAGCGCGGTGAGCTCGGCCTTCTGCGGATCGAAGCCCGGTGCGAGAGTTCCGACCAGCTGCTCCGCAAATATCATGCCGGCGATGCACAGCACGCCGAGCACGAGCGCCGTCAGCGTGGCGACTTTATTGGCGAGCCGCCACGCCGCCTCATCGCCGCCGCGCGCGATGGTCTTGCTGAAGGTGGTGACGAAGGCCGTGGAGAGCGCGCCTTCGGCGAACAGGTCGCGCAGCAGATTCGGAATGCGGAACGCCGCGGTGAACGCGTCCATGGCGGCGCCGCCGCCGAACAGGGCGGCGAAGATCTGCTCGCGCGCCAACCCAAGCAGGCGGCTGCACATGACCGCGAGGCCGATGATGCCGGCCGCTTTGGTGTTCAGCCGTTCGGTGCGGGCGTCCGGCGCGGTCGCCGCGGCGCCGACGGGCGACTCCGCTCCGGGTTCGGTCATGTGGTGGCGATCATCGCCACGACGGTGACCGCCATCACCGCGGTGGCCACCCAGCCCAGGCCGCGGAGCCGCGGCCGGATCACGAACCGCCCCATGATGTCGGCGCGCGAGGCGAGAATCATCATGACGGCCATGATCGGGACAGCGATGACGCCGTTGATCTCGGCGCTCCACACCAGCGCCCGCATCGGATCGAGGTGGGTGAAATTCAAGGCCACTCCGCCGACCGTCGCAATGGCGATGATGCCGTAGAATTCGAGCGCCTCGTGCACCTTCATGTCGAGCCCCGATTGCCAGTCGAAGCTCTCGGACACGGCATACGCCGCCGAGCCCGCGAGCACCGGCACGGCCAGCATGCCGGTGCCGATGATCCCCAGGCTGAACAACAGAAAGGTCGTGGGACCGCCGAGCGGCCGCAGCGCCTCGGCGGCCTGCGCGGAGGTTTGGATGTCGACGATGCCGGCCGCGTGCAGCGTGGCCGCCGTGCTCAAGATGATGAAAAACGCGATCAGGTTGGAAAATCCCATGCCCACATACGTGTCCCACCGGATGCGCCGCAGGTGCGCCCGTGCGATGCCGTCCGCGAACGGGACGCCGGGGCTCGCCGATGCCTTCAAGTCCTCCATTTCCTGCGCAGCCTGCCAAAAGAACAGGTAGGGACTGATGGTGGTGCCGAACACCGCGACGATCATCGTGATGGTGTCGTGATCGAGAACGAGCCGGGGAAGAATCATTTCGCCGATGACCGTTTCCCACGGAACATGAATGGTAAAGACCACGGCGACATAGGAGAGCAGCGCCAACGTCAGCCATTTCAAATACCGGACATAGGTCGCATAGCGCATGAGCACCTGCAGCGTCAGGCACAGCATCGCGAAGCCCACCGAATATAAGTGAGCCGATCCGCCGAGCAGCAGACGCAGCGCCTCGCCCATGGCGGCAATGTCCGCCGCGATGTTGATCGTGTTGGCGATCATCAGCAAGCCGACGATGCCATACAGGACCGGGCGCGGGAAGACGGCCTTGACGTTCGCGGCGAGCCCGCGCCCGGTGATGCAGCCGAGCCGTGCGCTCACCATTTGAATGCCGACCATCAAGGGATAGGTGAACAGCACGGTCCAGAGCATGCTGTAGCCGAACTGCGCCCCGGCCTGGGAATAGGTGGCGATGCCGCTCGGGTCGTCATCCGCCGCGCCCGTGATCAGGCCCGGACCCAGCTGCTTGACGCGTGGATCTTCCGTGATGCTCTTGAGCAGTTTCAAAGAAAGGTCAGTGCCGCTCGGCGCTGACTTCGAGCAGCACGGCTTGCAACCGGTTGAGGCCGGTGGTCAATTCGGCGAAGTCGCAGGCGTCCCGCGCCCACAATTCGCCGAGCCGGCGCGCCGTGGGTGCGAGCAATTCCAGGCAGATCCGCTCAGGCAGAGCGCCGTGCTGGCGGAGCATGTGGACGAACTCGCTCGCGATCTCCCCTTCGTGCACGAGCAGCAGCCGCGCGAGCTCCGCCACGTCTGCGGATGGCGCCGAGGTTGCGGCGGCCGCACGAGACATCATCAGGCGGGGCACGATTTCCCCCTCGATGACGCGCACCAGCCGCGCATGTCGAGCCTTTTCACTCCGTGATTGGGACAAATTCGCGCCCTCCCTTAGTTTGGGGTGCACCATACTAAGGATCGGGCGGCGAAACAATGCTCAATTGAGGCGCGCGAGTTCCCGGATGCCGAAACCCCAGCAGCTATTCGCGCCGTCGGGAACGGCGATCGCGCAGACTTCGACCCGCCGTGGACGAAAAGGGTCTGACCTCACGTGTGTACAGAGCAGCGATGCCGCGTGGCGCAAAAGCAGCTGCCGGTTCAGCCTGAGAAAGTCCGCGTCCGACAGCCGCAACCAGCGACCCAAGGATTCGCCGATCACATCGGATTGTGATTTGAGTGCGATCAATGCCAGGAAAGACTGGTTGGCATACTCGATGCGGAAGGCGCCATCGGTGATCAGGAATCCGTCCGCGCCGCCGTCGATCGCATCGAAGACCGCGGACGGGATGGCGCTCCGATCGCCCTGCCCCACCTTGAGACGGACCAGAAAGTACGAATCGGGCGCCGCGTGAAACAACGACAACGTCACGCGCAGCGGGATGGCGCCATTGGCGGTGCGCAAGTTGATCGGCTTGATGCCGCCCGTCGCGCGGGAAATCGCCAGGCGGTTTTTGAGTGCGCGGCGGCTCCCCTGATCAAACGCCCCGAGGAACCGTGCGCCGATCAATGCGGCCTGGGTGGTGCGCAACACGGTCGCCGCGGCCGAATTGGCCTCGACGATGTTTTCGGTGGCGGCATCGACGATCAGCACCGGTTCCGCCGAGGCCATGAACAAGCTCTCGTAGGAGGGGGCGGGCCCGGGGGACGGCTCGGCAGCGCGATCGTACTCGAGGGGCGGCGGGATGTTCCAGAAACCGAAGACCGAAGGAGTTTTTGACACGGCTGAAACGGGCGCTCGCTCGCAATGAGGTGCAGTCGGCTCTAGCGTATCGAGTGCGGCGAGGCGGGCACATCCCCGTTACCACGAAGCCGGACTACCGGAAAGACGGTATAGCCGGGAAAAGCGTCGGCGATTGGCGACGACCTGTCTGGGCGTTCAGTCCTAGAGCGAGACAATGCCCTCGCGAATGGCATGCTTGGTCAGCTCCGCGATGGTCCGCAACCCCAGCTTGCGCATGATATTGCGACGATGCACCTCGATGGTGGCGCGCGACACATGCAGCTGTTCGGCGATCGCGGGGCTGCGCATGCCCTCGGCAATCAAGCGCAAGACCTCGCGCTCGCGGCGCCCGAGCGGCGCCCTTTCGCCCACCGGCGGGAGGCCGCGCAGCTCGGACACCAGCGCCCCGGCAATCTCGGGCGAGAAATATCCCTGGCCCGCGGCGACCGCGCGAATGGCGCGCACCAGCTCGGTGCCGGCGGCCGATTTCGTGACATACGCGGAGGCGCCGGAGCGCAGCATGGCGGTGACGAAGCGCTTATCGGCGAAGGCCGACAGGGCGACGATTTTCGCGGCGCAGCCCGCATCCCGCAGGCGCGCGGCGACCTCCACGCCGTTGAGGTCAGGCAAGCGGATGTCGAGCACCACCACATCCGGCCGCAGCGCGCCCACCTGTTCGAGCGCTTCGCGCGCATCGCCCGCCTCGCCCGCCACCTCGATATCCGGCACCTTGTTGAGCACTTCGCATAGCGCCTCGCGCACCATGCGGTGATCCTCGACGATGAGCACGCGGATGCTCACGCGCCGCCGCCCGCGAAAGCCTGCGGGAGCTCGTCCGCCAGCGGCAGAGACACGACGGCGGTGGTGCCGGCGCCCGGCGCCGAACGGATCTCGACGCTGCCGCCGAGGAGCGCCAGGCGCTCGCGAACGCTCACGATCCCCGATCCGCGCCGGGATCCGCCCACGGCCGCCGCCACATCGAAGCCCGCGCCCTCGTCGCAGACGCTCACGACGACGCGCCCGCCCTGATGGTGCGCGTCGATGGTCGCCGAATCTGTGCGCGCATGCCTGGCGACGTTGATCAACAGCTCGCGCACGGCTCGATACAAAATGGAGCGCACGTCCTGGGCGAGCGGCTTGGGTCGGCCGTCATCGCGCACGATGACGCGCAGCCCGAAGGTGCGCTCGACTTCCTCGCCGAGCCACTCCAAGGCGGGGGAGATTCCGAGCTCATGCAGCACGTCGGGAGCGAGCTGGGCCGCGAGCGAGCGGATCGCGTCGTTGGCGCGATCGATCAATTCGCCCACTCCGAGCGCCGTGCTGCGCACGTCGGTACGCTCGTCATCGCACAGAGTGGCGAGGCGGATCCGCGCGGCGGCGAGCGTCTGGCCAAGGTCATCGTGCAGATCGCGCGCGATCTGGCGGCGTTCGCGGTCCTCCGCGGCCTCGAGCTCGACGGCGAGCGCGCGCAATTGCGAGGTGCGCTGCGCGACGCGCTTCTCCAAATCCTCCGCCCGCGCGAGATCCATGCTCTTCAGGATGCTTTCGAGAAACACCACCCGCAATGCCTCCGCCGCCTCGAGGTCCGCCGGCGACCACGCGGCCGACTGCATCCGCGTCACCTCGAGCCACTCCGCAAATGAACCCCGCGGCGTCAATCGAGCCCCGTGACGATCGACCTTGATGGGCTTCGACGGATCGCCGGCCCAGCGTACGGTGCGGCCGATCTCGGGACGAAACCACAGCACATAGTCGCGCGGCTCGCGGGACAATCCGACCGCGAGCAGGCCGCTCGCCGTGGCGGCGAAACCCGCCGCCGGCGGATAGCGCGACGTGAGGCGATCGGTGGCGAACAAAGGCCGATTGACCTGGTTGAGCCACGCCACGAGCGCGAGGATCTCCGCGCTCGGCGGCGTCTCCCCCGCCAGGTGCAGCTCGCCTTCCACATGCACCGCCGCGCCGGTCGCCCCGAGGTAGCGCAGCAAATCCGCGGAGGCGAGCACGCCGCCGATGTCGCCGGTGCCGGTCAGTCGGCCGACCAGCTCGTCGCGCACGCGCCGTGCCTCATTGCGCAGCACGGCGGTTTCGGCCTTGACCTTGGCGTCGACGTGCAGCGACAGTATCTGCGCAAACGTCTCGCACGCGACGCGCAGGTCCGCCGACAACTGGCGCGGCGAGTAATGATGCAGCACCAGCATGCCCCACAACTGACCCTCGCAGATGATCGAGGCCGACAACGAGGCGCACACTCCCATGTTGCGCAGATACTCGAGATGAATGGGCGAAACGCTGCGCAAATCGCAGTCGCTCATGTCGATCGGCTGCCGCGTGCGCGGATTGAGCGGCGGCTGCAGCGGCGCCGGCACATAATCGATGTTCGGGATCGCGCGCAGCCAATTGCGCCGATACAGTTCGCGCGCCTGTTTGGGAATGTCGGAGGCGGGATAGTGCAGCCCCAGGAACGATTCCAGACCCGGCGCCGCATCTTCCGCCGCGACCACGCCGCTTTCGTCCGGCAGGAAGCGATAGACCATGGCGCGATCGAATCCCGTGGCGGCGCGCATGGACCTCGCCGCCGCCGCGCAGCAGCTTCCCAAGTCCGCGGTATGCTGAACCGCCGCGAGCAGTGTCTTCAGCTGCTCGATCGGATCGCCGGCGCCCTGCATGGTGCGCCGCGCCGGCTCGAGTTCGACGATCGCGGTGCGGCCCCGCGCGTGCAGCGTCAGATCGAGACTCAGGTTGCCGCTGCGCGAGCGCACCCCCAATCGCATGCTCGGCGCGACGGACGGCGCCGGGGACGCAAGCTGCGTGCGCAAAAATTCGTCGGTGGCCTGTTCGAAGATCACCGCGAGCGATTGACCGAGCAGCCCTGAGGGTTCGCGGCCGAGCAGCGCGCTCGAATCTCCCGCCACCTGCTCGACGGTGAGTTTCCGGCGATCGATGACGAGCAGCAGCCCATGCGGCTGGATCGAGCCGGGAATGTGGATGGGTTCGCGATCGCAGGTGGTGAGATCCGCCTCGCCGAATCGAACCGCCGGCCCGCTCATGCGGGGCGCCCGCACAGCCACCGGTCGAGGGCGTCGAAGGTCGCCACCGCGGCGTGCGCCGCGCTCACCTGCCGTTCCGGCGCAGTGCACCACGCCTCGAGGGCGGCGCCGAAGGTGCGCCACATCGGCAGCACCTCCTCGCCATAGCTCGCGAGAAAGGCGGCGCCGTGCAGGGCGCTGAGCTCGAGCCGGGACTCAACCAGCGGCAATAAGGTGCGTCCGCCCAGGGTTGCCCCTTCGAGCACGTAGGCGCAGCCGAAGGCGGCGGCCGGGTCGGCGCGGGCCGGCAACCCCGGGCACAGCGACAGCGACTCGATGGATTGCGCCTCGACGCCGATCGCGATCAGATCGCGGGTGAGCAGCGGTAGTTTGCGCCGCGAGTCGTAATCGTCCAAGGCGCCGCCAAAGGAAACGGGTCCGATGTCCCTCTCGAGCGCCGCGCAAAATCCCCACATTTTTTCGAGGTGTTCGCGGTAGGCGCTCATGCTCGAGAAGCGCGCCTTGACATCCAGTCTCTTCTCGAGCCGCTGATGACAGGGCCACGTGGCTGTACGCAACCCCGCCATGGCACTCATTCGGTGCATGGTAGCCCTTACGGGCCGTCATTTCAAAAGACGCCGGCCGTTACGCCAGCGCGTCAGGCGCTACGCCGGCGCGGCGGCCCTTACGCCAGCGCGGCGGCCTTGGCTTTTGCGACCTCGGCGATGACCTCATCCGCGACGTTGCGCGGCACGGGCTCGTAGTGGGAGAACTCCATGGTGTATGAGGCACGACCACTCGTCATCCCGCGCAACTGTCCGATGTAGCCGAACATCTCGGACAGCGGCACGTTCGCGACGACGGCGATGTTGGTGCCGCGCTCCAGTTGGTCCAGGATCGAGCCGCGGCGGCGGTTGATGTCGCCGATGACATCGCCGAGATAGTCGCCCGGCGTGACCGTTTCAACCTTCATCACCGGCTCGAGCAGGATGGGCCCCGCCTTGCGGATGCCCTCGCGGAAGCAGGCCTTGGCGGCGATTTCGAACGTCAGGGCGTTCGAATCGACGTCATGGAAACTCCCATCGATCAAGGTTGCCCGAAAATCCACGGTCGGATAGTGGGCCAGCACGCCGTCCTCTTTTTGGATCTTCAGGCCCTTCTCGACCGACGGCACGAACTCCCGCGGCACCGAGCCGCCGACGGTTTCATCGACGAACTCGAAACCGGCGCTGCGCTCGAGCGGCTCGAAGACGATCCACACCTCGGCGAACTGGCCGGAACCGCCGGTCTGTTTCTTGTGGATGTATTGTTCGGTCAGTTTCTTGGTGAAGGTCTCGCGATACGCGACCTGGGGCTCGCCCATGATGCCCTCGACGCCGAACTCGGTGCGCATGCGGTCCAGGGTCACTTCGAGGTGCAGTTCGCCCATGCCGCGCAGGATGGTCTGGCCGGTTTCACGGTCGGTTTCCAGGTGCAGCGAGGGATCCGCGCGGACCATCTTGCCGAGTGCGGAGCCGAACTTTTCCTGCTCGGCCTTGACCTTGGCCTTCACCGAGACGCTGATCACCGGGTCCGGGAAGCGCATTCTCTCGAGGACGACCGGGTTTGCGGCATCGCAGAGCGTATCGCCGGTTTCGGTGTCGGCGAGCGAGACGAGCGCGATGATGTCGCCCGCACGCGCCTCTTCCACCGGATTGGCCTCCTTCGCGAACATCTCGACCATGCGGCCGATCTTCTCGCGCTTGCCGCGGGTGGAATTCATCACCGAAGCGCCCTTGGTCAACACCCCCGAATACACGCGGATGAAGGTGAGCGCGCCATATGCGTCGTTGATGACCTTGAAAGCGAGCGCGGAAAACGGTTCGTCGTCGGAAGTCTTGCGCTCGCCGATGGGCTCGCCGTCGGCATCCACGGTCTTGATGGAGGCGACATCGGTGGGGGCCGGCAGATAGTCGACGACCGCGTCGAGCACCTGCTGCACGCCCTTGTTCTTGTATGAGGACCCGCACAGGACCGGTGTGAACGCCGAGGTCAGCGTGCCCTTGCGCAGCGCCTTGCGCAGGAGCTCGGCCGACGGCACGGTGCCGTGAGTCAGGTAGGCCTCCATGGCTTCATCGTCCTGTTCGAGACAGGTGTCTACGAGCTCGGTGCGATATTGATCGGCCTTGGCGAGGAGCTTGCGGTCCTCCGGCATGGTGATGTGCAGCTGATCGGCCAGATCCGGCGTGACCTCGAGGGTGCGCCACTGCGCATCCTTGTCGTCCGAGTCCCACACCAGCGCCTTCATCTCGACCAGATCGATCATGCCCTTGAAATTGTCTTCCGAGCCGATCGGCAGTTGCACAGGCAGCGGGCGCGCGCCCAGGCGTTTGCGGATCATATCGACGCAGCGCACGAAATTCGCCCCGCTGCGATCCATCTTGTTGACGTAGCAGATGCGCGGCACGCCATAGTTGTCGGCGAGCCGCCAGTTGGTCTCCGATTGCGGTTCGACGCCGGCGACGCCGTCGAAGACCACGACCGCCCCGTCCAGCACGCGCAATGAGCGGTTCACCTCGATGGTGAAATCGACGTGACCCGGCGTGTCGATCAGATTGATCTTCTTGTCCCGCCAGAACGCCGACACCGCGGCGCTTTGAATGGTGATCCCGCGCTTTTGTTCCTGTTCCAGATAGTCGGTGGTGGTCGAGGTCTTGAGGTCCTTGGTATCGTGAATATCGATGATGGTGTGCTTGCGCCCCGTGTAATAGAGAATGCGCTCGGTCGTCGTGGTTTTACCGGCGTCGACGTGGGCGATGATCCCGATATTGCGAATATCGGCTAAAGGCGTTGTGCGGGGCATAGCGAAAATTCCGTAAGGGGTTCGGGTAAAGGCGCGGATTCTGCCACGGGGGTGCGCCGCGTGTCGAAAAAATCGCCAAATACGCGCTCGGAGCCTGTCGTCAGGCAGCCTCTGGGGGTCACAAAGGCTCCGAGCAGCGGGCTATTGGGTCCTATTTGGCGGCCAAGAGGGGGGCCGTGTCTATAGGACTATTTGACGCTGTAGCCCCGACCCTCGAGGCACGCTGCCTGGGCACGCTGGTAGTCGGCTCCCCTGCCGGCTCCCGCACCCGCGGCGGCGCCACCGGCGGCCGGGTCGAAGCCGGTCTGGCCGACGGCCCACTTGTGGCACTCGTATTTGTCCTTGGACTGCTGTTCGGCGGTTTGCCCGTTCTTGGGATAGGCGATCAGCTCCGAGGACGCGGCGGACCCGCCGGCCGCGCCGGCCTGCAAGCCGGGGGGCGGCATCACCGTTTCGTACTGACCGACGCCGCCGTTCCACCGGTAATAAGTGTTGTCCGCGTAGTAATACGGCACGCCATCCCACCACAGCGTGGAGTAGTAGAGCGGCAGGGTCGCGAAATACAGCCCGAGTCCCAGCCCTAGGCCCCAACCCCACCCCCAGCCGCCGTAGTAGCGCCCTCCCCAGCCATAACCGCCGCGCCAGCCGTAGCCGCCTCGGTACCCGTACCCACCGCGGTAGCCATATCCGGCGTGACCCGCAAATCCCGCGTGGCCGACCCCTGCATGCTGCGCCGATGCGGTATCGCACAGCACCGTGCCGGCCAGCAGCCCGGTGCAGACGAGCGACAGAACGGGGATTCTCAAGAAGCGTTTCATGACGGACTCCGAAGTTTCCGAGGAGCAACCGAATTCAATGGCCAACCCCTGCGCTTAGGTCAAATAAGACCGGGGGTCGACGATAATGCAATGATATATGACTTTTTAAAGGCTCGGCAGTTCCCGCGTACGACACAGGGGCAGCGGCTGCGCCCCTGGAACTCTGCACGGCCCCGGCAACGTCATGTCCACTCCGCAGCCACTGAGCCACGCCGCCCCCACGACCCGGCGGGACGGATTTGTGCTGGCCATCCTCGGCGCCATCGCGTTCTCGGGCAAGTCCATCATCATCAAGCTCGCGTATCGCTACGGCGTCGACGCCGTCACGCTGCTCATGTACCGGATGCTGTTCGCGCTGCCGCTGTTCCTGGGGCTGACCTGGTGGGCGGGCCGCGGCAAACCCAGACTCACCGCGCGCGACGCGCGGGCCATCCTGGGCCTTGGCTTCTGCGGCTATTATTTCTCGAGCTTTCTCGATTTTGCGGGCCTGCATTACATCAGCGCGAGCTTGGAGCGCTTGATTCTGTATCTGAACCCGACGCTGGTGCTGGCGTTGAGTGTGCTGCTGTTTCGGCGCCCGGTACGGCGCGAGCAACTCCTCGCGCTCGCCGTGAGCTATGCCGGCGTACTCTGCGTATTCGCCCGGGAGGTCACGCTCAAGGGCGCAAATGTGCCGCTCGGCGCCACTCTCGTGTTCGTGAGCGCGGTCAGCTACGCCGTGTATCTGGTATTCAGCGGCGAGGAAGTGCGGCGGCTCGGAGCGCTGCGTCTGACCGGTCTCGCCAGCACCGCGGCCTGCATCATGTGCATCGCCCAATTTGCCGTCTTGCGGCCGCTCGGCGCCATGGCGGTGGCGCCTCAGGTCCTGTGGCTGTCGGTGGTGAATGCCACCGTGTGCACGTTTGCGCCGGTGCTCATGGTGATGATGGCCATGGAACGCATCGGTTCCCCGCTCACGGCTCAAACCGGGACCATCGGCCCCCTGTCCACGATTTTCATGGCGGCGATCGTGCTCGGCGAACCGTTCACCGTGTGGGTCGCGGCGGGCACGGTGCTGGTCTTGACCGGCATCTGGCTGCTCACGCGACAGGTGCAGGCGACGTGATCGGGTCGGCATGAGACGAACGGGATGGCTTTCAGCCCGCGATTCCGTGCGCGACGGTAGTGCGCCTCGGTATATTGTCGAGGTGTTCAGCGCTTTAGAAACCTACGCATGAATCCATTGATCAAAGTTTGGCTTCTAACCGCAGCCCTCATGCTGCCGCCGGCGATCGCCTCGGCGAAGCAGGGATTGCCGAGCGCGAGCGCGGAGAGCGTCGGCATGTCGGGCGAGCGGCTCGCACGGCTGCCCGCGGGCATGAAGAGCCTGGTCGATCAAGGCCGTCTCGCCGGTGTCGTGACCCTCGTGGCGCGCCACGGCAAGGTGGTCGAATTCGAGGCCGCCGGCAAACGCGACATCGCCGCCGGCGCGCCGATGCAGAAGGACACAATTTTTCGCATTTATTCGATGAGCAAGCCGATCACCGGCGTCGCCATGATGATGCTGTTCGAAGAAGGCAAGTGGCAGCTCAATGATCCGGTCGCCAAGTACATTCCCGAATTTGCCGACCTCAAGGTGTACGCGACCGATGCCGAGGGCAACATGAGCTTGGCGGATCCGACGCATCCCGTGACCATGCGCGAACTCATGTCGCACACCGGCGGCTTTACCTACGGCTACTTCAGCAATACACCCGTCGACAAATTGCAGCGCGAAGCGGACGTCATCAACCACGACAATACCCTCGAGGAGATGATCAAGCGCGTCGCAAAATTACCCTTGAACGCCCAGCCCGGCCGCGAATGGCACTACAGCATTTCCGTCGATATTCAGGGCTATATCGTGCAGAAGCTGGCCGGCATGCCGTTCGAGGAGTTCCTGCAGAAGCGCATTTTCAAGCCGCTCGGTATGGTCGACACCGGCTTCTACGTGCCGGCGGAGAAGCTCAACCGCCTGGCGGCGTTTTACAACTACGGCAAGGAGGGCAAATTGGAATTGGAGCGCGGCAGGGCCAACTACGACTTCACCGCCAAACCAGCGCTCTCCTCCGGTGGCGGCGGCCTGGTGTCCACGGCGACGGATTACCTGCGCTTTTGTCAGATGCTGTTGAACGGTGGGCAACTCGACGGCGTGCGGTTGCTCGGGCCGCGCACGGTCGAGCTGATGCGCAGCAATGTGTTGCCCCCCACGATCCCGCCACCGTCGCCCGGTGAGGGCTTCGGATTGGACTTCGGCGTGTATACCGACCCCGTCGCTGCCGGCGGTTACTATGGCAAGGGGACCTATTTCTGGGGGGGCCTCGCGGGCACCTGGTTCTGGATCGACCCGGACAACGATCTGATCGTCATCGGCATGATTCAACAGCTCGCCGGCACCGGTGCCGCGCCGACGATCGAGCGTCCCGACATGCGCGGACTGTCCCATGCCTGGGTATATCAGGCCATCATGAATTGACCGGCGGCCGTCAATCGCGCCGGCGGGTCAGTACCGCCAGCTCGTGAGGTCCGCCCCGGCCGGAGCAGTGGCCGCAATGCGCTCGAGGATCACCGGCAAGTATTGAAAGTTGTAATGCAGCCGCGAATACGCGTTCGGCAGCGTGGGATCGCCGTTCCAGCAATGCTCCGCCCGGTCGCCGTACGCCACCGTCCCGCCATACGGCGGGGCGAGCGCTTCGAGCCGCTCCTGTGCGAAGTACACCGAATCGGTCAAATAGTAATTATCGCCCGTGCCGACATAGATGCGAATTTTGCCCTGAAGTTTGGGCGCGAGCGTCGACCAATCGCGCGCGATGATGTATGCCAGGTCGTAATGCTCGCGCCAATACGCAGCGACCGCCGGATCGATCTCGCCGCTGACCTTGTCGAAGATCGGCTGCGGATAGCCATCCTTGCCGATGGGCCCGAATACTGCCTGCCAGATGTCGTACTGGCCGCCCGAGCGGCTGTGGTCGCCCTGCGCCAGTTCCATGTAGTTCTCATCGCGCTGGGTGGCGAATACTTCGCCCAAATAATTGCGAAATGCCGGCCGCTCGACCGAGGACGCCTCGCCTTTCAGCGAGTACGCATTTTTGTCCTGGTACAAGTTGATGATGGTATGGGCGCGAAAATCGATCGGATCCGGGCACGCGGCAAACGCGCCGTTGTACATGTCGGGATAGAAAACCTGCGTCGCCAGCGCCTCCCAGCCGCCGGTCGAACCGCCATACGTGAACCGCGCCCAACCGGCGCCGAGGCCGCGAAAGCGCCGCTCGATCTCCGGAATCAACTCCTGGTTGATCACATCGCCATAGGGACCCAGATTGGCGGAATTCACGGCATAGCTGTCGTCGTAAAACGGATTCGCGTGTTCGATCTCGATCACCAGGAATCGCGGAAAATCGGCGGAGATCCACTTCTGATAAAACGCATAGCCCTCCTGCTGCTGGATGCGGTTGTAGCCGGCCAGATGGAAGCGCTCCGAATAATCGGGCTTGAGGTCGGGATCGGGCGGCGTCGTGCGGAAATCCGAAATGTCCTCGGGGAAATGTCCGTGAAACACCATGAGCGGAAAGCGCGCCTGCGGATGAGTGTCGAAACCCTTGGGTACGAGCACGTGAGCCCCCAAGAATACGTCGCGTCCCCAGAATCGCGACAGCAACTCGCTGCGGATGCGCACATGCCGCACGAACTCCGTATCCGCTTTCGGTTCGATCGGCGGCATCTGTTGATCGAGCAGCAGCGCGGTCTTTGCCGGGTGCGCCGGATCGATGTGCAGGCGCAACGGCGTCGAGTACAGATTGCCCGGCTTGGTCGACCACTGCTGACCCTCGCCCTTGTCGGGCGGCAGTTTCAATGTGCGCCCGTCCGCGAAGTGGAACTCCTCATAGCGGTTCAGCACCGCCTGAACCAGATAATCGCCGGCGGGAACCTGCGACAGCGATCGGGCCGGCCAGCCGAATGCCTCATCGCCGACGACGACCGCGCGGCCCGGCGTCATGCCGTCGACCGTCACACCGAAGAGATAGGGGCTCGCGAGCGGCTCGTTCGGCTCCACGTGAGTGCGCGGTTCGCGGGTCAGATCGCGGCTCAAGAGCAGTATCAGCCGGCCATCGAGCGGCGTCGCGCTCCGTGCGGCCGGAAAGCTCACGGCGAAGGTGGTGCTCGACGGCGCGCGCGATCGTTTGTGCGAGGGTGTGTGCGCATCGGCCGCCGGTGCGCCGTGAGCGCCACCGTGAATCAACGCCCCGCCGAAACACAGGATCACCACAGTCGTTCCGAGCCGCTTTGCCCATTCGTTCATGAATACTTTGCCTCCAAAGATTATTGCGAGATAAGGAGCCGGTCAGACAGGCTCCCTAGTGCGCCGGGGCGGATGCCGCGGGCGTTGCATTGGCCGGGACGCAGGGCGGCTTGAGCTCGCGCGTGCCCGCGTAAGCACCCGTCTCGAGCTGCTGACAGACCACGACCTTGGTGCCCTCGGATGCGGCGTCGGTGCTGGTGAGAACCCATCGCGCGGAGACCCAGAGCTTGCCCTTCGAGGCCCCGCACGCAGAATCGTTGGTCAGCTGCAAGAGACTGTCACGAAAGCACGCCTCGACCGACAACGGCTCATTCCGGGGACTGAGCGCGCTCCAAGGCACCGAACAGGCCGGCCTGAATCCATGCGCACCGTCCCCGCTCATCAGGGGCAAGGGCCGGTCCTTGGTCCGTGGACCCACGATTCGCAAGTTCGCGGCGGCGCATCCCGCTCTCGGCGCAGAGGCTGAGGTCGCCGCCTGCGCCACTGCCTGTGCCGGTGCAAATGTCGGCGCCAGGAGAAGTAACATCGCGAACATCATGGGCACTGGCTTCATGAAACACCTCCCGAAGCGGTCCTGGTGAGCCTGATCGAACCGACGTGACGCCCGAAGTCGACGATCGCGGTATGCGCCACGAAGAAACCCACGGTCGAGAAGGACAGGTACCCGACCCAGTCTCCGGGCGGCAGTCTCAACCATCGATAGCCAAACCAGATCGCGAACGCCACCACGGTCAGCGACAGACCCAACGCGCCGAGATACAGACCGACGTTGCGCAGCCGCTCCTTAAGCTCACCCCGCGACGCCACCCGAACCTCGATGCACACCGCCGTCACGATGGCGGCGATGAGGGTCCACAACTGCAGCACCGGGTAAGCGGCGAGAAACAACGACGCCACGACCAGCAGGCTGAGCGACAGCGCCACGGGCGTGCGGGCGATGAGGTGCGCCACCCAGGCGCGCGCCGAGAGGGACGGCGACAAGGGGCCGTGGTGCATGGCTTCGGCGTCGGCACCGATCCATTTCTCGCGCCACACGAAGATCGCCGCCAGCGCCCAGAGCACGCACCAATCGTACAGATAAATACCCAACGGGAACCGGCGAAACTCCTCGCGTATCTTCGGCTTGCCGCCAAAGATCGCCAGGTTCTCGAAGGCCACGGCGTGATAATAAACGCCCGGCAACAACGTGTGCATGGGCGTCGTGATGAGATCGCCGCTGGCGCGAAAATTCCCGCCGATGAACACGGTCGATCCTTCCACCAGGTCGAAGAGCTGCTCGTTGTTCGCGCCGAGCGCCGAATCCTCGGCGGGACTCAACAACGCGCTCGCGAACAGTGTGGCGATCGGCGGGCAACCCGTCTCGCGCGGGAACATGGTCCGATCGACGATGGCGCGGAGCGAGGCGGGGGGCCCGCCGCACCCGGCCTTCGACCAGCGGCGGTTGAAGGGATCGCCGCGCGGCGACCACGCGAGTTCGAAGCCCGCTTGCGGCAAGGCCCCTCGTTCAAGGTCGGCCGCACACCGATCGCGCTGTGCGGCCATGTCGCAATAGATGCGCACCGCGGCGCTCGGCAGTCCGGGCGCGCCGCCCTCGGCTCCCTGCCCGACGGCTTCGTCCGGCTGCTCAAAATCCGCTTCCTCGAAAGGATAGCGCCGACTGACGAAATCGGTCTCATCCGCCTGCCGGCGCACGGACACCGGAATGAGCACCTCATCCGCGCGCAGCGGCTTGCCCGCATCGTCCATACAATTTGCATTCATGAGCCGCGACAAATCCTCTTGCCGGGTGACCGCCAGGTAGACCGGAATGCGATCCGAGCGCAGTCTATCGGCAGCCGCGAGCAGGGCGCAAATATCATCGGACGGCGGGCGGTCGAGCAGCAGGAAGTCGAGCATCACGGCGCGCGGTCGCAGCACTTCGAGCTCGGTGAGCAACTGCGCATGAAACGCCGCGGGCACCGGCCACGCGGCGCCGCGCAGAGCGAGCGCGGCATCATCCACCAGCATGACCACGGCGCGCGGCGGCGCGAGCCTGAGTCCTGCGGACCCCGGGAGCCGCGGGTGCAGCCACTCGGCATCGCCGAACCACGCGTAGATGAGATCCTGCGAGAAATGCCGGCGCAGATGCGCGGAGCCGAATGGATGAAAATTGAGCACCGCGAGGGCGACCGTGGCGAGCAGCAGACTTTCGATGAATGGGCCGCGGCCGCCATGCCTGCGCGCCGGCGCCTGCCCGGCTGAATCGCCGCTCACGCCGGAAATCACTGGCGAACCGGAATGTCGATATAGCTGCCGCTAAACCAGCGGATCTTGATGGGATCCGTGCCGTCCGCAATCGATTCCTCGCTCACATCCTCTCCCGTTCCATAGTTGATCTCGCGATCCGGCCGTTTGTCGACGCCGAGCACCATGACGAGCCGGCTGCCCGACTGCAGCAGACGGCTCGTCATCCGCTCGCTCTTGAAGCTCAGCTCCTGTCGCTCGCCCGCTTTCAAGAGTTGACGACGAGTGCGGTCGTGCACGTAGCTGGCGCGGAATTCATAAGTCGGATTGAACAGGTAAATGTAGTCCCCGCCCGGCAGCAGTTCGTACAGGGTGACGTTCAAGTCCACATCCATCTTGTTCACCGAGAAATCGAGCCGGCCCGAGAACAGGCCGCTGAACTCGGTCGGCGCCGCCAACGGCTCGCTCACGAACATCAGGCTGTTGTGAGTCGTCAGATTCGTGCTGATGAAATCGGCCGGGGGCGTCCACGCGAAGTCGCTGCGATCGGTGAGGCTCACCGTCTGGCGCATGATCGCGGCATGTGCGGGTTTGCGGCGCACCAGCCGATGCCTGTCGCCCGCGGCATTCTGATCCAAATAAAACCGCAGCGACTTGGGCGCCATGGCTTGCAGCGATGCCGCGTGCTGCCACGCGTCCGTTCCCATGACCTCGTAGTTGACGCGGTCCTTCAACAAGGGCGGCGGCGCCGCGCCCTTGAGGACGTGGTCGAACCATTGATACCGCAGCTCACGCGGATCGATCAGGGCCACCGGATCGACCGCGTATTTCTGCAGCATCGCGAGCGGCCCGTGCGGCATCACGCCGTCGTCGTACGGACCGATCAGCAGCGTGTGGTCCGCCGACGGGTTGTAGCGCAGGTGCTGCTGATAATAGTACAGGGCGCCCGCCTGGCTGCCGGCGTAGTACCCCGTCAGGGTGAGCACCGGGATATCGATGCGTGCGAATTCGTCACGAAACGGAATCATCTTGCGCCAGTACCCATCGTAGCTCGGATGATTGAGCCAGCGGGTGAAGATCGGGCTCTGCAGCTGGTTCAAGCGACTCAAATCCCGGTAGCGCCAGCCGCTCTGGTACCATTTCTGATCGAGCGCGCGCCACAGCGCGTCGTTGTAATACTCGGCCTCGGACGAGGGATCAGGATCGGTCGCGTACAACGACCAGCGATACGCCGAATTGTGAAAGATGCTGCCCGACATGGGAGCATCGATACCGGGCGCGGTCGCCGCCGAGGTGGCGATGGCCTTGAGCGCCGCCGGCGGGCGCTTGGCGGCCGCCCACGAGGTAAAGCCGCTGTAGCCATCCCCGTACATCCCGACCTGGCCATCGCTCCACGGCTGTCTGGCAATCCACTCGATCACGGCGCGCGCATCATCGCCGTCGTGTTCATAGGGCACGACATCGCGGGGATTCGTGTGCGTGCCGCGCGTGTAGGCGACGACCCCCACGTAGCCGTGCGCCGCACACTCCTTGGCGTAATCCTCCGCGTCGTAGATCGTGAATTCGAGCAGCGTGGGCAGCGGCTTGGCCGGATTCTTCGGGCGCACGATCTGCACCGAGATGCTCGCTCCATCGGCAGTGTCCAGCCTCAAGCCGCTCTCAGTCTCGTAGCGGCGCGCATCGTCTTCGGCATCGAGCGTATCCACCAACGCGCCGAAGGTGCGGTAGGCTTCGAATCCAAGGTAGGTCCAGATCAGATCCATCGCATCCGACGCGCTGATGCTGTCGCTGAGGCGCCGCTGATCGAAGGCCTTTTGCAGGGCATCCTGAAATACCGGCAGCGACGTCGCGAGCCAGCGCGTGACGGCATAGGCATCCTCGTCATTGAGTTGCGGCACCACATCGCCGAAAGCCTGGGTGAACGCCTCGGCGAATGGCTGCGGCTTTTCCGCTTCCATCGCCTTGGCGTGTGCATAGATGTCGAAGATCACCGCCCGGCCCACGCGCCGCCCGAGATCCGCGGCGCGCCGGCGATTGCGCAGCGATTGACGCGAAGCGTAGGCCGACGTGTAGTCGCCGAGGGCCATTTGCAAAGCAGAGAGGTTGGCAAGATACCGGTCGGGATCCTGCTCCTGATAGACCGGCAGGATGCGCTGCGCCAAATCGCGCATGATCGCCGGGGCATTCGGATCGTCGACGCTCACCGGTGCGTGAAATTCGAAATCCGCGGCGTGGGCCCACGACGGCAATGCCGCGGCCAACAGCCAACACAGCGCCCAGCGCGCAGTGCGCCGGGGACTCGAGATTTTGCGGAGCGCGGGCGCCTTCTTCATGGACCCGCCCCACGCTTGGCCTTGCCGCTCTGGGCGGCTTGGGCGGCTTGGGCGGCTTGGGCGCCGTCCACCTGACCGTCCACCTTGCCGTCCACCTTGCCAGCATCCCCTTTGGCGGCATCGACCTGGGCCGTGTCCCTCTTGCCGGCGTCCGCGCGCACCGCTTTGACGAGATGCAGGACGCGCGAGAACAACGTGTGCGCCTGCGAAGGCCCGCCGATGTGAATCACGCCGGTATGCAGCAGCTCCTTCGCGAAGACATCGACGACCAGTTCTTGCACGTCGTCGTCGAGCGTCCCGAGCGTGCCATCGATGAGCACCCAGGGCGGCGCCTGCAGCAAGATGCGCGCGAACGCGAGGCACAGCTGCTCGTCCTGGCTCAATTCCCAATCCCACCGGTGGGTCTCATCGAGCAGCGGCGCGAGCCGTTCGAGGCCGAGCCGGAACAGCGCCCGCTTGAACGCCTCCTCGCCGAAGCTTTCCGCCTTCAACGGATAGGCGAGCACTTCGCGCAGGGTGCCGCGCGGCAAGTAAGGTGTGCCGCGCGGCAGATAGAAGATCCGCTCGCCTTTCGGGCGCGTGATCTGCCCTCCTCCCCACGGCCATAGCCCGGCCAGCGCCCGAAACAGCTGCGTCTTGCCGGTGCCCGGAGCGCCCAGGATGAGCGCGCGCTCGCCGGCCTTTACGATCACCTTGGTCTCCCGCAGCTTGTCGGCGTTGGCGGAGGAGACGATCTCGAGATCATCGATGACGATCTCGCCGGGTTCGCCCTCGGCGTAGGCGATGCGGCTTTGAAAATCCTGCGGCTCTTCGGTGGTGAGCAGCGCGTGACGGAAACTCCCGACCCGCAAGAGCGTCGCGCGCCAATCGGCAATGGCGCTGAAATTGTCGATGAACCAGCGCAGCGAGGATTGCGCCTGGGTAAAGGCGCCGGCCGCCATCATCAGACCGCCGAACGACACCTTGCCGGTGAAATAGAGGGGTGCGGCCACCAGGATCGGGGCGACGATCGTCACCCATCCGAATCCCGCCGTGACCCAGGTCAGATTGGTGTGGCCCCTGACGATGCGGCGCGTCGCCGCGAGCACGTTGCCGAGGTTCAAGGTGATGCGGCGCCTTTCGTCCGACTCCCCCGCCGCCAATGAAATGTCATCGACGTGCTCGTTGACGCGCACCAGCGAGAATCGCAGATCCGCTTCCCGGGCATAGCGTTCGGCGTTGCGGCCGATGAGACTCTTGCCGACCCGATAACTCAGCAAGGATCCCGCACTCGCATAGAGGATCGCGGCCCACAGCATGAACCCCGGGATCACGAAGTCTTGTTCATCGATACGGATCGCGAAGTCGCTCGACAATCTCCAGAGCACGCCCGCGAAGGTCCCGAACAGGATCGACGCCTGCAGGAGACCGACACCGAGATCGGCCGACAGCTCGCAGAGCTTGCGGGCGTCCTCGTGAATGCGCTGATCGGGGTTCACGCCCATCGATCCGGCATTGGCCAGCCAAAAGGCGCGGCGCGGCCGCAGCCAGTCCTTCAGCAGACTATAGACGAGCCCTTCGCGCAGCTTGAGCTCCAAGGTCTCCACCATCCATCGCTGCGCGACATTGAGTGCGAGAATGCATCCGGCAATCACGAAGAAGACGCCGAGCTGGTACAGGAAATCGCGCAGGTCCCGGCGCGACAGCGCATCGTAGAACGGCCGGTTCCACCCGTTGAGACGGATCTGTCCGTAGGCGGTGGCGATGACGACGCAGACGATGGCCGCGACCAGCACCATGAGGGTCTTGCCCACCGGCGACCTGAAAATCGTGCGCACCATGAGCCGCACCTGCCGCACCAGGCCCAGGTGGGCTTCGGGATCCGGCGCCGGTCCGGGCACTTCTGTCGGGTGATCCGTCACGTGCTGCAGATGATGATGGCGGGGGTGTGATCGATCGTCGCTGAATGATCATCGAAACGGGTGCTCGGCCCGCCGTCGATGGTCACGCCCGAGAGCGGCGCTCCCGACGGCGGACGCACAATCACCTGGGCGTAGACTTTGCTCGAGATCTCGATCCGCAATGTCCGCGAATCGATCCGGCGCAGCGAATAACTGAGGCTGCCGTACAGCGTCGGCATCCGGTCGACGATCACGCCCTCGCCCAAGATCCACTCGGGCGCGACGCCCGCCGCCAATACCAGCGACCGATCCGCTTCGCGCTCGTACGCGATGAGGCTGCGCAGGGCGAGGACGTATTCGGCGGCAATCCACGTGTGCGGCAGGTCGCCGATGTGCGCCGGTGCGTGGGTGTCGCGCCACGCGATCTCCGGCCATTGATTCCACGGCGGCGGACGTCGATCCGACAGAAAAAACCGCAGCAATTCCAGCGCCGCATCGCGCCACCCCAACCGCACCAGTGCGCCGATGATGCGGATTTCATACGGCGTGTAATTCGACCAATCGAGCGCGCCGCTGCGCTTGGCGCGCCAATCGGCGAGATATTTGTCGAAGGTCCGCTGCACCGCCTCGCGGTTCAGTGCCGCAGGGATATCGAAGAGGTACAGCGCGTTCGCGGTCGCGGTGGGATCGAAATCCGCCCACTCGATGCTGCCCGGAATGAAATCAAGCTCGCGCCGCGCACGCGTGTCCTCGATCGACGTGAATAGTGAATCCGCAAAGCGGGTGCCGAGCGTCTGCCAATGCCGTGCCGAGTTCTCGTGGCCGAGCGCACGTGCCAGCTCCACGGCGTCGCGCAAGCCCCGCAGCGCCCAGAAATCGTCCCAGTAGGAGTGCACGGGCTGGGCGAGGTATCCCTCGTGACTCACCGAAATGGGCAGCAGGCCGTTCGGATCCCGCACGCGCTCGATATAGCCGACAGCTCTGTCGATGTAGACCCAGCATTCCTCGAGGAGCGCTCGATCTCCGCTGAACCGGTAGTGGTCGGCAATCAGCGCGATCAATTCTCCGTGGCTGTCGTGCTCGACCAGCCAATCGATGCCTTCACGGTCGACGCAGCAAGGGACGAACCCGTCGGCGCGCTGATTCGGCGCATACCAGCGGATATACTCGCGAACTTCGTCCACGCGACCCATGCGCAGCAACGCGGCGCTCATCATCGCACCATCGCGTATCCAGGAACGCGTGTAGCGCCGCGGCCCCGGCTGCAGCGCGGGCCCTGCGCGCGTCACCAGGATTTGCGCCGTTGCGGTCAACGCCGCACGAATGGCATCCATCATCCAGCCATTGCCCGTCCACTGGGACACGGGGAGCTTCGCACCCCAGTCGAACGCCGGCTCGGTGGCGGCGATCGGGTGCGCCGAGGGAGAACGCCAGGCGGCAAGGGTCGTGCAGTGGATGGCAACTTCACCGGCTTCATGGGGTCTGGGGGAGAGCTCAAACTGCAGCGCGCCGGTGGCGAAGCCGAAGGCATCGTCGGCCTGCGAACTCGCCGGCAG
>Ga0181537_10001313_pt1 | contig 23004 bp, 21 predicted proteins | sample PEATcosm2014_Bin_39_FD_119765 | JGI IMG/M metagenome (GOLD analysis project Ga0181537, IMG submission 119765) | Peatland microbial communities from MTU Mesocosm Facility, Houghton, MI, USA - PEATcosm2014_Bin23_10_metaG | ecosystem: Environmental > Terrestrial > Soil > Wetlands > Peat | place... | reverse complement strand
TGAACGCCCTGCGCGCCATGGTGACGCCGGAGATGCTGAGCTATTTCGGCGAGCAATTGGCGGAACAAGAAAGCCGTGGCGTCCGCAACGAGGTGCGCGACGTGCATCTGCTGCAAGGCGACCTGGCGCAGGCCTGGACCGAGGGCAACCGCGATTACGCAACCGTGGCGATGCGCTTCTCCATGACCGACGTGACGCGCGACATGGCCGGGCGGATCGTGGACGGCAGCCCGAACGAGCATGTCACCGCGACCGAGCTATGGACGTTTCTGCGCGCCCACGGCGGCGGCCACTGGATCCTGTCCGCGATTCAGCAGGCGCGGTAAATTGCAAAGAAACCTCTCCCGCGGGAGCGGGAGAGGTCGAGGTGCGTAGCACCGAGGGTGAGGGTGATCGGGCCGCACATAGCAGGTTGAGCGTGCCGACCCTATCACCCTCACCCGCGTCGCTATCGCTCCGCGACCTCTCCCGCGCGTAGCGCGGGAGAGGTTTTAGCACGGAGGACGTCGATGACCGCAGTGGACCCGATCCCCTACTCCGACGCGAAGATCCGTCGCATCCTCGCCACCGTGCGGACCATCGCGATGGTCGGTGCATCGACCAACTGGAACCGGCCCAGCTACTTCGTGATGAAGTACCTGCAAGGCAAAGGCTATCGCGTCATCCCGGTGAACCCGGCTGCCGCCGGCCAGGAACTGCAAGGCGAACACGTCTACGCCTCGCTGCGCGACATTCCAGAAAAGATCGACCTGGTGGACGTCTTCCGCGCCTCGGAAGCAGTACCGCCGATCGTCGAGGACGCCATCGCGATCGGCGCCAAGGTGGTGTGGATGCAGCTCGGCGTCCGCAACGATGCGGCGGCCGAACGGGCCGAGGCCGCGGGTCTGGAAGTCGTCATGAACCGCTGCCCGAAGATCGAGTTCGGCCGCCTGGGCGGCGAGTTGTCGTGGAGCGGGGTCAATAGCGGCATCATCCAGAACCGCGCGCCGCAGGCACCGCGCCCGCGCCCGCTCAAGGAACGGCCGGCCGGCTCGCACAACGCGAGCTACGGGTTCGAGACCCGCGCGATCCATGCCGGCGCCGCGCCCGATCCGACGACCGGCGCACGCTCGACGCCGATCTACCAGACCACGGCCTATGTGTTCGACGATGTCGACCACGCCGCCTCGCTCTTCAACCTGCACAATTTTGGCTACATCTATTCGCGGCTGACCAACCCGACCGTTTCCGTGCTCGAAGAGCGCGTCGCCAGCCTCGAAGGAGGGCGCGCGGCGGTCGCCGCCGCGTCGGGCCATGCCGCACAGTTCCTGATTTTCTTCACCTTGCTGCAGCCGGGCGACGAGTTCATCGCGTCGCGCAACCTCTATGGCGGATCGCTGACGCAATTCGGGCTGTCATTCAAAAAGCTTGGCTGGACCTGTCATTTTGTCGATCCGACCGACCCGGAGAATTTCCGCGCGGCGCTGACGCCAAAGACCAAGGCGATCTTTATCGAGAACCTGGCCAATCCGGGCGGCATCGTTGTCGACATCGCGAAGGTGGCGGAGGTCGCGCATGCGGCCGGCATCCCGCTGATCGTCGACAACACGCTGGCGACGCCGTATCTGTGCCGGCCGATCGATTTCGGCGCCGATATCGTCTGCCATTCGACGACGAAATTCCTGTCGGGGCACGGCAATGCGCTGGGCGGGGTGGTGGTCGAAAGCGGCAAGTTCGACTGGTCGCAGGGCGACAAATTCCCCTCGCTGACCGAGCCGGAGCCGGCCTATCACGGCCTCAAATTCTTTGAGAATTTTGGCGATTTCGCCTTCACGACCAAGGCGCGCGCCGTGGCCCTCCGGGATTTCGGCCCCGCGCTGTCGCCAATGAACGCGTTTCTGACGATCACCGGTATCGAGAGTCTGCCGGTGCGCATGGACCGGCATGTCGAGAACGCCAGCAAAGTGGCGGAATTCCTTGCCGTACACCCGCGCGTCGCCTGGGTCTCCTATGCCGGGCTCAAGGACAACCCCTATTACGAGCTGGCGCAGAAATACCTCCCAAAGGGCGCTGGCGCGGTATTCACCTTTGGCGTCAAGGGCGGGTTCGAGGCCGGGGTCAAACTGGTCGAGAACGTGCGGCTATTCTCGCATCTTGCCAATATCGGCGATACGCGCAGCCTGATTTTGCACCCGGCCTCGACGACACACCGCCAGTTGACCGACGAGCAACGCCTCGCCGCCGGCGCCGGGCCCGACGTCGTGCGGCTGTCGATCGGGCTTGAAACAGCGGACGATCTGATCCGCGACCTCGACGAGGCGCTGGCAGCGTAGTCTAGACGCACTGGATCTGTACCCAAGTTTGTCGCAACGACATCACCGTGTTTGCGAGGCTGAAAAGGGTCCCGGCTTTCGCCGGGAAGCGCGTTTTACAGCCTGACGGGCAAGGGGAAATTCATCGGTCGAGCAGCAAGATGCATGCTCGCCGAGATTGCCGCGTCGCCCTTTGGGCGCCTCGCAATGACGCGGTCTGCGCTACCGCGCACTGACCAGTTCGACGTCGAAGATCAGGGTCGCGTTTGGCGGAATGATGCCGCTGGCGCCCTTAGCCCCATAGGCAAGCTCGGGCGGGATGATCAAGGTCCGCTTGCCGCCGACCTTCATCCCCGCGATGCCCTCGTCCCAGCCGGCGATGACGTCGTGCTTGCCCAGGGTAAAGGTGATCGGCGTACCGCGATCGAGCGAGCTGTCGAACTTGGCGCCCCTGGCGCTGTTTTTGTAGAGCCAGCCGGTATATTGCACGGAGACGATAAAACCTTTCTGCGCGACGTCCCCGTCGCCGATTTTCGTATCGGTATATTTGAGCCCGTCGGCGAGCTCGGTCGTCTTGCCTTCCTGCGCGAGCGCGGGCGTGGCGATGGCCATGAGAAGTCCGATCGCCGCGGCGATAGCGGCAAGGCGGATCGACATTATGAGACTCCTGGGATGCGGCAGGGGAAGGCCATCATGCCGGCTTGGCAGTGGCCGTCGCAAGCGGCCGCATGCTAGCGTGACAATCGATCCCCTACCCCCAACGAAAACCGGAGGAATCCCATGGCCCAGTCGCAACCCGCTTCCGCGCGCGACGCGGTTCGCAATGTCGTCCCCGATTTGATCGGCTACACCGAGAAATGGCTGTTCGGCGAAGTCTGGGAGCGCCCGCAGCTATCGAAGCGCGACCGCAGCCTGATCGTCGTCGCGACGCTGATCGCGCTCGGCCGCGAAAAGCAGCTCGTCGGCCACCTCGAACGCGCGCTCAATAACGGGCTCACCAAGACCGAGCTCAGCGAAGTCATCACCCACCTCGCCTTTTATGCCGGCTGGCCGGCGGCGATGACCGCGGCCCTCGTCGCCAAGGATGTGTTCGAGAAAGTCTAAACGGGCGGCAGTCCCATCCCAACCCTCCCCCGCTCGCGGGGGAGGGAGCGCGCCCGCGAGTTGAGAAGGAGGATAGTGTAATGAAGGTCGGATTTATCGGGCTCGGCACCATGGGTGCCGGCATGGCGGGAAACCTGCAAAAGGCTGGTTACGAGCTCGTCGTCCATGACATCCGCCGCGCCTCGGCCGAAAAATTCCTCGCCGCCGGCGCGACCTGGGCGGATAGCCCCAAGGCGCTTGCCGAACAGTGCGAGGTGATCTTTACCTCATTGCCTGGACCGCCGGAGGTCGAGGCGGTGGCGCTTGGTCCAAACGGGTTGCTGGCGGGCATGAAGCCCGATACGGCCTATTTCGATCTATCGACCAACTCGCCAACCCTGGTGCGCCAGATCTGCGCCAAATTCGCCGAGAAGAACGTCTACATGCTCGATGCGCCGGTCAGCGGCGGCCCGAAGGGGGCGGCGTCGGGCCGATTGGCGTTGTGGATCGGCGGCGACGAACAGCAATTCAACCGGCACAAGAAGGTGCTCGACGCGATCGGCGACGCGGCGCGCTATATCGGCCCGATCGGCGCCGGTTCGGTCGCCAAGCTGGTGCATAACTGCGCCGGCTATGCGATCCAGACCTGTCTCGCCGAGGTCTTCACCATGGGCGTCAAGGCCGGGGTGGAGCCGCTGGCGTTGTGGGAAGCGGTGCGCCAGGGCGCTGGCGGGCGCCGGCGCACGTTCGACGCGCTGGGCGACCATTTCCTTCCCGACTATTACGATCCACCCGATTTCGCGCTGCGCCTGGCGCACAAGGACGTGACGCTCGCCACCGAGCTCGCCCGCGAAATGAAGGTACCGATGCCGATGGCGAACCTGGCGCTGATGGAATTGACCTCGGCGCTCAATCGCGGCTGGGATGGTCGGGATTCGCGCGTGGCGATGAACCTGCAGAAGGAACGCGCCGGGGTCACGATCGCGGTCGATATGGCCGATATCAAAGCGGCGCTCGAGCGCGACGGCAAATAGGGCCGAGCCGGCGGCACCACAGCCTTGCGCGACCATCCGCCGCGAGACGTTGTCGCGGCTGCAAATCGCGCTCGCCTGCGATATGGTGCCGCCGGCCGCATCCCGCCCGATTTCGCGCCAGAGGGGCAAACCCCGTCGTGAACCAGTCTACGCCGCTGTCGGTCATCGCGTTGTTCGAGAACGCGGATATCGTCGTCAAATGCGTGTTGTTGCTATTGTTTAGCGGCTCGGTGTGGAGCTGGGCTGTAATCGTCGACAAGGTGGTGCGCTTGCGCGCCGCGCGGCGCTCGGTGCGCGACTGGGCGGCGCGGGCCGCCGATGCGCGTTCCACCGAACAACTGGTCGGCGGCGTCCGCGGGGGGCTCAGTCATCCGGCCGGCGCGGTGCTCGCCGCCGGGGTCGAGGAATGCGTCGCCTACGCCAACAGCATGCCGGAGACGATGGCCGAACGGCGCGACCGCATCGACCGGGCGATGCGGCTGGCGCTCAGCGCGCAGCTGCGCCAGCTCGAAGTGCGGCTGCCGTTTCTCGCGACGCTCGGCTCGGCCGCGCCGTTTATCGGCCTCTTTGGCACGGTCTGGGGCATTATGCGCAGCTTTAACGCGATCGCCGCCGCCAACAACACCAGCCTCGCGGTCGTCGCGCCGGGCATCGCCGATGCGCTGTTCGCCACCGCGATGGGGCTCGCCGCGGCGATCCCGGCAGTCGTCGCCTATAACCAGTTCACCGTCGCGATCGGCCGCTTCGCCGGCACCATGCAAGGGCTGATCGGCCGCAGCAGCGGTCTCCTCAGCCGCGCCGCCGTGGAAGGCGAATAGCCGTGACGGTTCGGCTGCCGCCCTCGGGCGATACGGGCGAGGATCGCTACACGCCGCTCGCCGAGATCAACGTGACGCCGATGGTCGACGTCATGCTGGTGCTGCTGGTCATCTTCATGGTGGCCGCGCCGCTGTTGACCGTCGGGGTGCCGATCAACCTGCCAAAGACCAGCGCCGCGCAGGTCACCGAGCCGCAGCAGCCGCTCGTCGTGTCGATCAACGCGGCGGGCGAGACCTTTATCGGCGACACCCCGGCCAAAGACGACGATCTCAAGAAACAGCTCGCGACGCTCGCCGCCGCCGATCCGACCCGCATCGTCTATGTCCGCGGCGATCGCGCGATCCCCTACGGCACGCTGATGGACCTCCTGGGCCTCGTCAACACCGCCGGCTTCGCCAAAGTCTCCCTCCTCGCCGAAGCCGCCAAACCGCAGTGAACAGCGTCGGTTGAATGTAGCACACTAACGTGCTACATGATCGTGTATGAGCAAAACGATTACCCTGCGCGACGCTAATCAGGCGTTCTCGCGCTGCGTTCGCGAGGTCGAGACAGGTGAGGAATTCGTCATCACCCGCAACGGAAAACCGGTCGCGCGCCTAATCTCGGCCGGCGGCAAGCGCGTCCTCACGCCGGAACAGGAAGCCGCCCTCACGCGTCTTGGCGCCACCGGTTGGCCGCTCAACATCGGCAGATTGAATCGCGAAGAACTCTACGAAGAGAGGATCGATCGCTATCGCGACGATCGATGATCAGCGGTTCACACTCGACAGCAATATTCTTGTTTATGCTGTCGATGCGGCCTTTCCCGACCGTCAGGAAGCGGCTCGCCGGATCGTGCTCGCCGCAGCGCGGCTCGACTGCTGGCTGACGTTACAAGCGATTTCCGAATTTTATTCAGCGGTCTCGCGCAAACGAATTGTGCCCCCGCCGGTTGCAGCGGGGCGAGCCAATGATTGGCTGACCGTTTTCCGCTGCGTTAGCGCCTCGGCGGAAGCCATCCGCAAGGCGCTGCCAATGGCCGTTGCCGGTCGGGCTTCCTATTGGGATGCCCTGCTGATCGCTGCGGCGGCGGAGGCTGGGTGCACGGTCCTGCTGACCGAAGACATGGCCGATGGGACTCGGTTTGATGGGATGCGTATACACAACCCGTTTGCGACCGGTGGCGGCTTGACCGATTTTGCACGACAACTGCTCGATATCTGACCGCTGTCGCGGCCGGCGAAATGCGTTAGCATCCGTCGCATGGAAGAAATCTATTGCTTTGCCGGCAACCCGCTCGATCGCGTCAGCGAGCGCCGGCGCGACCGGGACTGGATCGCCGCGCTGCTCGCCGACCCGCGCAGCCGCATCCTGCCGCTCTACGATCTGAAACCGGCGGTCGCCGATATGCTGCGACCGGCGCTTGACTGGCAGGAGATCGCGCCGTGGCGCGCGGCGATCGATGGCGGCGCGATGTTGATCTTTCTCGGGCTCGCCGATGACGGGATCGCGCATTTCGCGATCGACGCGACGAAAAGCGGCACCTCCACCGATGCCGAGAATATCGATGTGCGCACGCTGGCGCCGCTGATCCCGGCTGGTGATGCGGCGATCCTCGCCGAGGCGCGCTCGCTGATCGATTGGCACGCGCGGCACGGATTCTGCGCGCAATGCGGCACTCCGACCGATGTCTCGCAGGCGGGCTGGACGCGCCGCTGCCCGAATTGCCGGGCGCACCACTACCCGCGCTCCGATCCTGTGACGATCATGCTGGTGGTGCGCGGCGAGCGCGCGCTGCTTGGCCGCAACAAGCGTCGGCCAGGGCAGCGCTTTTCGTGCCTCGCCGGGTTTATGGAGCCGGGCGAGACGCCCGAGGAATCGGTGCGCCGTGAGGTGCATGAGGAGAGCGGCATTCTTGTCGGCCGGGTCAAGTATCTGGCGGCGCAGCCCTGGCCGTTCCCCTCAACCTTGATGATGGGCTTTCTCGCCGAGGGAATCAGCGAGGAAATCACGATCGACCCCGAAGAGATTGCCGAGGCGCGCTGGTTCGAGCGCGACGAGATCCGCGAGATGGTGGCGCGCGCGGCGTCCGGCGAGGACGATCCGAGCAAGATCTCGCTGCCGCAGCCTTTGGCGATCGCGCATCATTTGTGCCGTCGCTGGGCAAACCGGCTGGACGAGATTTAGCAAGGAAACCCTCACCGCCAGCGTGATGGGCCCCTTCCCTCTCCGACATGAGGGAGTGCAGCGCGGCGGGTGAAGGCTAAGCGAGGAGAAAATCAGTGCCGATCACGATCAAGAAACTGCATCCGCTATTCTGCGCTGAAATCGGCGGCGTCGACACCGGCGCACCGATGGACGACGCGACATTCAATGAAATCCGCACCGCGCTCGACGACTATGAGGTGCTGGTGTTTCATGACCAGAGCCTCGACGACGAAAGGCAGATCGCGTTCAGCAAGCGCTTTGGTCCTCTCGAAACCTCGGGCAAGGCCAACCCGGCGACCGGCACCCCGTTCGCGCGCCAATCCAATCTCGATATCGCCACGGGTGAGGTGATCCCGGCCGAGGACCGGCGGATGATCTACCAGAAGGGCAATTATCTGTGGCACACCGACAGCTCGTTCAAGGCGCCGCCCTCGCTGTGCTCGCTGCTGTCGGCGCGGGTCGTTCCGCCGGTCGGCGGCAACACCGAATTCGCGACGATGACCGCCGCCTATGACGCGCTTCCCGACGACATCAAGGCGAAACTCGAAGGTCTCGTCGCCGAGCACAGCCTTGTCTATTCGCGTGAAACGGTCGCGACCGAATCGCTGACCCCCGAGATGAAAGCCGAGCTGCCCGGCGCCTGGCAGACGATGGTGCGCGAGAACCCAGTCAATCATCGCAAGGCGATCTATGCCGGCGCACACGCCTCGCACGTGATCGGCTGGCCGCGCGAGGTCGGTCGCGCATTTATCGCCTGGCTGAACGAGTTCGCGACCCAGCCGCAATTCGTCTACAGCCATCCCTGGCGCGCGGGCGATCTGGTGATCTGGGACAACCGCGCCGTGCTGCACCGCGCGACCGCCTACGACACGCATGGCCATAAGCGGCTCATGCAACGCACCACGGTCAATGGCGGCGTGATGACAACGGCGCAGCCGGAGCGCTACGAGCTGGCGGCGGAGTAGACATGCGGCGCCTCGCGCGGATCCTTGCGCTGGCGCTGGCCCTGGGCAGCATAGGCGGCGCCCCGGCGCCCGCGGCGGAAGTCACAGTGTTGAGCGCCGGCGCGATGCGTTCGGTGCTTCAGGCTCTTGCCGAGCCCTTCGAGAAGGCGTCGGGCAATCACGTCACGATCGCCTTTGGCACCGCCGGTGAGGTCGCACAGCGACTGGCTGCCGGCGAGGTCTACGACGTGGCCGTTGCGACCAAACCGCGCCTCCAAACGCTGGAAGCCGCTGGGACGCTGGCCCCGAACAGCATTGTGGTGATCGGCCGCTCGCCAATCGCGCTCGCGGTTCGCCAAGACGCGGCCAAACCCGCTATCGGGTCGGTGGACGCATTCAAGAAGACGCTGCTCGCCGCCAGTTCGATCGCCTATACCGATCCGGCAAGCGGCGGCACCAGCGGCATCCACATGGCGCAAGTCATGCGCGATCTCGGCATTGCCGATGAGGTGCGGGCGAAGACCAAACTCGTGACCGGCCAGCCGGGCGCGCCGCCAGCGGTCGGCACCGCCGTCGCGCGGGGTGAGGCAGAGATCGGCCTGCAACCGATCAGCGAACTCGCCAACATTCCGGGCATCGAGATCGTCGGCCTGATACCCGATCAGCTGCAGACCCCGGACCTGACCTATGCCGCCGGTCTACCGACCAAGGGCGGCGAGCGCGAAGGCAGCACGGCTTTTGTCAATTTTCTGGTGAGCCCGACCGGCGAAGCCGCCGTCAAATCCAAGGGGCTCATTCCCGGCGATGGCCGGTAACCGCACAAAAATCGCCGTCGTCACCGGGGCGAGCGCCGGAATTGGACGCCATACGGCGCTTGGCCTCGCGCGCGCGGGGATGCGGGTCATCATGGTCGGGCGCGATCCCGAGCGCACCGAGGCGGCGCGCCGCCTTGTCGCCGAGCGCGTGCCGGGCGCCGAGCTCGAAACCGCGATCGCCGATTTTTCCCGCCTCGACGCGGTGCGCGCCCTCGCCGCCGAGATAGGGACGCGGCACGAGCGGCTCGACGTGCTGATCAATAATGCCGGGCTGATCTCGCCGCGCTACGCGGTTTCGCCTGATGGTTACGAGTTGGCCTTCGCGGTCAACCATCTTGCGCCCTTCCTGTTGACCAATCTGCTGCTCGACCGGCTTACGGGGTCTGCACCGTCGCGGGTTATCACGGTCGCGTCGCAAGCCCATAAGGGCGCTAGCCTCAACCTAGCGGCGATGACGCAACCGTCGGGCTGGACACCGTTATCGGCATACGGCACCTCGAAGCTCGCCAATATCCTGTTTACCCGCGCGCTGGCGCGCCGGCTCGATCCGGCGATCGTGACCGCGTCTTGCCTGCATCCCGGGGTCATCGCCACCGATATCGGCGACCGTGCCGGCTCCTTGGCCGGGCTGGGCTGGCGGCTGGCGAAACTATTCCTGCCCGGCCCGGACAAGGGCGCGGCGACCTCGATCTTCCTCGCGACGATCGCCGACCCGACCCCGTTCCACGGCCGCTACGTCATCGGCAAGACCGTCGTCCAACCCGACGCGGCCGCTCGCGACGACGAGCTCGGCGAAGCCCTGTGGAACGACAGCAAACGGCTGGTCCGGCTTTGACTGGAGGGCGCACGGCGATGCCTCCGCGACGCGCTGCCAAAAAAGCGACGAAAAGCCGGGATCAACGTGACGCACAAACTCCTGCCAGCGCGGATAGCCGGCGAGGAACATCTCGGCCGGGATGCGACCATCTTTGGCCGGGTAGAGCCGGCCGCCGGCTTCGCACACGATCGCGTCGAGGCGTTCCATCAGCTTGAGGGTCATCGCGCCACGATTGGCGAAATCGAGGGTCAGTGTCGTCCCCGGACGCGGAAAAGACAGCATCCCGGGCGATGGCGTATCGCCAAACGTTTTCAGCACGGCGAGAAACGAACCATCACCCGCGGCGGAGACCGCTTCGAGCATCGCCTTGGTCGCGTCAGGAGCCACGTCCGGCGGCACAACGGACTGGTATTGATAGAGCCCGTTTCTGCCGTACATCCGGTTCCACCCGCCGATCGCGTCGAGCGGGTAGAAGAACGGTTCGTAGGGGACGGTCGTCTGCCCTGCTTTGCGTCGCTGAACGTGATAATAGAGCTTATTAAAAGCGCGCATCGTCCAACGATTGAGGACGAACCCTGGCAGGTCGACCGAGAGGTTGGGGCAAAATCGGCTCTTCGCGGCGACGAGCGGTCCGCTCGCCGCATGGCGGGCGCGGCTGAAGATGCCACGGCCGAGCGCACTGCCGGTGGCCAGGCAATCGACCCAGGAGACCGTGTAGTCGATAGCGTCATCGCTATCGGCGGCGAGCTGGAAGAATTCGTCGAGCCCGCCAAACGCGATCGTCTCAACGTCCATCATCGCGCTCGCGATCGGCACCACTTCGATCTCGACCCAGGCGATGATGCCGGTCAGCCCGAGACCGCCGATCGTCGCGGCGAACAGCCCGGTCGGGTCGTCGGCGCCGAGCTCGACCGTGCTGCCGTCCGAGCGAACGAGACCGAGGCGCCGAACCCAGCGTCCCAGCGTCCCTGCGCGATGATGGTTCTTGCCGTGGACATCGTTGGCGACAGCGCCGCCCAGCGTCACAAAGCGGGTGCCCGGCGTCACCGGCAGAAAAAATCCGCGCGGCACCAGAAACCGCAATAGCGCATCAAAAGAAATTCCCGCCTCGGCGCGCAACAGCCGCGTTTCCGGCGTAAAAGCGATCACCCGATCAAGCCCGACCATGTCGATGACCGCGCCGTCCGGGTTGAGCCCGCTATCACCGTAAGAACGCCGGAGCCCGATCGCCAGGAGCTGGCGCCCTGCCCGTCTCCCCTCGGCGATCAGCGCTGGCAACTCATCTCGCTGTCGGGGGCGCGCCACCTCATGCCGTGCGTGGAGCACGCGGCCCCACGACACCACATCGTCACTCGGCAAATATTGCATCACCCCAAGAGGGTATCGGCTCCGCGGTTAACAAAACGTATGAGAGCGGCCGGAGGATGGCGCGATCGCGAGGGTGAGCTGTCCGCTTCCAACGCCTCCATTTTCCCCAAGGCCAATGGTTCGGAGGAAACGCCAGCGATTCTTGCTATGGTGGGGCTGGCGCCGGACAGGTTCCGGCATCGGTTGCAAACCTTGTGATCGCTGGAATCATGCCGGGTGGACCCGAGAGCGACCAGGATCGAACGGTCATCGCCAGCAAGCGCGGCGACGCGACGCTTCTCCCCGGCGACAAGATCTTAAACGACACTTACGTCATTTGCCGGCTGATCGGCAAAGGCGGCATGGGCGAGGTTTATGAAGCCGAGCACATCGAACTCGGCGCCAGGCGCGCGATAAAAATCATCTTGCCGGAGCACGCAAAAAACACCCAGTACGTCGGCTTGTTTATCGAGGAAGCGCGCAAGCTCAGCCGGGTCAACAACGACGCGATCGTCCGCTATTACGAATTTTCCCGCGACGCCGCGGGCGCCCGGTATCTGGTCATGGAGTTCGTGGCCGGCGACTCGTTGGCGACAGTGCTCGAGGGTCGCCGGTTAGCACCGGCCGAAATCCTCGGTCTGCTCGAGCGTCTCGCGCAGGGGCTCAGTGCGGCTTATGACCAGGGCATCAAGGCGCATCGCGATATCTCGCCGGCCAATATTCTGCTGCCGCAAGGCCGGGTAGATCAGGCCAAGGTCATCGATTTCGGCATCGCCAAATCAGCCGATCCGGCGGGCGTGACACTGATCGGCAGCGATTTCGCCGGCAAATATTCCTTTATGTCGCCGGAGCAGGTGGGACTGTTCGGCGGTCAAGAAGAGGTCAACGAAAGATCGGACATCTACAGTCTCGGCCTTCTGCTCGCCTCGGCGGCGATGGGGTTCGGCAAGCGCCTCGATATGGGCAACGAACCGGCGAGCGTGATCCGCGCCCGGCAGGACGTGCCCGATTTGAGCGCCATCCCCGCGGAGCTGCGACCGCTGCTGAGCCGGATGCTGCAGCCGCGGCAGCAGGATCGGCCGGAAACCATGCGCGCGCTGATCGGCGAGACGCGAGAGCTGGCGCAGCAGATCGTCGGCCAGTCTCCCGCCCCCCGCGCCACGTCGCATTCCCGGCAAAAACGGCGACCGGTTTGGCCATTGGCGAGCGGGGCCGCGGGGCTGGCTCTTGTCGTTGCGATCGCCGCCTTTTTCCTATGGCCGAGATCACCGGAGGAGCCGTCACCGCCGATAGAGGGAAAAGCCAGCGAGACGCCGGTCACGCCGTTGAGCCCACCGATATCCACGACATCGCCGGCAAGCGACGCGGCAAAGCCGCAAATGGACTTGCCGATCCCGCCTGTGGCGCCGGCGACTCCACCGATGACCGAGCCGACAAAACCGCCGGTGGTCGTTTCGGCATCGTCGCCAATCGAGGTGCCCAAGCCGCAAACGGACTTGCCCCCGCCACCTTCCGCGGCCGCGACACCACCGACGACCGAGGTCGAGCAACCCACAGCGGACTTGCCCGCACAGCCTACTGTGGCCGTGACGCCACCGACAACCGCGGCACCAAAGTCGCAGGTGGCTTTATCGGTACCGCCTCCCGCGCCGGCGACGCCCAATCCTCGCGCTGAGCTGGACGAAACGGTGAAAAGCCTCGATTGCGCCTCGCTGCACAACGGTAAAACTGCGGACGGCGCAGAGCTGATCTCCGGGACGGTGGCCAACGCGCAGGACCAGGCGACGCTCTTGGCGGTCGCCGGCCGGTTGCCGGTGGATGCGCGCCCGCAAATCCATGTCGACATCGTCCCACCACCGGTGTGCCGCTCGCTCGACGCTTTCGACAAATTGCAGGCAGATGGTCAGGTTGCACGCGGCGGCATCGAGATTCGGTTAACGCGCGGCGGTCGAACACTGCATGAGGGCGACCCGATCGCGGTGGAAGTCAAATCGCTGCGCGACTATCCGGTCAATCTGCGGATCGACTATTTCACGCTCGGCGGCGAGGTCCTGCATATGTGGCCCAACGCGGAGCTGCCAAACGCCAGACTGGCGGCCGGCCAGACACTCGAATTTCTGCATAGCGGTCATGGTGATCAGGTCTGGCAGGTTGGCGGCGCCCCGTTTGGCACCGAGTTGATTACCGTCACGGCGACGCCGCAGCCGCTCGATCTCGGCGCCGCGCAACCGCCCGTCGAGCCTGCCGGCGGCTATCTCCTCAACCTGAAAAATGCGCTCGAAAAAACCGCTTCGCCGGCCGGACAGCCGAGCCTCGCCGCCACGGCGCTTATTCATACCGGTGCAAAATAACCGGTGCGCAAAGTCAGGCTTCGGTCCACTAGAGCGAGCCCGGCCCTGAAGTCTGAGATGATTTCGCTTTAGTCTTCGAGCCGGCTAACCTTCGAGATTGATGACGACAACGCGGCGATTGACCCCGGAGTAGGGGCTGCTTCCGCTGACCGGTTCGGATGAGCCCTTGCCGACTGGCTGCAGCCGGTCTTCGGAGACGCCCATCTGTTTCACCAGATAGTCTTTTACCGCCGCGGCGCGCTCTTTCGACAATTCCTCGTTGTAGCCCGCTTCGCCATAGGCGTCGGTGTGGCCCTCGATCGTGAAATGAGGCTGGTCGGCGAGTTCGTGGTTGAGCGCATTGCCCAAATTTTTCAGCGTTTCGATCGAGTCCGGGGTCAGTTCCGCCGATCCGAACTTGAATTGTATGGTGCGCAGCGTCGCGCTGGGGTGCGCCGCTGCCGGGACGACATTTGGCTGCTTTTTGTCGCGTGCCGGTGGGGGCGCTGCGGTCGAGGTCGATTCAATCGCCGGGTTGGGCGGCGCCGGCGGCAGGTTGCCGAGGGTCGGCAGCCCCCGGCTTTTCGGCGCCAGGGAGCGGCTGATATCGCTTTCACTCGGCACCGCGGCACCGGCGCTCGGGGTCTGGGCCAAGGCGCTCCCGGCGCCGACCACGATCGCAAGACAAAAAGCAGCGGAGATGACGCTCGGACGCGACCTCATTTCTCCTCCTTCGGGCTCGATTTGCCTGCTGCGGTGGCCCTTCGCCCAAAGGCGGGGCGGCGGCGATATTCTAGGAGCACCGAGAGAAAACGCAAATTCCGCCATGGTTGACAAAAAAGCAGGTGTCAGCGGCGAAAACCCAGTTCGCCGAGCAATCGGGGCCACGCGTCAGCCCAGCAGCAAGTATGATCAAACCCCGGCACCACGACGATGCGGGCCGGACCGAGTGGCGAAACGTGCCGCAAAAAGCTTTGCGCTACCTCGGGCGGCACGACCCTATCGTCGGCGCCGACAAAATGAACCTGCGGCAGTTGCTGGATGGCCACGGCATCGTTCGCCGGATCGAGCGATTGCGACAACGGTTCGATATCGTTGAGGCGAACCCAGGCCGCGAGATCGAGATCGGCCGCGACGGTGACCAGCCAGGCGACATCGTGGCGGCGCTCGGCGATCAGCGTCGCCAGCGCCCCGCCCCCCGAATATCCGACCAGGGCCAGCCGCTCGCTGTGCGTGCGCCGCAGAGCATCGTCGAGGAGTTGTTGGAAGGTATCGACGATTTTTGGTGACAGGCGCGCGTTCGTCCACAGCCGGTTATCGCAACCGGCGTCCATCTCATATTGGCAAGGCCGCGCCAAATAGATCAGCGGGCGGGCGGGATCCGCTGCCGCCAGTCTCAGCCCGATCGGGTCGGTCGGGGTCGGGTCAGTCGATCTCTGCCAAGGGTTGGTCCAGGCCCGGCCGTCGCCCTCGATATAGACGGTTAGAACCCCCTTTTCCGGGCCGGCGCGCTCAAAGCTGAGGATGCTGAGCCCGCGAGATTGCAGCAGATAGGGACTGAGACCGCCCGATTTTGCGATCGCTTCGGCGTCTTGCAGGTGGAATTCCCGCGCGCCAGTGCAGCAAGTGAGCGCGATCGCGAGGCCGGCGATCAGCCGCTTCACGGCCCGGTGTGGTGGACGAGAAAATTCTCTCCGCGGCTGTAGGAGACCGGTATCTGCACCTGGTTGATCAGCTTTTTGGTCAACAAGGGCAGTTCCGAGGTGGAGTAGGCCAGCACTTTGTCGGTGGTGATGCGGCCGTCACGGTTGGTGTCGGCCTTACCGTCGACGCCTTGGAGGACGACGTAGGTGAAGGCGCCGTGATGGAGCTGCGGAAACTCCTCGGCGGATTGATCGCGGCGCGCCCCGGCGAGGATCGCCACCCCGGCGTCCCGCCCGAGCGAACGCAGCAGTTTGCGGTCGATCGCGGTGGCCAGCGCGTCAATGCTGCCGCCTGATTTGCAGGAGTCGATCAAGATAAAGACACGCTGCGGCCCTACCCGGCTGAGTAAGTCACGCAGGGCTGTCGCGCTGATCGCGGTGCGCTCGATGCCTTCGGGCGTAAAGACCACGTCATGCGGCAGGAAGTACCAGTCGTTGCCCTCGATCTCGCCATGCCCGGCGAAGTAGACGACGAGGACGTCATCGGGCGGCGCGCGCTGCAAATCGGTCAGCACCTTGACGATGGCGGACCGTGTGGCGCGCGCGTCGGTCAGAGTGTCGGCGACCACCCTGCCAAAGACGCCCTGGCTCGATCGGAGGCTCTGCAGGATCCCTTGCGCATCGCTGACGCCGTAATCCAGGTTGAAGCGTGGATCGTGATACTTGTTGATGCCGATCGTCACGATATGCAGCGTCGGCAATGACGGAGCCGCGGTGCCGCTGGTCAGGTCCGCCGTCGCGTGCTCGCCCTCGATCTTGTTTGTCCCGGCGGCGACGGCCTCGAAACGATTGGCGCCAGGCGCAAGCGCCAGCCGATAGGTACGGATCGTCGTCGCGACGCCGTTTTGCGCCTCTTTGCGCTCGTTGAGCTGGCGTTCGGGCGGTACGAGCTTGCCGTTCTGGAACAGACTGATCGACGCGACGCCACCGCCCTGATCCTGCGCCACGACGGTCACGTCCGCGTTAGCGGGTGGCGAGGGTTGCGCCGCGACCGTCACTTTGGGCGGCAGCGCGATGCCGCCAAACACCGGGGTTGGCGCCGGCGCGACAAAACCGGTCGGTTGGCGCATGTAACGGGCGACCAGCCCGGGCTCGAAATAGGGCTGCGAGAAATTGTCGATCGGCAGCTTCAACTGGCTCGCCAGCCATTTGATGTCGTCGACGCCGGCGATCGTCCCATCAAACCGCCCCTGCGCATCGATCGCGGCCCAGCCGGTCAAGGTCGAGATGATTTGCACCAGTAGGTCGCCGTTATCGAGATTGCGCACCCGGACGATGCCGTCGTCGCCGCCCGTGATCGCCCGATGACGAATGCGGTCGATGACGACGTAGCGCGCCGAACCCGGCGCGACGGCAATATCCAACCCCGCCCCACCGCTCTGCGGATCGGCGATCCTCAGACGGTCGGTCGAAGGGTTGGCCATCGCGATTTGCGGGTTTGCACCAAGACCGGCAGTCGCCAGGTTCGCGGCAGTTACCGCACCGGGCGCATCAATTTTGGCCTGCTGAAACCCGTTCTGCAAATCCCAGACGCGGATCGAGTGATCGCTGGGCATGATCGCCAGCAGCGAGCCGTCGGCGCTAAGCGCCAGCCCGGCGATCGCGCCAGCGGAATTATTGATCTGCAGTTGCGGGCGAACCGCCTCGCGGATCTGACTCTGGATTGCGCCGGTCGTGGCGCCGGTCTCGCTGCGGATCAAGCCGGCCTGGGCAAATGCAGAAGACGGAATGGCGACCGCGATCAGCACCGCGGCCAGGCGGGACACGCTTGACATCGACATCGCCGCCCTCCGCTCAGAAGCTCCAGCGCACATTCGCACCAATCATGACGTCGCGGGTATGGGTCTTGACCTCCGTCGTCTCCGCGAGCACGCCAGCTGTCAATGTGTCGCTCCAGCGATAGCGCAGCCCGCCGCCGACGATCAGGGCGGCCCGGCTGGTCCCGTCGTTTGGCGAGGTCGTCTCGTACTCGAACGTGATCGGCACATAAGGTTCGAACGCACCCATCGGATACGCCGCCTCGCCACCAAGCCGGATCGCGCCATAACGAATGTTATTTGCCAGCCCGGAAGTCACGACGCCGGAGCCGGTGCCTCCCTCCCAGGAAAAGGCGTATCCGCCATATCCGGTCAGCTTCCACGCGTCGTAATCCGTGAAAAAATCGAGGTTGGACGCGCCGGTGTACCGATTGCTGTGGTACCCGCCGCTCGGAAGGGGCGTTGGGGACACGACACCATTGTCCAGCGACGTATAGTTGAACAGCGCGTCCACCGCGAAGTTCGAATTGATGATGTAGGACGCGTAGGGGCCAACCACCGCCCCGTCGACCGAATGGGTGATTGTCGACGGCGTCAGGGTCAGATCGGCGTGGGTATAGCCGGCGCTCATACCGACGAGCCACTGCCGGTCGATCAGGTAATCGAGCCCGGTCAGCGCGACGACGCTGTTGCCGCTATAGCCGACGGACGAATTGTTGCTGAGAAAGGAGCCCGAGGAATCAGCCCAGGCGCCCCAGCGGGTGTCGGCCGAGCCAGCGGAAGCACCATTGTATTTGTACCCCATCGGCTGGTCGGACGAAAAATCCTTGAGGATGACGGTGCCGCCCGGCGTCGCGGGCGCGGTTTCCGGCGCCAACCCCTCGGCCAATTCGCGCGATACCGCGCGCACCCGGCGGGTGATGATGTCCGTCATCGTGGATGTCTGACTGCGAACCTCGCCCATCGTGCTGGCCGCCAGGCTGCGCGAGACATTGTTCAGCAGCGAGGCGCTCGGCGCCAAACCGCACGAGGTCGTCCCGGCGATGTTCACGGCGCATGACAAGACGAATTGGGTCGGCAGATTGCCGGTGGCGTTAAACACGCCCGCCCCGGTCGGCGTCACGGTAAGGGTCACCGGCTGAGCCGCACCGCCGGGGGCCATAAAGGTCGCGGCGACCGTGCTGACGCCCGTTGGCGACAATGTCGTCAGATTGGCCGTATAGACATTGCCCGCCGAATCCTGCGCCGTCAAAGTCGACGTGGCCGGATTGAAACTCTCCGAGATGATCGTCTGCGCCAGCGCCGCGCCACCGGTCCCGACAGAAATCAATAAGATTAGGGATAAGAGCCGGATAATGCGGACAAAAGTGCGATAAACGCCACTACCATGCATCGCCTAATCCCCGCAATGCGTTCGACCGCTTACAGGTGTTTCGCGTTCTAGTTTTTTACACGTTATAGCTACTGTAACCAAGCACTTCGAGATCATCAGCCGCTAGAACCCAGTTTCCGTGGCAAAGTTGACACAAAGCCCCTGGTTAAGGGCGGTGCGGCTCGCGCCGCGCCTGACCTTTCGATAGAATCGCCCGGCCGATAAAAGGAGGTCGACGATGCCGCTTCATGTCGTCAACTGTGCGGTTCTGCAATGCTCCAGCGGCAGCATGACATCTCTGTTGGGTGTCCTGCCGGTTCATCGGGAGCAGATCGAGTATCAGAACGCCGCGAATATCAGCGATCATGTGCCGATCGTTAACATCCGCCCGTTTGGCGCGTGCGCCAACCTCTCCGGCGGACCGTGCGTGCCGGCCACCCCCAATCCGTGGACACCCGGTGCTCCGACGGTAACGCTCGATTACCAGCTAGCGCTCGACAGTACGTCAAAGCTCATCTGCACCGTCGGCGGTGTCATCTCGATCGTCGACCCGGAAGAACACACGGACACGATCCCCTGAGGGCTTAGGACAGTGTGCGCGGGAACGCGTCGGTCCGCTTAAAGAGCTGCAGCCCGGTCGTCGGATAGCGCTGCGTTACGCGCAATGCGCTGCGCATCGTGTTGCGCGTCACGATGTTAAACAGATCCGGGACGTAGTCAGCCGGTATCGCCACCAGGCCATCGTTATCGGCGGGCCAATAGCCGATCGTCAGCTGAACGCCCTTGATATCGATGATTTCGTAACCGCGCAGCGTCAGATCGGCAAAATAGGGACTGGTTTCGGCGAGCGGCAACGGGATTTCGAGACGCCCGTCAAGGCTGGCCCCTACCGGCAGGTGGCGAGCCAGCGGAAAGACCGGCATCGCAACGCGCTGGTCAGTCGGCAGCGGCGCGGCGAACTTGCCGACGATCGCGTCACCGGTCTCGCTCGCGATGACAATACCCGCGGCATCGTTGGCCCGCGCTTCACCACTTGCCGGATCGACACTTTTCAGGGCGTGCATCGCGTAGATATCGACCGGCCCGCGGTTTTCCAGCGTGTAGGGAAAGAGCAACATGTTGCCGCTCTTGCCGGGCTGACAGGTCAGCCGCAAGCCACCGGCGGCAATGTTCGCCGGGACCGGATCAGCCATGTTTTCCGCTTACGCGCCGCCAGCCGGATGTCATTGTGCCTCGCGTTCCTGCTGAAAGCGGGCGATCGCGGCGGCCTCTTCGGGGTCGGGCTCGCCGGTTACCCGCGCCTCCGCGTCGGTTCCGGCGCGCAGCCGCGCCAGCGCCTCGCGCAGCAACAGAAAGAGGACAATTTCGGGGGATCGCGCGGCCGGATCGAGCGGGCTCGGCCAGTCCTCCGGGTGAAAACCGATATACCAATCGGGTCTCGCGGCGGGATCTTCGGGTATGGGTCTGGGCGCCGCGGGTTCGCGTCTGACCGTGGCATTTGGCGGGTCGGTGACCGGCGGTCGCTCGATCATCACGCTGCCGCCGCTGTCGCGGATACCTTCGAGGATCGCGCGGCCCGACGGCGTCCTGCTGATCTGCGCGACAAGCGTGACCACGCTGCCGGCATAACCGGGTTCCGGCGGCGTATCGATTTGCAGCCAGCGCGATCCGTCGCCGACGTTTCTGGCGGGTTGTCCTCTCATCGCTCACCCTGCCTCCCGCTAGATTGTCGAAGGTTTAGGCGCTGCTGCTGCCCTGAGTAGGATCCGGCAACGACGAACTCAAAGACGGCGAACTCGAAGAAGACGACGAGCTCGATCCCGAATCCGACGAGTCGAGAAAATTGCAGGCAAGCGCGGTTCCCGCAGTCGGCGTACCGGGTTTGCCGCAATCGGGCGCCGGTGTCGGCTTTCCGGTGTGAGTGCCGCGTTGGGTGTGGCCGCGGTCCGATTCGGTGCAGTCCGTCACCCGGTAGTTCCATCGATCGCCCGGTTCGGCCAGAGCGGCGTCCAAGATATTCTGCATGACCACCGCGGAAGCCGTGCCCGGCGTTCCGCCGGAATTCTCGTAAATCATCGCCGGTGCCTTGATGTGGATCTCGCAGGGATCGATGACGATAAAGCTCTGGCCGACTTTCAGTGTGATTTTTTTGGTTGCCTCGATGACCAATGAATTGAGCGCGATGCTGACATCGCCTTTGATCACCGCCGTGAGGTTCTTTTCAAGCTCGGCGCGCACATTGCCTTTGACCGTCAGCTCGTAATCCTTGTCGACCTGCTCGTAGCGATTGGTGCCGACATGCAGGTCGTATTCTTGATCGACCGTCGTGAACATGTTGCCGCCAACCGGCGTGCCGTCGGGAAGCTTTCCCTTCAGGACCGTGACATTCTTGTTGCCGTAAGTAGTCTCGAAACTGCTCATAAAGGCGGTGACGTCGAGCCGGCCCTGCGAGCGCAGCAAATACTGCTCGCAATTATAAGAATCGTCATACCGGACCAAATGATAGCGCTCGGTCTTGTCATTCTTTGTCCGCTTTAGACTGCGGGTCTTGAGCCCCGTGAAGCGATAATTTTTATACCCCGTCGGGTTGAGTAAACTCTTCAAGTCGACGTTTTGCTGGTCGACCTGCCCCTGAGGGAACGGCATATTGGCGGTGCCCCCATCGGCGTTATAGACGCGCCCGGTGATGATCGGCCGATCGGGATCGCCATCGATAAAATCGACGATGACTTCTTGCCCGACGCGCGGCAGGAATTGGCTTCCGAAATGTCGCCCTGCCCAACCGTCGGAAACGCGGACCCAGCAAGCCGGAATACCACGTTTAAATGAGTCGCCAGGTTTCTCGCCTTTGGCGCGGTCCCAAGCGAAGCGCACGCGAACGCGGCCGAGCCCATCGGCATAAACCTGCCCCAGATCATCAGGGTCGGTGACACCGTTCTCCCCGATTACCACCGCCAGCTGAGGCCCGTTGGTGCGCGGCGGGATGCCTACGGGGAGAGGTACTGTCGGTAGTGGCCCGATCGCGGCGGGGTGACCATCGCCCAAATACTCAATTCGCTCCACGGGCAGCGCAGAAAAACTATTGTGAAATTGATTTGTCTTCTCATCGGCGAATCTTTTTTCGAGCGCCTGGACGAGGATCGGAATTGCTGCGGTAAGCGCCGAAACCGCACCGCCAAAAGTGTAGGCGCCAAAATAGGCGCCAGGGGTGACGGGGATGGCTTGCCCGTTCCTCCCGATAACGTTCGTCGCCGGATACTGTTGGTTGGACAGTCCCAGCGGAATAACATTTTGCATATAATTGTTGATCCCCTGCGTCCCACCATTCGCAAGAAGATCAATATTAGACATGTTATTTGGAAACATTAAATCGGTTAATATCTTGCCAAAATCTCTCGGATCTTGGCCGTATGCGGTCTCCACAGCGTCAAATTCGTTATGGATTATAACATACGTGCCGAGAGTTTTAATTTGGCTCTTTGGAAAGAGCTTGTTTTGGAAGACGAGCGAATCCACTCCGGCCGCCGCGATCTGCTTCAATTCTTGGTTGACCGGATCGTCGTCGTCATCATCCCGATCGACGCCGGAAACCGGGGTAACACGATCGAAAATAAAGCCGGGCATCAAGGCGGGATTTCGGCTTGCCCCGCTGACTTTCGCAACGACCGCTTCCGTATTCCTAATCCAATCATTGGTAAATAGTTTGGCGCTCGGTGAGTTTGCGTACATCGGCGGCTCAGGAAAGCTGTTCTGATCGACAGGCGCAGCGAATTGCTCCGTCCGGAAATGATCGTCGTCATTGGGTTCGGACCGAGGAACGGTTTTCGTCCCGCTGGGTGAGGTGACCGGATTGATCAAGTCCCGTACGGGCTGGACGTTCTCCGCATAGGTGATCGGGTCTATGGGATTGAGAATGTTGAAGTTCCCAAAGCGGGCGTGACGCTGGGTCGGCGCGTACGCACGCTGATATTGGTTGATCGTCAGCACGCTGGCGTCGAGATCGCTATTGGTGGTCTCGGTCAGCTTCCAGATCGGATGATCGGGCAAAAACGACGGGCCGCTGGTCTGACACTTGGGGAAGCCGCCGCGTTGGCCCAGGCCAAGAACCACCGTGGCCACTCTGTAATTAAGATTATGATCAAAATAATAGTATATTCGAAAGCGTGCCATAAGTCGTGATAGGAAATTAAGAGTACTTTCGCCAAATTGGACGCAATAAGGTATTACAGGAAATTCATGATCTTTGATTTTTGAGTCGTCGAGCTTGAAATTCGCATAATTTCCATTGTCGATAATTTCATGGATGATTTGCAAGACGGTTTTATCTTCAAAGACACAATACGTGGTCTCATAGGCCAACATCTTGAATCCGGGAACGATCGTCCCGCTGTACTGTCGGATATGATATGTTTTATCGTTAACGTCTGAGCTATTTCCGAGCACTATGCCGTCGTCGCTAAAGGTTTCGAATACGCCGTACCGACGAACCCAAGTAAGGATCGTAC
>Ga0181537_10001312_pt1 | contig 23008 bp, 19 predicted proteins | sample PEATcosm2014_Bin_39_FD_119765 | JGI IMG/M metagenome (GOLD analysis project Ga0181537, IMG submission 119765) | Peatland microbial communities from MTU Mesocosm Facility, Houghton, MI, USA - PEATcosm2014_Bin23_10_metaG | ecosystem: Environmental > Terrestrial > Soil > Wetlands > Peat | place... | reverse complement strand
TCGCCATCATCATGGATGGGAACGGACGGTGGGCGACGCGGAGGGGATTGCCTCGTGTCGCCGGGCATCGCGCGGGATTGTCCGCGGCGAAGCGAGTGGTTGAACATGCGCCGGAGATCGGCATTACGCGGCTCACGCTCTATGCGTTCTCATCCGATAACTGGAAGCGTCCGGCGGATGAAGTCCAGAGGATCTTCTGGCTGCTGCGCGCTTTTCTGCGTCTGGAGACGGAGCAACTGAGAAAGAGGGGCGCGCGGCTCGAGGTGATTGGCCGGCGGGACCGCTTGCCCAAGCCTGTGCTACGTGCAATTGAGAATGCTGAACGCGCGACGGCCGGGGGACGGCGGATTCATTTATGCGTTGCCATCGACTATTCGTCGCGCGACGCTATTATGCGCGCAGCGGCCAGCGAGGCGGCGGAGTACTGGAGCGAAGGCGGGATTTCGCCGGATTTGCTGGGTTCGTTGGTGGCGCGAGTTTTGACCGGGCAAAGCGGAGAGGTGGATCTGCTGATTCGCACCGGAGGGGAGAAGCGTCTTTCGGATTTCCTGCTGTGGGAATCGGCTTATGCGGAGCTCCTGTTTACGGATCGGATGTGGCCTGATTTTGATGAGAAGGACCTTGAAGACGCACTGGAAGAATTTGCACGCAGGGAGCGGCGGTTTGGCGGCGTGCCCGCAGCTGCGGTTCATGAAGCCGTTGTTGGACGATGACTGCCCTGGGGGAGAGTAGGTTGGTGCGGCGTGGCGGATATCCTGAAGGGTCAATCGCCGGGTTAGGTTGAGATATGGAGCAAACCGCACTTCTTCGCCTCATACGCTTCTGGCTCGCAGTTTTCATCACGGGGCTGGTTCTCAGCGGTATTACGGCTTTTCCGCTGGAGACGGAGGTTGGCTGGCTTGCGTCTCTTTTTCATGCCGATGTGCCGCGGCCGATTGCCGAGGCGACTGGGCTGCTTGGCTGGATCGATCGCGTCAACGATGGATTACGCGCAACCAATGCGCATTATCCGTTTCTAGCGTACGGGACGGACTGGCTGGCTTTCGCGCATCTTGCGATCGCCGTGGCGTTCATTGGGCCAACCATCGATCCGGTCAAGAACAAGTGGGTGATTACGTTTGGGTTGATCGCCTGCGCTGGTGTGATTCCGCTGGCAGTGATCGCGGGACAGGTGCGCGGGATTCCTCTGGCGTGGCGAGTGATTGATTGTAGCTTTGGCATTGTGGGGAGTATCCCGCTGTTGATTTGCAGGCGGGCGATCCTTGCTATGGAGCAGGAAGACCAAGTCGACAAGCGGGGAGGAACGCCGGCAGGGGCTAAAGCCCAGTGACAAAATGGGCCATTTTCGGCACGACTAAAGTCATGCCTTGATACAAAACCTTTCAGATAGATATTCGTCAGGCTGAGCCTAATCCGATTGCATCCTCCGCTGCTTGATCCAGGTTGCGGGCGCGCTACGCGGAATCAGGAAGTTACCCAACCCCGACAGGCCCCGCTTGGGCTCAATAGGCTTGCAGTTGCTCGAGGGGCAGGCGGACGCGGAAGCAGGTGGAGCCGGGTTTGGAGTCCACGCTGAGGTGGCCGCGGTGCTTGCGGACGATGCGCATGGCGTTGTCGAGGCCTAGGCCGAGGCCCTGGCCCGGGGGCTTGGTGGTAAAGAAGGGTTCGAAGATGCGGTCTTGTAATTCGGGCGGGATGCCGGGGCCGGTGTCCCAGATTTCGACGAGAAGCATTTCGGCTTCGAGTCGACAGGTGAGCCTTAGCTCGCCTGTGTTGCCGAGAGCGTCGAGCGCGTTTTCAATGAGGGCGGTCCAAACCTGGTTAAGTTCGCTGCCGTAGGCGCTGATGCGGGGCAGGTCGGGATCGTAACTGCGGGTGATTTTTACATTCGTCATGCGCGACTGAAACATGGTCAGCGTGGCGTCGAGGGCTTCAGGAACATTGACTTCAAGGATCGGGGCGCGGTCCATGTAGGAGTAAGTCTTGACGGCGCTGATGAGGTCGAAGATGCGGGCGGTGGAGTTGACGAGCGTGTCGACCGAGCGCGAGGTGCGGAGGAAGCGGGCGAAGTACTGGAGGGTGACGCACACCGCCTCGGCGCCGAGTATGGCGTGCAGCTCATCGAGATCCGCAACGGAGACGTTCTGCTCGGCGAGTTGGGGGGCAATCTCCCAGGGATCTTCGCAGCCGAGCGAGACGAGCCAGGCGCGAATGGACTCGTCGCCGGAGATAAGGTTGAGCGCGCCCTGCGAATCGGAGGGAGATTTGCGGGTAATGATTCTCTGCTCCCATGCCTGGGTGGAGAGAATCTGCTCCTCGCTTAGGCAAAGATTGACGAGCTTGAACCGGTTCTGGCGGTTGGCACGCAGTTCGGTGACGAGGTTGGAGGCGGCGCGTTGGGCGGCAGATGCGGGGTTATTGAGCTCATGGGCCAGATTGCCGGCCAGCTTGCCGAGGGCGGAGAGCTTTTCGGCCTGCTGCTCAATGCGGGTGACTTCGCGCACACGGTCGAGGAGCGTGGTGACGGAACGCTGGGCCATGGAGGGGATGGCCTGGAGCATTTCAGGGAAGAGCGACTTGGGAATGAGCAGCGCCCATAGGTCGGAGATGGCAAAACCCTGGCCCCCGTAACTTTTCATGCGCGAGTAGGGCAGGATGCCGGTCATTTGGCCGGTGCGTCCGATGAACAGGGCCATGGGGCCGCCGCGCTGTCGGCGGACATGGATTTCCCCTTTTAGGATGAGGATCATGTGCTCGGCCGGAGCCCCTTCTTCGTAAAGGATTTCGCCGGCGGCGGCAATCTGCTCAGTGCCATGACTGGCAAGCCAGAGGCGGTCTTCAAAAGAGAGGCCGTGGAGTGGCCCAATGCGATCGAGGGCGGATGCGATCTCTTCGACAGGCGAAGGGGCGGAAGGGGCGGTAACGGCAGGGGAAAGCATCCGGCAACCTCCGGGGTTTATTCAGAATAGCCGATTTGGGGTTGGCGGCTCGATTTGCCTGTGTGAAAGATTACGCTGGTATGATTCCGCAAGGCGGCGGAATGCTCCAAGCTGGTGATGGGCCAGGCCTCGCGGCTTGGGCTTTGCCTCTCTGGGGTTACCCCAGGGCATCGTGAATAACCGGGAATTCGTCGCGTGACCCACAGTGCGCGGCTGCGCATGGATGGTCACGCAGGGTCAGACTCGTTGGAGCATTCCACCGCCGCCTCATATGCCCAATTCAACTCTTGTTTCCGCGCTGGCACGGTCGATTGTGGCCGGAGAGATGACCGTGGATGCGATTGCGGAGCGGTTGATCCGGACGCTGGGACGCAAGTGGCGCTGGATTCGGCCGCTGGTACGGCGCCTGGTTGTGCGGTTTGCGGGCCGGGTCAGGCCGCGACGCCGGGATGTAATTCTGTTTCTGAATCAGGATGAGGGTTTTGGACGGGCGCGGGCGAAGTACTCGGGAGAAATCCATGTCGCGGAGTGGCTGACCGGGCCGCAGCAGATGGAGCCCGCTGTGGGAGCATGGGCGATTCCGGCGATTCCTTCGGCCGGCGAACTGGCCGCATGGCTGGGATTGAGCGAGAGCGAGCTGGAATGGTTTGCCGATTTGAAGGGGATTGGCGCGAGAGAGGCCGGTGCGCGGACCAGTCACTACAACTACCGGGTGTTGGCGAAGCGGTTTGGCAGCGTACGGCTGATTGAGGCGCCCAAGACGAGGCTGAAGGAGTTGCAGCGGCGGATACTGGAGGGGATTCTGGAAGCCGTTCCGGTGCACCCGGCCGCGCATGGGTTTATCAAGGGCCGGTCAATTAAGACATTTGCCGGGCCGCATGTGGGACGGCGGGTGGTACTGCGGATGGATTTGCGGGACTTTTTCGCTTCGATCAGCGGGGCAAGAATCCAGGCGCTGTTTCGCACGATGGGGTATCCGGAACAGGTGGCTGATTTGCTGGGCGGGATCTGCACGAATGGGGCGCCGGGAAGTGTTTGGAAAGCGGCAGGGGGCGGGGCAAAGCCGGCGAGTCTGGGGCCGGCGGCGGTAGATCCGGCGATTTTGAGAGAGGCTCGAGTGCTTTACCGGCGGCCTCATTTGCCTCAGGGCGCACCCACATCGCCGGCGCTGGCGAACCTTTGCGCTTATCGTATCGATTGCCGGCTGGAGGGGTTGGCAAAAGCTGCCGGCGCGGTTTATACGCGGTATGCCGACGATCTCGCATTTTCAGGCGGCCCGGAATTCGAGAGGTGCGTTACGCGATTCGCAACGCAGGCTGCGGCAATCTTGCTGGAAGAGGGATTCAGCGTGCACCATCGCAAGACGCGGATTATGCGGCGGGGAGTACGGCAGTATCTTGCGGGCTTGGTGGTGAACGACCGGATGAATGTGGCGCGCGGGGATTTCGACCGGTTGAAGGCTGTGTTGACGAATTGCGTGCGCCACGGACCGGAGAGCCAGAACCGGGAGGGGCATACTTCGTTTCGAGCGCATCTTGAAGGGCGCGTGGGGTTTGTGGAGATGGTGAATCCGGCAAAAGGATTGCGGCTGCGGAAGCTCCTGGAACAGATCCGGTGGCGCGGCACAGGGGAATTGACCTAAAGGGCCGGGGGGAACATTAGACTCCTGGCGAGGCGGCGGCGCCGGCCAACCGCAGGGGAGATTGCCTGCATCCTACGTCCACGCGTGGACAGTTCTTTCGTCCAACTAAACGGCAGGGTGGCTGGCGGCCACAAATTCCCCTGATTCACCGGAGAACATGGCAACCCTTGTTGCGCCAATTGTTGAAAAGGCACGAAGTTCGACCTTTCGCCGGCAATTGGCCCTGATGGTGCTGATTGGGCTGCTGTCGCGGCTGGCAGTGATTCCCTTCGATGCGATCGAAAACCTGATGGATGCGGATCACATACACGCCTGGGAACCGGGCAATGTGGCGGCCTCGATCGTTGCCGGCAAGGGCTTCGGCAGTTCGTTTATTTCCGACCAACCCGCGGCGAGCTTGCCTCCGGTATATCCATACATCGTTGCGGGGTTCTTCTATTTCTTCGGGGTGCACACCGCGCAGTCGATTTTCGCCATACATGCTTTCGACTGTGTGATCAATTCGCTGGCATGCATCCCGATATTTCTTATAGCCCGGCGCAGCTTTGGCGTGCGAGCGGGGTTGTGGGCGGCATGGACGTGGGTGTTTTTTCCCTACGGGGTATATTTTGCGGCAGCCTGGGCCTGGGGAACGCACCTGGAGCTGCTGAGCCTGCTGTGGTTACTTTACCTGTCGCAGGAAATGGAACATTCGCCACGGCTCGGATTGTGGGCCGGCTTTGGGCTGCTGGCGGGATTTGCGGGCCTGACGGAGCCCTCAGTTCTGGTAGTGATCCCGTTCCTGCTGGGTTTGGCGGCGTGGAGGCTGGCGCGCGCCGGCAAGAGCTGGCTGCCGCAGGGGCTGGTAGCATCGGCAGTGCTGGCGACCGCGATCTCGCCCTGGTTGATTCGCGACGCAATCGTTTTTCACCGCTTCATACCCATCCGCGCCAACATGGGCCTGGAGCTTTGGTTGGGGAACAACGGCGACAATCTTCGCTTCACGAGCGACGACCTGAACCCGCTGCACAACAAGGCGGAGCTGGCCGAGTACAACACCGTGGGCGAATTGGCCTATATGGACCACAAGGCGCAACAGGCCAGGGAATACATCCATGACCACCCCGATTGGTATGCATGGATGTGTGTACGCCGCGCGGTGTACCTGTGGACTGGATATTGGAGTTTCGATCCCCGCTACCTGGCCATGGAGCCTATGGACCCGGCGAACATCCCGTTTGCCACCTGCCTGACACTTATTGGACTTACGGGGCTATTCCTGGCGTGGCGCGAAAGTCCCTTCGAGGTCATCCGCTACGGGGGAGTCTTGTTACTGTTTCCACTAATGTACTGCTTTGCGCATCCGGAGCCGTACCATATGCGCCCAGTTGATTCGCTGCTGGTAATTCTTGGTTGCAATGCGATTCTGGAATTTCGCAGGCGAATCAGTGAAAGCGCTGAAAGTGTCGCAACGATACGAGATGCCCACGCGGGCGAAGAGCTCCTCGCCCAGGCGATGGATTGAGCAACTGAAAATGCGCGCCAGGCGAAAACGGGCGGCGCATTATCCCCACGCACGGCCTAGTCAGTTGAAAGCAGTTCTCGAGGCTCCGACGGAGGAGACCGCGCCGGCTGCGGCGATCCGCACAAGCTCCCGCTGTGTCCCGCCTTCCCCGTTGAAGATGACACGTATTGACTGGAGCACGCGTTCCGGCGTGATCATGCGCATGCAGACGGGGTCGTCGCAGGCAGAGTTCTTCTGATTTGCGGCGGTCACACACGGTGAGCAGGAAAGCTCGGCGGTTATGGACTCGGTATTGCCCAGGCTGGAGTAGAGTTTGGGGGTCTCCGGCCCGAAGAGCACAATGGAGCGGATCGGGGTGATGGCGGAAAAATGGGCCGGGCCGCTGTCGTTGCTGACCAGGACGGTTGCGATATTGTAGAGGGGAGTCAGGGCCATCAAGTTGTGCATCCCGGCGAAGCTGCGGAAGCGCGGATGGGCAATCTCGTCCTGCATTCGCAGAGCCTCTTCGCGCTCGCTGCGCGAACCGGTAATCAGTACCAGGGCATCGTCCCATTCGCGCACTACGAGCGCGGCCAGCGCGGCGAAGTTCTGCTGAGGCCAGCGCCGCTGCGGCAGTAATTCGGAACTGTTGGGGTTGATGAGGACAATGCGATGATAGTCCGGCTGGTACTCGGGATACACCTCACGCACCAGACCGCGCACATGTTCCTTTTCGGTTTCAGGCACTTCGCGGATTGGTACACGGATCTCCGCGTCGGAGACATAAGTCTTCGAGTAAGGAACTTCGGGCTTTGCGGCCAGCAGCGCATTGACCATGCAGACAAAGTTCTTGGCGATGTGAATGTGCCCGTTGTAGTTGACGCGGTGCGTCATCATCTCGCCGCGATAGAGCCCTTCACAGCGAAAGCGGTAAAACCCAACCCGGCGCATTGCCCCTGAAAGACCGGTTAGCAACGCTGAATAGCGCGAGAACAGCTCAAGGTCCACGACCGTGTCTATCTTTGCCTTGCGCGCCCAAATGAGGAAGCGCAGCGAGTCCAGCGCCAGTACCGGCAGGCTGGTCTCGCGTATGGTGACGATGTTGGCTTCAGGAACGGTATCGAGCAGGCGGAGGCTATCCACGTTCCGTTCGAAGATGAGGAAAAAGATCTCCGCGCCCAGCTCGTCTTTAGCCTTCTGCATCGCCGGGTTCGCGATGATGGTACTTCCCATCTCCGACAGCTCTATAAATAGCACCCGTTTTGGCTTTTCGGGTCCTTTGGGTCTGCCCCAAAGGCGGACAAGTTGTGTAGACAAAAAACATAGCGGTATGCCAATCCAGTAGTCGACAGCCCGCATGGTACGCAGCTTCATTCAATAACTCCAGTGCGCCTTCGTATCGTGGACCGGGTTCGACTGAAGAGTCCGCCGGCACGCCGGGTTCCATGGAAAGAGATGCGGTCAAGCCGTTGCTTGAGTCGTCATCAAGATTCGTGGGGTTGACGACATCGGGCATTCCACGGACGGTCTATTACAGGGCTCTTTCGGCGTTATACGCGGGCATAACAAAGGCAACCCACTTCTTTTGGATGATAAACCAGTAACCTACCTCCTGACTGCCTTCCGCGTGAGTTCCATTGGATCAGGCGGGCTGGATTTGTTGCTTCACTGGAGTAGTATGACGGGGCGGTTCGTCGGAAGGGGAAGAAGCGAATGAGGCGGCCGGGGCTTAGGGAACCGGTTAGACTCAGCCGGCGGTCTTCGCATCGCCGGTTAGTAATTCCTGGTTTTGGGATTCCTGATTGGCAAGCACCTGCTCGTAATAGCGGACGTACTGAGGCACGACGAGCGTGGAGCAGAAGCGTTTTTGCGCAGTGCGGCGGCCAGCCTCGCGCATAGCGGCAAGGCGGACGGGATCATGAAGCAGGCTCAGCGCTCCGGAAGCCATGGCATCGACATCGCCGACTGAATACAGCAGGCCGGTTTCTCCGTCGTCGATGAGCTCCGGCACGCCCCCGACGCAGGTTGCGATGGAGGGAACCTTACAGGCCATGGCTTCAAGGGCGGCGAGGCCGAACGACTCGAGCTCGCTGGGCATGAGCATAATGTCCGCCAACGGCAGCAATTCGTTGACGCGATCCTGCTTGCCCATGAAGTGAATTTTGCCGTGAATGCCGAGATCGTGCGCCAGCCACTCGGCCGCGGAGCGATCGGGCCCATCGCCGACCAGAACCAGGCGCGCGGGCATTTGGCGCACTACCTGCGCGAAGATGCGGACCACGTCGAGGACGCGCTTGACGGGGCGGAAATTGGAGAGGTGCATCAGGATGGCTTCGCCGGGATCCGCCAAACGCTTGCGCGCTTCGTCGCGCTTGGCCTCATCTTTGATGGGAGCGTATACATCGCAATTGACGAAGTTAGTGACGACCTCAATGCCGCGGGTGATGCCGAAGTCTTCCACTGTTTTCCGCTTGAGATAGCTCGAAATGCTGGTGACACCGTCGCTCTCCTGAATGGCATAGCGGGTGATGGGGAGATAACTTCGGTCGAGGCCTACCAGAGTAATGTCGGTTCCGTGGAGCGTGGTGACAAAAGGCAGGCGACGCCCCTTGGCGGCCAGCATTTGACGCGCGAGCAAGGCGCTGACGGAATGAGGGATGGCGTAGTGGACGTGGAGCAGGTCGAGATTGCAGAACTCGGCAACCTCGGCCATACGCGAGGCCAGAGCCAGATCGTAGGGGGGAAATTCAAAGAGCGGGTAACTCGAAACCGGGACCTCATGATAGTAGATGCCTTCGTCGCGCCCACTTAGACGAAACGGCTGCGAGTAAGAGATGAAGTGAACCTGGTGGCCCAGTGCGGCCAATTCGATGCCGAGTTCCGTAGCCACCACGCCTGAGCCGCCGTAAGTGGGATAGCAAGTGATGCCGATGCGCATGAGGCCTTCTTGAGATTGATTGGTCCGCCTTGGATTAGGACGCGCGCGGAGGCGGAGAAGATGCAAGCAGGTCCGCGAATGAGTTGAGTTCGATATCAGGGAAACGCCGCAGCTGCTCAAGGGCGCTGCGCTCGATTTCCCGCGAGGCGAGCAAGCGGGTGTGCACCTGGGCCAGATCGGTGTCGTTGTAACCGGGATGAGTAACCAGCTCCCAAACGCCCTGCGGGAGTTGATGGAGGAGGGAATTGACGGTGGGGGCGTCGAGGGTTCCGGTGGCGAGCACCCCGATGGCGCCGTTGGTGGTGGTGAGGCCTTCTTCGGCCACGATGCGGCGGAATGTGGGCTCAAGCTGGCGGAGCAGGCTTACCTCTTTGCGGCGAAGCCAGGGGGCGCGGATGGTGGCGCTGAGGCTCCAGGCGGGCTCGAAGGGATTGCGGACAGCGCGAATCCCGGCTGCGCGAGCGGCACGCAGGATTGGACGGAGTACGGCGGGGAACATGTGCACGTGTTTGTGCGTGTCAATGTGCGTGAGGTGCAGGCCGTGGTTTTGGAGCAGGGTGATTTGCGCGGCGGTTTCGGCTTCAACCTCGGCGACGTGATGCGCCTGTGTGTTGAGCCAGGTGCGCTGGCAGTAATACCAATAGAGGAAATCAATGAGCGAGGGCCGGAAGCGCTCGGTGATCGGATCGGCCAGATTTGGAATCTCCGATTGGGTGGAAAGGACAGGCTCGCCATCGATCAGAACCACGTGGCAACCCACGGCCAGCGAGGGCGTGGCGAGCGCGATTTCTATGGCGTCCTCGGTGGCCGGTGCGCGAGCCATCAGTGTTGCGCTGGTGAGCACTCCGGCACGATGCAACTCAGCGATGGCGCGGTTGACGCCGCGCGTCAGCCCGAAGTCGTCCGCATTGACGATGAGGCGGCCCACTGGCTGAGTTTATCAACCTCAAGTCCTCAGAATTCCAATTTGCGGCCAAAGCCCGGAAGGGCGAGCAAGCACACTGGTATGATGACAATAGTGTGTGCTTGCGCACAGCTGAGAGTGGGCGGTTAGCTCAGTTGGTTAGAGCGCCTGCCTTACAAGCAGGATGTCGGGGGTTCGAGTCCCTCACTGCCCACCAGTAGATCTTGTAAGTTGAAGAAAATAGGTAAGTTATAGAAATAAAATACACCTAATGCAGGGGTTCAAGTTCTATACAGTACTCTAAAACCACAATAATGGCGACTCTTCTCAGCTTTTGTCTGACAAAACAGAACTTGTCTTACAAAGGGCAACGGTCGCTCATAACCGGGCGGTTCTGTTGGTGCGACCAGCATTGGCGCACTCTAAGGGGTACAAGCCCCGTCACGAACTGGTCACGGTAAGTGAAGCGAAGCGCAACTGCATACCAAGCCTTCATGAGAGCCACAACGATCTCGGCACATTCGTGTCCGACCCCGGCTGTAACGTTTGTTACCCAGAACGATAAAGTTGGGCTTGATGCGGGTCTGCTAGCAGCGCTCAATCTCGCGCAGGCAGATCTCCATGGTCTGCTGGTCGACCGCCGCTTCGTCGCGCACGCCCCAGCTAAGTTCGATGGTCTGGAGGCGCGCGTTGTTCTCCTCGCACAGCCTGCGCAGCCTGGGGAAGTCGTGGCACTGTAGGGCGTCGCGTTCGGCCTTCAAGTCCTCAAAGGTTGAGCTGACAAATACCCGGAACGTAAGCGTTGCGGTCGGCATCTGGCTTAATCCAGAGATTTCAATGCCCACGGTGCGTGGGTCCGGCGGTGTTTAAGAGGCATGGGATGTAGCGTTCAAACTCCTTCCATGCAGATCGAACTCGAGCACCTGTCCCGTAAAAGAGGCGATAATCAACAGACTGATCTTTGAGGAAAAAGCCAACTCGGCTGTTCCCCCGGCTGAGAGCCAGGCAAGAGCCAGGCACTTGCCCGTTTCAAGCTCCCACACTCGCAATGTCTTGTCATTGCTCGTCGAGACCGCACGCAGGCCATCCGACATCACCCGGACGCCAGGCATCAAATCTGTAGGCCCCTTCAACACACGGAGGCACCTGCCCGTATCGAGCTTCCACACCCGAAAAGTCCTGTCCCCGCTCTCCGAAACTGCGCGCTTCCCATCCGATGTCACGCTCACGCTATGGACATACTCCGTGTGCCCCTTCAGCACATATTTGCATTTGCCAGTGTCGAACTCCCACATCCTCCCGGCCGCGCAGGCGATGTGCGGCAGCCGGTTTCGTCGGTATCTCCCGATACTCAGGACTGAAGCATGCGGTGCTGGCCTTTGAAGGCCTGCTGATAGGCCGGAGGTGCCATCACAGTGGTGGTCTTTGCGCATTGGTTGAAGTTGAAGATTCCGGACTTCGTTGAGTCGTCAACCGATTGTGCCTGGATGGTGACGGAGGCTGTGGATGTGACGGAGTAAGAGCCCATTGAGCGGTTGATGGAGCAGTTTCCGGCGACTGGGCCAAAGTTTACCTGAAAGGTGGGCAAGCCGGCGGTAACTGTGGAGGTGTTGCTTGCTGCTGGCGTGGTGAAGATTGCCGCGGCTGCCCCCTTTGATCTTACGGACGGCCTGAAATGGCCTTCATTACACCCCGCGCGCCTCGAAGTGGGCTTCAATTTCTTCCAGGGTTTTGCCCTTGGTTTCAGGAAGCAGGAAGGCGGCTACCAGGAAATAGACCACTGTGAATCCTGCGAAGAGGAAGAACATGGACGAATAACCATGCTTGCTGACGAAGGGCAGGAAGATGCCGGCGAGCGTGGTGGAGACGAGCTGGTTGATGACGAGGGCGATGCTCATTCCGTTGGAGCGAATGCGGGTGGGCATGAGTTCAGAGAGCGCGAGCCAGACGCATACGCCCGGCCCCATGGCGAAGAAGGCAATGAAGGCGTAGAGGCCGAAGGCGACGCGCCAGCCGTGAGCGGAATCGGGGACGGAGCCGATGAGGGCTTTCTCGATCTTGAGCGACGCGGAGTTAGCTGCATTAAGGTCGGCGAAGGGGTTCTCAAAGAAGGCCTTCACCGGGTTGTCGGGAACGCAGCTGGCGCGGTCGATGTGAATGGGCGGGGTGGCTGGATCGTCGGAGCGGACGTAGCTGGTTGAGGCGGTGAAAGCGCCATAGGAATAAATGATGGTGAGCGAAGCACGATTGCTGCTGATATCGCTTCCTGCATATCCCTCGGCGGCGAGCAGTTTGCTTGCTTCGGTTGGATTGAAGGGCAGAGTCAGTTCCTGGTTTGGAGCCACCATGGCCTGAATAGCGCTGCTTGCATCCACGCTCAGCTTCTCAGTACGGAGAAACATCAGGCCGACGGCCGAGAGCGAGAGGATGATTCCGCTGGTGCCGAGAATGAGCAGGAACTTGCGTCCGCGGCGGTCAACAAGCGTGACGCCGATCATGGTCATGGTGAAGTTGACGACCGTGAAGATGACATAGCCCCAGTGCGCACTGAGATCGGAAAGACCGCTCTGCAGGAGGATGCCGGTGTTGTAGCCGATGATGGAATTGACGCCGGTGGCGGTGTTGCAGAAGAGGATGATGCAGGCGAGCAGAAATGGGATGACGTACTTGCGGCGGAGCAGGGAATCGCTGAACTTGACGCCGGATTTTTGGTTTGAAGCGGCGGCGCTTTGATTTGCGGCCGCGGCCGTGTGGGCTGTCTCTTTCATCTCGGCCAACTCGAGGTTGGCCTGCTGCGGAGTGCGGGAGCGAAGCAAGGCGTCGAGGGCGTGCTCCTCTTTGCCGCGGCGGAAAAGCCAGCGCGGCGACTCCGTGACAAAGAATGCGCCGAGAACGAATAGAACGCCGGGAGGGAGCGAGACCCAGAAGATGCGGCGCCATGCCAGATCTTTGAAGGTGAACAGCGCGGCGGCGTTTCCAAGGGCGGCGACTGCCTGCACCTGATAACTGAAGTAGATGCCGACCAGAGCGGCGGCGACGATGCCGAGCGTGAGCAGCCACTGAAAGACTCCGGTCCCCTTGCCGCGGTTCGATGCCGACAGGCACTCGGCCAGATAAAGCGGAACGACGATGCCGATGAATCCGCCACTCATTCCCTGTAGAAGGCGACCGGAGAAGAGCGGCCAGTAGCCATGGGAAAGCGCGATGACCGGAATGCTGACTACGAAGGTGAGGCCGCTGAGGATCATGAGCGGCTTGCGGCCCATCCAATCGGCGAGCATGCCGGCAAAGAGAGTGGAGAAGACGCTGCCCAGCAGCACAGCCGCAACAATGACCGATAACTGCGCATTGGTGAGGCCGGAGGTGGCTTCAAGGTAAGGATATGCGCCGCCGATGATGCCGACGTCGATGCCGTAGAGCAAGCCGCCAAGGCCGGAAACCAGCAGAAGGAAGAGGTTGTAGCCGCGCTTCGAGGAGGAATCGGGCGACGAGAGCGTGGTGCCTGACGGGATGGCGATATCTGTCATTCGATTGAGCCTTCTAGTGCCGTAATCGGGATAACATTCAGTCTACATTGATCGAATTGAAATGAAACGATCAATTTTGTGATCTTAATGGCTTCAAGATGCTGAGAATGAATCTCGCGGGCAGAGTCAGGTTTGGGTTGCCGGCCGGTCGTCCAGATTCTGCAGATCGATGCCAAGCTGCTGGCACTTTTTGTAGAGATGGCTGCGTTCGAGGCCAAGGGCGCGGGCGGTTTGGGTGATGTTGCGATTGTGGCGCTCGAGCTCGCGGAGCACCTGAGCCCGCTCGAAGGCGGAGACGCGTTCTGCGAGCGGGCCGGTTGCATCGGATGAGGAGGACCGGGGTGAGCCGGAAGCGGTTCTTGTGGCGGGAAGCGCGAGCGGGACGGCATCGGCATCGACTGTGGGGCCGGCGAGAAGCAACAGGCGTTCGACGACATTGCGCAGTTCGCGGATGTTGCCCGGCCAGGCGTACAGCTTGAGGGCAGCGATGGCGGAGTCGGTGAAGGGTACGGGCTTCCAGCCGTTTTGCGCGCTGACCTGGCGGACGAAGTGGGCGACGAGCGCGGGCAGGTCTTCCGGGCGCTGGCGCAGTGGCGGCAGCTCGACGGGAAAGACGACGACGCGGTGGTAGAGGTCTCGGCGGAATGCGCCCGTGTCGACGAGCTGCTCGAGGTTGCGGTGCGTAGCGACGATGACGCGGACGTCGACGGTGGTTGGCTTGTCCGCACCGATGCGCTCGACCTCGCCCTCTTCCAGAACGCGCAGGAGTTTGGCCTGCATGGAGGCGGGCATGTCGCCAATCTCATCCAGGAATAATGTCCCGCGATGAGCCTGTTCGAATTTCCCAGTGTGGCGCTGAGCGGCGCCGGTGAAGGAGCCTTTCTCGTGGCCGAAGAGCTCGCTTTCGATGAGCTCGGCGGGGACGGCAGCGCAGTTGAGGGTCACGAATGGACCGTTTGCCCGATGGCTCTTTTCGTGCAGGGTACGGGCGACGAGTTCCTTGCCAGTGCCGGTCTCGCCGTAGATGCAGATGCGTGCCTCGCTGGCGGCGACCCGCTCAATTTGGGCCATGACGCGGCGCATAGTTTCGCCTTCAAAGACCAACGTGTGCTTGCCGACGCGGGTGCGCAGGTCAAGATTCTCCGATTCGAGACGCGTGAGTTTGAGGGCGTTTTCTACGGTGACCAGAAGCTTTTCAGTGGAGAGTGGCTTTTCAAGAAAGTCCAGTGCGCCGAGACGTGTGGCGCGGACGGCCATTTCGATGTGTGCCTGACCGCTCATCATGACGACGGGCGCGGTGACGCCGGCGGTCTTGAGGTCTTCAAGCAACGCGAGGCCGTCGCGGCGGGGCATGACCACGTCGCTGAGGATAAGGTCGAAAGGCTGGGTGCGGGCGAGCTCGAGGGCGCGGGCAGCGTTGTCGCAAACGACTGCCTCATGGCCTGCGAGGCGAAAGGCGCGGGAGAGCGAGGCCAGCGTGTTGGCTTCGTCGTCGACGATGAGGATGTTAGCTTTGGCGGACATAACGAAAGTGGTTAGTGGTTAGTGATTAGTGGTTAGTCAAAAGCCGAAAGCTGGGAGCCGTTCTTCGGCAGCGTGATGACAAAGGTAGCACCACGGCCCGGATGGCTTTCAACGGCGATGGTTCCGGCGTGGTCGGAGATTACGGATTGTACGATGGCGAGGCCTAGGCCGGTGCCGTGCTGCTTGGTGGTGTAGTAGGGGGTGAAGAGGCGCTCACATTCTTCGGGTGTGAGGCCTACGCCGGTGTCGGAAACCTTGATTTCGACTTGGTTGGCGATGGGTTTGGCGGAGAGGGTAAGCGAGCCGCCTTCGGGCATTGCGTCCATTGCGTTGAGGACGAGATTCGAGAGCGCGCGGTGAATCAGTTCGGGATCGACGTAGAGGGGCATGGGTTCGATGGAACAGTTCACTTCGAAATTGATTTTGCCCTGTTCAGAATCGCCGATGGCGCATGCTGACTCGTAGAGCGAGCGGACGCGTTCGATGACGTCTTTGGCGTCGATATGCTCCAACTCGGGTTTGGGCATTTTACTGAAGTCGCTGAAGCGGGCAATGATGGTTTTCAGGTTGGCGATTTCCATGCCGAGGGTCTGCGTGCTCTCGCGGAAGACTTCGTCGAATTCGGCGGGAGGCAGATCGCGCGCGCGGACAAGATTTTCGACGGTGAGTTGGAGAGGGAAGAGAGGATTCTTCAATTCGTGGGCGAGGCGGCGGGCTAGCTCGCGCCATGCGGCTACCCGCTCTGTTTGGACGAGGCGCTCACGCTGGCTGACGAGCTGACCGGTCATGTGATTGAAGCTGCGTGCGAGGAGTCCTACTTCGTCGCGGCTGGCAGGGGATCTAGGCTCGGGGACGTGCGCTTCCCAATTGCCGGCGGCGACCTGTTCCGCGGCGCGGGCCAACTGCTCAATGGGGCCGGAGACTTTGGCGGCGATCCACAGACTGCACAGGATGGCGAAGAGAATGCCGCCGGCGGCGACCCCGTATGCAATAGCCCGGATATGCTGCTGCGCCTGCACCATGCCGCTGCGCGAGATGGAGACTACTAGAACGGCCAACACGGAACCCTTGTCGCTCTTCAGCGGAATCGCGGTGGCATTGACGGAATCTTCGCGGCGGTTGGTCAAGTAGAGGATCGAACTGGTGTCCTTACCCGAGTTGATGGCGGTGACGATCAGATGTTCGTAGCGGGCCGCGAATGGCACCTCGCCGGAGGCGCTGATTAGGCGCTTAGAATCGAAAAGTGCGAAATCCGGACCGAGGTGTGGTTGTTCGGTGCTAGGGGTTTGATCGGCATCTCGATAGAAGGCGATCTGCATTCCAGGGGCAGCGGGAAGATCGGCGAGGAAGGATTTGTCGAGGCGCTTGCCACCGATGACGTGGACGGGCGTGGTGGTCGCTTCAGTGCGGCGAACCGCGCGAATGGCGAATGTGCCCAGTGCCGAGCTTCCGTCGGGCAGGTCCTCTGTTTTGAGAAAGGTCGGCTGATCTTCCCATGCGATGGGTTCTATATATCCAAAGCGTGCAGGCCACTGTGCGGAACTGACGATTTTTCCATCAGGTCCGACGATTTCAAGGAAGTCGAGTTGCGCATCCTGGGCGAGAGCTCCCGCTTCGGTCAGATACGGTGACGGGTCGCCGGATTGGACAAGCTCGAAAGCCATGGCGCGGACGTGCTCGCTGGCGGCAATATGGTCCACCGCTGCGGCGACTTCAGCTGAACGGTGCTGGAACTCGCGCTGAAACTGGCTGACGAAGAGCGTGGTCTCCTGCTGGTCGCGCTGCTCGAAGACCTGGCGGATGCGGACGAGGACGGTCCATGTGACAGCGGCCACGGCGACGGCGACGGTGAGTGAGAAGAGCAGGAGCAGCTTCTGGCGGAGGTTCATTCAGTGTCTTTCATTGTGAGTCATCGAGCGATACGTCGGCCAGAAGCGGCGAGCCATTGGCGCTGAGGCGCAGGTCGCGGACACGGCCGCTGATGGCGTAGGCCCGCGGCAGATACAGCAACGGAATCAGCGTGTGCGTTTGAAGGAAGTCGCGTTCAGCGCGGTAAAGGCCGGTGGGCGTATTGTCGATGACCGGAGATGCCACGCCGACGCTTCGGAGAATGGATTCGAGCGCTGGTTGCGGCTGGCTGGAGGCGAGGGTGATCTCGAGCAGGGCCATGTCCTTGTGCAGTGCGGTTGCCGCGTTGGCGGCCTGCACATTGAATCCCACTTCGTGGAGGTTGAGGGCGAGGCGCTGCGCGGCCAACTGCATGGTTGCGTTGTTATCGGTGGCCAACGTGAGCGATGGAGCGTTGAGGCCTCCGCGGAATCCGTGCGCTTTGTTGAGGTCGCGGTCCGTAGGAAAGAGAAATGCGTAGCCGGTGAGCGCGGCCGGCAACAAGCTCGCAGTGACTTCCCCTTGCTTTTGAAAGATGACATTGGAGAGGGCGCTGCGATCAACCGCAAACGCAATAGAGGCGCGGAGGCTGGGGTTAGCGAGGACACTGGAATCGGCGACCGCGAGTGCGAGAAGGGTGACGGGCGGCGAGGCGATGATGGTGAGGTGCTGCTGTTGAGCCAGGCGAAGCTGTTCGGCTGGGACTTCAACGAGGTCGGCATGGCCGACGGAAAGATCGAGCCATTGGTCGCGGAAGGATTTATTGGTCAGGACTTCGACTTTATCGACAAAAGGGCGGCCACCCCAGTAGTTGGGGTTGGCGGCGAGGGTCTTTAGGAAAGCCGGATCGGTGAACTGAAATGGGCCTGTACCAATGCAGCAAGCGGGCTCCTTGCCATCGCCCGCATCGGTGAGATGGATCAGGAATTGACTCCCGGCCAGCAATGACGGCAGGTTCGGCATCGGCGAGTCGTTGGTGAAAACAACGGAGTCGCCAACGGCATGAACTGCTGTCCAAGGGCAGTTCGAGCGGCAGGGGGCTTCCAACGAAGAGACCACTGAGGCGGGGGTCAGGGGCGAGCCGTTCGTGAATTGGACGCCTGGACGCAGCCAGAACTGCCAGCGATGGTCGTTGTTCTCCGACGCCCACCGCACAGCCAGCGCGGGCTTCGGGTTTCCGTCGGCTCCGATTTGGGTCAGCCCATCCATTAACAGGCTCCAGAGAAGGCCATTGGAGGACTCGAAGCCGTCACCCTGAACTTCGACGCGCAACGTGCCACCGTAGTGAGGGCGGGTGCGCGCGGCGGCTGGGAAGGCCAGCAATGCGATGAGACAGCTAATTGCAAGTTGCCTTAACACGGTCCACCTCATATGAATCTGCGCGGCCCTCGCCGGCTTGTTTGCGCACCACTGCCAAGGCGCTGCTGCCTTCGGGGGCGGTCCAAAGCGCGGTAACAGTGCCGTCCATGGTGAGCGTAGCGCTGGCGGGAATGGCTTCAAGCGCCGGCAGCTCGTAGGCTCGAAGGCTATCTGTGAGCGCCTCTCCGGAACTGGAGGCGATGATTTGCGTGCCTGCGCCACAGCCGGTGTGGAGGGACGCGAAGTCACTGCCCCAGTCGCGTGTACCGGTAACGGTTTTGAGAGAGCTGTTTTCAGCGAGCTGAACTTTGCCGTCGATACCGTTGATGAGCAGCGCTGTTCCATTGGCACGTGGAAACGGAACGGCCGTATAAAAGGGAGGCAAGTCGAGGGCTGTCCCCGGTGTGACGACGCCCGTGAAGTAATTGCGCGGCGTGTTGTAAAAGGCTTTCATGGCAGCCGAGTTGCTGGCCGTGCTGGACTGAATGATGGGCCAGGGATCGTCAGTGTCGTGGCAGTGAATGACCCAGTCCGAGGTGGGCGGTGGCTGATAACTGCCGGCGCACGCCGATCCTGGGGCATAAGCGGCAAAGCCACCGGCGTCTGGTGAAGGATAGATCGAGGCGCGCGGGTCACGCGTTAACGGCCGCGATTGGCCAAAGCCGACGCGTTTCTGTTCGTGCCAGCCGTCCGCAGTGTGGGCAAATATCACGATCTCTTCGGGCTCGACAACGACCAGGCCGTTGGGAGTTTCGAGTACGGCAAGGATGGTTTCTCTCGTAGTGAAGATGGTCTGTTTGCGCAGCATAAGTCCGGCGGCGGACTGGGGCGGCTGTGCTTCCCCTGGATCGACGCGGACCATGGCGACGCGCGTTTCATCGCCTTCGACGATTTCGGCCACCCAGAGGCGTTCGCGCGAGTTCTCACTCAACGTGACGCGGATGGCGTTGGCGCTCTCCGCGCCCGATGCGAGAACGCCGTGAGATTTCAAATTCTGCACGAGCTGATGACGGATGGAGGGAATCTGGTCAGTGGGGAGGTTGGACAGATTGCGGATGGTGAGATGCGCCTGGCCGGGGCCGAGAATTGCGGCGACTTGCTCGGCCAAGTCGGCTGCGGGCTGTTCCCATGGGCTGGGAGCGGGGTTTGGAACCTGCGCAAGCAGGTTCGTAACACTGCCGATGAGCAACGCGATGAGACAGACCAGCTTCATTGGATTTGAGTTTCTCTCGATGTTGCGTTTGGGCGGATTATAACGGTTTCACCCGTGGCAAACTGTGACACCAGAGGCGCACCGATTCCGTTAGAGATGAAGGTCGCTGCCATAGATCATGTCCAGCTCGCGCATGTGATCGCGGGACAGCTTCAGTTCACATGTCATCTGGAAACTAGGTCCGCCTGTGCCCCCGTTGAATTGGTGAAAGGCGGCCGTGCAAGCGGTTTCGCGATAACGCCGCCAGACCTCTTCCACATGATTAAATTCTGCCAGGAACTGCTCGGGCGTGAGGCTGGGGCCTGCGATTCCCATCACCGGCTGACTTGGCTCGGCAGCCGACTGACTTGGTAACGGAGGCTCGGGGGCATTCAGTTCGCGAATGATTCCCTCGAAGCTGTTCAGGTTTTGCTCTGTGATGTTTCCTTGATCTCCGAAGCAGATGTTGAAGTCCGCGGTGGTCTGGGCGTTTGGGCAGTCACCGGCCTTCTCGCGAGCCATTTCCGCGTCGAAGATCTGCTTCGCCTGTGCTTGCAGTCTTTGGCGCTTTTCCATAGACTGCCTTGCCCGCTGCTGAAGAGCCTTCTGCTCGGGCGTCAGGATTTTTTTCGGTGTCGCAGGCACTGGCTGCGGTTGGCTTTGTTGACTGAAGGACAGGGGCGGAAGGACAAGGCTGCCGCACAGAATCATAGCCAACAAATGTGCACGTTTTCCATTCATTGAATTTCGCTCCTTATCGCACTCTGAAACTGCAAATTAGATGCGCAAATACAAGATCCCCCTGCGAAGGAATAGGGTGATGGCTTTCGTCCGAGACGGTGAAGATGAAGACCTTGCCACCTAAGAAAAAAAGGGTGTATGTTCCATCGCTGTATTCGGTATATTCGTCGTCCTTCGCGACGATCTTCATCTGCTCAAGTCCTGGATATCCGGAGGAAGTCAGCCATTCATCCAATGCGTTTGCGTCAATCAGGTTCATCTTGGCTGCCACATTATATTCTCGCCCTTGGTAGGCGAAGGATTGTTCGCACGCGATCCTGTTTGAATAGAAGACGGCATTTGTGTATTCGCGGACCCTATGGAGAACCGTTGTCGAGGGGTATTCGAATATGCTTCCACAACCCCAATCGCGAAGGACGCTCCAATCCGGACCGTCCTTCACGGGGCCGACAAAGGCGAAGGAGTGCAGCATGGTTTCCATATCGTTCCGGAGCGTGCGCCAAGCGCGGCGGCTAACGGGGTGGAGGCCCTCATCTTTCATTTCCTGGGCTGCAACATTCCTACCGGCCGTGACCAACGCGACCTCAAAGCAGACGTGCTGATGAAAGGCAACGTACTCGGTAATGCTTCTGCCGCTACCCAAGCCGGCTTCGCCCGTATCGCCGTAGTGAAACAGCATCCCGTGAATACGGGTTGTCCTGGTTGAATTCAAGCTCTGGTCGATCGAGCTGCCGCATTCCGTAGCGGTCTTGAATTCACGTAGAACATTCACTGAGACACCCGCCGCATGAGCCGGAGTTCCCTCGAGAGCATTCCCGTTGTATTGAAAGCACGCAACTGTCGTGTCGTCGCATATCGGAAACATTGCGCCCTCCGGAGGCTCGTCCGGATGACCTGGATAGAAAGTCATGGTTTCGGGGTAAGCGATGGTGAACCCAAAGTCAGGACTCCGATAGGTCTTCCACCCTTCCTGCTTTTTCGGAACAGGAGCTGTCCACGCAGCGGCCGTGACGGAAAACAAGATAGCCATCAGGACTGGTTGCATTGATTTTGCAGACATGGAATTCTCCATCCTTCTCTGTCCGCTGAGCCCCATGCCTCGGCGTCTAGACCTGGAACTCAGCGGCTTTTGTTGCGACGGTGCGGTAAAAGTTCTCAGTGCCCGGGCTTCGGAGCGGTGTCATCCTCGTTGTCCATCTCCTGCTTGACGACGGGAGCGTTTGCCATGTTCTTGAAGACATCGTTGGCGAAGAAGAATTTGCCATCCGACGGGACCATGACGACCTGGATCTTGTCGGAGAGGCGCTCGGCCACGATCTTGTTGATGAGCAGCGGCGACTTGTTCAGCAGTTCGGCTTCGCTGGTCATGCGTTCGGCATTCGCTTTCGCCATCAGGCGGACGCGATTGGCCTCGGCATCGGCAAAGAGGTTGCGGCGTTCGAGTTCCGCCTTGCTGTCAATGACCTTGGCCTGCGCATCGGCCTCGGCGTTCTGAATGGTGGCTTCCTTGCGTGCTTCGGCCTCAAGCTTGCTTTGCTCAATCTGCTTCTCCTTCAGCGGCAGCGTGTACTGCATGGCGTCGGCTTCGCCCTTGGCTTCAACTACTTTGGACTGCGCGTCGCCTTCGGCCTGTTTTACCTTCTGCGCCTCTTCCGCTTCGGCCTGCAATTCCGCAATCCTTACCTGCTTCTGCTGCATGTCGGTTTCAACGCCCATCTGATCGTCTTGCTGTTCTTTGAGCAGCAGGCCTTCGAGGCCCTTGGCGTACTCTTCCGGCAGTTGAATGTCGGAGAGCATGACCTCTTCCACCACGATGCCGTCGTTGCCGAGTTTTCGTGTGATGATGTCGGAGGCTTTGGAGCGGATTTCTTCGCGCTTCGTCGAAAAGATTTCGCGCACGGTGTATGCGGGCGCAAGTTCGCGCCAGGCAGAAGCGACGACGGGAGGCACGAGTTCCTTGTCGACGGGTTGGGGCATGTGGGCCTGCACGCTATCGAGCTTGTTGGGATCGAGGCGGTAGCGGACGGTGACGGCGAGGCCGATGTTGAGACCTTCGCGCGATTGAACGCTGAGAGGGTTCTTGGGGGTGGTTGATCTTGCGCCCTCTTCGAGCGCTCCGGCGGTGAAGAGGTGATCGCGCAGATCGAAGGTTTCGACGCTTTCAATCAGCGGGGTGATGAAATGGACGCCGGGGTAAAGCGTGCCCGGAAGAGTGCCGCGGATCTGGCTGACGCGCACACCGCCCATCCCGCTGGGCACTACCACGATGCTGGACGCGACGAGCAGCGGTAGGCAGGCAACGAGGACGAGGGCGATGGGAATGCGCCAGAGGAATTCATCCGGTTCGGTAAGTGCGTTTAGAGCGGTTTCTGTTTCCCCCGCGGCCTTGCGGCGAAGCGCGAGCAGACGACGCCCGAAGAAGTAAAGGGGAATTCCTGCCGCGAGAGCTAGCAACAGCACTCCCGCGAGGGTTAACAGCAATTTCAGCGCGATCATTTCCGGTCTCCTTTTGCTTGGTTGCGCTCCATTTGTCTGCTGGTAACCGGCCGTGGAGCTACAAGCAGCCGGACCAGTCCTCCGAACGTCAACTCTTCAAGGAGCAGCGCCGCCACGGCTGGCAGCAGCACCGCTCCTAGAGAACTGATTGCCTCGGTGAGAAGATTCATCGCCGGCTCCTTTAGCGGGACGAGACCGTGGCGGCGACCACTATGGAGGCGGGGTTCGCTGTGGCTGCGACGCTGGCGTCAACCGGCATTTCCTGAGTTTGGTTTGTCGTTGGGGCCGGCACGGCGGCTGTAAGGATTGGCTGTGCAGAAGTTGCCGGAGTCTCAGGATTGCCAAAGAGCTGTGCTGTTTCCTGATTACGCTGGCC
>Ga0181537_10001311_pt1 | contig 23009 bp, 21 predicted proteins | sample PEATcosm2014_Bin_39_FD_119765 | JGI IMG/M metagenome (GOLD analysis project Ga0181537, IMG submission 119765) | Peatland microbial communities from MTU Mesocosm Facility, Houghton, MI, USA - PEATcosm2014_Bin23_10_metaG | ecosystem: Environmental > Terrestrial > Soil > Wetlands > Peat | place... | reverse complement strand
TTGATCACCTTGTCCTGGATCTTGCGCACCGCGATCAGGTGGATCTGCGGCTCCTCGATCTGGATCACCGGGCAACCGGCGTCGGCGAGTTCGTGATATTCCTCGTTGAAGGCGTCGGCGATCGCGAACATCCGCTCGGGGATGCTCGTGTAGTGCCGGTCCTGCAAGGCAAAGGCGACGATTTCCGCCGACACCGCGCCGAACTTCACCGGTTTCGTGGTGAAGCGCTGCGCCGCCTTCCACATCGCGGTGTATTGCAAATTGCCGCGTGCGATCGGGCCCGTAATGACGGGCATGACGCGCGATTCCAGATAATCGTGGAGGATATGACCGCGCGGAAACCAGATACCGCCGCGGCCGGCGGGCGTTGCCACCGGATGCGCGATGTCGAGTCCGCTCATATGGTTCGGCGGATAAGCCGTCCAGCTTTGACCGCCGACGTCATCGTCGAAATGCGCATCCCCGTCGGTGACGATATCGAGGCCGGCAATCTCCTGGTCGCGCAGATAGCAGGTCACCGCGTCTTCGTATTGCTCGCGGAAGCGGCGGCTCACCATCGCTTCGAGAAAATGACGGGTGCCGAGATTTTCCGTGTACCAGCTCGGCCGCGGCAGCGAGCCGGTGATTGTCGTCGGCAATGTAATATCTTTGGTGGCCCGATACATTCTTGAACGCCTCCCCAGAATGCGCGGCGAGTCATTGAACCGCTCGGAACCGCTCGCCGGCTGAGCGCCCAGCTTAGCAAGCCATGCCCGGCCTTGATAAGGGCCCGGTGCTTGAGCAGCGCGCCGGATCGTTGCTGGATCGGTTCGCGAGGGGCAAGAGTGGGCAACGCCGCCGCCCGGACGTGGAGGCGGTTCGGGCTCACGTACCGGTGAAAACCGGCTTACGCTTTTCCATGAAGGCGGTGCGGCCTTCGGTGTAATCGCGGCTGGCAAAACAGGCATCCACCAGTTCCGCGGAGCGCGCGAGGTTGCGCTTGGAATCTTCCCGCATGACTTCGCCCACGGTGTATTTCACCGCTTTGATGGTCAGCGGGGCATTGGCGGAGATCATGTCGGTGATGCTTTTGACGTAACTTTCCAATTCCGCGACCGGCACCATGCGGTTGACCAGGCCCATGGCGAGTGCCTCCTTGGCGTCGAACTGGCGCGCGGTATAGAAAATCTCCTTGGCGAAGGCCGGCCCGACGATGTCGACCAGTCGCTTGAGGCCGGTATAGCCGTAACCGAGTCCGAGTTTGGCCGCCGGCACCGCGAAGCGCGAATTGTCGGCGCAAATGCGCAGGTCGCAGCAGGTGGCGAGGCCGAGACCGCCGCCGATGCAATAGCCTTGGATCATGGCGATGGTCGGCTTCGGAAAATCGGCGATGCTGGCATAGGCGGCATCGGATTTGACGTTGTAGGCGCGCACCGCTTCGATGGTGGAGCGCTCGCTGCCGAATTTCGATATATCGGCGCCGGACACGAAAGCCTTGCCGCCGGCGCCGGTCAGGACGACGACGCGAATGTCGTTATCGCCCGCGAAGCCGTCGAGAATTCGCTTGGTGGCCTCCCACATTTCCAGCGACACCGCATTGTGCCGTTCCGGATTATTAAAGGTCACGATGCCGACGCCGCCGTCCTTGCGCGCGAGTATCTTGTCGGTCTCAGTCATCAGGCAGTTTTCCTTCTCATGGCTCGTCATGCGCGGACTTGACCCGCGCATCCATACGGCTTCACCGCCCGATGGATTGCCGGGTCAAGCCCGGCAATGACGCGGGAAAAATCGCACGTTCGGCAGAAGCCTGCAAACTAAACCGCCTTCGCCTTATGCAGCGCCGCGATGTCGCGCGCGCTGAAGCCGAATTCCTTGAGCACCGCGTTGGTATGCTCGCCGAGCTCTGGCGGCCGCGCCGCTAGACGCGATGGCGTCCGCGACAGCGAGACCGGCTGAGCAATCAAGCGCATTTTACTCTTATCCTTTTTGGTCACGCTTTGCGCAATACCGAGATGCTCGACCTGCGGGTCGGCGAACATCTGGTCGATGGCGTAGATCGGCCCGCACGGCACGCCGGCCGCGTTGAAGCGTTCGACCCAATCGGCGCTCGTGCGGCTAGCGAGAAAGCCATCGATCTCGGCGTTGAGCGCGTCGCGGTTCTTCGAACGGGCCGCCGCGGTCTGGTATTCCGGCTTCTGCAACAGCGCCGTCGCCGCGGCGGCCTCGCAGAATTTCTGCCAGATGCGCTGCCCGGTGGTGGCGATATTGATGTAGCCGTCCTTGGTCTTGAACACGCCGGTGGGAATGCTGGTCGGATGATTATTGCCGGCCTGTTGCGCCACTTCGCCGCTGACAAGATAGCGGGCGGCTTGAAAGTCGAGCATGAAAATCTGCGCCTGCAGCAGCGAGGTTTCGATGTGCTGGCCTTTGCGGGATTTCTCGCGTTCCAATAAAGCGACGAGGATGCCGAGCGCCGCGAACAATCCGGCGCTGAGGTCGGCGATCGGTATGCCGACGCGGACCGGGCCCTGGCCCGGCAGGCCGGTAATCGACATCAATCCGCCCATGCCTTGCGCGATCTGGTCGAAGCCGGGCCGGTTGGCGTAGGGCCCATCCTGGCCGAAGCCGGAAATGCTGGCATAGACCACGCGCGGATTGATTTTGGCGATCGCTTTGTAGTCGACCCCAAGCCGCTTCTTGACGTCCGGTCGGAAGTTCTCGACGACAACGTCGGCTTTCTTGACCATGCGCTTGAAAGCGGCGAGCCCTTCGGGCGTTTTCAAATTGAGCGTCATGCTGCGCTTGTTGCGATGCAGATTCTGAAAATCGGACCCCTCGCGCGGCCCGCCCATCGGCTCTTCCAGACCGGGCGGCGGCTCGATCTTGATGACATTGGCGCCCCAGTCGGCGAGCTGGCGCACGCAGGTCGGGCCCGAGCGCACGCGGGTCAAATCGAGCACGGTAAAGCGCGCTAGAGCCTTTGAAGCGCGAGGAAAAGGCATGACGGGCGTCTCCGGCGCCGGTCTGTGCCGGCCCATTTTCACCGGCGGGTGGGCCGGGAGCGCCAGAACTTCCTCGATCTTATCGCCATTGTCCATCGCCTGTAGGGCATGGCGCCATCGGCCATTCGCCCCGCTTCAATCCGACAGGATATAGTCGCGGCCGGCCATCTTTCCGGCACTTTCGGGAGGCGATCATGAACGAAGAATTCCGGAAATAATCATGATTGACCTTCGTCGTCTGTTTGTTGCCTCGCTTGTTGTCGCCGTCACCGGTGCCGTCACCGTCACCAGTGCCGCTTTGGCGCAGGATCGGCCGGGCCGCGGCGGCGAGCGGCCCAATCGCGCCGACGAGGGACAGCAGAGCGGTCCGGGACGCCAACAGCAGACCGGCCCCGGCGTCCTCTCGCTACTGCCGGGCGATGCGGTCACCGAGCACAGCATCGATCTGGCTTCCGGCAAGCTTGCCTATACGGTGACGGCCGGGACGATGCCGCTGTTCGATCAATCCGGCGAGCGCTCCGCGGCCATTTTTTACGCGGCCTATGTGGCGAAGTCGGCCAATCCGGCATCGCGGCCGGTGACTTTTGTTTTTAATGGCGGTCCGGGCGCCGCTTCGGCGTTCCTCAACCTCGGACTGGTCGGGCCGCGCATTGCCGAATTCGGCTTATCCGGACACGACGGCTCGAACGTTCGCTTGGTCGACAATCCGGATACCTGGCTCGGCTTCACCGATCTGGTCCTGATCGATCCGGTCGGCACCGGCTGGAGCCGCGCCGCTAAGCCCGATGGTGCGAGCGCGTTCTGGGCCGTGCATAATGACGCGGAATCCATAGCCAAGGTCATTGCGCTCTACGTCGCGAAAAATGGCCGTGTCAGTTCGCCGAAGTTTTTATTGGGCGAAAGCTACGGCGGCTTTCGCGCCGCCAAGGTCGCGCGCGTTTTGCAGAGCGATCAGGGTATCGCGGTTTCCGGAATGCTGATGGTTTCGCCCCTGCTTGAAGTGGCGTTCGAGTTCGGCGGCACCCGTTTCGCGCTCGGCGCCGCGCTGCAATTGCCCTCGCTTGCCGCGGCCGAACTCGAACGCAAGGGCAGCTTCAGCCAGGAAGCGCTGGCGCAGGCCGAACATTTCGCGCTCACGGATTATTTGTCGACACTCGCCGGACCGCCGCTTAAGGGTGACGCGGCCGCGCGCTTTTATGCGCGGGTGGCGGAAATGACCGGCTTATCGGTGGATGCCGTTACCGAAACGCGCGGTTTCATCCGCGACGACTACGTCAAAAACCTTCGCCAGCGCGACCATAAAATCGTCAGCGAGTACGACGCAACCTTTGCGTCCGACGATCCCTATCCCGAAACGCCGGTGCCGCGCGGTCCCGATCCGATCCTCGACGGCGTCATCCGCGCCTACGGCGGCGCGTTCGTCGCCTATGCGCGTGACGAACTCGGCTTCAAGACCGACATGACTTTCAATCTGCTGGCCTCGGGCATTTCCGGTAAATGGGATTGGGAGCAAGGCCACGGCCAGCCGAGCGTCGCCGACGATCTGCGCGTGTTGCTGGCGCTGTCGCCGTCATTCCGGCTCATGATCGCGCATGGCTACAGCGACATGATTACGCCCTATGCCGATTCGCGCTACGTACTCCAACACCTCCCCGCATTCGCCGGCGAGGAGCGGGCCGAGCTAAAACTCTACCGCGGCGGCCACATGTTCTATCTCGACTCCGGTTCGCGCAAGGCATTCACCGCCGACGCCCGCACGATGTACGCGCCGCCGTGATGCATAAACGACCGACAGCGGCGCTTTGCCTCACCGCTCGGCGGACAATTGCCCAACTTGCTTGTTTGCGTTAATTTCGTCCTGCCCGGCCGGTATAGCGACGCGGAATGACCGGAAAACGGGCGTTGCCGCCAATGACAGATATCGTCGGTCAGCCCTTTGACATTGCATTTCGCGGCGTAATGCGACATTCGTTTTATTGAATAAGTCGGTCATTTGGCCATATATGGCCGGTCTTCAGAACGACCCAAAAACATCCTAAGGGAGAATACGATGTCCAAGAAGCTTATCGGCGTCCCCATACAAAGGCGGACAGTACTCAAAGCCGGTCTCGCGATCGGCGCCATGCAGGTTGCCAGTCCGTTTGTGGTGAAGTCGCTCGCGGACGAAACAGTCAAAATCGGTCTCGATAACCCGCTGACCGGGACCTATGCCGCGCTCGGCAAGAACGAGTTGATCGGCGCCCAGCTCGCGCTCGACCAGATCAATGCCAAGAACGGCATTCTGGGCCGCAAGGTCGATTTGCTGGTCGAGGATTCGACCAGCGCCGACGCCGCCGTTGCGGTGCAGAAGGCCAACAAGCTCATCGACGGCGACAAGGTCAACTTCCTTCTCGGCAACATCAACTCTGGCCTGGCGCAGGCGATGGCCAATGTCAGCTTCGAGAAGAAGGTGTTCCATATCGTGCCCGGCGGCCACACCGACTCGATCACCGGCTCGCAGTGTCACTGGAATGTTTTCCGCATCTGCAACACAACGCGAATGGAGACCAATTCGGTCTCCAACGTTTTGCTCAAATCTTACGGCAAGAAGTGGTACTTCATCACCACCGACTACGCGTTCGGCCATTCGCTGCAGCAGGGATTCGAGGCCAGCCTGAAGGCAGCCGGCGGCACCGAATTGGGCGGCGACATGGTGCCGCTGCAGTCCACCGACTTTTCGTCCTACCTGATCAAGGCGCAATCAACCAACCCGGACGCGCTCATCCTCTTGCTGGCCGGCGACGATATGATCAACTGCCTTAAGCAGGCAGTGCAGTTTGGACTCAACAAGAAGACCCACATCGCCGGAGCGCAACAAGAGCTCGAAGTGAACTTGGGACTGCCGCCCGATGCGCTGTTCGGCGACTGGGTATTCGAATGGTACTGGAAGCAACCCGGCGTGCCCCATGTCGAGGAGTTTGTCGCCGATGTCCGCAAGCGCAGCGGTGGCAAAGTACCGACCGCGCGTACCTGGTTCGGCTTCGCCTCGGTCCATACCTGCAAGCTCGCAGCGGAAAAGGCAAAATCGCTCGATCCGGTCAACATGGCCAAAGCGATGCAGGGTCTGGTGCTGCCGCCGGAGGTCGCGCTGATGCCGAACAACCCCTACTACCGCATCGGCGACAACCAGTTGATGCCGACACTGTTCGTTGGCGAGTCGCAGCCGGCGCCTGCGGGTGGCGATCCGGAAGACCTGTTCAAGGTCACCCAACTGGTCAAGGGCGACGAAGCGGCGCTGCCGGTCGACCAGACCGGTTGCAAGATGGCATGGCCGGCCTGATAGTATGAAGCGACCAGGCGCCGCTGACCGCGGCGTCTGGAATTCCGGGGCAGGGTAAGGGGTTTAAATTGACGCATGGAACGGTGACCACAGTCGCGCCGGCGAACGCGCGGGCGTGATTTGCGGTTCGTTATGGCGTTAATTCGCGTATGACACAGCTTGTCCTATTCAACATATTCAATGGTCTCATCATCGGCGCGTTCTACGCGCTGATGGCGCTCGGCCTGTCGCTGATCCTCAATCTGTCCGGCGTGATCAATTTCGCCCATGGCGGCTTCCTGGCGATCGGCGGCTATCTCGCCTACACGCTGATGCCCTATTTCGGCTTTTGGGGCGCGCTGCTGCTGGCGCCGATCCTGACCGGGCTCGTCGGCATCCTGGTCGAACGCGTACTTATCCGGCGGCTTTACGGCCGAGATCCGCTTTATAGTCTGCTTCTGACCTTCGGCCTGGCCTTCATGATCGAGGACGGCACACGGTATATTTGGGGCGCGCAGAGCTTGCCGTTCTCGATTCCGAATTGGCTGTCGAGCCCGCTCAGCAGCGAATACTTCTTCCTCACCGGCTACCGCGTGTTCATGGTGTTGTTGGTGACGACTGCCGTGATCGGACTGTTCCTGATCTTGAACTTCACGCGGCTCGGCATTCGCATTCGCGCCGGCACGCTCGATCTCGAGACTGTTTCCGTGCTGGGCGTCAACGTGCGCGTCCTGCGCAACCTGAATTTCGGCCTCGGCATCTATCTCGCGGGTCTCGCCGGCGTGCTCGCCGTCGGCATGTTGGGCCTGCAGCCGACGGTCGGCGATAATCTGATTATGCCGAGCTTCATCGCCATCATCGTTGGCGGCCTCGGCTCGCTCCCTGGCACGCTGCTGGGGGGATTGCTGATAGGCGTCGCCTCCGGCGTCACCAGCGTGTTCTTCCCCTCGGCAAGCGAGGCGGTGATCTACGTGATGATGGCCATGGTGCTTATCGTGCGGCCGCGCGGGCTCCTCGGCGAGGAGGGGCGCTTCTGATGCCGAAGCTCGACAAGCGCGCGGGCGACATCCTGCTCTGGATTCTGCTGCTAACCGCGCCGTTCTGGATGCCGATGATTGGCAGCTACGTCGAACTCGGCAGCCGCGTGCTGGTCTACGCGCTGGCCGCGATGTCGCTCAATTTCCTGCTCGGCTACACCGGCGTTCTGTCGTTCGGACATGCCGCCTATTTCGGCCTCGGCGCCTACGGCACTGCTTTGACCATCAAATACCTGTATCCGAGTACGCCGGTCGGCATGCTGGTCGGGATCCTCGTCGGGACCGTGGCAGCCGCGGTGATCGGCCCGATGATCGCGCGGCTGCGCGGCATCTATTTCGCCATGTGCACCATCGCCTTCGGTCAGGTGTTCTACTACATCGCCTTCCAATGGAGTTCGGTTACCGGCGGTGACGACGGGGTAAGCGCCTGGCATCGTATGCCGATCAATTTGGGCTTCACCACCATCGACATCCTCCAGAACAGCCACGCCTTCTATTATTTCGTGCTGGCAGTGTTAGCGGTCTGCGTGGGCTTGATGGCGTTCCTGCTACGCTCGCCCTTCGGCCGAACGCTCTTAGCGATCCGCGAGAACGAGCGGCGCGCGCGGTTTCTCGGCGTTCCGGTCGATTGGCACATCTGGATGTCGTGGGTGATCTCGTGTTTCTTCGTCAGCGTCGCCGGCACGCTCTATGCACTCCTCAATAATTTCGTCGATCCGCGTGCCATGCGCTGGGATCAGTCCGGCATGTTCGTCATCATGGCGGTGCTGGGCGGCATGCGCAGTTTCTGGGGCCCGTTGATCGGCGCCGCGATCTTCATCGTGTTCGAGGATTACCTTTCGAGCCACACCCAGAATTGGGAGTCCTTTATCGGCCTGTTCTTCGTGCTCATCGTGTTGTTCTTCCCGCGCGGCGTGCTCGGCATCATTCGGCGAAAGGCGGCGTCGTGAGCCTGCTGGAAATCAAGAACGTCTCGAAGCATTTCGGCAGCCTGATCGCCGTCAACGATGTATCGATGACGGTCGAACCGGGCGAGTTGCGCGCCATCATCGGCCCCAACGGCGCCGGCAAGACAACCTTCTTCAATCTGATCACCGGCTTCTTGATGCCCACAGCGGGCCGCATCATTTTCGACGGTCAGGACGTTACGGACATGTTGCCGGCGCACCGGGTATGGAGCGGCATGGCCCGCACGTTCCAAGTCACCGAGGTGTTTCCCGAACTGTCGGTGCGAGAAAACCTGCGCATATCCGTGGAAGTCGCGTCCGGCCTGCGCCTGCGGCCCTGGCTGTCGCACGCCGACGACGGCAAGATTCGCAGCCGCGTGACCGAGCTCATCGGCATGGGCAACCTCACCGACAAGGCTGATCGCCAGGTGGGAGAGCTTTCCCATGGCGATCAACGCGCAACCGAGATCATGATGGCGCTTGCGCTCAAGCCACGCTTGCTGCTGCTCGATGAACCGACCGCCGGCATGGGCGATCAGGAGACCTATGAGATCACGCAGCTCATTCGCGGCCTGCACAAGAACGGCAAGCTGACGATCGTGCTGATCGAGCACGACATGCGCGTGGTGTTCCACCTTGCCGACCGCATCATGGTGCTCGATCAGGGCAAATTCCTCGCCGAGGGCACACCGCAAGAGATTGCCGCCAACAAGGCGGTGCAGACCGCCTATCTGGGCCAAGCTGCATGAGTAAAGCCGCATGACCGCAGCATTGATCGCCGAAGGGCTCCATACCTATTACGGCAAGAGCCATATTCTGCACGGCGTCAGTCTCGAGGCCGCCGAGGGCAAAGTGACGGCGCTGCTCGGCCGCAATGGCGCCGGCAAAACCACCACGCTGCGCAGCCTGATGGGCCTGACACCGCCGCGCGAAGGCAATATTACGATATTCGGCACGGCAACGACGGGCTGGCCGCCGTTTCGCGTCGCCGCGTTCGGCGTCGGCTATGTGCCAGAGGGCCGCAAAATTTTCCCCAATCTGTCGGTCGAGGAAAACTTGTTGGTGCCGCTGGAGCGGCCGGGTCCGTGGACTGTCGCGGGCATTTACGAACTGTTTCCCCGGCTGGAAGAGCGCAAGTCCAACCGCGGCCAGCAACTTTCCGGCGGCGAGCAGGAAATGCTGTCGATCGGACGCGCGCTATTGCTCAATCCCAAGCTGCTTATACTCGACGAGCCGTCGCAGGGGCTGGCGCCGCTGATCGTGCGCGAGGTGTTCCGCATCGTGGAGAAGATGCGCGCGGAGGGCATTTCGGTGTTGCTTGTCGAGCAGAACGTGCGCATGAGCCTCGAAGTCGCCGACCACGCCTATGTGCTCGACGACGGTCACGTGGTCTATTCCGGTCCGGCGCGCGAACTCGCCGCCGACGAGGCCCGCGTCCAATCGCTGGCCGGCGCCAGTGCCGAGGAATGGACGCCGCAGGCTCACGGGTAGGGCGCGTCCAGCACAAGTTGACGGCGATCCGGCGTCCGGACCCGCGACAACGCACACCCCGATACAGGCTCGCGCTCCGGAGATGAGCGATCCTGCGCGCACCGGCCGGCGGCCTGTTACGGTTGGGTGGCGTTTTTGGGATCGAGATCGTACTTGGCGCACATTTTGGTGACGAGTGCGAAGTCTTTGCCGCCGGCGATGAGACCCATCACGGCGCCGGACACGTGTCCGCCGGTTACTCTGGCTTCGACGATGTAGGCCTGATGGCCGCTATAGGCGGGATAGGGACTGGTGCCATCGACGGTCGCGCAATAATTGACCGTATCCTCGGTCACGACCGCAGGAAACTTCGCCCATTTATATTTCGCCGATGCTGGATTTCGCAGCGAGGGTGCGACCGCGTCAACGATCACTTTCTTTTCTTGAGGGGTCAGGTCGCGTTGAGCCACGCTGCCCGCCGGCGAATTGCTCGACGCCGCCATATCCGGCGACGAGGTCGTCGCGCAGGCCGACAGCGCAACTGCGGCCGCCAATGCGGCGATCGCGCTTAAGCTTGATGCCTGCACGGCTGATCCGTTATTGGGACGAAGTGCCGGACGCGGTGACCGAGTCGGTCCTGCTCGTCGTGCGAAGCGGACCGATCGTCACCGTCGGAGTCGTTGACGGCTTACGAACTTCCGCCTGAGCTTTCTCGGCCGTATAGACGCCACTGTTGATCATGGCCCGGCCGTCGCGTGTCGGGCTGCTCATTTCCTTGACGTTATCGCTGACGAGCGTATCGGGGGCGTCAGGGTTCATGTTGATCTTGCGCATATTGTTGACGAAAATGCGCGGATAGATCAGCGACGATTTCGGCACCCTCAGGCCCATGAACTTGGCCACATCCCCGACGAACGCATTGCAGTTATAAAGTTCCGCGCTCCACACGTGCGAACGGCCCTGCAGCTCTTTGATGTAGGCCACGACACGGTCGTATTGCTCTTTGTCCATCAGGACCCGGTAGCGCGCCGACGTATATTTGTCCTCAAGGTCGCCATCGGTCCATCCGGTCTCGGCGGGCACCGGAACGTAATGCCCGATCACCCATGACGTCGGGTCGTCGCCCACTGGAGAGAGGCCGGCAACGCTATCCTTGGTGGGTCTCTCGCCGACCCGGCCGTGGATGAGATAGGTGTGGCCGTAGTCCCAGGCATAGCGCGAACGAAATTCGATGTAGTACTGGCCGCTGCCGCTGGTCGGCGTCGCGGCCGAACCGGCCGGCAGTCTGACCTTGGCGGTAGCCGCATTGCGCAGTGTGCCGCCGCTGTCCTGCGCGTTCGCCGGCGAAAACGCGAGCCCGACCGCCGTGGTCAAGGCGATGACGCCTGCCAGCCATAGGGGCGTCCAGTTCCGCAGCTTGTGCCGCATTATGCCTCCGACTGATCGCCAGCGTTGGCCGCAATGGACCATCGAGGTAGCCGAATGGGTGCCTGACCTCGTTCAGCCGCGCCCCACAACCACGATACGGCTTCGGTTGTTTGCAACGACTGCCGTTATAGTACCAACAATTGGCCTGCGGCTGGTGGCAAATGTGCGGCAAGCCTTGTGGATTTAGCGCGGTGCGGCATATTTACAACGCTGGTCAAGGATAAGGCGCCGCCTGCGAGGTAACGAACGGTTAACCTTCTGAGGTCGCGGGCATGGCAGGGGAAGACGTGGCAAGAGAAGAGTTGACTTCGCGGAGCCCCGTTACGCCGCGCCGTCGGAAATACCGACCTCAAACTACCCCGGTACCCGAATCGGAGGCGAGGTTCCAGGATGTCGCCTCCTGTTCCCGATTCGCGCGGGGAGTTCCGATCGCCTTGGCCGCTCTAAGGGCCCATCAGAGCGGCAAACGGGCTCTGCTGCAGGGATCCATACGATCTCCGGCGCCCATCTTTTGGCGATCTCACGCAATCAAACCGTGACTGTGGCTTTTCTGCACTAGAGCAGCGTCGCCGCCGAATGGTATAGTTAAGCCGTCATGACAACGAGGAGACTACCATGAAAAAAGTCGCCCTGGCAGTAGCCACGCTGCTCGCTCTCGCGAGCATCACGGCCGTAGCCAACGCGCAAGTGGGCAAGGGTAAGGCCCCGCCGCCCGTGGTCACGAAGGGGTAATTGCTTAACAGCAATTATTATTGGGGGAAGGGCCGGCTTCGCGCCGGCCCCTTTCTTTTTTGGGGGGCTCTTGAGCCAAAGCTTTGGCCCGCCCCTGCGGAAGCCTCGCCGTCTTAACCGGCCGCCGCGCGATGTGCAGCGGGAAGGTGGGCGGTTACAGTATTGCGGCCGCGCCGCTTGGCGTCGTAAAGCGCGACGTCGGCCGCCTCGACCAGATCCGCGGCGGATTGAAATTTCTCCGGAATCATGGACTCGACCCCGATGCTGACGGTGACATGTCCGCAGGGCGATTCGGAGTGACTGATCAGCAGATCTTCCACCGTCTTACGCGCCTCTTCGGCAATCGCGGTGGCACGCTCGATCGTGAGACCGGGCAATAGCAGCGCGAATTCCTCGCCACCGTAGCGCGCCACCAGCACGGCGTGCTCAAGCGTAACCAACGACAGCGTCTCGCCGACCGCACGCAGGCAGGTATCGCCGGCGACATGGCCGTAGCGGTCGTTGAAGAGCTTGAAGTGATCGATATCGACCATCATGAGCGCCAAGGGTTCACCGCGCTCGCCGGCGTGCCGCCATTCGCGATCGAGTTCGCGGTCGAAGCCGCGGCGGTTGGCGAGGCCGCTGAGCCCGTCGAGGCTCGCCAGCTCGTCAAGATGCGCGTTCGCAATCTGCAATTCCTCCTCGCGCTCGGCGAGCTTGGCGGCCATGTCGTCGAGCGCAACCGCAAGCGGCTCGAACTCGGCGACCCAAGGTTCTTGCGTTGCCCGCGCGTGCAAATCGCCGCGGCCGAAACGCGCCGCCGTGCGCACCAGCGATCTGATCGGCCGCACCACCAATTGCTCGCCGCCGAACCAGGCGACCAGAAGCACGAACATGCCGAACAAGCCGAGTTGCAAGTAAGCAATATCGAGTTCGCGGTCGATGCCGCTATGCACGGCGTTTTCGTCAAGGCCGACGGCGAGCCGCGCTTGCGTCCACGGCACGCGGACAAAGGCGAAAATGCGCGAGACGCCGTCGAAGCCGGGGACCGTCACCGAGCCGTCGTCGTTGGCGAGCATTTCCCGCGCCAGCGCGTCGGTGGCAAATCGCTTGCCGATGTAGCTTTGCTGGTCGGCCGAAGCGGCGATCAGCGTGCCGTTGCCGTCGAGCAATAGGACGGAGGCTCCCGAATGTTGCGCGGCTGTCGCGGCGAGGTCGCCGATCCATTCCAGATTGATGACGCCCATGACGATGCCATCGACGGTGCCATCGTCCGCGATGGCGGGATACGTGGCAACGACACTAGGCGATTGATTGACCCGGCTGATCAGGTAATCGCTCAGTGCGAATTCGCGCGAATTCAGCGCCTCCTGGAAATAAGATCGATCGGAAACGTTCAGTCCGGTGGCCGTAGGATCGGTCGAGCACTTGATGCGGCCATCCGTGCCGGCGACGGCAAGATTGCGGATCCACGGAATGTTCGTGGTCAAAGCCGCCATGAATTGATTGCAGTTGGACGATTCGGTCGGCATCCTGACGTAAACACGCGACATGATTTGGAGAAGCGCTCGCACCGAATAAATGATTTCGCGCTGGGCTTCGGCGCCGCGACGGGCGAGCTCGATCACGTCAGTGTGAGCGCGCTCGGTTCGTTCGTTGCGGGCATTCTCCAGGCCATGGACGCGTTCGAGTATCAGCGGCGTGATCGCCAAGAGCGCGAGCACGATCAGCCGGGCGCGAATGCTGAGAATCGGCTTGTTACGCCGCGCCGACTTGCGAGCTGTTACCTGATTGTCCGGCATCCTGCACCCCAACGCCCCGGTTCCACAAGCTAGTGGACAGGCGTAAAAATGCGCCTCGCGGCATCGCTAAAATTTGAACTGTTTGCGCAAGCATTGACCAAATGGAAACTATGAATCGCTCGGGCGGTCTAACGGCGGTGCGCGAGGACATCGCGCGGGCCTGTCGCGATGCGGGGCGGGATCCCTTCTCCGTCACGCTCGTGGCGGTGTCGAAGACGTTTGGCGCCGATGCTATCGAACCCGTTATTGCCGCCGGCCAGCGCGTGTTCGGGGAAAACCGGGTGCAGGAGGCAAAAGCCAAATGGCCGGCGCTGATCGCCGGCCATTCGATGCGCGAAAAGACGGGCGACGGTATCGAATTACACCTGGTCGGCTCGCTGCAATCCAATAAGGCCAAGGAAGCTGTGGCGCTGTTCGATGCCGTCCATTCGGTCGATCGGGCGAGTCTTGCCGAGGCGCTAGGCAAGGAGATCGCCAGACAAGGTCGTCGCCCCGTGCTGTTTGCGGAAATTAATTCCGGCGCCGAACCGCAAAAGTCAGGTGTTCTGCCGCAGGAGGCCGACGGCTTTCTCGCTGCCTGCCGCGACCGTTACGGTCTGGCCATTGCCGGTCTCATGTGCATCCCGCCGCAGCACGAAGCGCCGGCGCCGCACTTCGCGCTGACCGCCAAGATTGCGCGCCGCAACGGACTGCCATTGCTGTCGATGGGCATGAGCGCGGACTTCCAAACGGCTATCGCCTTCGGCGCCACGCATGTGCGCGTCGGCACGGCCATCTTCGGCGGCCGAAGCCCGGTGGCTTAACGAATGACGATTTCGGTCTTTGCCGAGAGGCGCGGCAACAACATCAGCAGATCGTGCCGCCGCAGCCCGACGCATCCCGCCGTGGGCGCGAATTCGGCCCGCGCGACATGGATGAATACGGCGCTGCCGCGGCCGGCGATGCGCGGCCGCGTATTGTGATCGAGCTCGATAATCAGATCATACAGCCCGTCGTCGCGGCGCAGCCGATCGCCTGGTTCATTGGCCGACCGGCGAAAAGGGCGGTTATAACGGCGATCCGCCGGGTCCTCGCACCAAGCGTCGTGGGGCCCGATTCGCCGGACCGGCAGCGCGGTCCGTGGCCTGGGCAGGCGGTCGGACCGCCACCACAGGCGCACCGGATGAAACCGGCCAGCCGGGGTGCTGCCGTCCCCTTCGCGCTTATTGGCCAAGATGCCGCGGCGGCCGAGCGCAACCGGTAACGCCGAACCCTTCGGACCGGCGATCAGCCAGCCCTGGGATCGCTGTTTCGGCCGAGCGACCACGCGGATCGAGCGCAGCCAATGTCGCATGACACGATCGTCCCGATTCCCAAGGCCCGCGTGGTCTTGTATCCTCACACGTTCTACCGCGCGCCAAGCAGCGCGGCAAAGCGGGCGACGGGGGTCGGATTTAATGCCGAACACGCGTAGAATCCTGATTGTGGATGACGATACCGAACTGCGCGAGGCGCTGACGGAACAGCTTTCGCTGCATGAGGAGTTCGAAGCCGTCGGCGCCGAAAACGGCAGCAAGGGCGTGCAGGCCGCCAAAACCGGACAGATCGATCTCGTGATCATGGATGTCGGCTTGCCCGATATCGACGGCCGCGAAGCGGTGCGCATCTTGCGCAAAAACGGCTTTAAGGCGCCGATTATCATGCTGACCGGTCACGACACCGATTCCGACACCATTCTCGGCCTGGAATCGGGCGCCAACGACTACGTCACAAAACCGTTTCGCTTTGCCGTCCTGTTGGCGCGCATCCGGGCGCAACTGCGCCAGCACGAAGCCAGCGAGGACGCCGTCTTCACGATCGGCCCCTACACCTTTCGGCCGAGCTCGAAGCTTCTGCTCAACCCCAAGGGCAGCAAGGTCCGGCTGACCGAGAAAGAGACCTCGATCCTGCGCTATCTGTTCCGTGCCGGCCAGCGGCCGGTCTCGCGCGAGACGCTGTTGCAGGAGGTGTGGGGTTACAATTCGGGCGTCACCACGCACACCCTCGAGACGCACATTTATCGGCTGCGGCAAAAGATCGAGAAGGATGCCGCGGTGCCGGCCATTTTGGTCACCGAAGCAGGCGGCTACAAACTGGTGCCGTGATCGCGGATTGCCATGACCATCGAGGACGACATCGCGTTTCTTGAGCGGGTGCCCATTCTCGGCCGCCTCGGCGGTGGCGCCTTGCGTATCCTCGCCATCGGCGCCGAAAGCTACGCCGTCGAAGCTGGCCAAATGCTGTTCGCGGCCGGCGAGGCCGCCGACTGCGCCTACGTCATCCAGCACGGCTCGTTCAGTCTCAAGCCGGAACGGGCCGGCGACGCCGAGGTCGTTGCCGGGCCCGGCACGTTACTGGGCGAATCGGCCTTGCTGGCGGAAACGCTGCGGCCGGCGAGCGCCACGGCCCGCGAAGACGCCGCGGTGCTGCGCATCTCGCGCACGATGTTTCTAAAAATGCTCGAAAGCTATCCGGATGCCGCGAAGCGCCTGCGCGAATTGGTGGCGTCGCGTGCCGAGCAATGGGCCCGCGAGTTGGAGACGGTCCGCGCCGCGATGGCGCGCGGCACCGGGCCGCAATAGGACTTTTTCAATCGCTCTTCGTTTGCCGGCGGTGCTCAAGTTCCAGGCTGACGAGCCGCGCCAGAAGCGTTGCCGGATAGAGCTGTCCGATCACGGCTTCGAAATTGGCGAGGCTGCGCAGCAAGGGGTGGACCGGCACGATGTCGCCAAAGCCGGCGGTGGTGAGCGTGGTGAAACTGAAATAAAGCAGCGCCGCGCCCGAACTGAGTTCGGCACCGCTCTGCGACGGGCCATTGAAGGCGCCCGGCAAAAGCACATCCATCAGCCGGTAAAGGATGAAAAAGAACAGCGCAAAATTCATATACAGCACGACCGCGCCCTGCACCCGGTGCAACGTCACGCGTCCGGGACCGAACACCGCCTTGGCGATCACATAGCTCAAGGCCGCGATGGCGAGGAGGCGTCCGCCGGCGCTCAGCCATTCCGTGAGCAACGACGGATGTTCGGCATGAACGAAGGCGCCGGCCGGGCTCAGCACGACGGCGACGACGACCATGGCCGCGGCAAAATGGCTACGCGACGTCACAATCAGTGTGGCGATCACCAACAGGACGAACATCGCCGGCACGATGATTTCCGGGATCACGCCCATGCCGGCCAGCGGTATGACCAGAAAAATCAGCGAGACTTCGACAATCAGCAGCGCCGTAAGACCCGGCTCGCGCGAGCGCTCCCGAATTCCTTTCAGGCGACGGCGGGAGACCTTGAGAATTTTCAAAGATCTTTTCATCCGGGTGTGTTCACCTGAATTCAGGCCGCAATCCTACGGCAACAGACCGGCGGCGGAAATCCGGAAAATGCGATCCGTCGCTAAAGCTCAAGCGTCGCGGTGACCGGCACGTGGTCGGACGGTCGCGCGGCGCCGCGATAGCTCTTGGCGATGGCGATGCCGGCGACGCGGTCGGCCAGCATCGGCGAGGCCCAAACATGGTCGAGGCGGCGGCCGCGATCGGCGGCCGCCCAATCCGCCGCGCGGTAGCTCCACCAAGTGTAGAGCTTAGCCGGCTCCGGCGTGAGTTCGCGCATGCTGTCGACCCAGCCGCCCGCGTTCCGCGCCGAGTTGAGCTTCTCGCACTCGATCGGGGTGTGCGACACCACGCGCAGCATCTGCTTATGGCTCCAAACGTCGTGTTCGAGCGGCGCCACATTGAGGTCGCCGACCAAAATGGCGCGCTCGGAGGCGGCCGGATGAATGGTCGTGCTGCCGCGCATCTCGTCGAGAAAGGCAAGCTTATGGGCGAATTTCGGATTCACCTCCGGATCGGGAATATCGCCGCCGGCGGGCACATAGAAATTATGCACCGTGACCGGATCGCGCAGCCCGGCGCGCTCGCCGAACACCGCCGAGACGTGGCGGCAATCGGTCTTGCCGCAGAAGCTTTGGATGTCGAAACGCTCGAACGGCAGCCGCGACAGCACGGCGACGCCGTGATAGCCCTTTTGACCGCTAAGCGCGACATTTTCATAGCCGAGCCGCTTGAAGCGTTTGAGCGGAAAGGCGTCGTCCGGGCACTTGGTCTCTTGCAGGCAAAGAATATCGGGACGAACCGCCTTGATGAATTTGGCGACCAGATCGATGCGCAAGCGCACCGAATTGATATTCCACGATGTCAGGATCAGTTTCACGGTAATCAGGGATCAGAAATCTGGGATCGGCAATAGGGATCAGCGATTAGCGTTACATAGAGGGTGGCCGCCCAAAGCGCCAACAGATTCCGACCCCTGATTACTGATTACTGATACCGCCATTGCGATCATTATTGATGACGAACAAATTGGGATCGGGCTTTTTCGCGAAATCGAGGTTATAGACCGCGACGGTGGTGTCGAAGCCTTGCGGATCGGTGACGGTCCATTGCTTCAGCGTGAGATCCTTGGCGTCGAACATCATCATCAGCCGGCTGGTGCCGACCACCAATTGTCGTTCCTCGATGACCACGGTGGCGAAAGTGTCGTCGGCGGTGACGCTGACGACGTCGGTGTCGCGCAACAGATCGATGCGGCCGGCGAGGAGATAGCGCAGCGGCGTCTGCGACAGCGGATAAAGGTCTTGCGTCGCCAGCTTGCGGTCGCGCACGACCACCGATGAACCGTCGGCGACGATATCGATCGGAGACGGCGGATTGTAGGCGAAGCGCACTTTGCCCGGCTTTTGAATGTAGAAGCTACCCTCGGTGCGGCCGCCGTCGGGTCCGATCTGGACGAAATTTCCCACCATGGTCTGCACGCTCGACAGATAGAGGCTGATGCGGTCGAGCAGCGCGCGCTGCTTGGCATCGAAGGCGGTCGCCGTGCCAAAGCCACCCTTTTCGAACGGCATGGAGAACGGGAAGAATCCCTTGCTTTGGCCGGTTTCGGCGGGCGGCGCCGCGCTCGGCGCTTGGGCCGGCGCCGGACCCGTTTTGGGCAGCGGCGCGGGCGTCGGCAGCGGCACGGTCTCGGCGCCGGCGGATGCGTTTACCAGCAAACCGCAAATCAACCCCGCGATTATCGTCGCCGCGCGATACTTCGCCGCGCCAAATGTCGCTGCGCGCCTTGCCGCCATTTTCGTCTCCCGTTTAGGTCCGCGCGCACGCCCGAGAAGAACTGACCCGCTAATCGCACGGTATGGCGAATTCGCGGCTACCGGTGGCTTAAAGGCCAAATGTCCGATTCTCAATAGTGATCGTCGCCTTCGCTTTCGAGCAGGATTTCCCGCTTGCCGGCGTGGTTGGGCTGGCCGACGACGCCTTCCAGTTCCATGCGCTCGATCAGCGAAGCGGCGCGATTATAACCGATCTGCAGGCGGCGCTGAATATAGCTGGTGGTCGCCTTGCGATCGCGCTTTACAATCTGCACCGCCTGCGCGTAAAGGTCGCCGCCTTCGCTGCCGCCCATGGCGGTTGAATCGAAGATCGGATTGCCGTCCTCGTCCTGCGGCTCCTCGGCGGTGACGGCTTCGAGATATTCCGGAGCGCCCTGCGATTTGAGGTGGCGCACGATTTTCTCGACTTCCTCGTCGGAGACGAAGGGGCCGTGCACGCGGCTGATGCGGCCGCCGCCGGCCATGTACAGCATGTCGCCTTGACCCAGCAATTGCTCGGCGCCCTGCTCGCCCAATATGGTGCGGCTGTCGATCTTCGAGGTAACCTGGAAAGAAATGCGGGTCGGGAAATTCGCCTTGATGGTGCCGGTGATGACATCGACCGACGGCCGCTGCGTCGCCAAGATCACGTGCAGTCCCGCCGCGCGCGCCATTTGCGCCAGACGCTGCACCGCGCCTTCGATGTCTTTGCCGGCGACCATCATCAGGTCGGCCATCTCGTCGACGATGACCACGATATAGGGCAGCGGATCGAGATCGAGCTCTTCGTTCTCGTAAATCGCCTGGCCGGTCTCGCGATTGTACCCGGTATGCACGGTGCGGCTGAGCTTTTCACCCTTGGAATTGGCTTCGGCGACGCGCGCGTTATAGCCGTCGATGTTACGCACGCCGAGTTTCGACATTTTTTTGTAGCGTTCCTCCATTTCGCGCACCGCCCATTTGAGCGCGACCACGGCCTTTTTCGGATCGGTGACGACCGGTGTGAGCAGATGCGGAATGCCGTCATAGACGGACAGCTCCAGCATCTTGGGATCGACCATGATCAGCCGGCACTGCTCCGGTTGCAGCCGGTACACCAGGCTGAGGATCATGGTGTTGATGGCGACCGATTTGCCGGAGCCGGTGGTGCCGGCGATGAGCAGATGCGGCATGCGGGCGAGGTCGACCACTACCGCCTCGCCGCCGATCGCCTTGCCGAGGCAGAGCGGCAGGCGGACCGTCGACTCGGTATAATCGCGCGACGCCAAAAGCTCGCGCAAATAGACCTTCTCGCGCGTCGGATTGGGCAATTCGATGCCGATGGCGTTGCGCCCCGACACCACGGCAACGCGCGCCGACAGCGCGCTCATCGAGCGCGCGATGTCGTCGGCGAGGCTGATCACGCGCGACGATTTGATGCCCGGCGCGGGTTCCAGCTCATAGAGCGTGACCACCGGGCCCGGCCGCGCATTGATGATCTCGCCGCGGACGCCGAAATCGCCGAGCACGCCTTCGAGCGCGGTGGCGTTCTCTTGAATGAGATCCGCGCTCAAAGTGGTGCGCTCGCTGGCGCGCGGCGCGGTCAAAAGGTTTAGCGACGGCAGGACAAAGCCGCCCGACGAGCGGCGCGGTTTGGCGGCGGCGCGCGGCTTGCGCACCGGCGGCGCCGCTTCGGCGGCGGTCTCGTCATCGTCGTCTTCGGCGTAAGGCTCCGCCGATTGGCCAAAGCGCGGCTCGATGCGGCGCGCCGCCATGCCATCGTCGCGCAGGCCGGCCGGCGCAGCGGGCCTGCGGCCGAACCAGCGCGTCAGGCGGGCGCGAAAGCTCAACAGCAGATGCGCCAGATAGCCGAGCGATATCCAGCCGCCATCCGCGTCTTCGTCGGCGTCATGCGGCTCGTCTTCTTCGATCTCTTCGGGCCCTTCGCGCCAGACCAGACCGGCGGCGACGGCGAAGGCCGCGAGCGCCGCGGCGCCGAGCATCAGCGCGGCGCCGAGGCGATTAACGCCGGTCAATGGCGCGTGCCAAAGCAGCACCGGCAGCCGCAGCAAGGCATCGCCGACAACGCCGCCGAGCCCCGACGGCAGCGGCCAGTGCGGACTGCGCGGCAAGCATGACGCGAACGCCGCGGTCAGTACGGCGCCGATCAGCCACAGCAGCACGCGCAGCCGTTCGTGGCTGAGTTGCCGATGGCCGAGCAGGCGATAACCCCACACCGCGATCGGCAGCAGCAGCGCCAGCGAGCCCAGCCCCAACAGCTGCATCATCATGTCGGCGGCGATCGCGCCCGGCAGACCGAGCAGATTGTGCACCGGCGCGTCGGTCGCGTGGCTCAGCGACGGATCCTGCACCGACCAGGTCGCGAGCGCCAGCGCCGCCAAAAGCGCAATGCTGATCAGCGCGATGCCGCCGGCCTCGCGCAGTCGCCGCTGCACCATGGCGCCGAGCTGGCCGGAGAGCGCGGCCATGCCGTCAAGGCTGCGGTCGATCATCGACATGCTTGCCGCAGGCTCCTTTTGTTCAGCCCAGCACCGCGACCAGGCGATGCATCGCCTCGGCGGTGATCTCGTTGTTCTGCACCATGGCGACGCGGATATAGTCGGCGCCGGGATTGCTGCCGTCGGCCTGCTCTTGAGCGAGATAGCGGCCTGGCACCACGCGGACGCCGGCTTCGCGCCACAGCCGCTGCGTCACCGCTTCGCTGCCGCCCTGCGCCGAGACGTCGAGCCACAGGAAAAAGCCGCCGGCGGGACGCCGGTAATGGTAGCGATCGCCGATGATCTGATCGGCGAGATCGAATTTTTCGCGGTACAGCCGCCGGTTTTCCGCGACGTGCTGCTCGTCATTGTAAGCGGCGATGGCGACATGCTGCATCGGCGTCGGCACCATCGGCGCCGCGACGTTGCGCAGCTCAAGGAAGGCCCGCATGAAGCCGCGGTCGCCGGCGGCAAAGCCGATGCGCAGCCCCGGCAGGCTCGAACGCTTCGACAGCGAATGAAAAATCGCGACATTGGCGAAATCGGCGCCAGAAGCTTCGAGCATGCCCGGTGGCGCTTTGGTGCTGTAGATTTCGCCGTAGCATTCGTCGGCGATGATCAGAAAGCCGAAGCGGCGCGCCAGCGCCGTCAGCCGCTCGAGATAGGCGCGGTCGGCCACTGCGCCCTGCGGATTGGACGGCGAGGCGATGTAGAACGCTACCGTGCGCGCCAACAGGTCCTCGTCCAGCGTGTCGAGGTCGGGCAAAAATCCGGTCGCGCGCGTGGTCGGCAGATAAACCGGTTCGCAATCGGCGCCGATCGCGCCGGCGGCGTAAGCGGCATAGAACGGATTGGGGATCAGCATGGCGGGCCGGCCCGGCCGCGGCGCGGCCCAATTCTTGGCGGCGAGCGCGGCGAGAAAAAGCCCCTCGCGGGTGCCGTTAAGCACCAGCACTTCGGTGGCGGGATCGACCGGCCGCGCCAGCGCATAGCGGCGGCCGAGCCATTGCGCCACGGCCTGGCCGAATTCGTCGAGCCCCTTATTGGCGGGGTAGCGGCCGAATTCGGCGACATGGGCCGCCATAATCGGCGCGACAAAACTGGGAATCGGGTGCTGCGGCTCGCCGACCGCAAGGCTGATCGCGGGCTTGCCCGGCGGCGTGTCGGCCAACAGCTCGCGCAGCCGCACGAACGGCGAGCGGCCGTTGGTCGCGCGAACCGGCGCCGTGCGCACGGGATTTAAAACAGTCTCGCGGGTCATCCTGTACATCATCGACAGCGGGACTCCCCGCCGCATGGCCGGTGGCCATAGCATAGGTACGGCGAGGTTAAGACCCGATTAACCATCTGCGCCCCTGTTGCTGCACGATTGCGCCCGTAGGGGCACCCCTTGTGGGTGCCCACGATGCGGCGGCTGCCACGCCGGCAGCGGGCGGCCACAAGGGCCGTCCCTACGGCAAACCTTTGCTGTTCCCGCGCCGCGTTTTTCGCGGGCGAGCCGTCAAATCGATCCTTTTCCAATTCGCCCCTGACGAATGCGGGGCTTTCTCTCTGCTTCCTTTCGCCACTTACGCAAAAGGAAGCGGAACGCCGACAGGCGTGGGGAACAACCTCCGCACCGGCCGGGTGCGGCGCCGCCCCACCCGATGGGTTGGGAGGAGCAGCTCGCCTGTCGGCGTCCCACCGCGGCTCTCG
>Ga0181537_10001310_pt1 | contig 23014 bp, 16 predicted proteins | sample PEATcosm2014_Bin_39_FD_119765 | JGI IMG/M metagenome (GOLD analysis project Ga0181537, IMG submission 119765) | Peatland microbial communities from MTU Mesocosm Facility, Houghton, MI, USA - PEATcosm2014_Bin23_10_metaG | ecosystem: Environmental > Terrestrial > Soil > Wetlands > Peat | place... | reverse complement strand
CTGGTAGGTGTAGTCGGCGTGGGAGGGGCGATAGAGCGTTTCCATCTCCTTGTAGGCTTCGGGACGCTGGTCCTCGTTGCGGACCATGATGGAGATGGGCGTGCCGAGGGTCTGGCCCTCGAAGGTGCCGGACAGAATCTGGCAGGTGTCGGTTTCCTTGCGCGGGGTGACGATTTTGCTCTGGCCGGGACGGCGGCGGTCGAGATCGACCTGGATGTCGGTTTCCTTAAGCGGGATGCGCGGCGGGCAGCCGTCGACGACCACGCCGACGCCTCCGCCGTGGGATTCGCCCCAGGTGGTGATTTGAAAGAGATGGCCAAAGGTGTTCGGCATGAGAAGAGTTTAGAGTTTTTTAGACAGGATTAACAAGATTAACAGGATTTGGGGAAGAATTTAGACAGGAGGAACATGAAGGACATGAGGCAGGGAAGTTTTTGGATGGGATTAATAAGATTAAGATGATTGGGGAACGTCGATGAGAGGTCGCACCACTTTCCTTCTGAATGAATTCCAATCCTATTAATCACATTAATCCTATCTAAATTTTTCTCCCTCATGTTTTTCATGTTCCTCGTGTCTAAATTCCGTCCTGTCTTCTCTCGGTTGTCAAAATGGCACAGAAAGCGCATCTTTAGGGCATGGCCAAGCACATAGCCCTCGTCGGGATGATGGGATCGGGAAAGAGCACGGTCGCGCCTTTGGTGGCGGCGCGGCTGATGCGACCTGTCATCGAGGTGGATGCGCTGATCGAGGAGCAGGAGGAGATGCCGATCAGCGAGATTTTCATCGCGAAGGGCGAGGCCTATTTCCGCCGCGTGGAAAGTGACCTCATCTCGCGCCTGCTCAAGCAAACGCCGGCAGTGCTGTCGCTCGGCGGCGGCGCATTCCAGTGGGAGGCGACGCGCGAGTTGCTGCTGAAAAAGAGCGTGGTGTTTTATCTTTCGGCGACGCACGAGGTGCTCGCGGCGCGGCTGCAATCGACCACGGCGCAGCGTCCCCTCCTGAACATACCCGGCGTGAATTGGCAGGAGACGATCCGCGACATGCTCGCGCGGCGCGGGGCCTACTACGGGCTGGCGCATTATCGGATCGAGACCGACAACTACGCGCCGGAAGACGTGGCGAAGTCGATCCTGATGATGCGCGAGGCGTATGAATAGCGAAAGTTGGTCCTTAGCGGAGGCCCAACGGTTTTGACGGAATTACCAAATTTACGGAATTAACGGAATAGGGGAGACAGGGGAAGGGGAGGTTTCGCACAGAGGACCGAAGAGGGCTGAAGAGAAGGGCAGTGGCGGGTTGGGGAAGGGGGCGAAGACAAAAAGGGAAAACCTCCTTGAGATATCCCTTCCAACAATTCTGTTAATTCCGATAATTCCGCAATTCCGTCAAATTCGCGAAGCTTCCGCCACCCGAAGATCGCCTTTTTTACGAGGAGCTTTAGCATGGGAGCAATGGACGCCGCTCTGATTAAATCTCGCGCGGGGGAACTGGGCCTCGATGTCTGCGGGATCACGAGCGCGGACCCGGCGCGGCATGCGGCGTTTTATCAGCAATGGACGGCGGAGGGCCGGGCGGGCGAGATGCAGTGGCTCGAGCGCGAACCGGAGCGGCGCACCGATCCGCGGAAGGTGCTGCCGGAGGCGAAGAGCATCATCGTGGCCGGGCTGAATTACTGGCAGCCGCAGCCGAAGGGGAGGGGACGCATCGCGCGCTATGCGTTGGGCGAGGATTATCATCACATGTTGCTGGAAAAGCTGGAGGCGCTCGCGGCGGAGATCGCCGCCTCAACGGGCGCGAAGACGAAGATTTATGTCGATACGGGGCCGGTGCTGGAAAAGCCGCTGGCCGAGCGCGCCGGGGTGGGCTGGCAGGGAAAAAGCACGATGCTGATCCACACGAAGCTTGGGCCGTGGTTGCTGCTGGGGGAAATTATCACGACCCTCGGACTGGAGCCGGACGCGCCGCAGCGCGACCATTGCGGCTCGTGCTCGCGGTGCATCACGGCGTGTCCGACCGGGGCGATCACCGCGCCGTATCAGCTCGACGCGCGGCGCTGCATCGCCTACCTGACGATTGAGCTGAAGGGATCGATCCCGGAGGAGTTGCGCCCGCTGATCGGCGACCGGGTCTACGGCTGCGATGAATGCCTGGATGTGTGTCCGTGGAACCGGTTCGCGCAGACGACGCGGGAGGCGCGTTTTTTGGCGAAGGAGGAAGACGAAGGGCGGGATCGTCTGCACGCGTTGCTGGAAATATCAGCGGCGGAATTCAAGCGGCGCTTTGCGCGAAGTCCCATCCTGCGGGTGAAACGGCGCGGCCTATTGCGCAATGTCTGCGTGGTGCTGGGCAATATCGGAACGGCGGACGACCTGCCCGCCTTGCGTCGCGCCGAGCAGCATGAGGAGCCGCTGGTGCGCGAGCATGCGAGTTGGGCGGTGCGGGAGATTGAGAAGAGATGCGGCGAAATCGTAAATCATGCTGGCTCGACAAGCGCGGGGCGGGCCGCTTAGCTGATGGCCTTATGGCCCGCGAGACGCAACGCTTTTGGCTGACCTTCGATGGCGACGGGAGCCGCAAACCGCTCATCTACGAGATGAGCAAAAAATTTGAGGTGATCTTCAACATCCGCAACGCCTCGGTGACGCCGACGATCGGGATCATCGCGCTGGAGCTGGAGGGCGACCGCGAGGAGATCAAGAAGGCGGTGGCGTGGTTCGAGGCGAACGGCGTGCAGGTCGAGCCGGTGGAGATCAATACGATTGAGGGGTAGTTTGGGGCGTAAGCCCCTATTTAAAGGATCGTCATCCTGAGCTTGTCGAAGGACCTCTGACTATTTTTTCTCGGCCAAGCCTGCTGAGCGGAATAATTAGAGGTCCTTCGACAGCGCCGAAACAAGTTCGGCTTGCTCAGGATGACAGGTTTTTAAAGAGTCGCTAACGCGACCCGGCGCAAGGGCCTGCGCCGGCTACCTTCGGAGGCGCGACGGCTACCCCAACGGTTTGAGCAAATCAAACGGCCAGCCGGGCAGATTGCGCAGGAGCATGAAGGCGAGCAGGAGGAGAAAGATCGCGATGCCCCGCCCGAGCAGCGTGCGATTATCGATGGAAATTGCGGGCCACGCGTTGGCGCGCCAGGCGGTCAGGGCGTAGGAGCCGGCGACGTAGAGGAGCAGGGGCAGCGCGGCGATGAAAAGCGCGTTGTCGTGGAGGGCCTCGATGACGCGGCCATGGAGCAGGGCATACATCGCGCGAGTGGCGCCGCAGCCCGCGCAATAAATGCCGGTCGTGTTGTAGAGGAGGCATTGCGGATAGACGGCGTGACGGTTCGGGTCGACCGCGTAGAGGAAAGCCGAAGCGCCCGCGCAGGCGCAAACGGTCAGGGCGATTTGCGCGCGGGTGGAGAATGGCAGGCCGCGAGAAGCGGGAGGGGCTTCTGTCGCGGATGTGCAAACGGGCGTCATGCTACTCCGAATCGTTGGAGGTTTGTTCGGTCACGGTCAGGCCGTGGGCTTTGATCATCGGGACGGCGAAAGCGAGAATAAAGATGAACGCAATGATCAGCGCGATGCCGGAGAGGATCAGTCCGGCGATGGCCAGGCCCTGGCCTGATTGCTCGCGGTTTTTGTGGACCTGGGCCAGTCCGACAATGCAGAGCAGAAGCGACGGAAGCGCGAGGAGCAGGCCGAGCCCGCACGCAAAGGAGAAAAAGAAGCCGGCCAATCCGAGACCGAATCCCCAGGCGCACCAGGAGTTGGTCGGTTTGATCTGGTAATAGGGATCGGGGCGAGCGGTGGCGGGAAAGACCGATTGCGGAGTGGACGCGGGCGTCGCGGAAGGGAAAAGCGGGTGGGGCTGGGGTGCGGGCGTCGCGGTGGGTATGGTTGGAACCGGGGCTGGTGTCGGTGTCGCGAGCGCCGGGATGGGCGGCAGGCTGGGGCTGGTCGGAAAAATCTCGCGATAACGTTTCCACGCCAGGTTTTCGCCGGGCTGGCCCGTGTGCTCGATGACGTAGGTTTCCGGGGTGATGACTCCCTGCAAACGGCGCGCTTGCAATTCCTCCGCCGAAATCGGCCCGACGGGTTTGGCCTCAGGGCCTGCGTAATACCATGGCATAGAACTATGAGTAGCACGGGCGGGTTTTAATGCCAGCCCGACGGTCGCAATCCCTGGATTAAAACCATTCTTTCTTGCTGGTGACGTAGGTGGCCACGAAGTCCGCGTCGGTTTTGGTCAGGTAGATGATGCCTTCAATGAGGCCGACGAGGCCCATGAGGCTGTAGCCGATTCCGCAGGTGAAAAGGCCGACGCCAAGGCTGACGACGAGCATGATGATGCCGGCGGTGGTGTAGCCGAGATAGAATTTATGGATGCCGAGGCCACCCAGTAGAATGCCCAGAATGCCCGCCACAATTTTCTTTTCCGCGCCTGGAATTTGTTCCGCCATAATCTCCTCCGTTCAGTTTGGTTGGGCGGCCTTCCCCGGTCGCCTGAGTGAGGTCTAAGGCGGCGGGGCTTGGGAGGAAAGAAAAAAGTTTTTGCGTGGGGCGCCGCTTGCATCGTGGCGGGCTGAATCTAGCTTGCACTTATGGAATATCGTCGATTAGGCAAGGCGGGCGTGCAGGTCAGCGCGCTGTCACTCGGATCATGGGTCACGTTCGGTCAGCAGATCGTCGATGAAGTTGCAGCCGACCTGATGCGGACGGCATACGAGCAGGGCGTAAATTTTTTCGACAACGCCGAGGCCTACGCGGCGGGGAGATCGGAAACGGTCATGGGCAATATCCTGCGGAAAATGGGCTGGTCGCATGAGACGTTCCTGGTTTCGAGCAAAGTTTTCTGGGGCGGGAATCTGCCCAACCAGGAGGGCCTGAGTCGCAAGCATGTCATGGCGGCGTGCCACAATGCGCTGCGGCGGTTGCAGGTCGAGTATCTCGATCTCTTCTTTTGTCATCGGCCCGATCCGAACACGCCGATCGAGGAGACGGTTCGCGCGATGAGCGACCTCATCCATCAGGGCAAGGTGCTTTACTGGGGCACGTCGGAATGGAGCGCGCAGGAAATCACGCAGGCGCATGCGATTGCGCGCGAGTGCCATCTCGTCCCGCCGACGATGGAGCAGCCGATGTACAATCTTTTCGGACGGCATCGCGTGGAGAAGGAATACGCGCGGCTTTTTCCCGAGTACGGCATGGGGACGACGATCTGGTCGCCACTGGCCTCGGGCTTGCTGACGGGCAAGTACAAGGGCGGTTTGCCGGAGGGCACACGCGCGACGCTGAAGGATTACGACTGGCTGAAGGAGCGGCTGACGCAGGAGGGGAAGGAGAAGGGCGAGAAGGTGGTGAAGCTGGAGAAGATCGCGAAGGACCTCGGGTTGAGCCTGGCGGTGTTTGCCATCGCCTGGTGCCTGAAGAATCCGCATGTGAGCACGGCGATCCTCGGCGCGTCGAAGGTGACGCAACTGACGGAAAATCTTCATGCCGTCGCGGCGCAGGCCAAGCTCACGCCGGAGATCATGAAGACGGTGGATGAGCTGGTGGGGATATAATTTGGAGGGTCAGCCTCCGGCCTGATCCTGACTGGGCAGCCTTCGCATGCCAGACAGAGGTTTCCTCATGAAGCGGTGGTTTTCGACCGTCGGCGGCCAAGGTTGCGAATCCATTTAAAGATGGAAATTACCGCCAATACACCGATAAACATGCCGAAGTAATAGCCAATTCTCTCGCTCTGGGTCTTGGGGCGATTGGGATCGGGTAAGACAGGAGGAGCCGTAAAACTTAATGAGTTCGCGATGCCCAGGAACTCGGCCTCGGCATCAGCGTCAGCCTTCACGCTTTGCAGCGAGAGCATATAGATCTGGCCGTTGGCTGCGGTCACATACATGTGGAAGTTGGTGGTCTGGCCTCCACTGGTACTGAAGTTTCCCTGGAAATTGTAAAAAGGGACTCCGTTGAGGACGGTCTGGCCTTCCTGGGTGATGGCTACATTCATTCCCTGAGCCTTGACCTTGTTAACGAATCCTTCCTTGATGCCGTTGACGAATTCGGGTTCGTCCAAGCCGTCACCGCGGTCGTTGGGCATCTTGAGCAGATTTGCGGCTGAGGTGTTCTGGCCATCTGCGGCCGAGAAGATTATAGGGTCACTGGGAGTGTTCGTGGTCCACGCATCGGGAATGTCGAGGTGCAGCTTTTCATCGGGCAGATCAACTGGCTTCGCGGCGAGCGTCGCCAGGCTGGCGGCCATGAGAGCGAGGACAAGTGAAAGTGTCTTCATAAAATGCGTGGCATTGAGGATGAAGCAACCTCGTATGCTGGCAATGAATATTGGCCGGACCACCTGAATAAGACAACTTGAATGGAAAGTGGTCGGGGCCCGGATGCGGCGCGAAGCGGAGCCTACCGGTCGATGTCGGTGCGCTTCTCGCCGTTGAGGGCGCTGAGGAAGCGGGTGGTCTGGCGGCGCAGACCCTGGAAAAGCAAATTTTTCGTCCGGGCGTAGCCGTAGCGATCTTCCAGCAGCCGGCAACGCTGGTCCGCCGAGAGGATGATCATCTTCAACTGCAACTCGAGCTTCAGGTGCTTGCGCATCTGGGCCGAGCGCAGGCAGGCGTTGAGTTGATCGTTGAAAAGGTCCTCGGTGTGGAAAGCCTTCCGCATGATCTCGAAGACCGATTGCTTCATGTCCGTCGGCTCGACATCCGGGATGAGCAGCAGCGGATGGGAGGGATCGCCGCCGCCGGCAGGGACGAAAGCGGCATTTTCGCCACTGCTTTTCGACGCATCGTCGTCCCCTGTGGCGCGGGACAAAGTCAAAAGCGTCTCCAATTGTTTGTCCAAAAGCGAAATATCCTGGTGCAGTTGTTCCCGACAGGATGTAAAGAGTTCAACTGATTTGGTCGAACCAATTACACGGGGATGCCGCTCCAAAGTCGAGTAGGTCTGATACAGCTCCATAGCGCTGAGCAGCAAGTCGTTAAGCTCGGTTAACTCTTGATGAGTAGGCAGGAGCGGTAAGGCAGAGGAGTCGAACTTCATTGAGCGTGTTTAACTATTTATTGCATAACGCGTGCCAGAATTGCAAGTATTGAATCTTGTGACGTTTAGCGCGGCTTTTTTAAGTTAGCATTAAGACGTAACCTTATCTGCCAAAGTCACCCATGCGCCGATCTTATTCCGCCCTGGCTGCATTTCCAGCCTTCTTTCTGGTTGTCTGCGGCGGCCCGATTTTTGGGGCCGATCCGGCAAGTCCTGCCGCTTCCTTTTCCGCCGCTGTCGGCAATACCAACGCGACCATTATTGCCCAGGCGCAACTGCGCGCGCAACTAGCCGAGAAGCAAGGCGACATAGCGGGGCTGGTCCAGGCCTTGAATGACGAAGCCGACGCCCACTTGCGGCTCCAGGAATTTGACGCCTGCGAAAAGCTACGCCTGCAGGTGCTTCATTTGCAGGAGCAGCGCGCGGGCAGGAACTCCCTGGCGGCATCGGATGCGCTGCTCAATCTCGGCTGGTTTTACGCCAACATGGCCCGCTACGAAGACGCGCAGGAAGCCTTCGACCGGTGCCAGGATATCCGGCAACGATTGCTGGGTCCCGACGCCGCCCCGCTGGCCGAGGTGTTGAACGCGCTCGGCGCGCTCGAGGAAAACCGGGGCAACCAGCCGCTGGCCGAGGCCTTTTACGAGCAGGCCATCGCGATCCAGGAAAAGGTGCTTGGCCCGCAGAGCGCGGTCACCGCGAACACCTGGAACAACCTGGCGACGCTCTATTGGATCACGGGCGATTATGCCTCCGCGCAAAAGCTCTTCACCCAGGCGCTGGCCGTCCGGGAAAAAACGCTCGGCCCGAACAGCCCGGTGGTGGCCAAGACGCTCAATAATCTTGCGCTGCTTGACAGCAGCCTCGGCGATTACGACGAAGCCGGGGATTATTTTCAACGCGCCCTGCGCATCCGCACCACCGTGCTCGGACCCGACAATCCGGCGACCCTCACCACGCTGAGCCAGCTCGGATTGCTCGACGTGCGCCGGGGCGACGACGCCCGCGCCGAGCCGCTTTTGGAGCAGGTTGTCGCCATGCAGGAGAAAATCTCGCCGGGCGACGATCCCGACGTGGCGCGCAGCATGGTGCAGCTCGCGATGTTGTACGACCGCCGGAAGCTCTACGACAAGGCCGAGCCGCTTCTCCAGCGGGCGCTGGAAATCCGGCGCCGGGTTCTCGGCGATGAGCATCCCGATTATGCAGCCAGCCTGGCGGCGCTCGCGCGGCACGATCACGCGCAGGGCAGGCTGCCCGACGCGCTGCCGCTTTACGAGCAGGCGCTGAAGATCGACGACGAGGCGCTCGGCAAAAGCCATCCCGACACGCTCGCCGTGGCCAACGATCTCGCTTTGCTCAAGATCGAACTGCGGCAGCCCGACGACGCGACCCGCCTGGCCCGCGACGTGGCCGATGCGCAGGAAAATATGCTCAACGGCGTTTTCACCTTCGCCCCGGAACGCCAGCGGATGGAATTCGAGCGCACCCTGACGCCGTGCGATCTCCCGGCGGCGCTGGCCGACCCCGATTTGCTGGCCGAGATGATTCTGCGGACGAAAGGCGTGGTGCTCGATTCGCTGCTCGAGGATGAGGCCGTCACGCGGGCGGAGCGCGATCCCGACGTGCGCGATATGATGGAACAACGGCGGCTGCTTTTGGCGCAGTTGGAGCAGGCGCCGGAGGATGGTTCGGGCGCCGACTCGACGACGCCTCCGCTGGCCCCCGCCGACCGGCAAAAGCTCGAACTGCAGGAGCAGCAACTCGAAGCGAGCCTCGCCGACAAGGGCGTCGGCAGCGGCCAGACCCGCCGCGCTCTTGCCACCGATGTCTCGGAAGTACGGGACGCATTGCCGGGCGATGCGGCGCTGGTCGAGTACGTGGCCTACAACCGCTACACGGGGCATCTCAGTTCCGAGCCGTCTTACGGCGCGGTGGTGCTGACCCGCGACGCGCCCAACCAGTGGGTGCCGCTCGGCTCCGCGACGGAGATCGACGACCAGGTGCGCCTCGATCAAAAATATATGCGGAGGCGGGTGCACGAAACCGCGCTGGCCGGGGTGCTGGGCGGACTCTATCAATCGCTCTGCCAGCCGGTGCTGGCGGCGCTGCCCGGTGGGATCCACCGGCTCATCATCAGCCCCGACGGCAACCTGAATTTCGTTTCGTTCGCGACCCTCCTTGACGCGGATGGCCGTTTCTTGGCCGACGATTTCGAGTTGAATTACGTCTCGAGCGGTCGCGACTTGTTGCAGAGGCCTGGTTTGATGCCCCGGACTAAACGGCTGGTGGTTTTTGCCGATCCCGATTACAACGACCCGCCGGATGCCACGGCGGCGCAGCTCGCGCGGGCGAGGGCCGCGAGCTCGGATGACGATTTGCTGCCGCCTTTGCCGGGCACGGAACGCGAAGCCCTCTTCCTCCTCGAGGAAGCAAAGCGCGACGGGCTCGAAGCGCAACTCTATCGCGGCGCTGAAGCCTCCGAGGCCAATCTCGCAAAAGTCGATTCGCCCTATGTCCTGCACCTCGCCACGCACGGACTTTATCTCTCCGAGGACGACGTGCCGAATCTTCCGGTGAGCGCGGACGATGGCGAAGGAAAAGCTCTCGCCGCGCAGCCGATGACGCGGAGTCTGCTCGCCCTGGCGGGCGCGGCGGTGACCTTGCGCGATTGGAAGAAGGGGATTTTCCCGCCGCAGGAAAACGACGGGCTGCTCACCGCGCAGCAGGCGGCCGGTTTGAATCTCGACCGCACCTGGCTTGTCGTCCTTTCAGCCTGCGACACCGGCGGCGGCGAGGCGCGCGCGGGCGAGGGCGTGCTCGGCTTGCGGCGCGGCTTTGCCGAGGCGGGCGCGCAAAATCTGCTGATGACGCTCTGGACCGCCGACGATGCCGAGACGGCCGATCTGATGGAAGCGTTTTACCACGAAGCGTTGCAGAGCGGCGATGCGCCCGGCGCGCTGGCCCGCGTGCAACGCGCCAGCCTCGACGATTTGCGCCGGAAATTCGGCCTCTCCGATGCCGTCCGCAAAGCCGGTCCGTTTATCCTGAGTTATTGATGTCCGGATCGAGCGAGATTTATTTTGGATCGGGCAAGCGTCGGAGGATGTTGGTTATTCGGGTATGGTGAAAAATCGCGACGGGTGTGGGCAGCCGGGGCTTGAAGTCGTTGAATGCCAGCGCCAGTCCCTCCTGATCCATGAGGTGCAGATGTCCATCGGACGTTACCAGCAAGCCAATTCCTTCCATCGAACACTCGGCGACGATCAGACCATCGTTGCGCTCTTTGATGGGGAGCAGCCCACGTGTCCTCAGCATCAAGCCGAAATTTTCGGCATCTTCGCCGCGAAACGGTTCCGGCAGTGGAATCACATTCCACTTCGTCAACATTAGTTCCTGGGCAATTTCGGAAAGCTTTTGCCGTTTTCTGTTCGATGCATTTTGAATGGCGAAATCCAACTCGATGAGGACCGTGGCCGGTGCGGCCAGGGAACAACCCTTCCGGGTGCTCATCTCGAAGAAGCGAACGACTTCCCTGACGCCGGCCGCCAGGTCCAACAGGATGTTGGTATCAAGCGCGAGCCGTGTGCTGTGCTCGAGCGCCATAGATGCGAGTCATGGCCCGACTGTAAGCGTTGGAACGTTCTTCCCTGGTCAGATTATTGCATTGAGAACGGAGCTTGGACGCCATCTGCGACCCAACCGTTGGCTTGCGGCCTTTGCTTGTTTTGCGGACTCTTGTTTCGTTGGCCATTTGTTTCAATTTCGCCGGCATCCTGCTGTTTGCCAGACACGCCACGTTCGGCTTGGCCGCAGCTCTTGTCAAGTTCGAGGTGGCGAAGTGGGAACGAAAACGTCGTCGCATGGAGTTAAGCGGTTACCTGAGGCCCGATGGCATCGATTAAATTTGATTGCTGAAAGAAGTCGCATCGCGCCTGCGATCATGATGCTACTTCCATGAATCGCTTTCTCGCTTTCGTAGCGTGGCCCGTCCGTCAGTTCACTCATTTAACTCAAGCTGTGATTGGAGACATCACCTGGCGACCGCCCGCCTGGACCGCCGTCATCCGGCGACGCCCCATGGTATCGGGCATCTTCTTCGTGAGCCTGATCGTTCTCGTCGCGGCGGGCTGGTGGACATGGAGCTGGTATGCGCATCTGCCGAAGCCGCCGACGGTGGGGTGGATTATCAACCTGGCCGATTTGCCGGACCCCGGCACCGTATTTCAGGAGCAGGACCTCACGCTCACCTTCGATCAGTCCGTCGCCCGGCTGGAGCTTATCGGCAAGGACGTGACTTCGCAGGTCGCCATGACTCCGAAGCTCGCTGGAAAATGGACTTGGTCGGAGGGAAATCAGCTGGTTTTCGCGCCGACGGAAATCTGGCCGGCCAACACGACGTTTCGCATCACGCTCGCGCCGGGGTTGTTTTCGACGCACGCGCGGATCGATACGCTGAGCAAGGAATTTCACGCCACGCCGTTTACCGTCGCGATCAGCGACCAGACTTTCTACGTGAATCCGAAGGACCCCGCGACGAAGCAGATCACCGCGACGCTGACTTTTTCCCATCCGGTGGACCGCGCCAGCCTGGAGAAAAATCTGACCCTCGCCATGGAGAGCGGCGAGCAGGTTTTCAACAACGCGCCTTCTCCGACCGGCCGCTGCACGATCACCTACGACAAGCTTGACCGCGTCGCCTACGTCCGCTCGGTCAACGTCACCGTGCCGAAGGAGTCGGGCCATGCGATTCTCACCGTGCCCGACTCGGTGCTGACCGCTGCGGGTGGCGCGCCGCTCGATGAGCCGCAGGAAGCCGACGTGCTGGTGCCGAGCAATTCCGATTTGTTTCACTTCGCCTCGGCCCAGGCCATGATTGTCATGAACACCCAGGGCGAGCCCGAGCAGGCGCTGGTGCTGGCGACCTCGGTGGGCGTCAAGCCGGAGTCGCTGGCGCAGGCCATCCACGCCTGGGTTTTGCCGAAGCCGAAGCCGCATCGCGACCCGTTGACCGGGAAGTTGATCACGACGTGGGATAGTCCCGCCGAGGTCAGCGCGGCGGTGCTGGCGAAATCGACTCCGGTTGCGCTCACCCTCGTGCCGAGCGAAGAGGAATACGCCACGCTCCATTCGTTCAAGCTGAAGGTGCCCGAGAACGCCTACCTTTATCTTGAGGTCGACAAGGGCCTGCAATCGGTCGGCGGATTTTCCCTGGGCGACAAATTCGCCTCGGTGAGCCAGGTCCCGCCCTATCCGAGGGAGGTGCATGTCATGCACGACGGTTCGCTCCTCGCGCTCAGTGGCGAGCGCAAATTGTCGATCCTAAGCCGCGGCGTCGAGCAGTTGGAATTCCGCCTCGAGCGCGTGACGCCTTCGTCGATCAATCATCTCGTCAGCCAGTCGGAGGGCAATTTTCAAAGCCCCATTTTCAACAACTACAATTTCGACGAGACCAATATCACCGAGCAAATCATCCGCCGGCAAAGCATCGCCGCGACGGACACCTCGAAGAACGATTACTCGGCGCTCGATTTTTCCGAGTTCGTGGATGGCAGCGACGCGAACAAGGGCAAGCTTGGCCTTTTCATTTTGCGCGTCCTGGCGCGAACGGAGGGTGAGAACGGCGGCTACTATAAGCAGGATGGCGGGGTCATCGATAATCTGTCGGCCAATCCGGAAAACGGCTTTGACAACGATGGCCAGCCGAAGGAGGTCGCCGATCGGGATGATCTTCTCGCCGACCGCCGCTTGATCCTGGTGACCGATCTCGGCCTGCTGGTCAAGGACAACGCCGACGGCACGCACGATGTTTTTGTGCAGTCGATCAAGACGGGCGATCCGGTTGGCGACGTGCAGGTCGATGTCCTCGGCAAGAACGGCATTCCGGTCGTCTCGGTGAAGACCGACGATACGGGCCACGCCGCGCTGCCTGCTTTGGATGATTTCAAGCGCGAGCAAAAGCCGGTCGCCTACGTCGCGCGCGACGGCGACGATGTTTCCTTCCTGCCCTTCGGCCGCGAGGATCGCGTGCTGAATTTTTCGCGCTTCGATACTTCCGGCGTGACCGGGCTGGCGGCGAATGATCTCACCGCCTTTGTTTTTACCGACCGCGGTATTTATCGCCCCGGCGACGAAGCCAAACTTGGCGTCATCGTCAAGCAGCGCGACTGGCAGGGGAAGCTCGACGGCATTCCGCTGCGCCTCGACGTGGTCGATCCAAGCGGCACTGTCGTGCAGAGCCGCCTGCTCAAGCTCAATGCGAGCGGCTTTCTCGAAGCGACTTTTCCCACCCGCGAGACCTCGCGCACCGGGCGATACCAGGTGAATTGTTTTCTCGTCAAAGGCGGCGACGACGACACGTTGCTCGGCTCCGAGACGTTGCGCGTGGCCGAGTTCCTCCCCGACCGGATGAAAATCAAGGCGACGCTTTCCGCCACTTCGGCGGAGGGCTGGATCAATGGATCAGGACTGAAGGGCTTCGTTTCGCTGGAGAATCTTTACGGCTCGCCTTCCGTGGGCCATCGCGTGACCGGGAAGGTGACGCTGGACCCGTCGCAATTTAGCTTCGACCGCTATCCCGATTACACCTTCACCGATCCCTACCTGAACCCCAACGTTCCGCGCACTTCGCACGAACAGGATTTGCCCGACCAAACCACGGATGACTCGGGCGCAGCGACCTTCGACCTCGGCATGGCGAACATGGAGCCGTCGGCGTACCGGCTTTCCTTTCTCGCCGAAGGCTTCGAGAAAGACGGCGGGCGCAGCGTGACGGCGGGCGCGGAAGTGCTGGTCTCGCCGCGCGCGTGGCTCGTCGGCGTCAAGCCGGACGGCGATTTCAGCTATGTCCATCTCAACAGTCAGCGCTCGGTGCAATTCCTCGCGGTCGATTCACAGCTCAAACCGGTCAGCGTCGAGCATCTCAAGCTCAAGCTCGCCGAGCGCCGCTACGTTTCTGTGCTCGTCCAGCAGCCCAACGGCAACTTCGCCTACCAGTCGGTGCTGAAGGAAATTCCGGTGGGCGAGTCCGAGGTGGCCATTCCCGGCCAGGGTCTCGCGTGGCCGCTGAACACCGCGCAACCCGGCGACTTCGCCGCGCGGCTCTACGACGATCACGGCGACCTCGTCGCCGATGTGCGTTACTCCGTGGCGGGCACCGGAAATGTCACCCGCTCGCTTGAAAAAAATGCCGAGCTGACTGCGAAGCTCTCCAAGCCCGAATACCTCCCCGGCGAGGAGGTCGAAGTCGAAATCACCGCGCCTTATACCGGCGCCGGCCTGCTGACCATCGAGCGCGACAAGGTCTACGCGCACGCCTGGTTCCAGGCGAAGACCACCACCACGGTGCAGAAGATCAAATTGCCGGACGGCTTCGAGGGCAACGGCTATCTCAACGTCGCCTTTGTCCGCGCGTTCGATTCGCGCGAAATCTATATGAGCCCGCTCAGCTATACCGTCCTGCCGTTCAAGGTGAACCAGGAGGCGCGCCACACGCAGATCGCCATCGACGTGCCGAAAGTGGCGCGGCCCGGCGAGCCGTTGCAGATGACGGTCACGGCCAGCCGCCCCACGCAGGCCGTGGTCTACGCCGTGGACGAAGGCATCCTCCAGGTCTCGCGCTACACGCTGCCCGATCCGCTCGGCTATTTCTTTCGCAAGCAGGCGCTCGAAGTCGGCACGCGCCAGACCGTCGATTTGATCCTGCCCGAATATTCCATCGTCAAGGAACTCGCCGCGGCGGGCGGCGATGCGGGCGAGGATGCGCTGGCGAATCATCTCAATCCTTTCAAGCGCAAGCACGACGCGCCGGTCGCCTACTGGTCGGGCATCGTCGATATTGGCCCGCAGGCGAAGACCTTCACCTACAACGTGCCCGATTATTTTGCCGGGACGATTCGCGTGATGGTTGTGGCGAACACGGCTGACGCGGTCGGCTCGGCTCAGGCGAAAACGCAGGTGCGCGGGCCGTTTGTCATCAGCCCCAACGTTCCGACGTTCGTTGCGCCGGGCGACACCTTCGACGTGAGCGTGACCGTCGCGAATAATATTCCCGGCTCCGGCCCCAACGCGCCCGTGAATCTTGATCTCCAGACCACCGACGGCCTGGAGGTCACGCAAAAGCCCGCGCCATCGGCGACGATTCCCGAGGGCCGCGACGCGAGCTTCCACTGGCTCCTGCGCGCGAAGGATCTTCTCGGCAACGCCGACATCACGGTGACGGCGGAAAGCGGCGGAAAGAAATCGAGCCTCGCCTCGCACCTGAGCGTGCGCCCGCCCGTGCCCTATCTCACCACGCTGACCAGCGGTTATTTCAAGGACGACGAGAAGCGCGTCCCGATCACGCGCAAGCTCTATCCCGAATACCGCCAGGTCACCGCGCTCATCTCGCCGTTGCCGCAAGGCTTGACGCGCGGGCTCGGCGAGTACCTCGAGCATTACGACTACGGCTGCACCGAGCAGCTCGTGAGCAAGATGTTCCCGACGCTGGTCGGCAGCGAAACGATGCAGCAGGGCCTGCCCCGCGCCGAGGCGGCCAAACATGTCGCGGAAATTCTCGATGTCGCGGCCACGCGCCAGAATGACGAAGGCGCGTTTGGCCTCTGGACGGCGCAACCCGATCTCCATTTCGATCTGCCCTCCGCCTGGGTCATGCTCTTCCTGACCGAAGCGAAGGAGCAGGGCTACGACATTCCGGAGGATATGATGACGCGCGGGTTCGGGCATTTGCAGCAGGATGCGAATGGCACGCCGAATGATTTTTACCAGGCGCGCACCCAGGCTTTCGAAATCTATCTTCTGGCGCGAAATGGCACGGTGGTGACAAACGCGGTCGAACACAATCGCAACTGGTTCGAGAAAAATGCGAAAGACGACTGGAACGACGACGTAGCGGCGGTCTACGACGCGGCGACTTATGCGCTCCTGAAAAACCAGGACCAGGCCGACGCGCTGATCGGGCGGTTTCACCTGCGCCCCGACAAACTGGAATATTTCAAGTATTGGGACGACTACTACGACGAGCTGGGGCGCAGCGCGCAGTACATTTATATTCTTTCGCATCACTTCCCCGACCGGGCGAAGAAGTTGACCGGAGACGACCTGATGGCGCTGGCCGATCCGATCATGGGCGGTGAATACACCACGATTTCCTCTGCGCAGGCGATCCTGGCGCTCGATAGCTACGGAGAGATCATGAAACAGAAATTCACGCCCGGCAGCGTCGAAATTGATCAACTGACGGGGACCGTCCTGAAAAAGTTGGAACTCACGCCGGGATTTTATCCCGAGGCGAGTTTCGACCGGGAGGCCGACACGCTCGTCTTCAAGAATGCGACACAGGGAGTGCCGGGGTTATTCTATCAAATGACCGAGAGCGGGTTTGAACAGACGACCGTCACGACTCCGATCAGCGAAGGCCTCGAAATCTCGCGCGAGTATCGCAATAAAGACAACCAGCCGGTGACCACCGCCCGGCTCGGTGAGGAGCTGACCGTGGTGCTGCGGGTGAGGGCCGCCGACGGATATGTCCCCGACGTGGCGATCGAGGACCTCCTGCCCGGCGGTTTCGAGATCGTCGAGGAGTCGGCCCATACCGGCGCCTGTTCGTATGATTGGGGCGGAATCGATTATGTCGATGTCCGCGAGGATCGCCTGCTCGCGTTTGGCGACATCGGCGGGAAGGAAACGACGATCACCTACCGCATCAAGGCGACGAATTGCGGCACCTATGCCATCCCGCCCGCGCAGGCCGAGGCGATGTATCACCAGAAGATGCGCGCGCGCGGCGTTTCAGGCACGCTGACGGTGGCGAACTAATTAGCCACAAAGGAACACAAAGAAAAACAAAGATATGGAGGAGAGAATCGTATGCAGCTCAAAGCCCTTTTGATTTCTCTGTGTTCTTTTGTGGCTAAATCCGTCGTGATATTAGGTGCGGCGTTTGCGGTATTGGTGGTGCTGGCACCCAAGCCGCATCTGCTCGACGAGACGAGCTTTTCGCCCTGCTACGTCGACCGCAACGGCAAGCTGCTGCGCCTGGGCCTCGCGGAGGATGACCGCTATCGCGTCTACGTTCCGCTCGATAAAATTTCGCCGCAACTGATCGAGATGACCCTCCTGCACGAGGACCGCTATTTTCACGAGCACGCCGGTTTCAATCCCGTCGCCCTACTGCGCGCCTCGTGGTCCGACGCGCGCGGGCAGGGGAGGCGCCTGGGCGCATCGACGATCACCATGCAGTTGGCGCGGCTCCATTATCACCTCAACACGCGCACCATCGCCGGCAAGCTGGCGCAGATCGTCGCGGCCATTCACATCGAATGCCACTGCTCGAAGCGCGAAATTCTCGAGGCTTACCTGAACCTCGCGCCCTATGGCCGGAACATCGAAGGCGTCGGCGCGGCCAGCCTGATCTACTTCGGCAAGGAGCCGTCCGAGCTGAGTTCCGTCGAGGCGATGACCCTGGCCGTGATTCCCCAAAGCCCCGCCCGCCGTTCGCCCGGCACCGCCGCGCACGATCTGGCGCTGCAAAAAGCGCGGGGCGTTCTGCTCGCCCAATGGCTCGAATCGCATCCCGAAGACGCGCGTTTGCGCAGCGTGCTGGCCATGCCGTTGGAAATGAAATTGCCGCGCGACCTTCCTGCGCGCGCGCCGCATCTCGTCGAGGAAATGATGCTGCAGGACGCCACGCCGCGCGCGGAGACCCGCCTAGCGCTCGATCTCGGCCTCCAGGATTTGCTCGAGCGGCAGGTGACGCAATATCTGGCCACGCGCGAGACGGACGGCTTCAAAAACGCCTGTGCGCTGCTGATTGATTATCGGACGATGGAAATCCGCGCCGCGGTGGGCTCGGCTGATTTTCACCGCGAGGACATCCACGGCCAGGTCAATGGCCTTCACGCGCAACGTTCGCCCGGTTCCGCGTTGAAGCCCTTTATCTACGCGCTCGCGATGGACGAGGGGCTGATTCATCCGAATTCGTTGCTCAAGGACGCGCCCGCCAGTTTCGACGGCTACGATCCGGAGAACTTCGACCACAATTTCGCCGGCCCGATCAAGGCGAAGGACGCTCTCATCCAGAGCCGCAATGTCCCCGCGGTCGATCTCGAATCGCGCCTCGACCCGCAGCGCAATCTCTACACCCTGCTGCGCGACGCGGGCATCCGCCGCCTGCAGCCCGAGTCGTATTACGGACTCACCATCGCCCTCGGCAGCGCGGAAGTTTCCCCGGAGGAAGTCGGCGCGCTCTACGCCATGCTGGCCAATCGCGGCGTGCTGCGCCCGCTGCGCCGCTCGCTCGATGACCCGGTCGATCCCGGCGCGCGCTTGCTTTCGCCCGAGGCCAGCTACCTGACCCTCGACATGCTCAAGGACGCCCAACGCCCCGATGCGATCGACGTGCCGCGCCTGCTCAGCGAGGCGAGGCCGGTCGCGTGGAAAACCGGCACCTCGTTTTCGTATCGCGATGCCTGGAGCGCGGGCGTCTTCGACAACTATGTTCTCGTCGTCTGGGTTGGCAATTTCGACGGCACGGAGAATCCCGAGTTTGTCGGGCGCACGGCGGCGGCACCTCTTCTTTTTCGCGTGGTCGACGCCCTGCGCGCGCGCGATCCCGCGCCGGTGGAAACCTGCTTCACGCGGACGCCCGACCTGAATCTGCGCCAGGTCGACCTCTGCGCCGTTTCGGGCATGATCGCCGGGCCGAACTGCCCGCAGACGGTCAAGGGATGGTTCATCCCCGGCAAATCGCCCATCGCCGCGTGCGATGTCCATCGCCGCGTCTGGGTCGACAATCAGACCGGCCTGCGGCTTTCCGACGCGCCGGAAAACCCCTCGACCGCCCACGCCGAGGTGTGCGAATTCTGGCCGTCCGACCTGGCCAAGCTTTTTCAGGCCGCCGGTCTGCCGCGCGCGGAGCCTCCGCCGTTCGCGGCCCAGGCCGGACCGTCATCCTTCGCGATTGGCCAGGATGCCGCCAAGGGGCCGTGCATCGTTTCGCCAAAGAAGGGCCTGATTTATCACCTGCGCGTCGGCGACGAGGCGGACGAGGTGCTCGATCTCGAAGCCACGGCGGAGACCAGCCGCGGGCATCTCCACTGGTTTGTCGATGCGGCCTATCTCGGCGTTTCCGAGCCAAGCGCACCGCTGCTCTGGAAACCGCAGCCGGGAAAGCATGTGATCCGCGCGGTGGACGATCTCGGCCGCGCCGATTCACGTCAGGTCGTCGTCACCGAGGTGGAGTGAGAAAGGCGGCGAGGCTGCACAACCTCGTTCCTGTACTTGGGAACGTCTCCTGTTCCACGCGAAATTTCATTTCGCGCTGACTTGTAGCCGCCGCCGTAAGGCGGTGGAGGCAGAAGTAATGTTCCACGCCCTCACGGGCGCGGCTACACTTTCGGCAGCTTCTTCGCCGTCTTCCGGAAAACGCTTCCGGTGGTCCGCGTGGGATCGTTGCCGCACTGCGCCAGGGTCGGCATCGTGCGCAGCGCCTCCACGGCGCTGGGCGGGCGTTTCGTGGAATCCTTTTCCAGCAACCGGGCGATCCAGCGCTCGAGCCGGGGCGAAATGTCGCGGCGCAATTGCTTGATGGGATGCGGAACTTTCTTGAGATGGGCGTCGATCAACTCCGAAACGGTCTCGCCGTCGAAGGCGGGATGCCCCGTCACCGCCTCGTAAAAAATGCACCCGAGGGAGTAGAGATCGGTGCGGTGATCGATCGGCAGCCGCTGGAATTGTTCCGGCGCCATGTAATGGATCGATCCCATCAGCGAATTGAAGTGGTCGATCGACTGCGGCTGAGGCGCGTCGAGGTATTTCGCCAGCCCGAAGTCGAGGATCTTCACCTGGAAAAGCGCATCGGCCGAGGGCCGCGCGATCATGAAGTTGCCCGGCTTGAGATCGCGATGGATCAAGCCGAGCGCGTGCGCCGCGATGATGGCTTCGAGGCTCTGCTGCGCGAAGCGGAGAAAGTCCTCGTACTGCAGCGGCCCGCGCACCAGAACGTCCTCGAGCGTTTCGCCCTCGATCAATTCCATCACGACATAGGCACCCAGGGCGTCGATGCCGTAATCAAAAATGGTGACGATATGGGGATGCTGGAGGCACGCGGTCGTCATCGCCTCGCGCCACGTTTGCTCGACCAGCCGCCGGTCGTTCTGCGCGACCTGCATCCGCACGCGCTTGATGGCGACGGCGCGGTTGAGATGATGGTCCCAGGCCCGGTAAACATCGCCGAGACCGCCGCTGCCGATCAATTCCCGAATCTCGAAGCGGTCGGCGACCCAATTTTGCGGAGTTGGATCGGGGGGAGAGCTTGCCTCCGGAGGGATCATTCTCATGAGTTAAGACGAAGTGCTTGATAAAGGGAAGGTTAGACTGCCGCGCGCGCCGTGGACTCCCGCAACTCCTTGGGCCGCGAGCTTCCGCCGCTGCTGATTAAACACTCGCCACGCCATGAGTTGTGGTTAATTCGAGGAATCATCCTCGGGCGTCGCGGGGGCCGATGAGGAACCCGGCGTCGCGGGCTGGTAGCGGTCAAAGCGGATGATCGTTTCGCCCGGCTTTCCCATGTTCAGTTGATCGCGGGCGATATGCTCCACATAAGCCTGGTCATTCTTCATGTGCTCGGTTTCAAGCTTGAGCTGCGCCTGCTGGTCCTCCGCTGCGGACGTCTCGCGCTGCAGCTTGGCCAGTTGATCTTTGTAGTTCTGCCCCGTCTGGATCACCGGCAGGAAGAAAAGCCCCACCACGGACAGCAACCCGATGACAATCGCGCTCTGGATGATCGGAACCAGGGTGGCCCAGATGTTCCCGCCACTCTGCCGTTTAAGCGGAATGCTGGATGGATCAAGGAATCGCGGGCTGGCCATAGGTGGGTTTGCTTACTTGAGCGTGCCTCCGAATACCGCGTTGCTGCCGAGTTCTTCTTCGATGCGCAACAGTTGGTTATACTTCGCCAGGCGGTCGGTGCGCGAGAAAGATCCGGTCTTGATCTGGCCGACGTTCAGCGCCACGGCGATGTCGGCGATGGTCGTGTCCTCGCTTTCGCCGGAGCGATGGCTGAGGACCGACGTGTAGCCGTTGCGCTTGGCGAGCTCAACCGCGTCGAACGTTTCCGTGAGCGACCCGATCTGGTTCACCTTGACCAGAATCGAATTGCCGACGCCGGCATCGATGCCTTTTTGCAGGAATTCGACGTTAGTGACGAAGAGATCGTCGCCGACGAGCTGCGTGGTCTTGCCCATCGCATCCGTGAGCTTCTTCCAGCCGTCCCAATCGTTCTCGGCCAGGCCGTCTTCGATGGAAATAATCGGGAAGCGCTTGGCCAGGTCCTGATAGAGGGCGATCATTTGCTCGGCGGATTTCTTGCTGCCGTCAGATTTCTTGAAGATATAGGTTTTCGTTTCCTTGTCGAAAAATTCGCTGCTCGCGGGATCAAGCGCGACAAAGATGTCCTTGCCGAATACATAGCCCGCCCCTTTGACCGCCAGCGCGATGACTTCGAGCGCATGCTCGTTGGACTTGAGGCCCGGCGCGAAGCCGCCTTCGTCCCCGCCGCCCGTGCCGAGCTTCTGGTCATGCAGAACCTTTTTGAGCGAATGATAGACTTCCGCGCCATAACGGATGGCTTCGCTGAAGGTCGGCGCGCCCTTCGGCACAATCATGAATTCCTGGAAATCGATGGGCGCGTCGGAATGCGCGCCGCCGTTGAGCACGTTGGCCAGCGGTACCGGCAGCGTCTTCGCGTTGGGCCCGCCGAGGTATTTGTAAAGAGGCAGCCCGACCGATTTCGCGGCGGCCTGCGCCGTGGCGAGCGAAACCCCGAGGATCGCGTTCGCGCCGAGATTCTTTTTCGTCGGCGTGCCGTCGAGTTTAAGCTGCGTCGCGTCGACCGTGAGCTGGTCCGTGCTGTCGAGCCCGATCAGTGCCGGCGCGATCTTCTTGTTGACGTTTTCCACCGCTTTCAGCACGCCCTTGCCGCCATACTTGCTTTTGTCGCCGTCGCGCAATTCGAGCGCCTCATGTTCGCCCGTGCTCGCCCCGGAGGGGACGATGGCGCGCCCACGCGTGCCGTCCTGGAGGAAGACTTCCGCTTCGAGGGTGGGGTTGCCGCGCGAATCAAGGACTTGCCGCGCGATGACTTTCGTGATGGTGGTGCAGCTCATAGGTGCGTCTAAGGTATTTGTCTAAGGTTGGTTAGGCAGGAATGGATAGGTCGATATCGTGCGGCTCGATTTTTTCTATCACCACGTGATGGATTCCTCCCTCGCCGGTGGAAAGCTCGATCCGCTCGCCGGTGGTGTGATTAAGCAAGGCCCGCGCCACAGCCGTCTGGTAAGAAATAATTCCCCTCGATAAGTCGCTGTCCCACGCTCCGAGAATGGTATAGGCCAGCGCCTCGCCCGAGTCGGCCTCCCGGAGCGTCACCTTCGTGCCGAGCGATACCTTCGACGTGTCCGCCCCCGCGAAATCGGTCGCCTCGGCGCGCGACAGGTCGAGTTCCAGCTCGGCTTTCTGGCGGGTGAGAATGCCCTGCATTTCGCGGGCCGATTTGAATTCGTGATTTTCCTTCAGGTCGCCGTAACCGCGCGCGATGCCGATGTCCTTGCTGTTCTGCGGAATCTTCTTCGTCACGATTTCTTCCAGTTCCGCCTGCCGGCGTTTCAGGCTCGGCCAGGAAACGATGATCTTCGTTTCCGGCGCGGCGGTCTTTTCCGTTCCGACCACCATGGCCTGCACCTCGGGATAAAGCTTGATGATCGCGGCCAGCAGCGAGCGCTTGTCGAGTTCCTCGAAGACAGGGCTGAGCAGGATCGCGCGGGTGATGTCGCGCACGTCGGGCACGGGCGCGTCCTTCAGGATCGCGGCGATCAGCGGCTTGTCGCCCAGCACCAATTCGTAAAGCTTCGTGCCCTTCTTGATTTCCGAAAACTGGTCTTTTTCCAAAACGGAAAGAATCGCCATGAAAAGTTGCGGCTCGAT
>Ga0181537_10001309_pt1 | contig 23022 bp, 20 predicted proteins | sample PEATcosm2014_Bin_39_FD_119765 | JGI IMG/M metagenome (GOLD analysis project Ga0181537, IMG submission 119765) | Peatland microbial communities from MTU Mesocosm Facility, Houghton, MI, USA - PEATcosm2014_Bin23_10_metaG | ecosystem: Environmental > Terrestrial > Soil > Wetlands > Peat | place... | reverse complement strand
GGCGCGCAGGACACGGTCGAGCGAATGATCAGCGAGGGTTCGCGGTTCCAGGACATCGAGCGATACATCGAGACGCTGCCGCTTCCCAGCGAGCAGCTCGGCGCGTTGTGGCTGCTGGCATGGGCGGAGGCAACCGATCCACTCATGCGCAGGCAAATCGTGGCCGAAGCTCTCGCCGGCGACGATCACCTTCCAGCGCCCCTACCCGGCGCCGCGGCGAGCTCGTCCGCGCGTGCCCCACACGACGAGCGTCCACTCGAATCGGTACGACGCGTTCGTTCGTATTCCGAACGCGGGGTACGTGAGCGCCGGAGGCCGAGATAAACATACGGCCCGGCGATCCGAACACTCCGGCGACCGCTCCTAGCATTCCTGTCCGCGAGCGTCGGAGAACGAGTGAGCCCTCTCCCACCGACGCCAGCGCACAACCGAGGGCCACGGCCAACGCCGACGACTTTGGCGTTTTCAGACCGCTGGAGTAGAGGCGGATATCTTCAGGTGGTGGCTCTCCGCCGACGCAGTCGCTGCTGGCGGTCACTTGTCAGAATCCTCTGCTCCCGGGGCCGCGCGCTCCTTGCTCTCGCCGATGCTGAGCACCGAGGCGAGCATCAGCCGCTGACGTTCGGTCAGCGAACCGAGGGTCTTGCGTTCTGAGAGCGAGACCGACCGAAGAATGTTCGCGGCACGAGTAGGTCCCCAGCCGCGCTGACTCAACAGTAATTCAGTGACGGTCATCGTGTCGGTGTCGTGCGAGCCAAGCAAAATCGTCTCAGCCGCCTTAACCTCACCGCCGCGCACTTGTCGTTTGATCCCGGCGCGAGCAACCCGAATGTGGTTGGCACGCTCGAGGGCGAGTAGCCGCTGTTGCGAGGAGGTACCTACGTAGTTCGTGCGCATGAGCCCGTATCCAGTCGTTCGTGCGAGAAGCTGGCCGACGCGCCTGTGAAGCGAAGCGACGGACCGAGCTGCGTTCGCCCGTATCGGGACGCGACCACCGGATCGGTGGGATAACGCCGGCAAAAGTAGCAACCGGCCGACAACCAAACCAGTAACCCACGCCTCCCGCCTCGTAGCGCGAAGCGCGCTGTGGTGGGCATCCGGGCCTAGGCCAAAAAGTCTGGCCGCAGGGCCAGCACCTCCCTCGACCTTACTCCCTTGGCAGTGTTTATGTGCGCCGTGAGAAAATAATTTGGCTGCCGCATCTCGTCGCCATTCAGGTGGCGGCAGGAGCGTCCTCGCAGCCCCGTGACGGGCGGCTCATTCAGATGCTTGACCTGCGCTCAGCGCTGCGGCGAGCTTCACGGCCTGATGATCTCTCCCGGGCTCCTGACTTCGGCTGTCGGTGACCGGCCGCGGTCTTCCGAATAGGTAGCCCTGCCCGAGGTCGACGCCGAGGTCGCGGAGCGCGTCGGCTGTTTGCATGTCTTCAACGCCCTCGGCGATCGTCCGTTGTCCGAAGTCTCCCGCCAGTGCGACGATCGCCTTCACGACCGATGCGTCCTGACCGCTGCCCGTCACATCGCGCACGAATTCGAGGTCGATCTTCGGGTAGTGCACAGGCAACTGTTTTAGATATTTGAAGCTCCGTCTGCGGATACCATGCGCCGGTGATAACAACCGGTCTGCGGCGGCTGGGCCTATGGGTTCTGGCTCTTCTCTCCTCGGTGGCCGGGCTCTTTTGCCTGTTGGGCGTGGGCGGAGCGATCTATGGCACGGGCACACACAGAGGTGCGGGAGCGGTCATCGGCGCCGTCGTAATCCTCGTTGTATTGGCGGTCGCTTGCTTTGCCGCTTACGTCTGGGCAAGAAGACGCTTGGGACGAGATCTCGTTGCATCGAGCACCGCAATCGTTCATCGCCCGATCGCTGCAGTGTTCGGGATGCTGACTGACCCTCACCTGGTCGCTTTGCTGAACCCTCAGATCACCCTGGTCGGAGAGAGGGAGGAGCTGCCCTCAGGTGGCTTTCGCGCCCGGATGGTGTCTCGCTGGCATCTACTCATCGTCGCAAGGACGGAGCTGTACGATCCGCCGAACAGGATCATCGTCGTCACCGACGAGGTGCAGCGTAGTCTGCTTGGCAAGTTCGTCAATATGCGCGTTGCGGACCGCCTGGAGTACGTGCTGACCCCGGAAGGCGAGAACTCGACGCAGGTCACGGTCAGCGTGACGGTTCGAAGGATGCGCCTGATCTGGTCGCGTGTCATGGCGCCAGGAGCTCGACGCAAGCTCGGGACCTTTCTGCAGCGACTCGACCACGCAGCGGTCAGTCTCGATCCAGCGCGGGAACCAAACCGCCCTTCTGATCCATCACCGCCCTCCCGTTTGTGGCCGCTCAAGTTCGCTGCGCTCGCGCTTGTGCTGGGTCTAATAGCGCTTGTGGCGGTGGGAATCAGCACTGGCGGCACTGGCGCGCAGAACACATTATTCCAATCGGGGTACTCGGCCTATGTCCCAGACGGCCCGGCTGAACGAGTCAGCGCGGTGAGCGCCAGTTGGACCGTCCCAACGGTGACCTGCCCGCCAGAGGCTAAGACCATTGCGAGTCAATGGCCGGGCATTGGCGGGACCACTACCGACGTGCAGGACGCCACCGAAGTGCAGGACGGCACACAGGAAGCTTGCGTGGCGGGCAAGCCACAATACTCCGCGTGGTGTGAGTTGTACGGGGACGGAGGAGTAAATGCCTACGGACCTGCGTGCGAAGTCGGACCCAACGACAGCGACCCGGTTTCGCCCGGTGACGCGATCACCGCGTCGATCAGTATCTCAGGCGCGACCTGGACGCTATCGATCACAAACACGACAAAGGCGTGGCACTGGTCTATCACCTTCCCCAATCCGAGGCCTGGCCTCGGCCAAAGCGAGGCCGATGTGATCGTCGAGTGCCCCACGAACAACAACCCTCCATCCTGTGCCCACTCCCCGCTCGCAGATTTCGGGACCGTCCGCTTTACAAGAGTGACAGCTGACCTCAACGGTAAGACCGCGCCTCTCACCGCCTTCTCCCCCCAGCCGGTACAAACGGTCATCGGCTCGACGCTACTGGCCGCCCCCGGCCGACTTAGCCCCCAAGGTGGCTTCAGTGACACCTGGCATGCCGGCACCTGAGCGTCTCCGGTGCGCTTCATTCATTGCGTTGCTACGCGAACCGAAGCCAGTGCTTTGGTATCTGCCAGGCTGGCCAGTCGACACAAGCGCTTTGCCACGATCTGAATCGTCAGGACGCTGAAGTCGGATCACCTGACGCTCGGCTGCCGAGTCGCCCGTCACCAGCTATCAGGTGCCCGGGCTGCCCTTGCTCATCCGGTGGCGCCAGATCGGTGGCAACACTCGTGGCAACATCCACCCTGTCCAGGGTGTCCAATGCGTCCAGCAAGGCTGCCGATTTGGACGCATCAGACGCCACCGAATACATCTACGCCAGATGATTCGGGTTGAGGGCCTTGTGGACTAATAGTCCGTGGTGGTTCGAATCCACTCGGGCGCATATACGAGAAGTCCCGCAAACCCCGCTGTCAGATGGTTGCTGACCAGGCGAGCTGTGAGGCTTGTGAGCGGCTGCTGACGTTGAGTTTCCGGTAGCAGTGCTCAAGGTGCTTTTGGGCGGTGCGTTCGGTGATCTGGAGGCTCGCGGCGGCGTGCTGATTGGAATGGCCCATCGCGACGAGTCGTAGGACTTCTGCTTGGCGGCGGGTGAGGCCCAGGGTTTGTAGGGCTGTGATGCTGATGCTTGGACCAGTCTTGCGGTCTAGGGCGGTGTGTGACAGTGCGTTGCGGTAGGCCTGGATCAGGTAGGGGCGGGCGAGGTTGAGTAGGTCGCGTTCGGTGGCGGTGAAGTCCCGCTTCGTCCGGCTGAGTGCGACGCCGAGGATGCGCTCGGCGCCGGAGGGGAGTGTGAACGCGATCTGGTACTCGACCGAGAGTGGTCCGTAGATCTTGCGGTAGATCTCCAGGCGGTGGAGTTGGCGGCGGGTGATCAGATCGGAGAATCGGGTCGCGCGACCGTCGCGCGTGCGTAGGAAGTGCGCTGCGATCGGGTTTTGTTCTCCGTAGCGAGCAAACGCGTGGTGAGACTCGGCGGGGATGGCCGGGTCGGTGAGCGAGATTGTGCGTGGAAGGTCGGCGGGGACTTCGTGCAGTGCGCACCAGTCGGCGGGCACCGCCTCTCGCAGGGCGTGCAAGAGCCCGTGGCAGAACTCGTTGAGATCGAGCAGGCCGATGACTTCGCCGATCAGGAACAGCACGCGTTTCTCAAGCGCGACGGGGATGACCTGACGATATCGTCAATACGCCGCTACTGCGTAGCCGCGCTTCGGCGGTCGCCTGCCCATATATCCCGTGTTCCGTGTTGAACACTGGCTCTTTTGGGTCCCGACCCGCGCTCTGGGTCTGCTCTGATCGCTCACCGGCGCGAAAGTTTGGTTGCCGCATCACCGTCCGTTCGCGTAAGTTTGCGACGCCTTGTCTGTCTCCGTGTGACGTTCATCTCACGCCCACCGACTACGGTCGCGCGCTTGGTGAGTGTCGAACTAATCCGGAGCAGAGGCCTGCCCGGTATTCAAACCACTCCATTTACACAAGGTTCGGTACATGCCCATGATCCGTTTGTTTACGCTGCCGCGCCTAGCCGCCAGCACATTCATCCTGTTCGCTGCGCTTGCCGGCACCGCGCACGCCGCCAGCAACACGTATTGCACAACAGGAAGCACGACATACACTGGCACCGACAACTACTGGGGCGATGGGGACAACTGGAGCAACGGTCAGCCGAGCGCCCAGTGTGACGCGATCATTCCGGCGGGCGTGACCGTGACACTGTCAACGGCGACCGGCACTGGTACCTACGGAAACGTCAACAGCGGCGCGGCCTTGGGTCTCACGATCAACCAAGGTGCGACGGTGATCGTGCAGGGCATCTCGAGTTCTGTCCAGGGTAACTGGTCGAATGCGACCACTCTCGGTGTCGGCGCTGACGGCCTCACGATCGCCAAAGGTGCAACGCTCGACCTTGAGGCAACCGGCAACACCGCGGGCAGCGGCGGCCCTGCCGGAGGCTCGGCGACCGTGAATGTGGACGGCAATCCAGGCGCCCCCGCCCCAGTCACCAACGACGGCACGATCGTCTCGTCCTCCAACGACGCCTCGTGGGGTGAGTCGCTCAACATCTACGGCACGCTGACGAACGCGGGCACGATCACGGACCAGTCGGGGCTGCTGACCTTCCAGGGCCAGCAGAGCGGCCCGTACCTCGTCGACAACACCGGCTCATTCTCGATCGCCTCCGGCGCGTCGTTCAACATGCTCGCCGGCGATGGGTCGTCGTTCACCAACGACGGGACGTTCGCCAACCAGGGCACCGCAACCCTGGAACAGTCGATGTACTGGATCCAGAGTGGCGGCAGCGAGACCGGCAACCCGGTCGAGTTCACCGGCTCGGAGACGCTTCAGGACTCGGCTGGCGCGGGCTCCTTTGAGCTCACGTACATCCCGAGCATCACCGACTGCTCGAACGCCGGCCTCACTGGCACGGTGCCCGCGGGTCAGACGATCACCGTGAACGGCAGCTGCTCCGGCACCACGCTCAACCTCGGTACCAGCAGCGACCCCGCCCCGGTCGTCAACGACGGCACGATCGACCTCGAGGCACCGGCGGGCGGCGGCGACGCCATCATCCAGGGTTCCGAGCTCGAAAACCATGGAACGCTCAACTCGACCGTGAGCGGCGCGCTACCGCTCGCCAACCAGCTGCTCGTTCCGCTCGTCAATGAGTCCGGCGGGACGGTCAACTTGACCGGTGGTGAGCTTCAGCAGACGACCGGCTCGACCACGAGCAACGCCGGCACAGTCAACATCGGTCCCGGAGCAACCTGGCTCGTGCAGGGTGGCGCATTCACCAACACCGGCACGCTCGCTCCTCAGATCGCCAGCACCAGCAGCGTCGGGACGGTGAACCTCACCGTGGGCAGCAAGTTCACCGCGGGCGGAACGCTGGCACCGACCCTGACGTCGGGCTACACGCCAGCGAAGGGCACCGAGTTCCCCATCATCACAATGAACGGCGGCAGCCCCACGGGAACGTTTGCCTCGGTCACGAACGGCTTCAAGGCCGACTACTCCAAAGAGACAGCGAGCACACCGTACCTCGGCGTGATCTACGGCGGAGGCACAGCCGCCCCGGCAGTTAGCAAGGTCGATGGCGGCAAGGGAAAAGCGACCTTCAAACTCTCATGCCCAGCGAGCGTCGGCAGCTGTGGGACCTACAGGGCGACCGGCACGATCACCGAACACCTCAAAGGCAAGAAGATCGTTGCGGTAACTGCCAACGCTCACGCCAAGAAGAGCAAGCCGACGACGAAGGTCGTCACGGTCGGCTCAAAGAGCGGCAGCCTCACTGCGGGCAAATCCGCGACCGTCACGTTGACGCTCAACAAGACCGGGACCTCACTGCTTAAGCGGTTCCACAAGCTCAAGGTGCACGTCGTCATCAAGTCCGGCGGCAAGGTCATCTCAAGCAAGACCGTGACCATCACCGAGCCCACAAAGAGGAAGTAGCGCTGCCTGGCCCCCAGGCTCAGAAATGCTTAGGCGATCAAGATTTCCGGCGGTGACCCCGCCGACCGCACCCTGATCGGGGTCTTGAGCGAGTGCTCGGGCAGCGCTCAGGTCCGAGGTCGCCTTGCTCAGGAAGAGGTCCGCGACCTCAAGCTGTCCAGGGTCTCCAATCCGTGCAGACAACCCCACGAGTTGCGGGCTTCAGACTCCAGGAAATATCTACGCGGGGTGATTCTGGTTGAGGGCCTTGTGGACTAATAGTCCGCGGTGGTTCGAGTCCAGTCGGGCGCATGCAGGAAAGCCCCTTCGCAACCAGGTGGGGAAGGAGTCCATCCACCCGCGCGTCATAGTTACTAGCAGAATGACATGCCCGCCTTGGAATCCACGCCTCTTCATGATCAGGACGTGCCGATCGAGAGCAAGCGTGTCGGCTCGAGCGGTGCCGTGAGATGACGCCCGACGGACCGCCGCCAAACCCCGTAACTCCTGACCCGGCTCAATATTCAGAGCGCCCGGTCCGGATGGGAAGGCGGGTGTTCCTCGGCATGGTCGCGCTCGGTGCGGCCGGTGTCGCCTTTGGCTCCGGGGTGCAGAAGATAATCGGGAGCGCGTTCGGATCGGGGCTCGGCGGCCTCCTGCCCGGGGGGGATCGCTTTCGCATCTACACGATTACGGGGTCGTTTCCGGTGATCTCTCGGGACGAGTATCGGTTGCAGGTGAGCGGTTTGGTAACCCGTTCGCTGGATCTCACTCTGGATGACATCGAGTCGATGCCGATCACGAAGCTCGTGAAGAACTTCCAGTGCGTCACCGGATGGCGGGTTCCGGAAGTGCCCTGGGAAGGGGTCAAGCTGTCCGATCTGCTCGACGCGGCTGGAGTGCACCCCAATGCCGGAGGGGTTGAGTTCGACTCCTACGACGGCGCTGACACTGAGAGCCTCACGCTTTACCAGGCGCGTCTGCCCGACGTGATCGTCGCGTACCGCATGCTCGGCGCTCCGGTCACGACCGAGCACGGTGGACCGGTGCGGCTCTACGTCGCGCCGATGTACGGCTACAAGTCGCTCAAATGGCTGCGGGCGATTCGCGTCGTGGAGCATGCCGAGCTCGGTTATTGGGAGCAGAACGGCTATCCCGTTGATGCGTGGATCGGTGGGACGGAGGAAAGTGGCAATCAAGCCGCCGGCTGACCTGCACACCGAGGCTCGCTCAGATTCCAGTGCGGGAAGGCTCCTCCTGCGCTTTGATCGCGTCGAGCGAGCCGCGCACTGGATGAACGCGTTGCTCTTCGCGATCTTGATGGCGACGGCTTTGCCTCTCTACTTCGCACAGATGGAAGCGCTCGTTGGTCGCCGGGAGCTGATCGTGCAGATTCACACCTGGTGTGGCATCGCGCTCCCTGTTCCGCTCATAATTTCCCTCGCTGGACCCTGGGGCAGGCGCTTGCGTCGCGATGTACGGCGCTTCAATGTCTGGATGCCGGAAGAGACCCGCTGGTTGCGAGGGCGCGGGCGAGAACCGCTCCCCGAACTCGACAAGTTCAACCCGGGACAGAAGTTGAATGCGCTCTTCATCGGCGGTGCGATTGCCGTGATGCTCGGGACGGGGGCGATCTTGAAGTGGTTCGGGTTGTTTCCGCTCGACTGGCGAACCGGAGCGACCTTCGTCCATGATCTGCTCGCAGCAGCGATCTTCATCGTCGTCTTCGGCCATATCGCCTTCGCCGTCACCCATCCCGACGCGCTGCGATCGATGTTCAAAGGCTGGGTGACGGAATCGTGGGCAGCTCGCCACGCCCCAAGATGGCTGCAAGAGGAGAACGCATTAGTGAGCGCACCAGATTCGACGTCCCCGAAGGATCTGAACTGAAAGTCAGGCCCTTCGTGATCGGCGAGTCGCGCTCAGCGGGGGCGCGAGCGGAAGGTGCACTGGTGAGCCGTCGGCCTCGAACCGGAGCAGTGGATCCACAAGCGCCGCGGGCACCGGCTTGGAGAAGTAAAAGCCCTGGCAGAGGTCGGAGCCCAGCTTGGTCATTTCGTCGCGCTGCCTGGGAGTCTCGACACCTTCGGCGACGACCACCATTCCGAGGCCGTGGGCGAGCCCGACGACCGCTTTCACTATTTCGCGGCTACTCGGTTGATCGGGTAGGTTCGCGACGAAGCTCTGATCAACCTTGAGCGCGTCTATCGGCATCGCGTTGAGGTAGCTCAGGGACGAGTATCCGGTCCCGAAATCATCGAGTGCCAGGTTGACGCCTATCTGCTTCAGCTCGTCCAGCACGACCAGCGCGCGCCGCTCGTCCCGGACAAACACAGCCTCGGTCACTTCAAGCGTTAGCAACGACGGGTCAGTCGACGTGCTCGCCAGAACCGTAGCGACGGTCTGCGCCAAGCCGACAGACATAAGCTGGTGTACCGACACGTTGATCCACATCTTGATATCGGCCGACGAATGCCGCTGCCAACGCTTGCGATCGGCGCACGCTTGCTCAAGGACCCAGCGACCTATATCAATGATCTGCCCTGACTGCTCAGCTAACGGGATGAACACCGCTGGTGAGATCGGCCCGCGAGACGGATGGGTCCAACGCAGTAGTGCCTCGACCCCGGTGATGCGGCCGGCTGAGCTCTCGACGATCGGCTGGTACTCGAGGTGCATCTCGTTCCGGCCGATCGCTCCCAAGAGACCGCGAGCCAAGCTGGCTTGGTGGCCCGCGAGATGCAGCTGGCGTAGGTCGAGGACGTCCCGGCCGTCAACGCGGTGCCGTTTGGACTGATACATCGCAAGATCAGCGTCGAGCAGGAGTTCCTCGGGTGAGTCCGTCCCCTGGCCCGTGAACGCAATACCGATGCTGGCAGTCACTTTCACCTCAATGCCGGACAGGTCAAACGGTCGGGAAAGCTCGCTGTCCAGGCGGACAGCGAGCGAATCTACCGAGGCCGTGTCAGCGATGTCTTCGCAGAGGATCACAAACTCGTCACCAGAGAGGCGCGCGACGCTGTCCCCCGGTCGCAGCAGCAGGGTCAGCCGCTCAGCGACCGCCACCAGCAGCTCGTCGCCGACCTGATGGCCATGGGTGTCGTTGACCTCTTTGAAGCGGTCGAGATCGACGAACATCACTGCGGAGTTGGTGTGAGAGCGACGGCTGCTGCGAAACGCGTGCGCGATCAGCTGCAAGATCAGCGCCCGGTTGGGTAACCCGGTCAGCGCATCGTGCAGCGCCGCCTCGCGAGACTGCTCGGTGGACGCAATGAGGTCTGCGCGCGCCTGTGCGTTGATCAGGTACGCCGCGGCGACGTCCGCGAGCGTCTGCGCCACGATCATCGACTCAACGGTCAGCGGACCCGTGATGTCGCGATACAGGTCAAGCGCGCCGAGCTGGAGGTGGGCGTGGCGCAGAGGGAACGTGAACACACCTGTCAGGCCGGCCTCCAGCGCACGCGGCGTGAACCTCCGGAAGCGATCCTCAACGCTCAGATCGGGTACTGAGATCGCCTCACCCGTTTGATAGACCGCCAAGCACGGCCCTTCGCCCAGCTCGGTCTGCAACTTCTCGTAGCGCAGCGCCGACGGGCTTGACGCAGCGACGTATCGCGGCTGCAGATCTGGAGTGATCAGTGTCACCCCGGCAGCTGCGATCGGCATGACGTCAACTATCCGCTTCACCAGGTGATCCAGAATCCCCTGGATCGGAAAGTCGGTGACCATCGTGCGAGCGAACTCGCTCAGGACATCCGCTAGCTCCTCCTTGACCATATCTCCCCGTTCCGAGACACCGCCGCGCGGACTGCTATGTCAGCGCCCAGGTCGGCCGGGAAGCTAGAGCCGCGAATACTTTGCCCGTCAAGGGTCGGGACGAACGAGCCGAGCTTGATTATACAACGCGCCTGTTCGGACTCACATAACCGTGGCGCCGCGCAGCGATAGCGGCTGCCGTACCGTTACCAACTGTCGTGACCGGGCGCAGAGCGGTGATTGGCCGTTCGTCCCAGCGAGGTGAGTTCAAATCGGGATTGGGTCCCGGGCAGGAGTGTGCGGGCAGCGCAGTGCCCGCACGCCTGAGGGGGAAAGGGCTCCTGCCCGGGACGGGGGTGACCCGAGAAGGCGAGCGATGGGACCGACCTCATGGCCCGATCCGCGTCCAGACGGGAAGGTGACGAAGCTGACACCGATCCAGGTCAACGACCCGTGTGGTCGAAGCCGGTGAGGGAGTAGCGGCAGATCGGTCAGAGCGACCGGTTGCATCCGCTGGACAGCTCATCGACTCCGCTCCTGATCAGTTGGTGATCGCGATCGCTGGAAGGTCTCGCGCACACCGGCCGTACCGTTAGAGCCGGGAAAAGTTGGTGCCCACCGGAGGTTTGAGGCGAAGCTGACGTTGACACTACTCCGATCCGCGCGCCGTGTCGAAAAAGCTGCCCCGATCGGGCTGAAGGATCTACGATGGGCGAGTGGCGCCTCTGCGGGACGGGATCGATCATCTGCGTGTTCTCATAGCCAATGAGCGCAAGGACCGCCTGGAGCTCGTGGTGCCGATCGTGGTGGCGCTCGGCCACGAGGTGATAGCCCGGGAGATCGAGGTTCAGGATGTCGGCGCCGTCACCGCCCGTGAGCGACCTGACGTCGCGTTGGTCGGGCTCGGCACCAGCTCACAGCATGCGCTTGAGCTGATTGACAAGATCGTCCACGAGGCCGCCTGCCCCGTAATCGCTCTCCTGCACGCGCCCGACGCCACATTCGTCAAAGAGGCCTCGAAGCGGGGCGTGTTCGCACACATTTCCGATGACGACGTTGACGATTGGCAGAGCTCGATAGATATCGTGCTGCGCCGGTTCGCTGAGTATCAGGACCTCCAGGGGGCGTTCGGGCGGCGCGCGACGATCGAACGTGCCAAGGGGATCTTGATGGAGCGCCACTCGATGGCCGAAGAAGCGGCGTTCGAGATGCTTCGTGAGCGATCCCGTATCGACAACCGCAAACTGATCGATCTTGCCGCCGCGGTCGTAGACGGACACCGCCTACTGCCCAAGCAACCGCAATCCCCGACCGTTCGTGGAACCTGAGCAACGGTGTAGAATCGGCATCGCGTCAGCCTTAACCTTCGGCATCCCTATCTCTTCCGGCTCTATAACTCGGCCGGCTCACGCGCAGCGACCTGTACGGTCAGCGCTATCCCAGTCAGCGCTATCCCAAATGCGTCAGGAGCCGGCTCATGAGCATCAGCGATGTGACATCCGGGCGCGGCCCGGCTGCGGAGCCCAATCGTTGGGCTGTGCTGGCGCTGCTGGGCACCGCCCAGCTGATGGTGGTGCTCGACGCGACGATCGTGAACATCGCTCTGCCGTCGGCCCAGCGGGCGCTTCACTTTTCGACGAGTGATCGCGAGTGGATAGTCACCGCCTACGCGCTGGCCTTCGGCAGTCTGCTGCTGCTCGGCGGCAAGCTCGGTGATCTGTTCGGACGCAAGTGGACGTTCATCGTCGGGTTGAGCGGCTTCGCGATCGTCTCAGGGGTAGGCGGTCTCTCAACGTCCTTTGAGATGCTGGTCGCCGCCCGGGCGCTGCAGGGCATGTTCGGAGCGCTGCTCGCACCCTCCGCGCTGGGCCTGCTCACAATCACGTTCGCCGGTAGCCCGGATCGACCCAAGGCCTTCGGGATATTCGGCGGGATTGCAGGCGGCGGCGCATCGATCGGCCTCGTCCTCGGTGGCGCGCTGACCCAGATCCTCTCCTGGCGCTGGTGTCTCTACGTCAACTTCGCTATCGCCATCCCGACGGCGTTTTTCGCGCTGCGTCTGCTCGGCAATCACCGCGAGCCCGCACGCACACGCTTCGACCTTCCCGGCCTTCTTGCCGGCTCCGTCGGGCTGTTCGCGCTCGTCTACGGCTTCTCCAATGCCGAGACCCAGTCCTGGACGGCCAGCGCCACGATCATCGCGCTGGCGGCAAGCGTGGCACTGCTGTGCAGCTTCGTGGCGATCGAGCGCCGCGCCGCGCACCCCCTGCTGCCACTGCACATCGTCAACGACCGTGCCCGCGGTGGCGCCTACGTCTCGGTGCTGCTCTCGTCCGCCGGCATCTTCGGGGTCTTCTTCTTCCTGACCTACTACATGCAACTTACCCTCCACTTCTCACCGCTGACCAACGGACTCGCATTTCTTCCCATGACCGGAGTCCTCGTCACAACATCGATTACGGCGCAGACCAGTTTGCTGCCCCGATTCGGCGCCAAACCACTCGTGGTCACCGGCATGACGCTCGGCATGCTCGGCATGCTTAGCTTTACGCGCATCGCCCCCGGCAGCACATATGCCGCTGACGTCCTCCCGGGACTGCTCGTGATCGGCCTCGGAATGGGGCTCATCTTCGCGCCAGCGATCGGAACCGCAACGCTTGGCGTCGAGGTGAACGAGACCGGCGTCGCTTCAGCGATGGTCAACACCTCACAGCAGATAGGCGGGTCCGTGGGCCTCGCGCTGCTGAGCACCCTCTCAGCCAGCGCTGCAGCCAACTACGCAAAGAGCCACACCCTCGCCCACGGGCTAGCTGCAGCCGCCGCGATCCACGGCTACACCACGGCGTTCACCTGGGCCGCCGGGATCTTCTCCCTCGGGCTGGTGCTCGCACTGCTGATCCTGCCGCGGAAGGCCGGGCGTGCCGCCTGCAGCCTCAAGAACGCGCTCGCGCGCGGGCTCTCATATGCACACCACACCGAACCGGCGGACCCCGTCGCCCGTTGACGCCCACCGCCTGCCGAGGTCAGATTGGCCGGTGAACCCAACGACCACGAGCCTTGGATTTGCTCGACGTAGCTCTCGAGGTCGCGGACCGCCGAACGCGCAGAGAGCCAGCCGCTGTAACGCAGCAAGCTTGCGTGCGTTCGTCTCAACCGCCGGTCCGGACATCGCCGGACGATGAGGGACTCACACGCCCGGCAGGTGGTAGATGTCGATCGTGCCCGTCGATGTATGGCTGTTGTCGTCGCCCTCGGGCAGCACGATGCGCCCGCCGATCACGATCGGGCTATTCCAGTGCCCCTGGTAAGCCGGCAACGTGATGTACGTATGGCCGGTGCGCGGGTTGATGACGTCCAGCTGACCCTGGTCGAGGTTGTAGACGTAGAGCAGTCCGCCGGCCACCACCGGACTGGTACCAGGCGTGGCGTCCTTCCAGGCCAGGCGCAGGCGGCGGTGGGTCAGCGTGTACGCAGCGGTTCCATCGCCATCGGTCACGAACATGTAGATCTTTGCCGAGGCTGATGTCCAGACGGCCGGCTGGCTGTAGATGTCGGTCGGTCCCGGTCCCGTGACGCTCTGCAGCTCACCGCCGGTTCGTGGCCCGGCAGAAGCCGTGGTGCCGTCGAGCCTGTTCAGGTCGAGCAGGCGCAGATCACCCTCCTTGCCACCCTGTACCGCCAGCGGTGCACCACTCTTGACCGGCAGCAGCACCGGTTCAGTGCTGCCCAGATCCCAGTCATTCTGGTTGAGCTGCTGCTGATTTGTGGGGGTCCAGTTGTGCAGCAGCTTGAGCGTCGGTGAGAGCTCGAGCACGCTGTCACCCCAATCGGTGTGGCCGTTGAAAGGTCCGTTGCCGGTGGTCACGAGGATGTCTCCGTTGGGCTCGACCACCGATCCCGGGCGACCCCAGATCGCCGAGTCACTGGCCGGACACCTGCTGGGGTTCTTCAAGATTCGCTTGACATTGGAACAGAGCGTGTTGAACACGTGCGTGACGCGGCCGCTGGCCAGGTTGAGCGTGACCACGTGGCCCTGGTAGGGCGGCGCATCTCCGTCGTAGCCGTCGGTCACCACGATCAGTTCGCCGTCGGCGATGTTCAGTGACCCGGCGAGCTTTTCGTGCGTGGGCAGGTAGGTCATCCGCGTGCTCCACAGTTGGCGCCCGTCGGTAACCGAGAGCTTGTGCACAAAGCCGTTCGGTGTCGTCACGTATACGTACTGGCCGCCCGGATCGGCGACTGGCGCGGCGGTCGTGACCTGGGCCGAGCCCTGCAGCGCCCTGGCGGCGGCCGGGAAGAAGTGCCAAAGCGTATGACCGTTGGCCGCGTTGAGCGCGAGCGTGTCACCGTATGAGGTGGTGCCGATCAGGATGTCATAAGTGCGACCGGCGATCGTCACCCCGCTCAGCTCGATCATCGCCGAGTCGATCACGCCGGGGATGTGGACGGTCAGGCGCTTCAGCCTATGCACGTTGCCGGCTGTGATCCCGGTGTCCGCAGGACCGACGCCGGAGCGCTGCGTGTTGTAGTCGAACGTCGGCCAGTCGTTGACCAGAGCACCGACGCCACCCTCCGTGGCATTGCTGGCGGTGGTGGTCGTTCCGGCCCCCGCCGCAGAGCTGACCGCTACACCGAGGGCGGCGACCACCACGGCGAGCACCGACAGACAGTCCAACCTGACGCGCACACTTCGGATCACATTGCCGAGCTTACGCCCTGCAACACCGGCGGCCGTCGGGCTCCGCTCAGACCGAGGTGATGTAGCCGCGCATGTAGCCGACGTGTGTCATCGAGTACGGGTCGCATGGGAAGGTGCAGATCCAGCTGAACCTACCCTGCTTGCGGACAAGCAGAGTGTAGGTGTGCGTCCCCGGCCTGACGACGATGTTCACACCGGCCGCCATCGCAGTGATGCTGTGATCGCTGGTGTCGGTGTTGTTGATCACGAGCTTGACCGCCTGGCCCGCCTTCACGGTGAAATCGGTGACGCTGAAGGCGTCATGCAGCTGCCCGTCTGGTCCCGGCTTGATCCCAGGCGAGACGGTCAGATACACGGTCGGCTCTACGGCCGTCGCGCTCGACAGCTTGACGACGTTGACCACCGGTCGCACCGGTGCGGCCTGGGCGCCGTTGATCGCAACCACGTCGACGGCGATCAGCGCCAGCACTGCCGCGAACGCTCCGAGCACCGCCAGCCCAAGCACGTTCGATCGACGGCGAGCGGGTATCGCAGCTTCGTTATCGGTGAAATTAGGCGTCTCTCGCGACATGGGTGCTCCCTTCGGTTTACCCATTGAATTCTGCGCTCTGAGGCGTCTGGCGGCGAGCGTAGGAGATACGCTGCCGTCGAGTGATAAGCCACCAGCCGCCCTGCGGGAAACCCGCAGCCGTCGCAATCGCCCGATCAAGCACGCCAGACACGCAGAGGACACGCAAAAGTCCCCTGGCTGCGCACTCCGCGACAAAGCGGTTGAGGTTACCGGTCTCAACGCCCCGGATTGCCAACCGCTTCCGGAAGACGGGCGCGGGCGTGGGATTCTTGGGGGTGGCTGACCGCGAGGCCATGGACCGGCTTCAATGGCACCGAAGCGGTGGCCGGGTCGGCAGCCCTCGAGAGCTTATAAGCTGCGCTGAACTTGGAAGAGGACCGCGACACCGTGCTGAAGGCCGATGCCGAGCGAATCGCAGTCGCCCTCGGCAGGACGTCTGTCCACCTGCGCGCGGCGAAGTGTGAGATCGCGAGCCCGCCCTCTCACATGATCTGCTTCGTCAAGGGCTCATCAGCCAGCGGAGGCGAGGAAATACTGATCGTGATGCCGCAGGCCGACGCCCACGCCGCCTCCTAGCGTCGAGGCGAAGGCCGGAAATGCCTGACGTCGACCGGCGCGAACTTGCTGCCATCTTCGCCGGGGGCGCCGGCGGCGCCCTCGCGCGCGCGGGCATAGCCGAGCTCTTCCCAGCAAGTCCGGACTGCTGGCCCTGGGCGGTGTTTGCGATCAACATCAGCGGCGCGTTCCTCCTTGGGTACTTTGTGACCCAGCTCCAGGAGCGTCTGCCGCTCTCCACCTATCGCAGGCCCTTCATCGGGACGGGGTTCTGCGGTGCCTACACGACGTTCTCAACCGTGCAGCTTGAGCTGCTCAACATGGTCAGGGCCCACGACTACGGCCTTGCGGCAGGGTATGCGGGCGCCAGCGTCGCGCTCGGTTACCTAGCGTTCTTCACGGCGACCGCGCTGGTACGGCGCACAAAGGGGTTCACCGCGTGAAGCCCAAGGCGATCCGATGAGCGTCTGGGTCTGGTTGGGGATCGCGCTGCTGGGCGGAGTCGGAGCCATCGCCCGGTTTCTGACCGACGGGGTGATCTCACGCGCGTCAGGCAGCGACCTACCGATCGGCACGTTTGTGATCAACGTGAGCGGCGCGTTCGCGCTCGGGCTTGTGGCCGGCCTGGCTCTTACCGGCGACGCCCTGATTCTGATCGGCACAGCCACGCTCGGTTCCTATACGACCTTCTCCACCTGGATGCTCGAGACGCACCGGCTCCGCGATGATGGACGCTTCAAGGGCGCGCTCGGCAATGCCGTGATCAGCCTTGTGGTCGGCTTCGGGGCGATCGCCCTGGGCCGAGCGATCGGGGTGCACATATGAACAGCGACTGCCTCAAACTCACCACCTACTTCGGCGAGCGTGACCGCACCGGCAACCATCTGTTGGCCGATGAACTGCTCGACCTCTACGGGGCCCACCAGGTCGAGACCAGCGTCCTGCTGAGAGGCATCTCGGGGTTCGGACTCAAACACCACCTGCGCACCGATCAGCTGCTCTCCTTGTCTGAGGACCTGCCGCTGGTGTCCGTGGCGGTCGATACCCGAGAGCGCATAGAGACGTTGCTGCCGGAGGTGATGGCAATCCAGCGGCGCGGTTTGGTGACAGTCGAGCGCGCGCGGATGATCACCGGCGACCCCGGGAAAGTCGAGGCCCTGCAGGAGCTCAACCAGGTGACGAAGCTGACCGTGTACGTCGGACGCAGGCAACGCTCTGGCGGCGCTGACGCATTCCGGACGGTCTGTGATCTGCTGCACCGCCACGGCCTGGCGGGCGCGACTGTGCTGCTCGGTGTGGACGGCACCAAGCATGGGCGCCGGAACCGCGCGAGCCTTGTGGGCCGCAATGCGGACGTGCCGATGATGATCGTCTCGGTCGGCGCGAGCGAGCTGATAGTCGGCGTGCTCCCTGAGCTGGCGAAACTCGATCACAGTCCGACGCTGACGCTCGAACGTGTCCGTCTCTGCAAGCGCGACGGTGAGCTGCTGGCTGCGCCGGACGAACTGCCCGGCGTCGATGAGCACGGGCTGGGGATCTGGCAGAAGCTGATGGTCCACACCTCTGAAAGCGCTCGCCAAGCGGGCAAGCCGCTGCATCGGACGCTTGTAGCGCGGCTGCGCGCGGCGAACGTGGCTGGAGCAACCAGTCTGCGCGGAATCTGGGGCTTCCACGGAGACCACGCTCCGCACGGAGACAGGCTCCTGCAGGTGCACCGTCACGTGCCCGTCGTCACGACCGTGATCGACCGACCCGAGCAGATCGCCAAGGCGTTTGGGATCATCGACGAGCTGACCGATGAGCGCGGTCTCGTAACCAGTGAGATGGTGCCCGCCGCCGCGGCGATGACCGACCAGCAGCCGACCGGCGGCGTGCGTCTGGCGCGGCACCGCTTCTGATGCGCGCCGAGGCCCGGTAAGCAGCCGCCCCTAGACTGTCGCCGCATATGCCTAAACCGAATCTGCTTGCAATCGTCGCCAGCACCCGTCCCGGACGCGTGGGGCGCCCGGTCGGAGACTGGTTCCTCAAGGTCGCGCGTGAACATGGCGGCTTTGAGGTCACCGAGGCGGACCTGGCCCTCCTGAATCTGCCGATGATGGACGAGCCAAACCATCCGCGCTTTATGAACTACACGCACGAGCACACCAGGAGGTGGAGCGCGACGGTCGCATCCGCTGACGCGATCGTCTGGATCACTCCCGAATACAACCACTCGTTCACCGCCCCGCTCAAGAACGCGATCGACTACCTGAACGTCGAGTGGAAGCACAAGGCGCTCGGGCTGGTCTCCTACGGCGGTATCGCCGCGGGAACACGTTCGGCTCAGGCGCTTAAGCCGGTCGCCGCAGCGCTCGGACTTGTCGTTACGGCCAGCGCGGTGCAGATCGCCTGGGTGGGCCAGAAGATTCAGGACGGTGTCTTCGTTGGGGACGAGGGCGTGAATGCCGCGGCAACGATGATGCTCGACGAGATGCTGCATCTCGAGAGCGGCCTGAGCGTGCTCAGAGGCTAGGTGCTGCTGGCTAGGAGTAGTTGCGATGCCTTCGTTGTGTGACAGCTGTAGGCACCAGCAACTGGTCCGCAACACGCGAGGCGCCGTCTTCTCACTCTGCCGCCGTTCGCAGAACGAGCCTGAGCGGTTCCCCAAGTACCCGAGGTTGCCGGTGCGCGAGTGCGTAGGATTCGCGCCAGATGAGGACGAGCAGAGTCACGGGTCTGGCGACGACGGCGGTCAAGGGGACGCGCCTTCGCGAAGTTGAGTCGATCACGCTCGGGGCCAGCGGCGCCGAGGGCGACCGTCGCTTCTTCCTGATCGACGAGCGTGACCGTCTGATCAATGCGATCCTGATCGGTGAACTGCAGCGGATCGTCGCCGGCTTCGACGAGCCCTCGGGGCAGCTGACGCTTGAGTTTCCAGACGGAACCGTGGTTGAGGACGTGATCGACCTCGGGGATTCGATCACGACCAGGCGAGGCTCAAGCGAGTTTCGTGCCGCCCGCGAGGTCGCCGGCCCCTGGCAGGCCGCACTGTCGGCATGGGCCGATCGCCCCGTGCGACTCATGCACACTGAGAGCGCGATTGACCGCGGTGCCGAGGGCGCCGCCAGCCTGATCTCGCGCGCCTCTCTTGACCGTCTCGCAGAGGAGGCTGGGGTCGAGTCCGTGGATGGCCGCCGCTTCCGCATGCTGATTGAGATCGATGGCGTCGCTGCGCACGAAGAGGACGATTGGGTCGGCAAGTCGATCCAGGTCGGTGAGAGTGTGATCCACTTTGAAGGACATGTCGGGCGCTGCAAGATCACGACGCTCAACCCGGAGCGGGGCACGGCAGATTTCCCGACGCTCGAACTGCTCCGGCGCTACCGCCGCTCGGTGGAGTCGATCGAGCCGATCCCGTTCGGGGTCTTCGGGCGCGTGCTGCGGGGCGGCGCCGTGCAGATCGGCGATAGCGTCAGACCCGATGGGTGAGCGACGAGTCAGCGTGGAGATCGAGGGCCACGTCGCGCTGGTCACACTGACCCGGCCCGATAAGCACAACGCCCTCGACCCGGCGATGTTCGACGCGATAACCGCCGCTGCGCTCAGGCTGCGGGGTGTGCCGGGCCTGCGCGCCGTGGTCCTGCACGGTGAGGGCAAGAGCTTCTGCTCGGGACTGGACTTCGTCTCGCTCGCCTCCTCAGGAGAGGGTTTCACAGGGCTCACGGGTCCGCTCGAGCAGCCCTCCCCCAATTACTTCCAGCGCCCCGCCTACGAATGGATCCGTCTACCGGTGCCGGTGATCGCCGCGATCCACGGCAACTGTCTCGGCGGTGGACTGCAGATCGCGTTAGCGGCTGACATCAGGATCTGCGCCCCCGACGCCAAGCTCTCGGTGATGGAGAGCAAATGGGGACTGATCCCTGACATGTCAATCACGCGCACGTTGCCGCGCCTGGTCGGGATCGACGTCGCAAAGGAGCTGACGTATACCGCGCGCGTCTTCGATGGACGGGAGGCACTGCGCCTCGGCGTTGTCACAGGCGTGAGCGAGGACCCCCTGAAGGCGGCACGCGAGCTCGCCGCGAAGATCGCCGCCCGGTCACCAGATGCGGTCCGCCGGGCCAAACAGCTCTTTGACGAAGCCTGGACCGGCACCCCCGATCAGACCCTGGGACTGGAGGCACGGCTTCAGAGAGAGCTGATCGGCACCCCAAACCAGATAGCCGCACTCACCGCCGTGATGACAAAGCAACCGGCCGAGTTCACAGACCCGGCAGATCAGTGATCGGTCTGGAACGCTTATGAGGTCTCTGCGGGACAAAAAGGTTCCGCTTAGCCAAAGCTGACAGGTTATCGCTGGGGGACGGCGCTCTGGTCGCCTCTGCAGCTGGTGTCACGCTCTCCGAATGGCCCCTAACTCCACGTTCAGAACGCGCCGCGTGGCGCTGCTCGCCGCCGCTGTCGTCCTGGTCGCCGTGTACGCGTCCGTGAGCGGCGGCGGAAACGCATCTCGCAAGCGATCTGAAGCCCCAACGCCGGTTGACAGCGCCTTCTTCGCCCCCGGGGCCTGCATCTCGTACCCGCCGACCAAGGGCAATCGCCACCTCACCGTGTTTCTGGATGCCGGGCACGGCGGTCTTGATCCGGGCTCCATCGGGACGACTCAGAGCGGTAAGACGATCTACGAGGCCGACCTCACCCTCGCTGTCGAGCTCAGGGCGATGGCACGGCTGCGCGCCAAGGGGTTCACCGTGGTTGTCTCCCGAACCAGGAACAGCTTGGTGGCGCGGATGAAGGCAGATGATGTGGACGGCACCCTGCTGACCGCCCAGGGAGTCCACGCTGACGTCGCCGCCCGAGCGATCTGCGCCAACGACGCCCATGCTGACATCCTGATCGGGATCTACTTCGACGCCGGCGCAAGAAACAACGCCGGCTCGGTCACCGGCTACGACGCGGTGCGCTCGTTTGCGAGTAAGAACCTGCGCCTGGCGACACTCGTGCAAGACGATGTCCTTGCCGCGATGAACCGCCACGGCTGGGGCATCCCCGATGCGGGGGTCAAGACTGACAACACCCTGGGTTCCTCACTGAACAGCGCCGCGGTCACCTACGGTCACCTGCTGCTGCTCGGCCCGGCCGACCGCGGCTTCTTCTCGACACCGAGCCGGATGCCCGGCGCGCTGATCGAGCCGCTGTTCATCACCGACCCGTTCGAGGGCTCGATCGCGGACAGCAAGACCGGCCAGAGCGTGATAGCAGCTGGCATCGCACAGGCGGCCGAGCAATACTTCGGACCGGCGACCCGCAAGAAGGCCGACGGCAAGAAACACTGATCAAGGCGTTTGGCCAAAAGCTGCGGGACAAGGACTCGAACCTTGAATTCCGCCGATGCCGTGATGCCCAGTGTTGGCCTGTTATCAGAAGTGCCGGGTTAGCAGGGGATAAGGGCCGACCCCTTGATGCGTGGTGATCTCCCGTGCGCGCCTGTCCGGCTACGTTCGTTGACATCCGGTTGACAGACAGGACTACGCGCCAGGCGGCCGGTGAATGGTGCTCGCGGGCGGCGTTAGCTCTTCCGCCGTCAGGAGTTCGAGCCGGGCGACGATGTCAGCAGTGGCACGACCAAGCTCGCCGGCAAGATGCTCGCGCTTCACCCGTAACACGTCCGCAATCTGATTGAGCGTCGCCGTGCTTGGTCGGGTCCGGTGGTCACTCACCGGACCTATATGGAGTGAGCACGGCTTCCCGTCACAGGAAGTGAGCTTAATCCGATAGATCCAGCCATGCCGCGCCTTGCGGTGCGGTTTTCCGGCTATGCGGGCGAGAGCGTCGTGAAGTTCGCGCGTTGAGTCTGTTGGCGCCAATGCCCGGTCCGCTGGTCGCGTTGCCGCAGATGAACCCGGACGCGCCGTCGGCGGTTCTCGAGATCGGTTTGCCTCGCGGCCTCGTAAAACCGCGGAGCTATAAGCGCGAGTGTCTGCTGCTCGTGCTCGGTGATGTCGCCGCTAACCTGAAGCTCGGAGAGTCCGAGCGCGTAATCAACCAGGTTGTCGACGAAGATGTCGACGACGGTGGCCGGATCTTCGTGCTCGGCGATGAGATCGAATTCGGTGCTGCGGATGACGTGCAGGCCATCTTCGTACCAGCGCTCGGCAAGCGCAAGCGTCACACCCTGTGGGGTCAGGATGCAGCCAAGCTCCGCCGTCTGCTCGGTAAGCCCCGAGAAGCGGTCGTTGTCTTCGGGCATCTCGTCTCGTCCTGTGTGGTGTGTGTAGGAGCGGTCTAGACCCCTCGTACCTCGGATTATCATTACAGATGATCGGCAAGAAATGGTTAGGGCTGTAGTGGCCCCGCTAACCGACGATCGCTCGAGACAATCGGACTGCCGTCCGATTGAGTCCGGTTCAGAGGACTAACCCGACCGGCGACGTTCGCCCATCACCGGATAGTGTCTCCAGGCTGCTCGACCATGTCGGCGGAGGCTGTCAGGATTTGAGTCGCCGGCGCAGCCTGAAGCTCGGGCAGGGCCGCGGTGCCAGCAGCAGACACTGCCTGGAGCATCTCACGGTGCTGGAGAGCCTGCCGCTTCCGCTTCCGCGAGCCGCGGCGAAGGATGCGATACGGCACCAGGAAGATGCCCCAAACTAGGTACCAAGCGGTGATAAACGCCCAGGCGAGCGCTACCCCGACGACGGCCACGATCGTGATCGCGACTAGCAGCCCGCCCGTTGCCCACGGCGTATCCGGGAGATGCGCTGCGCCGAGCCCGCGTAGCTCAGCGGGGCGTTGATGATCACGTCCTCGCTAGTACCGGCTCACGTAAGTTCGTTCAGGCGGCTGGTGCGAGCCGGCCGCGTTGATCGAGGCGGTCAAGGAGTGCGTGTAGTTCGCGGCGTGTGAAGGTCCAGTCAAACGCGGTGGCGGTC
>Ga0181537_10001308_pt1 | contig 23024 bp, 18 predicted proteins | sample PEATcosm2014_Bin_39_FD_119765 | JGI IMG/M metagenome (GOLD analysis project Ga0181537, IMG submission 119765) | Peatland microbial communities from MTU Mesocosm Facility, Houghton, MI, USA - PEATcosm2014_Bin23_10_metaG | ecosystem: Environmental > Terrestrial > Soil > Wetlands > Peat | place... | reverse complement strand
TCCTAAGGCTAGTGTGTTTGCCATTTCACCACTTCCGCACATCGTAGACCGCCATTTTTGAGGCTTTGCGCGATCATGAAACAAAAGTCGGTGCGAGCACCTGCCCCAACTACTCCAAGTTTAGAAGCACACGCATGTTGCATGCAATGTCGTTCAAAAGTCGTGATGATCGTCAACCAGCGTGGCAATCGTCTGCGGCACATTGATATCCGGCGCAGCACTGACCGCCGGCGCATTTGCCGCCTCCGTCTGCGCACGCAATTTGGCCACTGCCTGCCAGTTGTCCTTGTGAGGATGGTCGGCAATCCACGGCGGCAAGGGCATGCAAAGAAAATTGCTTAGCGCTTCGGCGTATCCCTCGTAGAGCGCTCGCATCTCGCTGAGCCTCTCATACGAGTGCCCGTCCCGGCAAACGCTCACTCCGCTTTGGCAGAGCGAAGTGTAAAGCTGCTCATAACGCAAAGGGGGAAGCCGGTCAGGTGCATTTTTCACCGGAGCAAGTGAAAAAATCTGCGCCAGATCCACCAGTGCGTGGCGCGCCATTGCAAAGGTCAACTGTGCCTGCCGCGCCTCATGCCCCCGCACTCCCGCAATCAGCAGCGCCGACGCATCCAGCACGGAAGTCAATGCGCCGATCCAGCTCTGATTTGTATGCTGTGACCGGAAATAACAGAGCAGCGGATAAGAGATATGGCTCTCCAACAATTCAGCCGACCAGCGTTCCCACTCCACCAACAGGAGCGAAAGAGCTTGCTCGGCGCCTTCATAGGAGTGCCGTCGCATCAACTCCGCAGCCGTGGGCGGCGATCCCGCCCGTGCATCCAGCAACGAAATGCTCACTTCCCGTCGGGAAAATGCGCTGTAAAGAACGGGGAAATAGCCCATCACCACGGCAAGCAGCCCGAATCCCGTACCCGATTCCAGTATCACTACGCCCCGAACCAATCCAAGGTGGGGTGTCACGTCTCCCAGCCCCAAAGTAAAGAGTGTGGTTCCGCTAACGTACAAATCCGAAAGAAAATCCGCTTGTTGAGCTGGATCGTGAAACGGACTACCCAACGAGTAGTAGATCAGCGCGAAGCCCAACACCATCACGCCTGCCCACAACGCCAGAAGGAAGATCAACGACATTGGCCCGTAGAAACTGAACGCCGTCTCGCGCCGCCGCAAGTCGCCAAGCCTCTTGGTGAAGAAGACCCAGGGTCCCCACGTGGCAATATAGAAAATGCGCGTTAGTCGGAATCGGCCCGTGGCGCGGCGCGGCAGAATGATTGTTTGAAATGCATCCAGAAGCACCGCAAACAGACAGATTATCCCGCCCAACCATGCAACAATCCGCATCGAACCTCCCGCGCCCGAGGCGCACTCGCATCTTCGCCCGCTCAGCCAGTTCACTGTATTCTAGCCGGAACGGGTATCGTCCATGAATGAACTTGGGAAGGCGCTTCTCGGGCTTGGTCTCCTGTTCGCGCTCATCGGAGCAGCTCTGTTGCTTGCGGGACGCACCGGCCTGCCCCTCGGTCGCTTGCCCGGCGACTTCGTTTGGAGAGGCAGGAATTTCGCCGTCTTTTTTCCTCTCGGCACCTGCATCCTTATCAGCATCATCCTGAGCGCACTCCTTTGGCTCGTCGCGCAATTCCGGCGCTAAACTCTCCACATGCGATCATTCCTGCTCATCCCTTAGCGCGCAACCTTCCTTCGTGGCTGCTTCCGTTCCTCTTCGCGATAGAGTATCCTTGCAACGCGGCGGGCAGACATCAGTCCGCGTGGAAACGCCCAATGATGAATAAGGTATTCGAAACCTGCGAGGCAGCTATCGCTGACATACCTGACGGAGCCACTGTGATGCTGGGCGGCTTCGGCTTGTGTGGCATTCCCGAGAATCTGATCGCGGCATTGGTCGCCCACGGCGTCCGGCATTTGCACACCATCAGCAACAATATGGGAGTCGACGGATTCGGCATGGGCCTCATGCTCGAAGCCGGAATGATCGCTTCCCATATCGGCAGCTATGTCGGCGAAAACAAGCTGCTCGAGGAGAAGGTCATCGCCGGCAGCCTTGATCTGACCCTCGTCCCGCAGGGAACTCTTGCCGAGCGCATTCGTGCCGGTGGCGCAGGCATTCCTGCGTTCTATACCCCCGCCGGTGTAGGAACGGTTGTAGCCGATGGCAAGGAAGTCCGGGAATTCAGTGGCCGCAGTTATGTTATGGAACGTGCCCTCACCGCAGACTTCGCGCTCGTCAAAGCCTGGCGCGGTGACCGCCTTGGGAATCTCGTCTATCGCAAAACGGCGCGCAACTTTAACCCCATGATGGCCAGCGCCGCTGGCTGTACCATCGCGGAGGTTGAAGAACTCGTGGAACCCGGAACTCTCGATCCCGATTCTGTCGTGACCCCGGGAATCTATGTCCATCGCATCGTTCTTGGATGTAGATTCGAAAAGCGCATCGAACGCCGCACCACCCGCGGAGTCACACAATGAATGAGTCACGCAAAACCGCTATCGATCCCCGCGCACGGATCGCCCGCCGGGCTGCGAAGGAATTGCGCGATGGGTACTACGTCAATCTCGGAATCGGCATCCCGACGATGGTCGCAAACTATGTCCCTGTTGGGATCGAAGTAACTCTGCAATCGGAGAACGGCATGTTAGGCGTTGGTCCGTACCCGCTTTCAGGACAGGAAGACGCTGACTTGATTAATGCTGGAAAGGAAACCATCACCGAGTTACCAGGCTCAACTTATTTCTCCAGCGCCGACTCCTTCGCCATGATTCGCGGCGGTCACATTGACCTCACCATTTTGGGCGCGCTCGAAGTCGATCGCTCAGGCAGCCTTGCCAACTGGAAGGTGCCAGGAAAGATGGTCAAAGGAATGGGCGGCGCCATGGACCTCGTTGCCGGTGTGCGCCGAGTGGTTGTAGCTATGGAACACGCGACAAAATCCGGCGCGCCCAAGATACTCAATGAGTGCACGCTTCCGCTGACTGGCTACAAAGTGGTCAATACCATCATCACGGAGCTTGCAGTGATTCAAATAACCCCCAACGGTCCAGTCCTGGAAGAAATTGCTCCGGATACTACCTTCGAAGATGTGCAGTGGCTGACAGGCACACCGCTCTTGATACGCGAACCGATTCGAATTATGCATTAGCCATCGCGATAATCCAAAGTTCTCACCTGTCTCTTCTTAATGAGATTTCCCAGCAGCCTCCCCGCCGGTCTGCAACGCCTGAGCCGTCGAGTCTTCATACGAGCCAAGAAAGACGGGAGCAATGTGCCGCGCGTACAAGTTCTCAGTTACATTCTTCGCAATGACCGCTTCATTCGCCTCCAGCAGGCTCAGATAGCGCCCACCCAGCCTGGCCGCCACCTTGAATCCGACGTGCAGTAACTGCCGTAGGCTTGGGTTATAGGCTCTCGAATGCGGATCATGCCGTAACGCTGTAGTGAACTGCTCTGAACTCCAGCGGTTTACCTCCTGCGGCGTGGGCAATTTCGCCCGGTCGATGTCGATCACCGTTGCATACGGTGCGCAGAGTTCGTCGGCATGAGCAAGAGCTTCGGCGTAAATCTCCTTAGCGAGCGCCAATCCATCTCCTCCTGCCTCCGCCAGTCCGATTAGCTCCTCCAACCAGTTCGTGCCCGCCGTTTTCAAATGCACGCCCGTCGAGAACTTCTTCATGGAAGCATTGATCGCAGGATAGATTGAGAACTTGTCACTACCTGAGTGGACGCTGAGTTTTAGATTCGCCGGCAGCCCATAACTCGCAACCGCGCGTTGGATCGCAGCCATATCCAGTTCCATCTCATTCGAAAACTGCTCCGCGTCCCCCACGTAGTCCACGCCCTTGTTGAATCGTCCGCTGAATTTCGGAGCAATCGTCTGCACCGGGATCCCTTCATCCGCAATCGCGGCCAGGATGATGAGCAGTTCGGCCGGCGTTTGCGCCGCGTCGGTTTCGTCCATCGAAACTTCCGCAATGAACGCTCCTTTGCCCTTGGCTGCCTCGACTTTCCGGTAAATGCTCCCCGCCTCCTGCACTGCAAACAGAAACTTCGACGCGGTCTTCGCCAGCAGTTCGGAGCTAATCTCAATGCGCCTGCCGGCCCCCTCCAACCAAATGTCCCCCGCTAGCTCGGGGTGGCGCTTCACAAATGCATCGATCGACGATCGTTCGGCAGCCTTGCCGATTGAATCGGCAACGTCGATCGTAAAGAAATCGCAGGAATCCAGAAAACGAACGACGGTCGTGAGGTTGATGTGGTCCGCGTCGCAGAACCAGGGCAGTGTCCAACCCAATTCCTTCACTGCGGCTGCAGCCGCGGCACGGACGGAAGACGGCTCCGAACCGATGATCGTATGTTCGCGATTCGACTTGTTCCAAACCGGAACCACGTCGATTCCGGCGTGGCCAGCCAGGATGCATGCTTTCAGTTGTGCTTTGGCCTGGTGGCCGAACCGATCACCCACGCCAATGGAGAATTTGCTCAGTTTCATCATGATCGTTTTCCGTTTCGCGCCTCTAAGAGGTCAGACCACTATAACAGATTAAGTGATTCGCAGTCATGAGTTAAAAGCTGCCTCCGATGAAGGCCAGAACTCTCGGCAGGCAACCATCGCAGCAAGTGGCTGACCACATTCGGACGAAGGTTGAAGACGGAACCCTGCAATCCGGCAACCGGATTCCAACCGAAATGGTTGGATGTTGCTGTTCCCGACGTCGGATCCCTGAGTTTCTCCGCCGCTCCCGATGTGACCGTCCCCGTAGCACCTGAGGTCAGACCTCTGCACAGCTCACAAGATTTTGCTTTCCGCGCTGCTGAACGTCGTATCGGCGGCCGCCCGGCTCCATGCGATCCGCAAATCTTTAACACCAAGCAGAGCAAAAGCACCATCGACATTGCGTGGAGCCGTGACTGCGAAGAAATCCGCGCGCTCCACATCCGTAAGGTAAAACGCTGGACGCGCATCGGGAGTGGTGTTCGCAATTTCCACGTGGCTCATCTCCACATTTCGTACGTGCCGCAAGAAGAATCCCGATGCCGGCATGGCCCCGAACATCCCCGGCTCCGGATACTTGTTCTCAAACTCAGGAGGCTGTACCTTGGCATCTTCAGGCGTTCCGCCGCCGACCGTCTCCATATAGATATTCGACAGTTTCACATCTTCGATCGCGTATCCAGGAATGCCGCTCAGGATGGAACTGACCTTTTGGGGTGCCGCATAGCAATCGAGATTGCTGATCAGAATGCGTTTCAGCGCGCCGACCTTCGTGCTCTCCTGCGGCCCGCGCAACCGCGCCCCCAGGCGCATGAAAATGGGCCCCGAAACAAGGTCGCGCATGGTCGTATTGGTGATCGTGACGTCCTCAAGCAGCGCACCGTCCACTGTTTCCAGCGCGAAGCCCTGGCAGCCCTCGAAGACACAATTGGAAATTGTCATATTAATGAAGCCGCCGTTCGATTCCGTACCGAGCTTGATCCGTCCGGTGCGGGGAACGTGAACCTCAGGCGCAAACTTCTTGAAGGTTCCATCGAGCACAGTACCCAGCTCGTAACACCCTGTAACCCAGCAATTGGTAATTGTGACGTTCCTGGTGGGCCGCGCATACCCCAGCGCAAAACTCGACTTGGGGCAAATGCCGTCGTCCCACGGCGAGTTCACCGTGCAGTTTGATACCCGCACATTCTGGCAGCAATCGATGTCGATCCCGTCCCGATCGGTATCGATCTTCAGGTTGTCGATCGTCAGGTTGTCCACGCCAGTCAGCAGAAGGCAAAAATGCCCGCCTTTCAGCATCGAGAAATCGCGCAACAGCACATTGCGGCAATTCTTCAGCGCAATCGCCTTGTTCCCCACCCCGACCTGCTCGGCCTTGTAAATTGGGTAGTTGCCGCGCGCACCACCGCCTCCGCCAAAGCTTAGCCCCTTGCCCCAGATCAATCCCGGCCCCGTAATGCTCAGGTCATGAATATCTTCGCCCCACAGCAGCGAGTTATGCCAGTGGTTGTGTCCGTAGTCCTGATATGCGTCCCAGGCGGTATTGGGTTCGGCAGCGTCATAAACCCCACCGTTGTACCCGGTCTGCTGGCCGGTAGACGGCGAATCAGCCGCCACAATAGTGCTGCCCTGCTCCAGTCGAATGTGTACGTTGCTCTTCAACCGTATCGAGAAGCAAAGATAACTGCCCGCAGGAAACACCACTACCCCGCCCCCGGCAACGGCCGCCGCTTCAATTGCGCGGTTCACCGCATCGGTGTCCAGAGTCTTTCCATCTCCCGTAGCGCCATGCTTGCGCACATCGAAAATGCCATCCGCCGGCGGTACCGACGTTGATCCTTCCTGCGCCGAAGCGGCAAGAGTGACCGCGGGAATCGCCGCTGCCGCCATTCCGAAACTGCCCGTTCGCAAGAAATCGCGGCGAGGGCTGCTGAAGCTTGTCATTGGAAGATCCTCCAGGATTCAACACTTATTGGGTTGCAGTGGCCTGCGAAACGGCCCTCGCAGCCCGCACAGAAAAGAATTGACCAAGCCAATCGCGGTCCTATACCCGCCGCTTCTCCAGCATCGCCAACACCCCAGCCACATAGCCGAGTGTATGCGCCATTCCAGCATGCCATGGGGCGGAACAGCTCATCTGAGGAGCGTGATCCGGTATCACAACCCCTTCAAACCCATTCCGGTTGAGAATCTCCAGGATTCGCGTCATATCCACATCTCCCTCGTCTATGAATGTCTCGCGGTAATGCGGAACCTTGCCTCTAACATTTCGCAAATGGATATACGCGATTTTCCCTTGCTTGCAATATAGGTCCACGGCATCGTAAATGTCACCCTCCGTCATCTCCGCCAGCGTGCCTACGCAAAGTTCAAGCCCGTTGTTTGCGCTTGGCGTCGCGTCAATAACCCTTTGATACATATACGGCTGATATACCAGTCTTGGCTGCTGCCGCATCGTCGGCATCGGCGGATCGTCTGGATGCAATGCCAGCATAACCCCAGCCTCTTCCGCGACCGGAATAACTTCAGCCAGGAATGCCTCCAACCTCCGCCATAACTCATCGTGAGTGATTGAAGGCACATACCCCTTCGCGGCGCCCTGGTCATACACCATGTTCCACACGGTCCCATTGGGAATCGGCACTTCGTCAACTGGCCCATCCATTCCCACCGTAACCGCGCCGCCGCGCCCCCACGGGCCGGATACGCGCCCGCAGACTCCTGCAATGCTGAAGTTATACCCCAGCACAGGGATGCCCGCCTCACCCATCCTCCGCACCGTAGTCTTCACATACTCCATTTGCTCTGCGCGCTTCGGGCCATCCAGCAGAACATCGTGCCAAATCGCCGGGTCCAGATTCTCGATCGCGGCAAGATGCAATCCCGCATCTTCTATCTCACGCCGGATCGCGATCATCTCCTCGGACGTCCATAACTTCCCAGGATCGCCTGCCATACCCCAAAGCTCGTACTTACTTCCCGTCGGCTGGTTGTTTCTCGGATTCGCAGAACCTTCTCGAAAGTAGTCCACCAGGTGAATCACGACGTCCGTGCAGCCGGCCTGCCGGGCAAAATCGTAGTATTCCTTCGTTAACATGTGCCGGTAGAGCCCCAGTCCGAGTTTCACTTTTTCAATTCTCCTTTTGGATTCGCTCCCGTTGAATCTCGCCCGGTTTCCAACTGCCATTCATGATTCTATTCCTGCTCTCCGCACGAGATTCGGAAGTCCGAACCCACCACCTGGCATAAGATGATCAGCATGGATTTGCTTAATCGAAGAAAATTCCTGAAACAGAGCGCGGGCGCAAGCTCTATGGCAGCCGCTAGCCGGGCATGGGGCCTCCCGCGCAAAATCCATCGGTCGGATGCCTTCAACTTAGTCGCCGACACTGACAGGCACCGGATTCTCGCAGCTGGGTCCCGCTACCTGTCGCAGAGCCCTTTGACCATCACTGCCTTCCCAACCAACCGAAGCGCGGGAGGGCTGAACGACTATTACTCCCAGGCGGACTACTTCTGGCCAAACCCAAACGATCCGAATGGGCCGTACATCAATCGCGATGGTCAAAGCAATCCGGACAACTTCAACGAACATCGCAAGGTTATGGTGGCGCTCTCGATTCAGATGCCGGCCCTGACCGCCGCCTGGATTCTTACCGAAGACCACCGCTATGCCAAACTGGCTTGCGATCATCTTCGCGCGTGGTTTATAACCCCTGAAACCCGCATGAATCCCAACCTCCAGTTCGCCCAGGCGGTTCAAGGTGTTTCGACCGGACGTTCGTACGGCATCATCGATACTCTCCACCTGGTTGAAGTGGCTCGTGCCGCAAGTTTTCTCATGCCCAATTTGCTCGGCGCGCAGGAGAGCTTCGCCGTGAGAGCGTGGTTCAGCAGTTATCTCGCTTGGCTCTCAACTAGCGACCACGGGATACAGGAGCGAGATACAAAGAATAACCACGCGATATGCTGGGCCTTGCAAGCGGCGGAGTTCGCGGGGTTCGTGGGCAACGATTCCGCCCGCAGCGAAGTGTACCGCCGTTACCGCGACGTACTCCTCCCCGATCAGCTTGAACTGGACGGGTCTTTTCCAAGAGAGATCGCGCGAACCAAACCGTACAGCTATTCCATCTTCAACTTCGACGTAATGGCCGGCCTTTGCCAGTCCCTTAAAGGGCTCACTCGGGACCCTCCATCCTTCCAACTTCCAGATGGACGCGGGCTTTGTAAGGCCGCTGGGTTTATTTACCCTTACTTGAAAGACAAGAATGCATGGAAGTGGGCCCATGATATAGAACACTTCGATGCGCTTCCCGTTCGCTCACCAGGCTTGCTTTTCTCCGGCATCGCTTGTCACGAACAAAAGTTCATCGATCTTTGGAAGACCCTGAATCCCGACCCCACCGACAAGGAGATCATCCGGAACTACCCGATCCGGCAGCCGCTTCTTTGGGTCTGAAATTTAAATCTGCGCAGCCGACGTGCTTTTTTTACAGGCCCCATCGAAACCGCGAACCTTGCAAAGCCAACTCAGTGCGCAAGTTTGTATATCTCCGACCCGGCCAGCAGATATGCGCCCACTCCATAAACATAGCTCGACGTCGACGTGAACGCGCCCGGTGCCGCGCCCACAGGCTGGATGCATCCCAACCGCCCGTCCTGATACACATGCGAAAGCAGTCCTTGCCACGCCTTCTCGACCACTGGTTTGTACTGTTGCCTATCCAGGATTCCTGAATTGATCCCCCACGCGAACCCATAAGCAAAAAACGCGGAGCCGGAATTCTCCGGAAGCTTATAGTCGGCTTGATCCAGCAAGCCCGCTCGCCACAATCCGTCCGCCCCTTGCAAGGCCGCGATCTTCTCTGCCATCTCGCGATACTGCTGAACATACCGCGGCCGTGAAGGATAATCCGCGGGCATCTCCGCCAGAACCCGAGCCAGCCCGGCAAATACCCACCCGTTGCCGCGCGCCCAGAATACTTTGCTGCCATTCGCCTCATGCGCGCCGAAGAACGACTTATCCCGAAAGTAAAGGTGATCCGCCGGACTGTATAGAAGATTCGATGTAATCCACCATTCGTGATCCATAAAGTCCAGGTACTTCTTATCCCCCGTGGCCCGCGAAAGCTTCGCAAGCACGGGTGGCGCCATGAATAGCGCGTCGCACCACCACCACAGCGGCTTCTCCTCGTCGTCCTTGAGTTGCATCACCGCATCCATCCGATCCCGCATGGGCCCAATCATTGCCGGATCGTGGTAGCGGAAATAGAGATCGACATAAGTCTGCCCGATCGCGTGATCGTCCGCGTGCGCAAGACGCGGGCCAGGCTGCCATTGGAATCCCTTGCTCATCTCCAGCATGGCGTCCTGATACTTTTTGCCGTTTGCGCGCTCGGGAACAGCCATGAACCCCGCATAGAGCGCCGCAAAAGTCCAATCCTGATCGAAGTTGGCCCGCGCCTTTTCCAATTGCCAGTCCGCGACTTTCTCAACCGCGTAGCTCACATCCTTCCGCGTCAGCTTTTGTGACACATCGGTGGCCACCGGAAGCTCGACCGCTGCCGTATCGCCAGCCAGCGAATTCCTCTGCGCCGTGGTCGTCTGACCAAAAAGAGCGGGTGAAAGGAGCATAAGAACAAGCACTAACCCGAAACGATGATTGTTGTACGGAGTTCCGTCAATGGTCATCGCAGTTCTCCAATGTATAACGTTATTGATTCGGACCGAGAGTATATCAGCGCCGCGCCTGATGTCAATCGCCTTGCACAGCCTCGTGAATACCGCCAATCTACCACACCGCTCACTCCGGCGTTCGCACGGCAGATATCGAATAACGTTACATATTCCCCAACAAAAACTTATAGCCCGCCAGAAACAACGCAAGCAGCTTATCCGTCAAAAAGAATATGCCGGCAATGGTTGTTCGCCTCACTCTTCGGGTGTATTCTTGTTGCTGCCTGCTAACAGTATCGTTATTGATTCTGGAGGGTTTCAATGGATGATCTCCGCGCAATCGTGAAGGCACCGGCGTCGGTTCGTTGGGATTGCGTCAGCCTCGGAGAGGTGATGTTGCGCCTCGATCCAGCCGAGGATCGTATTCACACTACGCGCATTTTTCGGGTCTGGGAGGGTGGTGGCGAATACAATGTCGCTCGTGGCCTGCGCCGATGCTTCGGACTGCGCACGGCCATCGCCACGAGCCTCGCTGACAATCCTGTCGGACGCCTCGTCGAGGACCTCATCTTGCAGGGCGGCGTCGATGTGGATTTGGTTCGCTGGGCCCCCTTTGACGGAGTCGGCCGCAAAGTACGCAATGGCCTCAACTTTACGGAACGTGGCTTCGGCGTTCGCGCAGCCGTGGGTTGCTCCGATCGCGGCAACACCGCGGTTTCTCAGCTCAAGCCCGGCGATTTCGACTGGAAGGCTATATTCGGTGACGCGTCTGGCTCCCGCTGGTTTCACACCGGCGGCATCTTCACCGCCCTCTCCGATACCACCATCGAAGTCGCACGCGAATCCATGGATGCCGCGCATTCCGCTGGCGCCGTCATCTCCTACGACCTCAACTATCGTGAGTCCCTGTGGAAGTCAATTGGCGGTAAAACCCGCGCTCAGGAAGTGAACCGCGAACTCGTGCGCAAGGTCGATGTTCTCTTCGGCAACGAGGAAGACTTCTCCGCCATGCTGGGTTTCGAGGTGGAAGGCGTCAGCAAAGACTTCGACGAGTTACCCGTCGAGAGTTATGCAAAAATGCTCCGGGAACTTTCCCACGCTTATCCGAATCTGAAGGTGATCGCGTCCACCTTGCGCACCGCGCACACAGCTTCTGAGAATGCTTGGGGAGCCATGGCGATCCACAGCGGAGGAATCGCCCATGTCACCCAGCGAAACGTGGACATCCTCGACCGCGTAGGCGGCGGAGACTCCTTCGCTTCCGGACTCATCTACGGCCTGCTTGCGGAAAAGGATGTGGAATGGGCCGTTCGCTGCGGCGTCGCGCACGGTGCGTTGGCCATGACAACGCCGGGCGACACCAGTACCGCCAGCCTCGCTGAAGTTCTGCGCGTCATGGGCGGCGGAGCCGCACGCATCTCGCGATGAAGCACTAGCGTACTTCGATTGTCCTTGCATCAAAATAGGTGAATTCAATGAAGATGCTTCAAATGGCGGATACGGTCCGCTACCGCACTATGACCACCGAAGAATTGCGCGCGACGTTTCTGATCGCCGATCTTTTTCAACCTGCCCAAATTGGATTGAACTACGTCGATCTCGATCGCACGGTCATCGGCTCAGCGGTCCCAACCCGTGAGCCGCTCACGTTGCCCACGGACGACGCGCTCAAAGCATCGTATTTCACTGAGCGCCGCGAACTCGGCATTCTCAATATCGGTGGCCCCGGCAAAGTGACAGTCAATAACGCGCCGTTCGACCTTAATAAACTCGACGCGCTCTACATAGGTCGCGGCAATGAAAGCATCATCTTTACCAGTGTGGATTCGGCATATCCCGCCGAGTTCTATCTTCTGAGTTATCCCGCTCATGCCGTTCATCCAACTCGACTCATCCGCTCCGCTGGGCTCCCAAAGACCACGCTTGGCGCTACTAAAACTGCGAATCTGCGGAACATCACCAAGCTCATTCATCTCGAGGGAGCCCGCAGTTGCCAACTCGTTATGGGCTTCACGGAACTCGCCTCTGGAAGCGTCTGGAACACCATGCCTCCGCACACGCACATGAGGCGATCGGAGGTCTACCTGTATTTCGACTTGGACGCCGATCAACGAGTTGTTCACCTCATGGGACCCGGCCACGAAACCCGTAACATCCTGATTGCCAATAAGCAGGTAGTGATCTCACCGGGGTGGTCAATTCATGCCGGAGTGGGAACCAAGAACTACACGTTCTGCTGGGGTATGGGCGGAGAAAATCAGGACTATAGCGATATGGATGCATTGGCGATTACCGATTTGTTCTAAATCAAAAGGAGCCAGCTTTGATATTGGATAAATTCAGTCTGAAGGGCAAGACCGCGCTCGTAACTGGTTCGTCGCGCGGCCTCGGCGCGGGCATTGCTTTGGCACTGGCCGAAGCGGGCGCGAATGTCGCAGTTCACGGTTCGAGCGCCGTTCCGGAGTCCACGCAACAATTGCTCGATAACTTGGGCTCGAACCACTTCGCCGTAGTTGGTGATGTTAGCGACGCTGCCGCCTGCTCCCTGTTGGTTGAAGAGGTCGTCGCTCATTTCGGCTCCATCGATATCCTAGTCAACAACGCGGGTACCATCCGGCGCGCACCCGCTGCTGAGCACTCTGACGAGGATTGGCAAACCGTCATTGATACCAATCTCTCCAGTGTTTTCCGTCTCACAAAACACGCCGGAAAGCATATGTTGGCGCAAGGATCGGGCAAGGTCATTAACATCGCTTCCATGCTCACATTTCAGGGCGGCGTCTTTGTTCCCTCTTACGCCGCGGCCAAAGGCGGGGTGGGGCAACTTACAAAAGCATTTGCCAATGAGTGGGCTGCAAAGGGCGTTAACGTGAATGCCATTGCACCCGGCTACATGGCAACAGATAACACGGCAATCCTGCGTACCCAGCCAGAGCGCTCGCGCCAAATCATGGAGCGTATCCCTGCCGGGCGATGGGGCAATCCCGAAGACCTGGCCGGCGCCGCCGTGTTCCTTGCATCCAGTGCCAGCGACTATATGCACGGTCATATTCTGGTCGTCGATGGAGGCTGGTTAAGCCGCTAACGGTTACTTATCCGCTCGCTGCTCCAACCACACAGTCTTCGCCCCTCAAACAAGGAGGTCCGTCCATGCAAACCAAGCTCGTAATTCTTGCCATCGCCGCGTGCGCCCTGCCCGCCGCCGCACAAACCCTAACAGTCAATCACGTAACTCAGAGTCAGATCATCCAGAAGGCAAATGACCTGGAGCCAAAGGCCCAGGGTCCCGACCGTGCCGCCAGCACGAAGCTCGAAGAATACCCAAATCACTACACCATGGTCGCCCTGCGCCACAAAGATGGCGGCGGCGAGATTCACGAGAATTTTGCCGACTTCTTCTTTGTCGTCCAGGGGAGTGCCACCCTTCTGACCGGCGGAACATTGGAGAACCCGAAAACAGAGAAGCCAGGAGAAATCCGGGGCTCCTCTTTACAGAACGGTACGTCCACTTCTCTCAGTCAGGGCGACTTCGTCCATATTCCGGCCGGCCTCCCTCACCAACTGCTCATTCCGCAAGGGAGTACATTCATCTATTACGTCATTAAGGTCAAAGAGAAGTAAGGAAATATCAAGCGGTCCATCCAGAGCCGCGATGAACACTAGCTCTGAACCGCATAGGCATTGCGGACGTGCTTACTAAAAACTGGGGAGCTTCGCCATGAGAAAGACAGACATACTGAAGCGCATCAAGGAAATCGGCCTGCTGCCGGTGTTGCGTGCCTCATCCGCCGGGGAAGCTTTGGCGCTCGCCGAGGCTATCGCGGAAGGTGGCATTTCCGCGATCGAAGTTACCATGACCGTACCTGGCGCGGTTGAAGTTATCGAGACTCTGATCCGTCAGACCGGCGATCGCATCTTGATTGGCGCAGGCACGGTCCTCGATCCCGAAACCGCCCGCGCCTGCATGTTAGCCGGCGCGGCGTTCATCGTAAGTCCATCTCTGAATCTCCGGACCATCGAGATCTGCCATCGCTACAGCGTTCCCGTTATACCTGGTGCGCTCACGCCAACTGAAGTCGTCACCGCGTGGGAAGCCGGCGCCGATATCGTGAAAGTTTTCCCTTGCAGCGCAATGGGCGGAGCAAAATACCTGAAAGCTTTGAAGGCGCCATTCCCGCAAATTGAACTGATCCCCACTGGAGGAGTCTCGTTGGCCACCGCGGCTGAGTTTCTGGCTGCTGGCGCATTTGCCTTGGGCGTTGGTGCCGACCTGGTCGATCCGCAGGCGATCGTCGCCGGCACTCCTGAAGTCATTACTCAGAATGCAAGGAAATATGTTGAACTCGTTCGTGCTGCCCAGGCGCTGCCTGGCACAACATAACTCGCGATAACTCCATAGGCCCTGAGCTTACTGGCTTCCAGGGCATCCGCAGGACCTGCGAACAACTAACTCCGTGGGAAACAGCACCTTTGATACCTGTGTCCCCGCCGCATGCCCCTGGCGCATATCGGCGATCTTCTTGAAGAGCAACTCTGCGGCTGCCCGGGCAATTTCGGAGGGCAGTTGACGAACGACCGTAAGTGGCGTGCCCAGTACCTCGGCAAGCTCAAAATCGTCGAACCCCACCACGGCAATATCTTCCGGCACTCGCAGTCTGTGCTTGTGCAGTGCCTGAATCAGGTGTATGGAGGAGTTTCGCTTTAACGAAAATACCGCCGTTGGCCTGTCCCTGGCTCTCGACCAGCGAAGCCCAAGCGCGTCAATCGCGTCCAGTGTGCCTACGTCCGTGCAAAGAATCGCCTGTAAACCCGCGCCCCGCATGGCAGTCTTGTAGCCCTCAATCCGTTCCCGCACGGTGTAACTCCCTGAGTCGAACCCCACGCAGGCTATCCTCTTGTGGCCATGATCAATCAGATGCCGGACCCCGCGTTCTGCACCCTCTCGGTTCTCCACCAGCACCGCATCGGCATGCATTCCGGCTACTGGCCTGTCAAGCGCCACAATCGGAATACCGCTGTCCTGCAGTAGTTTCAATCGTCTCCCGTCGCTCCCTGAAGTCACAATCAGCAGTCCCGCTACCCGATGATTCTGGATTGACTGAAGTTGCCTATCCTCCACGCTTGCGCTTTTTCCCGTAGCAACCACCAGCGTTTGATAGTCGTTCCGTATCGCAACTTCCTGTACGGCGTGAAAGCAACTCGCAAAAAAATCGGAAAGGTCGGGAACAACCAAGCCGATTGTCCGTCCCATCCGGCCCTTCAGCATCCGCGCCGCGTCATTCGGCAAATAGCCCGTCCGCGCAATCGCCTTTATAACCTTCGCGCGCGTCGAAGCTTTGACACTTGGATGATTGTTGATCACCCTGGAGACAGACATCACCCCCACCTTCGCCTCTCTCGCAACATCAATGATTGTGGGTGGCCGGTCGTTCTTCCCTGGCTCAGGTCTTGGCATTTTCGAGAACCTTATCGATTTCCTGATTCCAATATACAACCGCGAAAAAACCTGCACTCCCTCCAGCTTCGAATTGCTCCCTGTGTTTCCCCAAAAAGGACAAAGCCCACTGTTGAAGCGGGAATGCGCGATTCGGCAAATTGGTAGACTTGTTAATGAAAATTGGAACACGATAGCGCAACCGGTTATGGAGACCAATCATTGACGATTGGAACGCTCTACTCTACCTGATAAATCAGTGACTCGCTCCCCAAGAGCCCTCGCGCCCATTTTTACTTCCAAAAGAATAGCTTGCGAGTGGCTTTTTGGGGGGAACTTGCTAACGGATTGCCCGGTATCCCCGTTCCAGTTCGTCGGCGCCCTTCCTTGCCCCATTCAGATATTGGAGCTCCAGATAATTAAGATTCGAAGATGTCCATATCGACGGCGACAGTAAGCGCATGCACTCCGCCTCCTAGAATTAACCCGCGGAGAGGACTCACGTCGCCGTAATCTCGCCCCCAGGCTAGCGTCACGTGGCCATTTGATGGAATAAGGTTGTTCGTGGGGTCGAGGTCAAGCCAGCCGGTTCCCGGACAATAAGCGGACACCCACGCATGGGACGCATCCGCGCCCACAAGCCTTGGTTGTCCGGCAGGTGGATAGGTTCGGAGGTATCCGCTCACATACCGTGCTGCGAGATTCAGAGAACGCAGGCAGGCAACTTGAAGGTGCGCGAAATCCTGGCATACACCCCGCCGCTTCCGAAATACCTCTTCTGTAGGCGTCCGGACGGTGGTCACTCCCGAGTCAAAGCGGAAGTCTTTGTGGATCCGCTCCGTCAGATCCAAAAGACCCTCCCGCAGCGGTCGCCTGCGAGTAAACGACTGGAGCGCATAGGCTGCAAAGTCGGCCCGCAACGGGATGCGCGGCGACTCAAATCTGAATTGGAAAGCTTCGAGTCCTTCGGGGCTGTGATCCTCGGGCAGCAATCGAACGGCTTCCTCCCAGGGAAGCGCCTCGCGCGGCAACGATGTTGCGATGTTCTCCATCGTGACTTCGCTTCGCGCTTCCACTACCAATTCCGTATGCGGTTCCTGGACAGTGAAAAAGTAGAGAGTGTTTCCAAAGTAGTCCACTCTCTCGGTAATCTTTACGGGGGTTGGCAGGATGTGAAGCTCGCACCGTTCCAAATGGTGGTGAAGATTAGAGCGCGGCTTGAGACACGCTACGTGGTTCCCGACCGAGACCGGATACTTGTACTTGTAAGTGGTTCGATGAACGATTTTGTAGATCATAGGCCCATGGTGACCGGCAGCGTACGAGCGTGGCTAAAGTACCTGCTTGACAAGTTATTTGACCAGGAAGGCAACAGCTTTTCGAGGCGTCTGAGGAATCGCTCAAGCTGAGAAAGACCATTCGTGTCATTTGCTTCTTTTGAAGCGCCTGGCAACGGGTACTTCAGCGTGCGCAGATCGAAACCGCGTAATGAGACAAGTGCATCCCGCATGGCTTGCAATTCACTCGGCAAATGCCGGGGCAGTCTTTCATAGAGATCCGCGAGATGGGCCATCTGAAAGTCCAACGACCGGGGATTGGTTTCATCGGCCATCAGAACATCCAAAACCGCCAAGGGTTGCAGAGTTGTGTAGTACCGGCTCCTGTAAGCCATCGAGCTGTCGCCGACTTCAAGCAAGCACTCGAGGAGTGGCCAGTCCCGCTCGGCGAGCGGCTTGGTGATTTCGCGCAGTTGTCTTGTGAGATAGATTGCGCGCTCGAGCCGCCGCCCAATGCTCAGGAACAACCAGCCCACTCCACGGTTAATGTTCTCCCGTTCCATACCGGAGAATGCGGAGAGCAGTTCCAGCCAAAGAGTCAGCATTGCCGGATACTCCAGGAACTGTGTGTTCCTCCCAGCATCGACCGTGTCGCGCAATTGTCCGATAAGAAATGTCATGTCGGCCGATAGCCGCTCTCGAACCGTGCCACCGACGCGAGATACTTCCCCCAATGTGGAGGCCAGGCTTTCACCACGTTTGGGATCGGTAACAATCGAGATCAATTCCTGTTCGAATTCCAGTGAAGTGGGCCGCTTGCTTTTTGTTTTCGGCAACTTGCTTTGGCGCGATTCCAGGCAATTGTGCAATCGGATCATGCAAGCCAGCTCCGCTTCGTTAGCCCGCCGCACTCGGGACGTCAAACAGCGAACGATCCGAGCGGTATGCTCGGCGCGCTCGACATATCGTCCCAGCCAAAAAACATTGTCGGCTACGCTGCTCGGCACACCCGGCATTTCGCGGCGCAACACAACTGGCTCGTTGCGAGGCCGCAGCAAACTGAATGTATCGACCGGGCTGTCCCAAAGTACCCAGGCGTCCTTGCTGTGTCCGCCGCGCTGCATTGAGACGACCGATCCTTCTGTTTCGGCGACCCGCACCAATCCCCCCGGAATCACCGTCCATCCATTTCCAGTGTTGAGCACGTAGGCACGTAGCACGACGCTGCGCGAATGGAGGTGTCCATTTTCCCAGACGGGTGCGTTGGACAGAGTGACTTGTTCCTGTGCCACATACTCATGAGGACGGGTTCGCAATTTCTCAGCAAACTTTCCCTTTTCGGCCTGGTCGAGTTCGGCGCCAAATACCGGCTCAACACCACGAGATGGAAACGCGGGCTTCACCACCACGGAATCTAGATTATTCAAGACCCAATTCAGCGCGGAGGGCTGACCACACCACCAGGTTGCGACGGACGGGATCTTCAGCTTTTCGCCAAATAGATGCCGGGAAAGGCCAGGAAGAAAAGGCATGATTGCGGATGTCTCAATCAAGCCGCTTCCCAATGCATTGGCTACAACGACGTTTCCAGCCACGATGGCGTCAACCAGACCAGGCACACCGAGGAGCGAATCGCTGCGCAATTCGAGAGGATCGCAAAAGCTATCATCCACGCGGCGCAGGATTACATCGACTGGCTCCAATCCATCAACAGTCTTGAGATAGACGGACCTGTCACGCACTGTGAGATCCGCTCCCGCGACCAGAGTGAATCCAAGGTAGCGGGCAATGTATGAGTGTTCGAAGTAGGTCTCGTTGAGCGGACCGGGAGTAAGGAGAACAATTCGCGGGTTGTTGCGTTGAGAGAGAGCGGCAAGAGCATCACGCTGCGCGCGAAAGAAAGGAGCGAGGCGCAGGACGTTCGACCTGCGAAAGATATCGGGTAGAACATCGGAGACAATCGTGCGGTTCTCCAACGCATAACCGCTGCCCGAAGGGGCTTGAGTGCGATCGGAAAGCACCCACCATTGGCCGTCCGGCGAACGCGCGAGATCGACCGCGAGCATGTGAAGGTAACTGTGCGCCGGAACCCTCACACCCACCAACGGTCGAAGAAATGCGGGGTTCGCGAAAAGAAGCGCGGCAGGAAAGTATCCATTTGCGAGAAGTTCCTGCGAACCGTAAAGATCCTCCAGAATTTGACTGAGCAACCGTGCGCGCTGCACGATACCGGACTCGAGGAATCTCCATTCCTCGGCCGGAATCAGGAATGGAACCATGTCGATTTTCCACGGCCTGTTTGCGCCGAGCGGATCGCTGTAGATGTTGTAAGTGATGCCGTTCTCGCGAATACGTCGTTCAGCGCGCTCCCAGCGACGTCCCAACTCCTCGGGGCCGATCGCCCGGAAGGACTTCATGATGCGCGCCCAGTGTGGCCGTGGAGTTACTCCATCGGCCGATAACTCGTCATAGGCACGCCCATAGCGGAGCGGAGTCTGATACAGATCCACTGTCATAACGCGAGCCCCGGCATCTCGATTTTGGATCTTTGTCCGCGCGGCGGTAGTCGCAGATCCAGAGTCATAGGAAAGAGGGGATTGATCTCGCTGCCCTCTTCCTCCGGCGCGGCCATCGGGCTGAGCGCAGAGTGGGCCACCTGGAAGCGTTCCATGCGCCGGGCTTCAGCTTCAGCAGCGTTGGCTGGACGAACTGAGTAAGAGCGGCCATCAGGTGGCCCAACATGGTAGGTACATTGGCCAATCGAGTGGCCCGTCAAGCCGTCGATAAGGTGGAAGGTAAGCGGCGCATGAACGGGAATCGTCGGGTGCAAGGACGCCGATAAGCGCCGCGCGCGAAACCGCACACCGGCCAACAATGTGCCAGGCTCGCCGGTGAGTTGAAGGGGCACTCTGCGTCCGTTGCATGCAACAACGTAACGGGATTCCATTGTGGCACCGGACACCTTCACCTGAATCCGCTCCATCGATGAGTCCACAGTACGTACCGTTCGACCGGAAAAGGTTTCCTCCGCAAGTACGTTCCAGGGTTCGAGGGCTTGACGCAGTTCAAGTTCGGCTCCGTCCGCAGCGATCGACCCGATCTTAGGGAAGCGAAATTCCAGATGCGAATCAAACCACTCGTCTTCAAAGTTGAAACCGGACGACCGCAACCTGGCGAGTACTTCGCGAAGGTCCCGCCTTACAAACTCCGGCAACATAAACCGGTCGTGAAGCGTGGTGCCCCAGCGAACCAGACTACCCTCGAAAGAGGTCTTCCAAAACGTACTTACCAAGGCGCGAATGAGCAACATCTGCAGAAGATTCATTTGGACGTGAGGCGCCATTTCGAATGCTCGCAATTCGAGCAATCCGAGTCGCAACCCGAGTCCCTCCGGCGGATAGAGCTTGTCGACGCAGAATTCCGCACGATGCGAGTTTCCCGTAGAGTCGACCAGGAGATTGCGGAACAATCCATCGATGACCCATGGTGGACAATCGCCTGAAGGGAGATTGCGAAAGGCAATCTCAAGCTCATACAGGGCATCCATGCGTGCTTCGTCCACGCGTGGATACTGACTTGTGGGACCGACGTACATACCGGAAAACATGTACGACAGCGAAGGATGATTCTGCCAAAATGCCACCATGCTGCGGAGCAGGTCCGGGCGGCGCAGAAGGGGACTGTCCGGAAGGGTGGCCCCACCGATCACGATGTGGTTGCCGCCACCTGTAGCGATTCGGTTGCCATCATAGGCAAATTTCTCGGCGGTTAACCGATTGCGACGGGCTTCTTTGTCGAGCAAAGTATTGATTTGTTCCAGCTCGTCCCAATTACTCGCGGGTGGCAGGTTGACTTCCAGGACGCCCGGGTCCGGTGTAACACTGAACGATCGAATCCTCGGATCGGGCGCCGGAGGGTAGCCCTCCACCCAAACCGGGGTTTTCAGATACTGGCATGTATCCTCAACTGCGCTAACAAGGTCGAGATAGTCCGCAAGTTTGGCCGTATATGGCAAGAACACATGGAGACGGCCTTCCCGAGCCTGCACGCATAGCGACGGCCGGATCAGCTCCGGCACTTCATCCGAAGCACGCAAAACAGCGGGCAACGGATCGGGAGCGGGGTCCACTTCGAAGAGTCCCATGCGACGCGCTGGGCGGGTCGGGAGCTTGACCAGTTTATCGAAAGGCGCGGCATCCAACTCATATTCAATCTGGTCAGGCGCAACCCAGGGCATGGACTCGGTGGGAATGCGGAAGCCTATCGGTGAATCACCGACCGAAAGTAAGAGACGATCCGGCCGAGGAAACCACAACTGACTCGACCAGCGAAGTTTTCCATCCGGTTGCCGGCGGCGAAGAGGCAGTATGTAGCCAACTGGTTCCGCCGGATCGCTATCAGGGTTATAGGCCGGGAGCAGATTTTCGCAACTGACTTGTAGACGGCGCGTGAGCGCTTCCACGAATGCAAGAGCATCGGCCGCTCCAAAACCATACTCGCGATCTTCGCGCGCGATGATGCTGACATCCTCCCAGATCGGAACGCCGTCGACACGCCAGTAGCAGCTTAGCGCCCAACGCGGCACCGCCTCGCCGGGGTACCATTTCCCTTGCCCGTAGTGGAGAAGCCCGCCAGAGGCCATGCCCTCGCGGAGGTCTTGAATGAGCGCCAGGCCGCGGGTTCGCTTCATTGACCCGGCGGCATCGATGTTCCATTGAGGGCTCTCAGGGTCGTCGATGCCAACGTAGGTTGGCTCGCCGCCCATTGTCAGGCGCACATCGTGCGCTTTCAGTTCTTCGTCGACGCTGTGTGCGACCTGTCGAATCCGCAACCAGTCCTCGCCGGTAAATGGCTTGGAGAGCCGTCGTGGATCGTTCAGACGGCGAACCGTGATGGAGTGGCTGAACTCCACGTTGGCCGGCTCCGAAGTGCCTCCGATTGGTGCGGCCTGCGAAGCAGTGGGAGTGCAGACCAGCGGAATGTGACCCTCACCGGCGAGCAGTCCGGAGGTCGGGTCCATGCCAATCCAGCCCGCGCCCGGCAAGAACGCTTCCGCCCAGGCATGCAGATCAGCCGAATCCGCTTCAGGACCTCCCGACGCTGGATCGGGGGACTGCAACTGAATCAGATATCCCGAAACAAACCGTGCCGCGATCCCAAGATTGCGAAGACTCTGAACCAGTACCCATGCGGAATCGCGGCACGACCCCGAGCGCTTCTCTAGGGTTTCCTCGCACGTCTGGACGCCTGGCTCCAGTCTTGTCACATAGCCAATTTCGTCTCGCACCTTTCGGTTCAGGTCAAGAACAAAACTCATCGTCCCGCTCTTCCGTCCCCGGAAACTCTCAAGAAACGCAAGAAGCAGCGGTCCAGGGTGATCCACCGATCGATAGGGGTCCAGATCTTTGGCCAGGCGCGGCGCGTATGAGAACGGGTATTCCTCAACCCCGGGTTCCAGAAAGAATGCGAACGGGTTGTACGGAGTCAGATCCGCAACCAGGTTCACTTCCACCAGGAATTCGTTCGTCTTCCCTGAAAAAAGAAGCCGCGCCTGGCGATTGTTGTGAGGGTCCAATTGCCAGTTCAGAAGATGTTCAGACGGGGTGACCTCAAGCGAATAGCTGAGAATTGGCGTTCGACAGTGCAGGGCCGGCCGCAACTGGATCACCTGAGGACCGAGAGCTATCGCCCTTTCGTACCGGTAGAGTGTCCGGTGATTCAGCGCAACTTGTATTCCCATCCGCCCCCTCGCTGCCCACACCTGGAATTTGGGGACCGCCGCCATTGGCAACACAGCCCGCGAACCCGCCAAATGTATTGTGAAAGCTGGGGCGTAAAGATACGTTAACATATCGGCCGCCGAAAAGATGGCCATTCCGGTACTGAAAATTCTCTCGATAGCAGTGAAAATCGATCAGTCCTCGACGCGCCCGCAATCGGTCGTTTCCGGACAGAATCCGGCGCGGTCTGCTGAACGACATCCGGTCGTTAGCTTGCATCCAAATCGGAAAGGAGCGTTCTGCCGCCGCAGCCTGTCTCCTCCGGCGGAACGCCACGCGGTCCCCTAACCTTACGCTTCGAGGCGCAACAATGTTGATTCGTCTTGCATACGATATTCAATTCGATATTCCG
>Ga0181537_10001307_pt1 | contig 23027 bp, 19 predicted proteins | sample PEATcosm2014_Bin_39_FD_119765 | JGI IMG/M metagenome (GOLD analysis project Ga0181537, IMG submission 119765) | Peatland microbial communities from MTU Mesocosm Facility, Houghton, MI, USA - PEATcosm2014_Bin23_10_metaG | ecosystem: Environmental > Terrestrial > Soil > Wetlands > Peat | place... | reverse complement strand
TAAATCGATTTAACTGGCCCGTAGAGCGCGATGTTTTCGGGATGATACTCCGGGCTGTTGCCCGACCTCTTTCGCGCGTCTCGGGGCACAGGAATCGCAAGGCGGGGCATCGGGGAAATGGGTCGGATGGGCAATTTGGCCTCGCGACCTGTCGAGCTTTGCTCGACTGGGCAGGTGCGGACACCTGCCCCTACACGGGCCGGAGCGATTCGTCGGCTTCGCTCAAGATGACACGGTCGGTTGGAGTGGACCGCGGCGAAAAGCAGATTCCTACGCGCATCCTCGCCGCTGCGCGGCTGCGAATGGCTCGGAATGACAAGGTGTTGGAGTTGAGGAGAGATCCGCACGAGGTTCCCTCGACTGTCAGCTCAGGTTAGGCTCTCGCCTTGTTGGTGAGAACGCAGGGCACCGGAATGACAAGGTGGTAGGCGTGTTCTCGATGAGTGCTAGGTTACCCTCCTGTTACCGGCGTGAATACCATTGCACTATTTTCAGGGCAGTTTTTCATCATGAATTAACATTGCCTCGCTAGACTCTAGTCATGGATCCGGCCGTCTATGACACGCTGATCCTTTCTGACGTGCATCTGGGCGCGGAAACCAGCCGTGCCCGCGAAGCCACGCGGGTCCTCAAGGAAAAGCGCTTCAGACGGTTGATCCTTCTTGGCGATATTTTCGCCGACCTCAACTTTGGCCGCCTCACCAAAGAGCACTGGAAGTTCCTCGGATACATCCGCAAGCTGTCCAATCCCAAACGCGGCGTGGAAGTGGTTTGGGTGGAAGGCAACCACGACACGGGACTGACTGACATCATGTCGCACCTGGTCGGGGTGCGGGTTTATCAGGAATATGCCTGGAATTACCTGGGACTGCGGCATCGGGCGATTCATGGGCACCAGTTCGACAACGTGGGCATCAACAACATGCGTCTAAATCATTTAGGGACGCTGTGCTACTTCCAGATACAGAAGCTGGATTTCAAGAACAAGCCCATCGCTCGAATGATTGACCGGCTGAACACCCGATGGCTGCGGTTGTCGCCGAAAGTGGCGTCTGGGGCGCTTGCCCATGCCCGATTTCATCAAGCCGACCGGATTTTCTGCGGCCACACGCACGACGCCATGCACCAGGAGCGCGACGGCATCCACTATTACAACTCGGGCGCGTGGGTGGACGCGAAGCCCACCTACATCACCATTGACCAAGAGGGAGTGCGCATTCATGAATACGACGGCCGAGAGGAGCGCGAGCAAGATGGAGACATTAGTGACGACAACGGCAGCAGTGAAGAGCGATTTGACCATCGTGATTCCGGCGAAGAACGAAGTGAAGATGATTCCGCAATTGCTGCTTTCGCTGACGAAGCAGGATTATCCGCTGATGCGGAATACGAGAGTGTTGGTCGCTGACGCGGAGTCCACCGACGGCACACGGGAAGCGGTGATGAGCTTTGCCGACCGGTTGAACGTCGCGGTCATTCCCGGTGGGCGGCCTTCGGTGGGACGTAATGCTGGAGCGCTTTTAGCCGATACAGATTATGTGCTGTTCATGGATGCAGACATTGAGCCGGCGTCGAATTCATTGATTCGACGAGCGATTGAGTTGGCGCGGCGCAAGCAGTTGCAGTGCGTGACCACGAACATTGTTTGCCGCGATGGAAACTTTACCGACAAGCTGCTTTATTTCGGGAATAACATCTTCCAGCAGCTTTCGCGTCTGCATAAGCCCTTCAGTACAGGCATGTTCATGCTGTTTGAGCGGAAAAAGTTTCAGGAGCTGGGCGGATTTCATGAGCAGATTCACTTCGCCGAGGATTATCACCTGAGCAAACAGGTGGCGAGATCGCGATTTGGAATTGTGCGGGGCGGCGTGTACACGACCAACCGGCGCTTCCAGAAGATGGGACACGCGAAGGTGGCGAAGCTGTTCTTTTCGGCGGCATTCAATTTCTGGAACCAGAATTTCTTCCTGCGAGACCACAAATACTGGGAAGCATAGTAGTGAAGGCGTACGGTTATTTGCCCCGAAGCAGCTCTTCGTCAAATCCCCTGTTACCAAAGGCCAATTTTTTACTCTAATTTACAAGAACCTTATAGACATGAATTTTCAGCGGAGTACAATTTTCCTAGTAGGCGGTTGGAGGTAGTCATGCTTTCGAAGTGCGCCAACCCAAAATGTTCTGCAAACTTCCTCTATTTGCACGAAGGCCGGCTTTTTCGCAGTGAATCGGCAGCCGGCGACCCAATCGCGGCATACGACGCGGGTATGAAAAAATCTTCCCGGCGCATTGAGTTTTTCTGGCTGTGCGCCAATTGCGCTCCGAAGATGACTTTGATACGCGATGGCGAGGGAGTCACCGTGCAGGCGATGGCGCAGGCGCAAGCCGCCGGCCTATAGGCGCATGAAGCGCCCACTATAGCGGACGCAGTGCTTCGGCCGTCCCCGCGTACTTTCCGCACAGCGAATTCCAGCGGATCACCAGCATCTCCATAAACATCTTCATTCCATCCACCAGCGGGTTGATGCGCGTACCTTCGCGATGAGACCAGGCGACGGGAACTTCCTTAACGGTGAACCCTAGTTTTTCGCCGATAAACAGAAGCTCGGGATCAAATCCCCAACGTTCAATTTGCTGCAAGGGGAAAATCGCCTGAGCGGAGCGACGGGTGAAGGCTTTGAATCCGCATTGCGTATCTTTGAAGTTCAACCCCAAAATCAGGTGCAGCGCGAGGTTGAAGATGCGGCCGAAGATTCGCCGGTAGAGGGGCTGCGGGCGAAGTTGCAGATCGGTATTGAGCCAGCGCGAACCGATCGCGATATCTGCGCCGCTGGCGATGACGGCGAAGAGTTTGTCAGCTTCCTCAATGGGAGATGAAAGATCAGCGTCGCTGAATAAGGCAACCTCTCCATTCGCCTGCAGCATGCCGTTGCGGACACTGTAGCCTTTGCCGCGGTTGCCGGGATTCTCGATGAGGCGCAGAGCGGGATTGCTCTGAGCGCGCTCGCGGACAATTTTGGCAGTGTCATCGGTGGAACCGTCATTGACGACGATGACTTCGGCGTCCCAATTGCGTTGGCCGATATACGCGAGAAGATTGTCGAGCGTAGCGCCAATGCGCACACTTTCGTTGTATGCCGGGAGAATGATGCTGTATGTGTGCGATGGCACTTTCTTTTTCTTTGGCCGTGTTTAGCCGTTAACGATACGGGATTGCGGCAAAAATGGAAAGACGCCTGGGCAGGCTTTAACATCCTGTTTACTATCCGGGGCAGTTCCGAAGAAATCGTTATCGGAAGATCAAGCGACGCGGCGTTGCGCGCGCAGCAGGGAAAAGTACTCAGCGACAAGATCCGGATCCCAAAGGCCGGCGCGTGCTTCCTGCGTCATGGTAACCACAGCCTGCTCATGCGTAAGCGCCGGCTTGTAAGGCCGGGCGGTGCGCAACGCGTCATAGACATCCACGACCTGGAGGATGCGGGCGAGCAGGGGAATCTCGTTGCCCCGCAACTGGTCGGGATATCCACTGCCATCGAAGTGCTCATGATGATTTCGAATAATGGGCAAAACGCGGCGCAGAGACTTGAGCGGGCGGCAGATGTTTTCCCCCGTGAGGGGATGCTGCTTCATGATTTCCCATTCCGCGGGGGTGAGGTTCGAGCCCTTTTTAAGAATTTCATCGGGGACGGCGATCTTGCCGAGATCGTGAAGAAAGCCGCCGCGGCGCAGGGCGACGATGGAATCCGCATCGAGTCCCAGATGCTTGCCCAGAGCGCTCGCGTGTTCGGAGAGGCGCTCGCAATGGCCCTCGGTGTAGGGATCGCGGCTTTCGACGCTGAGGCCGAGGGTGCACAAAACCGATTCCGCGGTTTCGAGTTCGTCGGTAAAGTCTTTGAGCTTCAACAAAGATTTGACGCGGGCGAAGAGTTCTTCAGGAAAGATGGGTTTGCTGAGAAAGTCGTCAGCGCCGGCTTCAATGCCTCGCAAGCGGTCGTCGCGCTCGGTCAAACCCGTAATGAGCACGAAGGGGATAAGCCGAGTGGCAGGATTATCTTTGAGCTCGCGGCAAAAATCGTAGCCCGATTTTCCCGGCATCATGACGTCGGACAAGATGAGGTCCGGAGGACGCCGCGCAATTTCAGCTTCGGCATGGGCGACGTTGGTCACGCTGACAACCTCGTAACCACGCACGGCCAGCATTTCGCGCAAGACGGCTACGAGGTCGGGGTTGTCGTCCACAAGCAGGATGCGGCGCTCGTTGCGGCGATTAACATGCGGATCCATTTTCGGGTCGGAGGAATGGGATGAAAGCACAGATGCCCGGGATTTGAGGGGAGAACTCATCGGAGACTTACTACCAGCCATTGTAATGGACAACGTGTCGCGATTCCCATTTTGGGCGCGAGTGTGCATTTTTTGTCACTTTTGTGTCGCGTGACCTTGCACTTTTTGTGACGAGGATGCAGAAATTTGGCTTATGGGCTATGTCAGGCGATTCTGGGTTGTGGTGGCACTTTTGGCCGGTGTGACGCAGGCCGTTGCAAAACAACACGCTCTAAGTTTTGGGAAGTGGGTCTCGGTGACGTGGAGCGCGGAAGCGGGCAAGCCGCTCGCGCTGAAGATCCGCGCGCTTTATGTGGACGGACAGGTCAAAGAGTTTACCTTTGGCCAGCCGCACGAAGTAACGGAGCGTTTGTATGTCGTGCGGCGGGCCTTCCGCGTAAATGACGCTTTGCCGGAGGATGCGGCCCCGCGCTGGGAGTGGCAGCCGGGAGGATGGTTGTTAGTGGATCGAGTGAGCGGGCATGTGACGCAGATTGTGCTACCGGAATTTGATCCGTATTATTCGGCGGCGAGCTGGTATCGCGATTACATGGCCTACTGCGGGGTTTCGGATGATGGAAAGAAATTGCTCGGCGTGGTCAGTCAACTGGGACGGCGGAAAGTGATATTAAGAAAATCTTTGCAGGAGATGCATGCGGTGGACGACACTGCCGCCGCGTTGGCCGCGAATTGTTTTACTCCGGCATGGCAGCGAGGACCGGCGCGCGTTACGTTTCAGCTGAAGGGCGCGGAGAAGGCGACCTACGCCATCCGCGGGCATGCGGCGGAGATGGTGGTAGAACAGAACGAGAGCGCAGAATCTAACGGTGAAGACGCGGAAGAGAAGGAAGATAAAACGACGGAGTGAGCCCCGGCGGCATTACCTTGCCGTTTATCTGCTTCACCGCGCTGTATGCTCCCGCGAGGGCGAGGATGGCGGCAAGGAAGACGGCATTACGCCAGCGATTGCGGACATCGGGCGGACTCGTGAGGTGTTTGGCTAAGACTGCGCCCAAAGCGAGGCCGGTGACCAAGCCTCCAAGGTGTGCGGAATTGTCTATGCCCCGGATGACACTGCCGAAAAATAAGTTGTATCCGGCAAATGCGATGAGGCTGCGCATGGTGGCGCGCAAGGCCTGCCGGGGAATGGGTAGCTTCCCCAGATAAAGCGCGGCGATTAAAGCACCGGCTAATCCAAAGATGGCGCCGGAAGCGCCCGCGCCAACGTCGAGGGGATGCCACCAGAGGCTGGAGATGCTGCCCCCGACGCCGCAAGCCGTGTAGGTCAGGACATAAGTCCAAGGTTCGAAGATCTGCTCCGCCAGCGCGCCCAAGTTCCACAAGCACCACATATTCAGAGCGATGTGGATGATGCCGATATGGAGATAATTCGAGGTAAGAATGCGCCAGGGCTGGGCGTTGAGCGACAGCGGCCCCCAGTTCGCGCCCCACACCAGCAATTGCTTAATCGTTGGCTCCGTAATGGAAACGCCGGAAAAGACCATGGCGACAAAGACGGCGGCATTCATTCCAACGAGAACCTTGGTTATCGGCATGCGGGGACGGACACGGGCGACGGGCGGCGGGGCGGCTGAACCGGCACGATGGGCCCAACGAGGATCGTTGTCGATATCGCGCTTCACGTCATCGCCCTTCACGTCGATCGCCGAAGATCGGCAATCGGAGCAGACGTTGCCGCGTTCTCCGAAGGTAAAAGCGGGAAGCTGCCGCCCGCAGGTGATGCAAGTCGCCATATACGAATCGTAGCATCCGGCAGCTAAAGGACGCTGGCTTCGGCGATGGCATCGCGCAATTCCGAAATCGCCCAATCGATTTCTTTGCTGGTGATGACGGCCGGAGGCGCGAGCAGGAGATGGTCGCCGGAGATTCCATCCACGCAGCCCTGCATGGGATAGACGAGGAGCCCGCGCTTCGAAGCGGCCTGACCAACACGGCCGGCGAAATTGAGTTGCGGATCGAAGGGGCGCTTCGATTTTTTGTCGGCGACAAACTCGACTCCCCAAAGCAGGCCAATGCCGCGGACATCGCCGACTTGATCGAGGTCAAGAAGCGTTTTGAGGGAAGACTGCAATTTGGCCGCAATGGATTCCCGGCTGGAGGAATCGGCAGCGTGGACCAGGTTGTGGTCCTGCAAGAATTTGAGTACGGCTCGACCCGCCGCGACGGAAACGGGGTGCGCGTTATAAGTGAAGCCATGTAGAAATGCGCCGGACCCATTGGCGATGGCATCCACGACTTTTTTCGAAGCCAGCACAGCGCCGAGGGGAGCATATCCGCTGGATAAGCCTTTGGCGGCGACGATGATGTCGGGCGCGATTTGCCAGTGATCCATGGCGAAGTTGCGTCCGGTGCGGCCCATGCCGGTCATGACTTCATCGGCGATGAACAAGACTTCGTGCTTGTGGCAAATCTCAGCGAGAGCTTGCAGATATCCGGGCGGAGGAACGACCGCGCCCAATGTGGCTCCGCTCATGGGTTCAGCGATGAAAGCCGCGACCGTATTTTTCGATTCGGCGATAGCCCGCTCGAGTTCGGCGGCGAATTCCAGCCCGCAGTTACGGCAGCCGTCGGTGCAATCGTAGTTGCAGCGGTAGCAATAGGGCATGCCAATGTGCGCGAACTCGCGCACCATGGGTAGGTACATCTCGCGGCGGCGGCGATTGCCGGAAACCGCCAGCGCACCCAAGGTCGAGCCGTGATAACTCTGCTTGCGGCTGACAATCTGGAATTTTTCCGGATGGCCGGTTTCAACCTGATATTGGCGTGCCAGCTTGAGCGCGGTTTCGATCGATTCGGAGCCGCCGCTGGTGAAATAAACTGCGCCGCCATCAAAGTGTGGCCCTGCAAACTTGAGCAACTGCTCTGCGTATTCTTCGGCAATCGGGGTGGTGAACTGGCTGGTGTGGACGAATTCTAAATTGCTCGCCTGCTTTGCAATGGCATCGGAAATCTCTTTGACACCGTGGCCGATGAAATTGACGGCCGCTGATCCGGAGAAGTCCAAATATTTCTTGCCCTTTGCGTCCCAAATCCATACGCCCTCGCCGCGGTCGGCAGCAGGGAAGTCTCTGAGAAAAGAGCGCCGCATCACGGCACTGCGCGATTGGCTTTGCACGGCCATTGATAAATTATCGCGCAAGTTCCAAAACGGAACCATTTTCCGCAGATTTTCGCAGATTAACGCAGATTTGTCGGAAGTCGTGAAATTAGTTGGTAGGCTTACGCCCTCAGCAATTTTTGGCAAAGCAATGTCGGCACAGAGCTTCAATAGGAGAGTATTTATGACCTGGGATTCCGAGAGTTATAAGCACCAGGAACTTACTCAGGCAATTATTCAGGTCTTCTACGACGTGTATAACGAACTAGGGTACGGATTTCTGGAGAGTGTATATGAGGCGGCGATGGGGATTGCGCTGGCACAAAAGGAAATCCGGGTGACGCGCCAGCATCCTTTGCCAGTTTGGTTTCGAGGCAACGGAGTGGGTAACTTTTATGCCGACATCGTCGTGGAGGATGCCGTCATCGTAGAATTGAAAGCGGCGAGAAACATTGAAGGCGCTCATGAGGCGCAATTATTGAACTATCTGAAAGCGTCCCAAATCGAAGTTGGCCTATTGTTGAATTTTGGCCCGGCGCCCAGAATACGGCGAATGGTGTTCAGCAACGACAAGAAATCCCATCTGCGTTTATCTGCGTAATCAGCGGACATGAATAGATTTTTGCGCGTCTTCCAGCCATCGCACCAGCACAGCGCCTTCTCCGCGACGTTGCTGCTAATGTCGGCGGTGATGTTGTCGCGAGTCATCGGATATTTGCGCGAGGCCTACATTGCGTGGGCCTTCGGCGCGGGGCCGGCGACGGACGCTTACGTCGCGGGCTTTACGATTCCAGATTGGCTTAACTACATCGTGGCGGGCGGCACGGCTTCGATTACATTCGTTTCGATTTACACGCGATTTCTGGCCGAGAACCGCGAAGAGGACGCGCAGAAGACTTTTTCCATCATCATCACGGTAATGACGGTGGTATTGGGCATTGGGGTGGGATTGACGGAAGTCTTCACGCGCCCGATTTCGGCCTGGATGTTCAGCGGCTTCCGCCCGGAGCAGCTTGACCTGTGCGTTCATTTGACCCGCATTATTCTCCCGTCGCAAATGTTTTTTTATGTGGGCGGAGTGGTCTCCGCAGTTCTGCTTTCGCGGCGGATGTTTCTGTTTCCCGCCTTTGCGCCGTTGCTCTATAACGGCTTCATCATTCTGGGCGGCGTGGTCTTGTCGCGCCACTATGGCATCTCTTCGCTGGCGTACGGAGCGCTGGCGGGCAGCTTTTTCGGGCCCTTTCTGATCAATGCCATAGGAGCGCGGCGCGCCGGCACGGGTTACAGTATTTCGTTTGATACCAGCAATCCGGCGTTCCGGGAGTGGGTCCGGCTTTCCATTCCGCTGATGCTGGGTGTTTCGCTGGTCAGTGCGGACGATTGGATCCTGCGCCACTATGCTTCGAGCGGCATTGGGGAAATCACGCGGCTGAATTATGCCAAGCGGCTGTTTGCTGTGCCCATTGCGGTGTTGGGGCAGGCGACGGGGCAGGCGTCCATGCCATTCTTTGCCAAGCTCTTTGGCGAGAAGCGGAAGCAGGATTATGAGAATGCGGTCAACGGAAGCGTTTACCGGGTGTTGACGGCGTCATTTCTAGTGACGGCGTTGATGATGGCGGCTTCACTGCCGCTGATTGATCTGGTTTATAGGCGCGGGCATTTCCATTTTTCTGATGCGCAACAGACCGCGGTCTATTTCTTCTGGTTTTCATTGTCATTAGCCTTCTGGTCGGCGCAGGCCCTGTATTCGCGGGCTTTCTATGCGGCGGGAAATACGCTGACGCCCATGATTGCCAGCAGTTTGATTACGCTGGCTTCGATTCCGGTTTACTCGGCGCTGTTTCATGCCTTCTCCGGCGTGGGGCTGGCGATGGCGTCGGACTTGGGAATTCTTGCCAACACTCTGGCCATGGCAGTGCTGCTGCAACGAAATAAACTGGTGGCGACGCAGAGATTGCCGTGGGCGGAATTGTCGAAAGCTCTGGCAGTCGCCGTGGTCAGCGGTGGGTTGAGTTTTGCTGTGGCGCGCGCGGTGATGGTGAATGACAGCCGCCGGGCGGATTTTCTGTCTTTAGGCCTGATCGGTCTGACCTGGGCGGGGGCATCGGCGGCGGGATTGTGGATTACGCGATCGCACTTGCTGCGGGATTTGCGCAACCGAAAAGGCGCCGCGTCGGCGTGAGCTAACTGTTCCGGATCACCCATCAAATCAGGGAAAGCAGATTCCTCGCACGTTTTCGCCGCTTCGCGGCTGCAACCGGCTCGGAATGACAAGGACAATGGTTTCGAAAAAATCCGGAGCAATAAAAAGCGGAACTCTCATCAACATACGCTGTAAGAGAGTTCCGCCAATTTTTGCTGCGCGAACTAGGCGCGGGCTGCAATCGTTTCGGGCGCCGATGAAGATACTGCCTTGACTTCCTCGCCGTTAACTTTCTGTCCGGCTTTGCGGATGTCAATGCCGCCCTTGAAGAAGGCGCCATCTTCGATGGAGATGCGCGCAGCGACGACATCGCCGGTGAGCGAACCATCGCTGCGAATATCCACGCGATCGCTGGCGGTCAGATTGCCACGCACTTTGCCGAGCACGACAATTTCGCGGGCGTTAATGTTGGCGGCGACAATTCCGTTGCGGCCGACAGTGACGCGATTGCCAGCGAGATTGATGGAGCCTTCGACGCGGCCATCAATGTAAAGCGACTCCGAGCCGGTGACTTCACCTTTAATGACAAGCGACTTGCCGATGGTCGCCTGGTCGGCAGAGGTGGTGGCCACGGGACGAGGAGCAGCCGTTTCCGATGACATGGACGGCGTTGACGGCGAAGAAGACACCGGAGCCGGCATGGCGGGACGCTCCGGCTCATTGCTATTAGGCCGGGCAGGGGACGTAGGCTGATTTGTAGGCTTCCACATGGATAAAATCCTCTCCTATAGCTAGAATTTCTATGCGCAGTATTCGGCGGTCAAAGCCGCATTTCCGGTGACCTGTGTGAATTTTACTCCGCGCAGTGCCTTTCGTGTGTGGAAATTGTTGCGTTTCTAGGAACATGCCCTTCTGAGTTTTTCCCCATTTGTGACCCTTTCAATGTGGGCCGCGGGGTTTTGCCGGGTTGGCTCAGGTATTCTGAGGGCTGAACATGCTTAGCGATTTGGCGATCCTCAAAAAAATCGGACAGCAGCCCCGGCAGACGGCGGGATTTAAGCAACTCCTGCGGGAGTTGGGATTGCATGGGGCGGAACGGCGAATGCTGGGAGAAAGTCTGCAACGATTGGTAGCGGGCGGACAACTGACGCAAGTGGATTCGGAGCGGTATGCGATGCCGAAGGCCGCGACCGGCAGAAATCTGGTTACGGGAAAACTCTCGATGCATCGCGATGGTTTTGGCTTTGTCATGCCCGAGGCGAGTTCCCTGGATGAACGCGTGAAAGCGAGGCTGAGCGGGGACATTTTTATACCTCCACCGGCGGTGGGGGCGGCGATGCATGGCGATCGCGTGCTGCTCGAAGTGACAAACTTCAAGCCCGATGGACGCGCGGAAGGCCGCATTGTACGGACGGTATTCCGCGCACACGCGACCGTGGTGGGCATTTTTCATTATGGTACCCGCGGCGATGGATCGCGCGGGAATTACGTGACGCCGATAGACCAGAAGATTTCGCAGCCGATTGTGATTCCGCCGGGGATGGAAGTCCCGGAAGTAAGAAGCTCATCTGATTCAGCGCCGGAGAAAAAATCGCGCGACCGCGTTTTGGGCAGGGAAGCGGCGCGGCACGAGAGCTCTGAGAATTTGGAAGGCGTGGTGGTCGATGTTGAAATCACTGACTGGCCGAGCGCGACGCAAAATCCTCGGGGACGCGTGATTGAGATTCTGGGCTCGCTAGACGATTTCGGTGTAGACGTTGAAATTGTCATTCGCAAGTTTCATCTGCCGCATCGTTTTCCCGCTGCAGTGATTGAAGAGGCCCAGAACGCGAGTGCAACGATTTCTGCGGTCGAACTCGAACAACGCCGCGACTTCCGCGATTTGGCCATCGTCACGATTGACGGCGAAACTGCCCGCGATTTCGACGATGCGGTGCTGGTTCGCCAGCTCGAAAATGGAAATTACGAGTTGCAAGTCCACATCGCGGATGTCGCCCACTATGTGACGCCGGGCTCCGCGTTGGACGAGGAAGCGCGCCTTCGGGGCACGAGCGTCTATTTTCCAGACCGCGCAGTGCCTATGCTGCCGCTGGAGCTTTCCACAGATATTTGCAGCCTGCGCCCGCATGTCGACCGGCTGGTTATGTCGTGCCTCATGGAGATTAATCATCAGGGCGAATTGCTTGCGAGCGAACTGTGCCAGGGCGTGATTCGTTCGGCGGAGCGCATGACGTATACGGATGTGAATGCAGTGCTCGAGGGCGACGTCGTTCTGCGTCAGCGTTATGCGCCCTTGGTCGGCAACTTCGAACTCATGCGCGAGCTTGCGCTCATCCTTCGCCACAAACGCGAGAAACGCGGATCGATTGATTTTGATTTACCCGAACCAGTCATCGCATTCGACGAAAACGGATTGATGCAGGGCATCACGCGCTCGGAACGCAACATCGCGCACCGCCTCATCGAAGAATTTATGCTGGCCGCGAATGAATGCGTCGCGTCGTATCTCGAAAATCATCGGATTGCATCGCTTTACCGCATCCACGAAAAGCCCGATGCCAAGCGGGTTTACGACTTTGAAGTTTTGGCGGCTGCCTTTGGATATTCATTGGGCGTAGGCGCATTGCCCATTCAGCGGATGAGTTTCAAATCCGACCGCCGCGCCAGCCACGGGACGGGAAAGCGTCCGCGGGAAATCGAAATTCCCAAGGAAGTGCATATTACGCCGCGGATGTATCAGAAGCTGGCCGCGAAGATTGCGGGCAAGCCGGAGGAGCGCATCGTTTCTTACTTGATGCTCCGCTCGCTCAAGCAAGCGCGCTATTCCGAAGAGAACGTCGGCCACTTCGCGCTCGCTGCTCCCAGCTATACACACTTTACTTCGCCGATCCGCCGCTACCCAGATTTGATTGTGCACCGGATATTAAAGGAAGTGCTGCGCGAGCCAGTAATTGAAGAAGCGCGGGCAGGGCGGCCGCGCCACACGGACGAGGCTTCTCCGTGGTCCAAACGGCGCGAGCCCGAGCCGGTTACGCCGCTTAGTGGACCTATCCCAGTGAAGGAGCTTCAAGCTATAGCGGAAGAGTCGAGTTTTTCCGAGCGGCGCGCCGATGAGGCCGAACGCGACTTAATGGAATGGAAAAAAGCGAAGTTCATGGAGAGCCGCATCGGCGAGGATTTCGACGGCCTCATCATCAGCGTGACCAAGTTCGGATTCTTCGTCGAACTCACCGATCTTTTTGTGGAGGGACTGGTGCCGCTGGCCACGCTCACCGATGACCACTACACGTATCACGAAAACACGCGTGAAATCATCGGCCAGCGCAGCCGGAAGACCTATCGGCTGGGCCAGAAAATCCATGTGATTGTGGACCGCATTGATCCGGTGGAAAAGAAAATTCAATTTGCGTTGTGGGAAGACGCGCCGCTGCCGAATCGGTCGCAACCGTCCAAACCGCGAAGGAACAAGAAGAACAAAAAGAGTCGAAGCCGCCAGAAGCGATGATGTAGAATGTTGAAGTTAACCCTATCCGCTGACATAGTGGATTCCTTCCTTGTCGGGACGTGGCTCAGCCTGGTAGAGCACTCGCTTGGGGTGCGAGGGGTCGGCAGTTCAAATCTGCCCGTCCCGACCAATAATTTGCGCCTTTGTTTTCAGAAACTTCAAGGCGTACCCATTATTCCCCTTTTGAACTGCCCCTTAAGTCATGAGTGAAAACGCTTGTTTTCGATAGTTAAGAACATGTGCCGCGTCGCAGGCTGGAACAACCCCGAAAAAAGACTTGCTCGACTATTGCAGCTTCGCGTACTCGGCTTTGGCTTGTTTCAGGATGGGTATGTCGGGGTCGCCGTCTTTCCAGAGGGTGAGGAAGTCTTTGTAAGCCGCTAGCGCTCGCACTCGTGCGGCGTCCGCGTCTGCGCCCTGGGAGTTCTTTGCTTGCAGCGCGTTCGCGCGCGCGACCCCGAGATGCGCCAATGCTCCCGTCCAACAGTTCCATACGATACCGCTGTGGTCGAGAATCTTATGAAACTCAGCGGCGGCTTCCTTGCCCTTTTCGGCCGCGAGATAAGCCTCGCCACGAATGTAGGTAGGCTGGAGGCAGTAAACATGGTCGAGTAAAGGAGAGACCCCGTACTCGATGGGTGGTGAGGCCGGTTCGAGGGCGGCGAGCGCTGCCGTCGGGTCCTTACGGTTGATCGCCAATTGCGCCCGAATCGCAGGCAGCCAGAGAGATTGCATCTGCATATCCAGAGGTGACTGTTTGTTCAGGTCTTGCGCCAGCGATTCAGCTCCCGCCGTATCGCCCGCCATAGCAAATGTAAGCGCAACTACCGCCTCGACGCCCTCACTCTCGGGAGCCAGTTTCAGAGCTTCTTCCGCTAACTGCCGCGCTAACGCAGAATTGCCATAAGCCGCCTCGCGCTGCGCAGCTATCGCCTGCCCGTTCGCACCACTTTCTTTGCTATCGGCGCGAATCGCCGAATCGACAGACTGTTTGGTCAGCTGTCTCGCCTTGCCCAGATGACCGCCATACGCCTCGGTGTCGGACGCAATCCAAAGTCCAATGTTCTCTTCCGGCTTACCCGTAAACCACTGCAACTGATCGGACATAGCCTTGGCGTCCCCTCCAACAAAGGCAAAAGCATACAGAGCAGCCCGAGAAAACGGATCATCTATGTTAGACGCCTGCATGTCGCGGGCAACTTGACGGGTTTCGTCGAGGCGTTGCAGGCGAAGAGTTACGAAGGCAAGATTCGCCTTGAAGGTAGCCTCCGTCGGACGGGCGCGCGCTATTTGCCTGAAGATTTCCGCCGCTTTTTCATACTGCCCCTGCTTGCAGTACACGAGGGCTAGATTGTTCTTCCATTCCGCGGCATCGATTGGGTAGGTGGTAATCAGCTCCTGATATGTTTCTGCCGCCTTATCCAGCTGCCCGGTTACGACTTCATAATAGTCGGTGGCAATGACGAACTTTTCCTCCCCACTGGTACGATCCTGCAACTGGAAGGCCTTGGCGTAATACTCTTTGGCCCGCCCTCGTTGGCCCCTGACTTCATAGTAGAGGCCAGCCGTGTGGATTGCCGAGGCAAAACTAGGATCAAGCTCCATGGCACGTTCCAGATGGGCTAGCGATCCGGGATCCTCAATGTGGAAAAGGCTGAACTCTTTCAGAGCTTCCAGCGAAGACGTGGTGGCCTGTTCGAGCGGAACATCCAGCTTCTGCACCGAGACCAGCGATTCGCCCAACTCACGCCGCAGCTTCGACGCCGCCTGGCCCAGCGCGTCCAGCACTTTCTCCTTGGACTCCACCGTCACCTGCTGCTCGGCGAGCGAGTCTCCGCTCTGGCAATTCACCGCTTTCAATTCGAGTACATACTTGCTCCCCAAACTTCCGATCGCTCCAGCGATGTAAGCTTTGCTGCCCGCCCGCTGGCAAAGCTCGCGAGCGACGTCCGGGGTGAGCTTCGTATCGGGTGGACGAGTCATCTGTTGCAAGGTCTCCGCGACTTTGTCGTCGGAAAGCACACTCAGGAACGGAGATTGCTGCAGAGAGACACGGAGTGCGGTCTTCAGCGTGTCGTCGAATATGGCATCGCCCGTGCTGTTGGCAAAATCGGAGAGAACGATGGTGTCTTTGTCGGTCAGGCGTTTGGCATGGTGCAACCGATAGTAGAGACCGCCACCAATAAAAGCCAGCAGCACAACGACAGAAACCGCGATCTTCCAAAGATTCCGGTTCTCAGTTACGGAAGCGTCAGCCGGTTTTACCGCGCTGGCTGAGGAGGGCGCAGCAACCGTGGGTGCGGAGCTCGAAGCCGGAGTTCGCTGAGCAGTTGCAGCTTGCGGTGCGCTTTCCTGTGCGATCGCTTCGGAGCCCGAACTCGTGGCTTTGGCTCGTCCGGTCTCCGTATCCCGCTTCAGCCGCTGTAAATCCGTTCGCATTTCCGCCGCGCTTTGGTAACGCAGATTGCGGTCTTTTTCCAGCGCCTTATTGATGATGTCTTCCAGTTTGGGCGGAAGCTCGCGATTAAAGCGAATCGTAGGCGGCGGGTCAGCGTTCAATATGGCGTTGAAGATCAGCGCCGTGGTGTCGCCATGAAACGGCAGCGCTCCGGTTGCCATTTCGTACAGAACTGCGCCGAACGAAAACAGATCGGTTCGAGTGTCCAATTCCTTGCCTTTGGCTTGCTCCGGCGACATGTAGGCCACGGTCCCAAGCGTCGATCCCGGACTGGTCAGGTGGTCCGCCTCAACCGCAGTCTGCGTCTCAAGCGATGCAATCCTGCTCGAAGAACTGCTGGCCACGCCGATCTTCGCCAGGCCAAAGTCCAGAATCTTGGCGCGCCCGCGCTTGGTGACAAAAATATTTCCCGGCTTGATGTCCCGATGAATAATGCCTTCGCCGTGCGCCGCATCGAGCGCATCGGCAATCTCGATCGCGAGAGACAAGATCGTCTCCGTCTCGAGCGGACGATTGCCGATCTTGTGCTTCAGCGTCACGCCATCGAGATACTCCATCACGATGAAGGCTTGATCGTCTTGCTCGTCAATCTCGTGGATCGTGCAGATATTGGGATGATTGAGTGCGGAAGCGGCTTTGGCTTCGCGTTGGAATCGGGCCAGGGCCTGGGGGTCTTTGGCTACATCATCGGGCAGGAACTTGAGCGCGACGAAGCGGCCGAGCTTTACATCCTCGGCTTTATAGACCACACCCATCCCGCCTCCGCCGAGTTTCTCTACGACGCGGTAGTGGGAGACAGTCCGGCCAAGCATTGGCCTGCAATGTTAAGGAACCGCTTTGGGCAAGTCAATGAAAGCGGTGATTTGCAGCTGCCCCAAGAGTTAATGGGCAGCGCTATGGCTGGTTGGCGAAAAATCGCCTTTTCACTTATTGACCTTCTCGCGTCTCAAGAATGAGACATTACAGGCTGGACGAAGACAAAAGTTCGAAAGTCGTCTGCCCGTCCCGACCAATTAAATCAGCCGTCAGGATTCAGCCGTCAGCTTCCAGTTCCCGGACTGCCGGCCCTCGAAGCGCCCATGAATCTCTGGGTATGCCTCGCAGGCGTTCAGAGTTCGTCTCTAACCCCATGCTATACTTTTAGTGGCCCTGTCTAGCTTGGGCTTGATGGAGGATAGTATCGACAAGCGTTTTATTCGCACAAACGACCGGATTCGCGCCCGGGAGATCCGGGTATTGGATGACGACGGCAACCAGTTGGGCATTATGCAGCCTTTTGAGGCGATGAAGCTGGCCCGGGAACGGAATCTGGATTTAGTAGAAATCTCGCCCACCGCGCAGCCTCCCGTTTGCCGAATTATGGATTACGGCAAATATCTGTACCAGCAGGAGAAGAAAGAGCGCGAGGCGAAAAAGCACCAGACGAAGATTACGGTTAAAGAAGTGAAGTTTCGTATCAACGTGGACGACCACGACTACGAAACCAAAAAGAACCACGTCCTGCGATTTTTGGAAGAAGGCGACAAAGTTAAAGCGACGATCTTCTTCCGTGGCCGTGAAATGACGCGGACCATGCTGGGCCGCCAGATTCTTGAGCGCCTGCTGAAAGACGTGGAAGGCCAAAGCATTGTGGAGTTTCGTCCCCGCCAAGAGGGCAATACACTGCACGCGATATTGGCCCCGAAGAAAGACGCGGCGACGGCAAAGAAAGATGCAGCAGCAGCAGCAAAGAAAGAAATGAAGAAGAAGGAAGAACCGAAACAAGCCGCTGCGGCGGCTCCGCAAGGGCAAATGCAGGCCAAGCAGGCCTAAATCACCCGCGCAGTTTCAGATTGATTACGTTCGAGAGGATCCATGCCAAAACTTAAAACCCATAAAGGCGCTGCGAAGCGCTTCAAGAAGACTGCAACCGGGAAAGTGAAGAGGCGCCATTCGCATTTGCGCCACATTCTGACTTCCAAGAACAAGAAGCGGAAAGCGAAGCTGGGACAATCCGTCCTGGTGAGCGAAGCCGATACGCCAAAAGTTAAGCGGATGATTCCGTACTAGATTTAAGTCAATAAGATTTGTGTGTGCGGCCGGATTTAAAGGCTGCGAAAAGCAAGAGCTGTGGACGTGAATGTCCGTGTCACACGAGCTTTAACACACGAACAGGCGAGTGAAGAGGTCAAGAAATCTCTACCTCCAGCCGCCGTAAATTAGTAGTTAAAAGGAGAATGGAATGCCTCGCGTAAAACGCGGCACTAAACGCCGCCAGAAGAGAAAAAAAATATTAGACCGCGCCAGCGGTTACTTCCTCACAAAATCAAAACTTTACCGTGCTGCGAAAGAAGCGGTGGATCGCGGGCTGAAGTTTGCCTACTCCGGACGCAAGCAGAAAAAGCGCCAATACCGCTCCATCTGGATTGTGCGCATCGGCGCAGCGGCGAAGCTTAACGGCTTGAGCTACAACAAATTCATTCACGGGTTGAAAGTTGCCGGAGTCGAATTGGATCGCAAAATTCTGGCCGATCTCGCGGTGAATGATGCGGCTGCGTTTAAGAGCCTCGCCGAACAGGCCAAGGGCGCGCTGGCATAGCAATTTGGCATTTAGCCGTTAGCAATTAGCCAATCAAGTTTTAACATCAGGTCCCTCGACTGTGAAGGAGCTTCGCAATGCGAAGCTCCTTCTTCGCTCGGGTGACAGTTTATTGATAGAGTGAACAGCAGATTCCTCATAGGCTGAAGCCTATTCGGAATGACAATACTTCCAACAGTTCTACAGGAATAGCGTGGCATATTCCGTTCCCAAATTAACGGATTGGTCGGCGGAGGCGCTGGATAGCGCTGTCGCTGAAGTTAAAGCTCAGTTCGACTCCGAAAGGGACGAACTTCTAGAAACGGTCCTTAAAGAAAAAGCCAAGACGCAAAGCGATAAAGTTACATCGCTGGATCTAAAGCCCTTCCGCGATAGTTGGATGAGCCGAAAGTCCGGGGTCATTACCCAACTCAACGAGAAGTGGCTTAAAGCTGCACCACGTGAAGCCAAAGGACAAGTAGGGGTACGCGTAAATGATCTGAGGGAATGGATTACAGAGGCGGTCGGAACCGTGCTCCAGAACCTCCCGGAGATTTCGAATACTTCAATCACGGTTGTCAATAAGTATTTTGGCATCGAACCCGCCCTCGACATTACCCTCCCCGGCAACCGTCGCAAACTAGGCGCCGAGCATCCCGTCATCAAGACGATGAATGAGATTGTCGGCGTGTTTCGCAATCTCGGATATTCGGTCGAAGAGGGCCCGGAGATTGAGACGGACTACTACAATTTCGAGGCGCTAAATTTTCCGCCGAACCATCCGGCGCGCGACACGCAAGACACGCTGGTCATCGCCAATCAGCAAAATAAGCCGTTGCGCGATCGGTTGTTGCTGCGCACGCACACTTCGCCAGTGCAGATCCGCACCATGGAGAAACAGAAGCCGCCGGTGCGCGTGGTGTGTCCGGGAAAAGTCCACCGCAACGACGCGCCTGACGCCACCCACTCGCCGATTTTCCATCAAGTTGAGGGTTTGGCCGTGGACACGAACATCACTTTCTGCGACCTCAAGGGAACGCTCGATCATGCCATGAAGGCGTTGTTTGGGTCGAGTGTGAAGACGCGCTTTTATCCGTCGTTTTTTCCGTTTACAGAACCAAGCGCTGATGTGCAGATCAGCTGCATTTTTTGCGGAGGCAAAGGTCAGCGAGATGGTGGCCCCTGCCGTAACTGCAAGGCCAGCGGATGGATTGAGCTTCTGGGCTGCGGTATGGTCGATCCTAACGTGTTTGGTTTTGTGGATTACGACACGAAAAAATATAGCGGTTTTGCCTTTGGCATGGGTGTGGAACGCATCGCTATTTTGAAATACGGCGTGGATGACATTCAGCTGTTCTTCAACGGCGATGTGCGGTTCCTGGAGCAGTTCGGATAGGGAAGGTCGTCTCGCGCTTCATTGTCATCCCGCTTTGCGGGATGACGCGCGTGGATACTACAGGTCCTTCAGCGCGCGCAAGAACGGTGCTCGCTCAGGATGGCAAATTAATTGATATGAAGATCTCCCCACAATGGTTGCGCGAATTTGTTGATCTGCGAGTGGACAATCACCGACTCGCGGATGAACTTACGCTTGCGGGAATCGCCGTCGAAGGCGTTAGCGGCGAGGGCGACGCGACGGTCTTCGAAATGGAGATCACGACCAACCGTCCCGACGCGATGAATCATTACGGGATCGCGCGGGAGTGCTCGGCACTTTATGACTTGCCGTTGAAGCCATTGGATTGGGAGTTGACGACAACAGCATCAGGCGACGGCGCGCGCTCCACGCAAGCATTTCCTATTGAAATTCAAGATACTGAAGGGTGCGCGCGATATACGGCGCGAGTCATTCGCGGGGTGAAAATCAAGGCGTCTCCTGATGCGATCGCGAAAAGATTAACAAGCATAGACCAGCGCCCCATTAACAACGTCGCCGACGCCTCGAATTACACGCTTTGGGAGATGGGACATCCCACGCATGCATTTGATTTGGACAAGCTCGAAGGTGGCAAAATCATTGTCCGGCGGGCGAAGGCAGGCGAAACGCTGAAGACGCTCGATGGGGTTGAGCGGAAACTGACGACGGAAGATCTGATTATTGCTGATACCAAAAATCCGGTAGCACTCGCTGGCATTATGGGCGGCTTCGACAGCATGATTACTGAGAAGACGAAGAACGTGCTGATTGAATCGGCTTGGTTCGATCCGGCGACCGTGCGCAAAACTTCGAAGCGGCTGGGGATGCACACCGATGCTTCGCATCGTTTTGAACGCGGGGCCGACTACGCTGCAACTTCCGTTGCTTGTGCGCGAGTCGCGCAGAAAATCCTAGGTTCCGCAGGCGGCAGCCTTGAGGGCGATGAAATAGATGTCGTTGCACGGCAGCTCGATTTGGCTCCAGTGGCGTTGCGAGTGAGCGAAGTCCATCGCATTCTGGGGGAGAAAATCGGAGCGGACGAAATTGTCCGCGTACTGAAGCGATTGGGTTTCGATTTGACCGCCGAACCGAGCGATGAGCCTGAATTCACCGCGACCATTCCGAGTTGGCGCCTGGACATTGAGCGCGAGATCGATTTGATCGAAGAAATTGCACGAATGCATGGCTACGACAAGTTTGCCAATACGCTGCCGGCGTACGTGGGCGCAGTCGTGGATCTGCCGGAAGCGAAACGCGATGAAAGGGTGCGTTCAGATTTATTGGCTCTTGGGTATGACGAGACAATTTCGCTGAGTTTCATCTCGCACGAAGACGCAAAGAAGTTTTCGACGCTGCCAGCGTTGGAACTGGAAAATCCGCTGAGCGCAGAAGCTTCAGTGATGCGAACCTCTCTCGTGCCGGGCATGTTGAACATGATTGCTTACAACTTGAATCGTGGAAGCGACAATGTTCGTTTGTTCGAGGCGGGGAATGTTTTTCAGCCGGCCGGAACGACGGCGGAACAATTGAAAAGAATTTGCCTGGGTGCGACGGGGCAGACAGCGTCTGCCAACGTGCATCAACCGGCGCGAGCGTTAAGTTTCTTCGATCTGAAAGGCGACATCGAAGATCTTTTGCGCGAATTCGGATATCAAAGTCTGAGTTTCGAGGCTGGTGCGGCCAATTATTATCATCCTGGCCGTTCAGCCCGCGCGGTGATGGATGGCGCTGTGGTGGCTGAGTTTGGGCAGATTCATCCCGATGTGGCGAGTGCAAGAAAGTTGAAGCAAGATGTGTTTATTGCCGAGTTATATCTTGACCGGCTCTATCAGCACGATTTGAAGCAGGTTCGATATCAGGCGTTGTCGCCTTATCCTGCTGTCGAGCGAGATTTTTCGTTCATCTTCGATGATGCAGTAACTTTTGGGAAGATTTCAGCGGCAGCACGCGAATTAGACTTGAAAGAGTTGCGGCAGATCGCTCCCGTCGAGATTTTTAGAGGCGGTGCAGTACCTGCAGGGAAACATTCCTTGTTATTAAGGTTGAAGTTCCAGTCGAATGAGCGCACGCTGCGTGATGAAGAAGTGACGCAGTGGACGTCTCGAATTGTGAAGGCGCTGGAAGCGCTCGGTGGGACGCAGAGAGTGTAGGAATTTGCGTGGCAACCTACTATGTGCAAAATTTCGGCTGCCGGGCGACGCAAGCCGATGGGGCTGCGATAGAGCAGCAATTTCGCGGATTAGGCCTAGAACGCGCAGACGCAGCGCTGGATGCGCAAGTTGTCGTACTAAACACCTGCACGGTGACCGCGTCGGCAGATCAGGACGCACGAGCTGCCATCCGGAAAATTCATCGGGAAAATCCTGCATGCCAGATTGTTGTCACGGGGTGCTACGCGCAACGAGCCCCTGACGAGATTGCCGCGATTTCGGGTGTGACGCGGGTGATAGGGAATTCGCACAAGCACCAATTGGCAGAAATCGCCGTCGGACGCGACAATTCGAATAGCTTCGTGCCGTTATCTAACCTGGCTTCTTCTTTGTCTCCAACTGATCGTATTTTTGTCTCAGACATCTTTGCCCACACCGAATTGCTTGCCGCTCCGGTGTTCGACGCTCCAAATGCGCGGACACGTCCAAATCTCAAAGTTCAGGACGGATGCGATAATCGTTGTTCTTTTTGTGTGATTCCGTCGGTTCGCGGGCAGAGCCGGTCACTACCATTGCCGCGCATCATTGAAGAAGTGAATACGCTAGGCGCCGCGGGATACAAAGAAGTTGTCATTTCCGGAATCAATCTCGGCCGATGGGGAAGAGACTTGCCTCAACCGCTGAAATTTGAAAATCTTGTGAGAATGATTCTCCACGAAACCGATCTGGAAAAGCTGCGCATCAGTTCCGTCGAGCCGATGGATTGGAGCGATGAGTTAATCTCATTGGTCGCTGGTTCGTCGCGGATTGCAAAACATGCGCACGTCCCCATGCAGTCCGGGAGCGACAAAATTCTGCGGGCCATGCATCGTAAATATCGCCCGTGGCACTATCGCGAGAAGATTGAGAAGATTCGCACCGCCATGCCCCATGCGGCCATCGGGGCCGATGTGATGACAGGCTTCCCCGGCGAGACCGACCAAGATTTCGCTGAGACCAGGCGGATGATCGAAGACCTGCCGTTCACTTATCTTCATGTGTTTACTTATTCCTCGCGGCCGGGAACGGCATCGGAGAAGATGCCAAATCAGGTTCCTGTACATATCGCACGCGAAAGAAATCATACTCTGCGGGAGATTGCAGCGGCGAAGAAGCGGGCCTTCATGGAATCGCTTGTGGGGAAGGAGATCGAAGCGATCACCCTGGACATCGCGCGTGACACGGACGACGGTCAAACCACGGAAGCTCTTACGGACAACTATTTAAAGCTGCGCACGCCCGGAATTCATGCTCCCAATCAATGGTTGCGAGTGAATGTCACCGGGATCCAGGATGAGACTCTGCTAGCGACGACTTAGC
>Ga0181537_10001306_pt1 | contig 23040 bp, 18 predicted proteins | sample PEATcosm2014_Bin_39_FD_119765 | JGI IMG/M metagenome (GOLD analysis project Ga0181537, IMG submission 119765) | Peatland microbial communities from MTU Mesocosm Facility, Houghton, MI, USA - PEATcosm2014_Bin23_10_metaG | ecosystem: Environmental > Terrestrial > Soil > Wetlands > Peat | place... | reverse complement strand
TTCAGCGAGCGATAGAACTCGATCCTAACCGAGCGGCCTTCCACGAAGATCTCGCGCTTCTGCAAGCGGCTGAACCAACGAAGGCCACATCCGTCGAAGATGAGCTGAAGAAGGCTGTCGCACTCGATCCGAAATCCGTCAATGCCAAGCTGATTCTCTCGACCTTTTACGCCAGGAACAACCGATTGACCGAGGCAGAAAAACTCAGTTGGGATGCCGTCGCCACGGATCCCAGGAACCTTGCCGCCAGAGCGAATGTCGCTGAGGTCATTCTCAAGGAAGGAGATCGGGCGAGAGCTGAGGAGGTACTTCGGCAGGCATCGAAGGATTTCGCCAACGATCCGCAGGGAGTTCGCATCCTCGCAGACTACTACGCGAGTTCCGGGCAGATGGACAAGGCGAAAGCGGAGTTCTCAAGCCTGGCCGCAAAGTATCCCAAGAATGTTTCCGTGCTCAAAGGATATGTTCGCGTACTTCTTGAGGTGAAAGACTTTGCAACTGCGCAGAACGTGGTTGCCGAACTGATGAAGGCGCACCCCAAGGATCCGGAAGTTGCAGGGCTGAACGGGATCGTGCTGCTCAACGCCGGTAAAGCGAGCGATGCAGTCAATGCACTTCAAAGTGCGGTCAAGGATTCCCCGAAGGACGCCTTCCTGCAGTACTGGCTAGGCAGAGCTGCGTTGGCTAAGGGCGATATCAACGTGGCCGAGAAGAGCCTTCGCCTTGCGGCAAATCTGAATCCGTCAAGATTGGAAGCCGAGGAAGAATTGGCGCAGCTCGCACGCCAACGCGGGGACGTGGATCTGCTTGCCGACGTTGCTGATAAGACGATCGCCGCGGCGCCGCGCTTTCCAGGTGGCTACGTGTGGCGCGCCATGGCGGAGATGAACCGCAACTCAGCAGACAAGGCCGAAACCGACCTTAAGACGGCTATCAGCTTAGCTCCGCAAAGCTCACAGGCTTATCTCGAACTCGGTAAGATTCGATTTGCGCAGAAGCGCTTTCCAGAGGGAGTCACGCTCCTGGAACAGGCTCTGCAGTATGATCCCAATTCTTTCGAGGCGCTGCGCTTGGTAGTCGGCTACGATCTCTACGAAAAGCAGCCAGACAAGGCCTTGGCGCGCCTGAATGCGCAGATAGCGAAGAGCCCAAGAAATAGCAGTTTTTACGATCTTCTGGCATTGCTGCAAATTCAAGGTAAGAAACTGGACGAGGCGGCTGTCACAGTTCAGAAGGCCATGCAATTGAATTCCGGCGATGGCGAGGCAGTGGCGCTGTACGCGCAGATCGAGGTGCGGCGCGGACAGACGGCCAATGCGGTCAGCGCGTGGGAACGGTGGTCGGCTGCGCATCCCAATGATGCAGGGGTCCTCGCGATCCTGGGAACTCTCGAGGAATCGCGTGGAAATACGAGTAAGGCCGAGGCCTACTACAGACGATCGCTGCAAATCCAGCCGCAACAACCAATCGCGGCGAACAATCTCGCATATCGCATGTTGTTGAGCGGCGAAAACGTGGATGTCGCTCTATCGCTCGCACAGACGGCCCGCCAAGGCATGCCGAATTCGGCCAATACCGCAGACACACTGGCGTGGGCTTACTACTACAAGGGAACCTACGGATTTGCACGCGACCTGTTGGAGGAGGCAATCAAAAGCGAACCGAACGACGCTGCAATGCATTATCACCTGGGGATGGTGTACCGCAAACTTCAGGATAGGAATAACGCGACGATTCATTTGAAGAAAGCGGTATCGCTGGCACCCGACTCGCCAACAGCGACGGATGCGAAAGCGGCGTTGCAAGGATTAGGTTAGACCGCAACCAAAGCATCCGAGAAGTGAACAGCGCATTGGAGTTAATTCTTCTAACCGCCAGATGGCGAATGATGCGGGCTCTTCAAAAAAAGCAGAGTTGGAATCAAGATGTCCAATACAAAGACAATAGCGAAGAATACCGGCTGGTACGGGCTGGAAAACGCAATCAGCTCTGTACTTACGCTAGTCACTTCGATTGCAATTGCCCGCACCCTGGGGCCGACAAAGATGGGCTACATCATCTACGTCGCATGGATTGCCTCGGTAGTGAGCGGCCTTGGCGGACTCGGTGTTCCAGCGACTACGCGGAAGTACATGGCAGAGTTTCTCGGCACAGGCGACAGGGGAACGGCCAGATACATCTACTTCCGCACATTGTTGTTCCAGTTGGGCCTCGCGACACTGGCAACGGCAGGCTTGCTTTGTTGGGTAATCCGAGACGCCGCCGGCGGGTACAAGCTGGCCTCAGCGCTGGTGGTGCTCAGTATCTGGCCTGCAATGGTCAACAGTATTTCCGCGCAGGCCAACGTCGCAATGGAGGAACTTTCGAAGAATCTGCCTGCATCGGTCACTTCAGTGTGCGTGTTTTTCATTGCGATTGTAGCCACTGTGGTCTTCCACTGGGGGGTGGTCGGGGTTGGCGCATCGGTACTCCTCACACGCCTTGTCGATTTTCTGGTGCGGTTCTTCCCGACAATGGGGCATATATTCACGTGGGAAGCAGCCCATGTTCAGCCGACCGCGTTGTCAAAGCGAATGGTGACGTTTGCATGGCAGAGCGTAGCCAGCATGATGCTTGCATTGATCGTATGGGAACGGTCGGAATTCATCCTACTGAAACATCTCTGCGCAGACATCCGACAGGTGGCGTACTACTCAGTTGCATTCAGCATGGCGGAGCGGCTGCTGATCAGCGCATCGGTGTTCAGTTCCGCGGCGGGCGCAACGGTTTTTGCCCAGTATGGACGCGACAAATCCAAGCTACCGGATATCACGGCATCCACATTTCGCTATCTCGCACTGACGTCGATTCCGCTTCATATAATCTCCGCCGCTCTTGCAGCCCCGGCCCTGTTGCTTCTCTATGGCAATCCGTATAGGGAAGCGGCGCTGGTTGTGACTCTGGCGCCTCTGCTTTGCATGCCCAAAGCGTTCATCGGGCCGATTCAGAGCTTACTGCAGAGCAACGAGCGGCAGTGGTTTGTCATTGGTCCGATGGTTCTTGCGGGAATTGTCGACATCGGTGTTGCCTGGTTACTGATTCCGAAGTATGGCGCGGTGGGCGCATGCATCGGCAGCGGAGCGGCGCAGGTAACGGCCGTGGGGATGATGTGGGCCATTGGCATCTATTTCTACCAGGTGAAACTGCCCTGGGTGCTCCTTGCAAAGGTCGCAATCATCAGTATCGTAGCGGCGCTGACCGCGCATTTTGTTGCTTTGATGTTTGCACCACTGTGGGGAGTCCTGATTGGCGGAAGCGCTTCGCTGGCCATCCTCTTCGCACTCTTCTATTTGACGCGGACGTTGGAGCCGGAAGATCGCGCCCGCCTTACTCTCTTGACTCGTCCGCTGCCGAAACCAATCGCCAGGCAGGTGGATAAGTTGCTGTCGCTGCTGATTTCTCCGCAGCCGGAGCCCACAATTTCAACCAGCGTCTAAATAGCAACGGGAATCCATATGCAGGCATGGATACAGGGCAATGAACGAAATAAGGGAGCATTCCAATGCCATCCTGTATTGCCTGGAGATGTCTCTGCCTTGCCGTTTCCTGTCAGTCTTCGCGCAGAGTCAAATGCCGAACGAGGTGTTGTTGTCGATGACGGAAGGCCCACGACGAGAAGCTTTCAAGTTTGCGTAATTTCGGCCAGAGGCCAACGCGATGTTCATTGAATCTTGCATTCTCAAGATCAAGCGCGCAGAAACCCCCGGCGATGCACGCCTAAAGAAACTTGGAAAGGCGATCCTGGGTTTCCATCTCCCCGTTCCGCGAGTACTGGATCCAATCTACTTGTTTATCCGATATCTGCAGGTTCTCCGTTTTGAAACCGATGAGAGAATCAGCGTCGCTTGCTTTCGCTATCCCGTCCTGCGCGCAATGTGCGTTTCTATCGGCAAGCGATTGCAGATGGAACGCATTCCAAACATCGTGGGCCCGGTGAAGATTTACTTCGGGGATGATGTGCGTCTCTCTGGAAATTTCACCGTTTGCGGTGGCCGCATCTTTCCGGACCCCGAATTCAAAGTCGGAAACAGAAGCTTCATTGGCGCAGGCTGCGCTTTTTCAGTCGCAAAGTCAATCACGATTGGAGACGATGTGTTGATCGCAGGTCACTGCACCGTATCCGACTACTCTGGTCACCCGGTTGATCCTGAGAAGCGAATTGCGGGAGTGCAAGTCGACCCCGAAGATGTTCGCCCTGTGCGTATTGAAAACAAGGCCTGGCTGGGCAGGGGCGCGATGATACTGCCGGGCGTCACCATTGGCGAAGGCGCTGTGGTTGGAGCCGCTGCAGTCGTAACCATGGATGTCCCCCCGGGACGCATTTGCGTCGGCAACCCCGCCAGATTGCTTACACGAACTGTTTACGAATCCAGGCTGGATCGTCAGATGCAAGAGGAGTGAGAGTCTACGTCTTACCACCACGCATTAAGGAAAGATCGACTTGATGAAATTGCCTCGACACGCGGAAATATGGCTGGCGCCGTACCTGATGAACCGGCTGCGCAAAACCGTGCAGCCAGTGAAGCCCAAGCGCGTCTGGGTCGTTGTCGCCGATCATTTCGAGCCGCTGGGCCGGAGCCGTTCCGCCGATGAGGCTCTGCGGAAGGCTGCGGCGTGGAGTGAACGCTGGCCGCGCATCGCAGAGGACGCTCCCTGGGACGCCGCGGGCCGACGCCCGCAATACACGTTCTTCTACCCACTTGAGGAATACCGGTACGAATTGCTCGAAGGCATCGCAGAAATTGTGCGCTTCGGCATCGCCGATGTGGAAGTGCATCTTCATCACGACAACGAGCAGCGTGAATCCTTTATCTGGAAAGTAAGTGACTACTGCCGCCGTCTCACGGACGACCACGGATTGCTTCGTCAGCACGAGGGCCGCACCGTCTTCGGCTTCATTCATGGCAATTGGGCGCTTGATAACTCACGCCCTGACGGCAAGTGGTGTGGCCTCAAAGGTGAAATCGCCCTGCTCCGCGATCTCGGCTGCTATGCGGACTTCACCATGCCGTCTCTTCCCTCGGCGACGCAGGGAAGGGTAGTGAACAAAATCTATTGGTGCACGAATAACGCGGACAATCGGCCAAGGTCCTACGATTGCGGAATTGAAGCCACGGTTGAGGGCGGCCGGCAAGGCGACCTGCTGATGATTACCGGACCGCTCGGCTTCCGCTTCGGCGACAGGCTTATGCCGCGCCTGGAGACTGGCGAGATTGCCGGATATGATCCGCCCACGCCTGCGCGAGTGCGTCGTTGGTTCGATCTGGCGCCGGCGATCGACGGCGATCTGTTCCTGAAGCTCTATACACATGGGGCCGACGACAGGAACATGGAACCACTGCTCGGAGGAACTCTGGGCAACCTCTTTCTCTGGATCGCGGAAGAGGCAGACCGGAGAGACATCGAGATTCATTGGGCTACGGCATGGCAGATGTATGAGGCTGCCGACGCTTTAATGCATGAGCGAGTGCCCGCGGCCGCTTCAGCAGCCTGTGTCTTAGGAGTTCGCTAATGAGCGCGCTCAATGTACTGCTCGTCACTTATGTCTTTCCGCCTGCAGGAGGTGTCGGGGTGCTACGTGCCGCAAGCCTTGCACGCTATTTTCCGAGTGAGGAAATCCGGCTTGACGTGCTCACCGCCCGCAATGCATCCGCCGTGGGCCGCGATCCCACGCTGCTCAAGGAGATTCCTGCCGAAGTGACAGTTCACCGAACGATCACGCTCGACCTTCCTTTCGGCATCAAGAAGGGGATCAAGCGGCTAGTTACTGGATCGAGAAGATCTGCCGGCAAGAGCATCGACCCTGGCTCAACGGGCAAGCCTGCCTTGTTCAGACGGCTTTTGGAAAACATCCTCCTGCCCGACCCACAGGTGACCTGGTTTCCGGTGCTGACACGCGCAGCTCGGCGCATCGTCAGGGAGCGTGAAATTGATCTTGTCCTCATCACGGCGCCGCCTTTCTCCAATGTACTTCTGGTGGAGAAACTGCGAGAAGAGTTTCCCCGTCTCGCGATTGTGGTCGACTTCCGCGACGAATGGCTCTCCACCACAATCGACCTCGTTGGTTTCAGCCGCGGAAAGCGCGCCCGTAGGGTCGCCCGCAATATCGAAGCAAGCGCCGTGGCAAACGCCACTGCCATTGTGGCAGTCACCGAGGCTGCACGTCGCGAGATTCGCGCCCGGTATCCGCAGGAGCCTGACTACAAGTTCCAACTGATTCCGAATGGATTCGATGCCACCAGGCTGAAAACTTCCATGCCCCCTTCGAGCCGCCGACCCGACGGCGTCATCATCGTGACCTACATCGGCGCCGTATACTCCTCAACCGAACCCACGACGCTGGTGCAAGCCCTGCAATCGCTGCCGCGTGAGATTAGGTCCCGGTTCCGACTCCGCTTTGTCGGTCATATCGAAGAGCCACGCTTCCGCGAAGCTCTCCTTCAACTGGGAGAAATGGTTGAGCTGCTGGGGCACATGCCCCAGCACGAGGCTCTGGCGGCGATGAATGAGACCGATTATGCTCTGCTTGTTTCTCACGACCGCCTGAATGTCTCGGCCAAGTTCTACGATTATGCCGGCGCGGGCAAGCCTATCCTCGCCTGCATCCATCCCGAAGGCGACATACGTATCATGCTCGAGGATCTGCGCGCCGGATGGTGGACGGGCGGCCGCGATATTGATGGCATCCGTCAGCTCTTCCTCGACGCCGCAGCTCGCTGCAATACGCTACTCACCACGTTTAAGCCGGATACCAAGAAGATCGCCCGGTACGAGCGGAAGGTTCTCGCGCAGCGTTACGCCGCGCTTTTGCGTTCCATAGCCGGCAAACAGCACAAGAGTGGCGCAAAAAGTCAGGCCGCTGAGCAGACTCTAGAGGTCAGATAGCTATGCTCAGGATTGCAGTCGTGACTCGTTATTTTCCCAGCTCGGCGCAGCCTCGGGAGGGCCGGTCTGCCTATCAAACGTTGCGGGTCCTCGCTCGCGAGGCTGATGTGCGGGTCTTCTATCCCAACGCCAGATACCTGTCCTGGCTCAAGCCACGGAGTCGAAGTTACCACAAGCTTGACGCTGTCTATAGCCCGCCCGACGTCAAGGCGAGCTATTACGACTTTTCCGCCCTGCCGCTGGTTTCCCGTCCGTTGAATGGATGGATGGCCGCCCGCGCGCTCCTGCCTCACATTCGCAAATTTGCTCCCGATCTCCTTTTCAGCGTTTTTCTTTACCCGGACGGATATGCGGCTCTCAAAATCGGTAAAGCTCTCAATATTCCGATGGTAGCCATGGGCATTGGATCCGATATCAACCAGATCGGCGATCCCATATCGGCCCGGCACGCGCGCACTGTCTTGCGCGAAGCCGATTGTCTCGTTACGGTCAGCGACGATCTGCGCAGGAAGGCATTAGCAATGGGCGCGCCGCCGGAGAGGACTCGAACCGTTGTCAATGGTTGCGATCTCTCTGTCTTCCGTGTTCGAAGCCGGCTGGCGGCCAGGCGAGAGTTAGGCGTTGACCCGGCAGCGGAGGCCATCGTTTACATCGGCCGAATGGAAGTGAGGAAAGGTCTGCGTGAATTGGTTGAAGCGGCAGTCGCGCTGCATCCAAAGCGGCCTGAATTGCGCGCTTACCTCGTCGGAGAGGGGCCTGACAAGGCGCTTATCCAGCATTTGATCGATGCGAACCACGCGGCCGACTATGTTCGCGCGCTCCCCGGTTGCGCATTCGACCAGGTTGCCGTCTGGATGGCAGCTGCCGATCTGGTTACCCTGCCAAGTTATATGGAAGGTTGCCCGAACGTCATTCTGGAAGCGCTTGCTTGTGGCCGTCCTGTCGTCGCCACAAATGTCGGGGGCATCCCAGAGATCATGAGCGATAAGTGCGGACAGCTCGTGCCGCCTCGTGACCTGTCCGCGTTGGCTCACGCCATCGCAGCTGTCCTCGACAGATCGTGGGATGCCGCTGAACTTTCCGCGCACAGGAGCCGAAGCTGGGAGGACGTAGCGGCGGAGCTGCTCGATATCTTTGAATCACTCGTATCTACCTGCCGGGCAGCAAAGCGTCTCGGTTGATTGCCGCGATGCAGTCAAGACATCTGCGCACGGCGCCTCTTCGGTGCATCGTCTTTATCTTGTTTTGTAGCGATGTTAGCTCGATTAGTTAGGCACAGTCTCAGCAGGTTTTGCCTTCGTAGAGTTCCCCGGAAGTACGCGAACCTTCGACTCCTGCAGCTTATAGAGAAGCGATCGGTAACTGATGTTGAGCCACCTGGCCGTTTTGCGGCGACTTCCGCCATTCACCCGCAGTACCTTCAGCATGATCTCTCTCTCTAAGCCTTGCTTGGCGGCTCTGGTGATTTCCTTCAAGGAGATGGGGTTGGCCAGATCGATCTCGGGAATGATCCCCGTCGGAATAGCCGGAGACAGATCCGCCGCCAGGGATTCTTCGCGGCCGATCAGCACGTAGCTGCGAATCATGTTCTCCAGTTGGCGGATATTTCCCGGCCAGGCATATTGCTGCATCATGCTCAGAATCTCGCGCGAAAGCGGCTTTGGCTCGACCCGGTAAGCTTTCGAATGCAGATGGAGGAAGTAGTTGATCAGCATCGGTAAATCCGCGACCCGCTGACGCAAAGGCGGCAAGTCGATGGTTACGGCGTTGATGCGGAAGAATAAGTCAAGCCGAAAGCTGCCATCCTCGATCTGCTCTCGAAGGTTCTCATTGGCTGTGCAGACGAGCCGTGTGTTGACCCTCCTCGACTCCTGGGCCCCCACGCGCGTGAAGGTGCCATCCTGCAAGACCTGTAGCAGCTTGGCCTGAATCGACAGATCCAGGTCGCCCACCTCATCGAGAAACAGGGTGCCCAAGTGCGCAAGTTCCACTCGTCCGCGCTTGGTTGTATATGCGCCGGTGAAAGCGCCTTTTTCATAGCCGAACAGCTCTGACTCGATGAGAGAAAATGGAATCGCTGGACAAGTCACTTTGACCAAGGCGCATTTCGCTCGATTGGAGTACGCATGCAGCAACTTGGCGAAGATCTCCTTACCTGTTCCGCTCTCTCCTTGCAGCAAAACCGGGACGGTTGTATTTGCAACATGTTCCAGCTTCTCGCGGGCAGCCGTCATCATGGAGGATTGACCGAAGATCACATTCATCGGCGGGAGATCGCGAAGATCGAGAAACTCGGTGGCGCGCGTTACAGGCATTTTTGATCCAGTTCGAAGCAGGGTGCTGCCTGGTACGCTGCAATTTCCGCGCCAGACCCTGCGAACGGGGTGGATAACTCGAAAAGCCCCCGCAGTCGCCTTCAAAACGACACAGGAGTAATCAATTGACCTGATCAATCGAGTCACTTTGATGGAATTTGTTCTCCGAATGGGCAAAAATTTGCGCCCGTGGGTATTGAATTACCACTTCTTGGTGGTAATATTCTTGCCACAGATCCTTCATAACAATAATCCCGCTGAAGCGGGGTGTCTTTTCGGCAGTTCTCTGCCGTGGACGATGTGAGTTCTTCGTCCTCTTCTTGTTCCCGCGACCTGCTCGAGTCAGAAAATTCACTCAGCGAATTCTTGTTGGGAATGAAGGTGGCTGAAATGGCGAGCACGCAAGGTGTGCGGCCAACGAAGGTTCCGTACGGAAGCAAGCCTCAAATCGCAGTTCTTGACGCCAATCCGGCAGTTCTGGACTATGTTCTTCGGATTCTGGCGCACCGTTTCAGTGTGAGCTTGTATACCGAGGCCCACGAGCTCAGTCGCAGCCTGAGAGAATCACCCAAGCCCGACCTGCTTTTGGTGGACTGCAGTGTTGCCGACGACAAAACAGTCCATGATCCCGTCGGCCTGCTCGCGAATCTTCATGCGTCCAACCCATCGCTTCCCATTATCATGCTTGCTTGTTCGGCTTCGGGCGGCCTGAACCAGGTCTTGGCGGCGGCGCGTCTGGGCGCGGTCGATGTAATTCTGAAGCCATTTAGAGAAAGTGATATTGAACTTGCTGTCGAGCGCTGCCTCAAGACGGCGGACAGGCGACCCACGGACGACGATATCGAAGAGATTCCTCTGAATGAAAGTACTTCCTTTGTCAGATCCTGCAAGCGCATGAGGGAGATCGAATCCCAATGCAGGCTCGTGGCGCGCGCCGACATCCCCGTCCTTCTTCTCGGAGAGAGTGGCACCGGCAAAGAAGTCGCGGCGATGTTGATTCACAAGCTGTCGAACCGCAGCCAGCGCAGCTTCCTGAAGGTCAATTGCGCGGCCATGCCTGCCGACCTGCTCGAAAGCGAGCTCTTCGGGTATGAGCAAGGCGCCTTTACCGGCGCTGTCCGGTCCAAGCCCGGCAAGTTCGAAATCTGCAATAAGGGCACAATTTTATTGGACGAGATCGCGGAAATGCCGCCCTCTCTACAGGCCAAGTTGCTACAGGTTCTTCAGGACGGGAGCTTCGCACGCCTGGGCAGCCGCGCCAGTGTCAAAGTGGATGTGCGCGTGATTGCCGCAACCAATGTCGACATCAAAGAAGCAATTGCTCATAAGACGTTTCGCGAGGACCTCTACTACCGCTTGAATGGATTCACCTTCGAAATGCCCCCTTTGCGTGAGCGAATTGAGGAAATCCCTATACTGTGCCAGCACTTCATGCGCAAAGTGGCCGCAAAGTATGCGTGCGACCCTTTGCCTATTTCTCCGGCCCTGATGCAGACTCTCACCAGTCACACGTGGCCGGGCAATCTCCGTGAGTTGGAGAATACGATTAAGCGTTATCTTGTCCTGGCTGACGAGCAAGCAATCATGAACGAACTCATTCCCTGGCGCCGTGCGGGAACTTTAGCGTCTGCCGCGGAACGCCCGGGCGAAGACAAGAGCCTGAAGCATCTCGTGCAAAACCTGAAGGGAGGTGCTGAAGCTGCCGCGATCGCCCAGTCGTTGGAGTGCTCGGGCTGGAACCGCAAAGCGGCGGCAAACGATTTGCAGATCAGTTACAAAGCCCTGTTGTATAAGATCAAACAGTACAATCTCGTTGCACCGCCAAAACAATACGGCCCCAATCGGGCACAAAGGGTTTGACCTGGTGCATGCTGCGCCGTTCGAGATGCTTGCATTAAGTAATAAGTTAGAAGGTGCGCAATTCATGATCGAGGAGAACCCAAGCAGATCGGAAAAAGTTGTGGTTCAGTTCGGGACCAGAACCATCAAGGGCTACCTGGAATCTCCGGCTTGGAACACGATCGAGGAACTGCTCAGCGGTGCCCCTCCGAACTCTCCTGAAACGCTCCGGGTTCGCTTGCTCGATTCGAATATTGTCGAAGAGGTCTCAATCAAGGATGTTAAGGCCATCTTTTATGTACACAGCTTTGATGGAGACGCAAATCACAAGGAGCTGAGTTTCTACGGGAACTCGCCCATCGTTCATGGAATATGGATGAGGATTCAGTTCCTCGATGGCGAAATCGTGGAGGGAATTGTACACAACTCCATTCGCTATCTGGTCGACCCTGGATTCTTCCTACTGCCAACCGATCCCGGCAGCAACAATAAGCTAATTTACGTTTCAAAAAGTCGGCTCGCTGACCATTGCGTTCTCGGCACGCGCAATTTCTAAGCGATGGACACAGCCTCGTTGAGAATTGAATAATCCACAATCTCCGCGGCCACACCCGTCAGGCTCATCAAGGCCTGCTCCTTGCGCAGCATCCGCCCGTGGCATCGAATCCGGCAAAAAGTCGAAAGAGTGATCTCCGGAGGCAATTCAACGCAAAACTCAAAGTCATGCTCAATCAGGCTGCTATTGACTGAGGCCAGATAAAAATACACTCCCCGGTTGCTCAAATCTCTCGTATAAGCTGGAATCTCGCGGCCACCTGCGATTACGGTCAGAGGTGCGCGAACCCTGAATCGCTGGATTCTCCGTCGATCGTTTGCCGTTTCCGAACCTTGCGTCGTATGCACCATATGAATTAAAAGGCCATCGACCGCCGTCGAAAATGATCTAAAGCATAACTGCCGACTCTGTGAACTCGGGCGGTATTCAGGGCCGTTGCGCGACCGTACCTTCTCTGCTTCCAGAATAGCTCTGCTGGTTCACATATGAACTCTGTGCAATCTCAGAGCCGTACCTTCTTGACTAATACCTGAAGATAATGGCTCCCGAGAATGTGAAAGTGCAATTTCTTGCACATCACGTGAGCAGATATTAGACACTCTGGTCTGCGCAGAGTTCTCTAGTCAGGGCTGATCGATCTGAGTAGGTTCGAGGCCGCTTCGCGGAGGAGTCGCTGGTTTACGCGTTCAAGGCATGGCTGCAAGATGGCCCGGAGGCTTTTCGCAAGAGAAATAATGCCAAGCCAAGGATGCCAGTGCCAAGCAAGAACACGGAACCGGGCTCCGGCACTGCAGTTAGTGTTGCGGTAGCTGCCTCCACTGTGTCGCCGCTCTTAGGAATCTGGTTGTTGCTGTGGTAGCTGCCATTGTCGGCAAAATAAAAGTACGCGTCGCCGGGAGCATAGGTACCGTCGCTGCCGCCGAAATAGCCGCCAAAAATGTTCAGCTCGTAGCCGCTGACATTAATCAGAAGCCCGCCCCAGTCCAATATCTGATTCCCCGGAGCCGTCGTGTAAAGCAGATTGTCGAAGAGAAATTCGCCATCGTTCGACAAAGTCAGATTGTTGGCGCTGGCTGCGGGGGCCGCCGGCTCGGTGGGGGTGAGGCCAAAATTAACGGGTGCGTTGCCCACAATGTCAAAGGTTCCTTCCATGGCCGTAACGGTTTGGACGGCGCCATTGGAAGAAGTGATAAGAGTCAGGTCAGCAGTGAAGTTGGAACCCGTGATGGTGTATGTCCAGGCGTCAGCCAGAGCGGTCGGAGTAATCGCAAGGGCCGCTGCCAATGCGAGAGATGCCAACAAGAACTTCTTCATATTGCCTCCGGCCCAGTCGTACGTTGACGACCCTGCTGGACCGCTTTCAGTGGTCACCTCATCGCCGTGCATATCGGCATCGATGATCCGTCAACTTCCGTTGCAGATTGGTAGCCAAATGGAGCGAATGTAGATTCAATAACTTGCGCGCACTCATCCTTGAGTATGTGCAAGATTTTGCACATCTATTTGCCAAAGTGGTTCTCTGTTTCAATGCAGGAACCCCAATTGGAGATGGAACGCCGGAAAAGCGCTCGGCTCGGAACGAAACAGCACCACCACCCTTTAGGCGTCTCACGTCGCGAGTACGAATGGGCATTGTTTTGTCCTTCGGGGGGGGCGGAGCTGCTGCCACTCTGCCGGCAGGACTGGAGGTTGCCGGAGAGCGGGAATTCAATCCGCAGGCTGTGCCGAACGGGCTTGCGCCAACCTCTATTGCACCTGGATGGTGAATGAAATGGTCTCATTGAGCCCAGGCCCCGTCAGCGTTACCGAAGCTTGGTATGTTCCGGACGGCGCCATCGGCGGCCCACTTTTCCCGCCGCACGATGTTGTCCCGGCCAAACCGCATAGCAGGATCAGCAGCAATAAGAGCCCGGGCTTCGATTTCGCCTTCTTCCTGCGCGCGACAAGCACCCAGGCCGGCAGCCAAAACACGGCGCCGAAGGCCACCAGGCCAGAAGTCCCAGGCTGGGATTTCCGCTCGAGAGAGGCGTTCTGATACTGGATGGTGAGCGTGGTGCTCGCTTGTGTGGTGGTGGGCGTGAAATTCAAGCTACTGGGACTAAAGCTGCATGTGTACGCTGAGAATTGCGATGGAAGATTGCAAGCCAGCGCGATCATGCCTGTGTAGTTCATAGCAGTGCATGAAATTTGCGCTGTTGCCGCGTCCCCGGAAACATGGACAGTTGGGATCGTGCAGCTCACACTGGGGGTCGGAAGCGCGTTCCCCAGAAGTTGCACCTGCTGCGGACTGCCGCTTGCGTTGTCCATTACATTCAACGTTGCCGTCTCAGCGCCGGTCGATAGGCTCGGAGTGAACGTAGCGCTGATCGTGCAGTTGCCGCCAACCACAATGCTCATGCCGCATGTATTGGTTTCCGAGAAGTCCGTGAGATTCGCTCCCGAGATACCAATGCCCGTAATGCTGAGCGGGGCGTTTCCGGTGTTGGACAGCGTGACGGTCTGTGCCGCGGATTTCATGCCCATTGTCTGCGGCGGAAAGGTCAGCATGGCAGGGCTTAAGTTAGCGATCGGCGCAAGAGCAGTCACCGCGATGGAGAAGCTTGCGGAAAACGTATTGCCGGCCGAATCAGTAACCTGCACCGTGATGGGATAGATTGCAGCTGCGGTGGGTGTGCCGGAAAGGACACCTGCGGTGGACAACGAGATACCCGCGGCAAGGAGCGCTGGCCCGCCGGAGGTGATACTCCACGTGTAGTTTGTGCCACTGCCGCCGCTGGCTGCGAACGTAAAGCTGTATGGCATACCGACATAGCCTGCAGGCAAAGGACTCGTGGTGGTGATGATCGGGCCCGTCTTGACGGTTTCAGTATCCGTGACCGTGATGGTCTCGGAATCGACCACATCGGGGAAGGTCTCTGCGTCTGACACGGTGATGGTTTCGTTATCCGTGACTGTCGCGGGATATGCAGAGGCTGCCTGGATGGTGAGCGAATAGCCCGGCACGGTGATTGAATCCCCATCGGCGTCCGTCGCCGTGACAGAAAACGTGTAAGTGTTTCCAACCGATGAAGCCGCAGGCGTGCCGCTGAGGATGCCATTGGCGAACGTAATTCCCGTTGGCAGCGCTCCGCTCACCGTTAAGGTCAGCGTGCCGATTCCACCGGTCGCCGCGAACTGCGCCGAATAGGGATGCGTCGCATAACCGTTTCCTGAGCTCAGGTTGAAAGCCGCGGGAGTGGGAGTGATATTGATTGCGTTGTAGGCCCTGACGACTTCGCTATCCGTCACTGTGATCTTCTCTGAGTCGACGACATCGGGGAAGGTTTCGGTGTCGGTCACCGTAATGGTCTCGTTATCCATAACCTGAGCTGGTGCGACACCGATGGTGTACAAGGCGCTGGCCTCGGCGCTGGGGGAGTAGCCGTTGGCCGTCGCAATGGCATTCATTGTCTCTGTCGACGAGACGGTGATTTGACCGGAGTATATCGATGTGCCCGGGTTCGGCACGCTTCCGCTGAAAGATGGGGTGGTCCCGTTCGTGGTGTAGAAGATCATTGCCCCTGGCGTCGAATCGCTGATGGTTACCATTTGCGTGGATGGATATGTGCCGGCAACAGGCGAAAAGGTTGGCGTTGCCGCCGGCGGTGTGATGGTGTAAACGGCGGTGCCCACGGCGCTGGTGGCGTCGCCCGGGGCGGTGGCAATGGCCTCAAGCGTTTCTGTCGATGAGACGGTGATCGGACTGCCGCTCAAGAACACGCTCGAACCTGTTGTCGGTGTGGTTCCGTTGGTGGTGTAGTAGATGGTTGCCCCCACGGTCGCGTCGGAGATCGAAACCGATTGCGCGGTGGTGTAAGTCCCAGACGCTACGCTGAAGACCGGGGTAGCGGCGGCCGTGCCTCCGAACGAGATCGGCGGCGGCAGATACACCCAAAGGTCGTTGAGCGGGTCCACGGAGCCGCCCCCGGCGCGGCCACTGCCCCCGAAGAGCCAGAGATTGCCGTCTTTGTCGGTCCAGTTCGTAGCTTCATAGCGGCCTCCTGGAGTGCTTGTGGAAGTAGGCGATTGCAAAGTCCCATACGATCCGAACTGGTTCGCCGTGCTGCTTCCGTCCATCCACACCCATTGGCTCGTAGAGGCATCGAACGCCCAAAGATCGTTGAAAAAGCCGGCGCCACCGAAGAGCCAAAAATGCCCGCTGCTGTCAATCCAGCTCACAGCCTCATCGCGGCCTCCGGGGATGTTTTCGGCGGCAGGCGTTCCCTCCGTACCGTACACTCCAGGCCAGCTGCTGCTGCCGATGGCGCTGCTTCCACCCATCCACACCCACTCGCCATATTCGCCAACGGAACGATTGAACTCCCACAGGTCATTAAGACTGCCGGAATTGCCGACGCCATCGACGCCCAAGCCCCCGAAGAGCCAGAGATTGCCGCTGCTGTCGGCCCAGGTCGAAGCCCCATAGCGGCCTCCGGGGATGTTTCCGGCAGCGGGCGTTCCCTGCGTGCCGTAGACTCCCGGCTGGCCCGAGTATGCGGAGACCGTGCTGCTTCCGCCCATCCACGCCCACTCATTCAGGGAAGGATTGAACTGCCACAGGTCGTTGAGCTCGCCAAAGTTGCCGTTGGCATCGTAGCCGAATCCGCCGAAGAGCCAGAAATTGCCACTGTTGTCGGTCCAGGTTGAAGCGTACTCGCGGGCTCCGGGAGCGACTCCGGAAGTGAATTCATCCATTGCCGCCGGGTACATTCCTGACGCGTTTGGCGCGCCGATTCCGCCCATCCACGCCCATTCTCCATGGGCGCCGAGCGAAGGATTGAACTCCCAAAGATCGTTGAGATAGCCAAATGTGTAGCCGGTGCCGCAAGCGTTGGCGGCGCCGGCGCCGCCACCCTCGCCACCAAACAGCCAGAGATTGCCATTTTTGTCGGTCCAGCTTGCAGCGCTCTGGCGGCCTCCAGGAACATATTCAGCGCCAAAGTTACCCAGCAGCCCGAACGTGGGGGACGCGACACAGTAGTTGTTAGCCAACGTGTTGCTTCCTCCCATCCAGGTCCAGTAATTCGTGGAAGGATTGAATTCCCAAAGGTCGTTGAGGTAGCCAAATGTCGCGGTCGTGTTTCCGGCGTAGCCGAAGCCTCCAAGGAGCCAGAGATCGCCACTGTTATCGGCCCAGCCCATAGCGCCCTCGCGGCCTCCGGGAACATTTGTTGTTCCGTTGGCCGTTCCCAACGTGCCGTACACGCCCGGGGCACTCGCAGAACTGCTCCCGCTCATCCAGGTCCAATCGCCTGCTTTGCCGGCGCTCGATGGTGTGATCTGGCCTAAGAGCGGAACTGCGCCGCCCAGTCCGGCGAGCAACAGCAGACCGCGAGCAATGGCTCCTGCTCGCGCCCGGATTGCGCCGGTCTGCTTTTCGCCGCTCATGCTCAGCCTCCCGCGAATTCACGCTGTTTCCGGCCCTCGGTTTCGGGGCGATACAGCCGGAGGTTTACATGAAGCTGAGCTGAACGTTGACTGAGATGAATTGACCTGCGGCCGAGATAGTCACTGCCGTCGGCAGGGAAGCATGGGTCAAGCCCTGGTAAGGATATGCCCCTGAGCTAGTGGCGCAAGAGCTGGGCGATGCCGTAGCACCACCTGCAACAGAGCCAACCGAGTAGGGGCAGACGAGCGGATCTAGAAAGACATCAGTGATGTTTACGGCCGTGTTCGCAACGGCGGTTCCCGTAAATGTAAGGCTGCCCGTTGAGACGGAGGCGCTTATGCTGAGTGGAAAACAGGGTCCGGCGGCCGTGATCGGATATGTTGAGCCGTTGGGGGAGCTAAACGCGGTGCCGCCGCATTGGGAGAAATTGTCGCCGAATGCAGCCGGCTCTGGGCTGATGAGTGACCCGACTAGAACGCACCACTCGTCAGTGCCCTCTTGCCCGGTTCCCGTGCAGGGGCCGATGTCCTTTACGGGAGAGCTGGCGAGTCTGACCCTATAACCGCCGGGGACGGCGAAGCCCGCGAGCAGCGCGGTAAGGGACTCCGGGCCATTGGGTTGCACCAGCGAATTCTCAAACTCAGTGTGGGAGACCAGCTTCCCGTCCGGATTCCTGACTTCGATTGTCCAATGGCCATGGACTTGGATGCCTTCGTGATTTCCTCTGGGTCGCCGTTGAGCTGGCGCCGCTGGTTGCGCGGCCTGAGAGGGCGGCGCAACCTTAGCGGGAGTTGCCGCAGGAACCGCGGGCGAGGTTGCGCTTGACTGAGCGCGGCCCGCAATGGAGCTGGCAAGCACCATGGCGAATAAGGCGACAAGCACCAAGCCCGGCCCGGCGATTCGTGCGATGACCTCGTGTTTACAATTTGTCCTCATTTTGTCTCTCCTCTCCGGTGTCCTTCCTCTGGAACTTTGAAACTGCCGCTTCGGGATGCCGGCAATCCGCATCTGCAGACCTTGCTGTCCGCCCGCATTGCCGTCGCTCCGTTTGCTCCGCGCTCACTGTGAGCGAAGAGAGGCATGTCGGCGATCTAAAATGTGGAGGCGCGTATGAATGAAGCCAGATAGAGATGAGAGATGTTTTAGTGCAGCCCACGCGCAAGTGCGGGAGCTTCGTTACCTGTTAAAGCGAAATCGACGGGAAAATCGGACCACAAAGCTGAAGAATCTCTTTGATGGCCCACGGCCGAAGACAAGAAACTCTGCGCAGCTCTCATCGAATTACCTTTAGTTTCAATACGTTGACATTGACTCCGCGTGCGCCTATCTTGGTGTACAAACGTTTCGCGGGGGTCTCAAATCGGAGGGCAAGTTGTCCCAACTGCCGTCCAACACTTTCAGTGAGCTACTGGCGAATTGGCAGGCCGGAGACGACGAGGCCTTGCGCGTCGTGTTCCCTCGTGTTTACAGCGAGCTGCGGCGAGTGGCGCATCGTTATCTGCGAAACGAACGGCCCGACCACACATTGCAGAGTGCTGCACTTGTGCACGAGGCCTATCTGCGGCTCGAAAAACAGCGCACGTACCAGTTCGAGAACCGCGAGCATTTCATCGCCATCTGCGCGCAATTGATGCGACAGATTCTGGTGGAGCACGCGCGCAGTCGAAATGCCGCAAAGCGGGACGGAGGCTACCGGCTCTCGCTGAATGAGGACCTGGCGGGCAAGACGCCGACTGTGGACGTGATCGCACTGGACGACGCGCTGAATGAACTGGCCAAGCTCGATCGGCAACAAAGCCGCATCGTCGAGATGAGATTTTTCGGCGGCCTTTCCATCGATGAAACCGCATGCGCGCTGAATCTCTCGCCCACTACAGTCAAACGACACTGGGCCACGGCCCGGCTTTGGCTGCATCGCCAGATGAATAACACGGCCGACCTATGACACCCGAGCGCTGGGAACAGATTCGCGATGTGCTCGAGGAGGCGCTGGAACTGGCCCCGGAGCAGCGCTCTATCTATCTCGACGGGGCTTGCTCCTCTGACCCCGCCTTGCGCAAAGAAGTTGAAGTCTTGCTCGCGGACAGCGCCAACGTGCCCACCGGATTTTTGCAATCCTCCGCGATGGCCGAATTCATCAGCAAGGAGATAGACAACATCGATTCGGTCGGCGCTTTGGAAGAGGGACAAGAGTTTGCGCAGCGTTTCAGGCTGATTCGCAGACTGGGCGAAGGCGGAATGGGACAGGTCTGGCTGGCAGAACAGACCCAGCCGGTGCGGCGGCAAGTAGCCCTTAAATTGATCAAGGCCGGCATGTATGACGAAGCTGTCGTGCAACGCTTCCAATCGGAGCGGCAATCGCTGGCGATCATGGAGCATCCGGCAATCGCCAAGGTTTTTGACGCAGGGACGACGCCTCAGGGTCAGCCGTATTTCGTGATGGAATACGTGCCCGGTTTGCCTATTACGGAGTATTGCGATCAAAAGAAACTCACGATTCGCGATCGACTCGAACTCTTCATTGAGACCTGCGAAGGCGTGCAGCACGCGCACCAGAAGGCCATCATCCATCGCGATCTGAAACCAGCAAACATTCTCGTCGTTGAGGTGGATGGCAAGCCGGTGCCGCGCATCATCGACTTCGGGCTGGCCAAGGTGGCCACGCGTCAAATAGGCGGCGACATCCGCAAAACACAACTCGGAAACTTAGTGGGGACGCCGGGATACATGAGTCCGGAACAGGCTGACGCGAATGTGCAGGACATCGACACGCGCACAGACGTGTACTCGCTGGGAGTTGTTCTTTATGTGTTGCTCTCGGGGCGAGAGCCGTTTGAAAGCAAGCAGGGTCAAAAGCAACAGCTCGACGAGTTGCTGCGCAAGTTGCGCGAGGATGAACCGCCGAGACCGAGCACAAAGTTCAGCGGCGATCATCATACCTCAAACGCGATTGCAGAAGCGCGAGGCACGGAACCCAGACAACTGACCCGCACGCTGCGCGGCGATCTTGACTGGATCACCATGAAAGCTCTGGAGAAAGATCGCGCTCGCAGGTATGGCGCGCCCTCCGATCTGACCGCCGACATTCGCCACTACCTGAACCACGAGCCGGTCCTGGCGCGCCCGGCAAGCGTTGCTTACCGGAGCGGCAAATTCGTGAAGCGCCACAAACTCGCGCTTGCTGTGGCGTCGGTTTTTGCGCTCATGGTACTTGCCGGCGCGGTCGCCATCGTAAGAGAAGCGCAAATTGCGCGCATGCAGGAAGCTCGCGCGGAGCGACGATTCAACGACGTACGCAGTCTTGCCAACTCGCTCTTGTTCGACGTCTACGACAGTATTCAGGACCTGCCCGGCTCAACGCCGGCGCGCAGAATCGTCGCTGACAGAGCGTTGCACTATCTTGACACTCTTTCCCAGGAATCAGCTGGCTCGCCCGATCTTGAGCGCGAACTGGCTACGGCTTATGAGCGCGTCGGCGATGTACAGGCAAATCCCTTTTTCGCCAACCTGGGCGATATTGCCGGAGGCATCCAAAGCTATCGCAAAGCCCTCCGCATTCGCCTTGATCTGGCCGGCGACCATCCCAGAGCCTTCTCGGATCAGGCGGCGCTGGTAGCTACCTACATGAACCTCGGCCTCGCCCTCGAAAACAACCTCGACTTTGCCGCAGCCATGGATGCTTACCGCAAGGCCTATGCGATTGCAACAGTTTGGGCCGTTGATCGCAAAGACGATCCGCAGGCACAGGAGACGCTGGCGGGGGTCTGCTTCTCTCTTGCCATTCTGCTCGCCGACCAGGGCGATGTAGACGGCTCGCTCAATTACTATCGAAAATCTGCGGCGATCCGCGAAGCTATTCGAGGAGGATCGATGGCTTTTAGAAATCAGGTGCAAACCCGGCTCGCGGGCGTCTACGGATACATGGCCGGCGATTTCTCCCTGGAAGGCGATTTTGCCTCCGCCATTGCGCTTCAGAGCAAGACGCACGATATTCTCGCCGCACAGATTGCAGTCGATCCCCAAAACAGTCAGCTTCGCGAGTTCCTTTTACAGAGCGAATATTGGACCGCAAAATATTCCGAGCAGAAGGGCGACTATCGACAGGCGATCTCTATTTACCGGGAGGCGTTCGCAGGATACCAAAAGCTCAGCACGGCCGACCCACGCGATGCTCTAGCCATGCGCTACCTGGGTCTCTGCGAAATGGGCATGGGGAATTCGCTGGCATCTTTGGGCAATGTGGCCGAAGGTATCCAGCATGGGCGCCAGGCCGTGCAAATCTTTACAGCCCTGGCCTCCGCCAGCCTTGGAAGCCCCACCAACAGAGTTCTCGCCCTTGCCCACTCCCAGTCGGCGCTCGCCAATGACTTCAAGCGAGCGGCTGCGCGGCCCGCCGCCCCCGAATCCGAAGCCATTGCCAACTGGCGCACAGCCCGTTACTGGTTTCAGCAGAGCCTCAATCAGTTGCAGACATTGAAGCAACGGAATCTGCTCGGGCCGTCCGATCTCTCAGAACCCGATCGAGTCGCCCGCGAAGTTGCAAATTGCGATGCCAATCTCGAAAAATTTACGCGCAAGTGACTCCATGGCCCAAAATTTACGGTCAGAAGATTCGGGCAATCCATGCCTCTGTCCAACGGAATGGTTCATGCAGTAGCACTGTTGTATTCGGGCAGGATTGAAGCCGGCTGAAACTCCGAGGGGCGCAAAAGTAATCCAGAAATGGCCGTACCTCCCGGCCGGATGCGAGACTGAATTGTATGAAGAAACTTGGGTTCCTCTCGTTTGGTCATTGGACAGCTTCATCGCAGCCGCGAGCGCAGTCGGCGGCCGACGTGCTCCTCCAGTCCATCGACCTCGCCGTGGAGGCCGAGCGCCTGGGGATGGACGGAGCCTATTTCCGCGTTCATCACTTCGCGCAGCAACTGGCATCACCGTTTCCACTGCTCGCGGCGGCGGGCGCCAAAACGCGGAGAATTGAAATTGGCACCGCGGTGATCGACATGCGGTATGAGAATCCTCATTACATGGTGGAGGACGCCGGCGCTGCGGATCTCATCGCTGGCGGGCGCCTGCAGTTGGGAATCAGCCGCGGTTCTCCCGAGCAAGTCATCGATGGATGGCGCTATTTTGGCCATCGCCCGAAAGAGGGCGAGAACGATGCAGACATGGGACGGCGGCACACCGAAGAATTCCTCGAGCTGTTACGAGGGAAGGGATTCGCGCGGCCCAACCCACGCCCGATGTTTCCCAATCCGCCGGGGCTTCTGCGTCTTGAGCCGTATTCCGAAGGATTGCGCGATCGAATCTGGTGGGGATCTGCTACCAACGCGACAGCTGTGTGGGCCGCGAAGCACGGAATGAACATGCAGACCTCAACCCTCAAATTCGACGAGACCGGGGAGCCGCTCCACATCCAGCAAGCCGCGCAGATTCGCGCCTTCCGCGCCGCCTGGAAGGAGGCTGGCCACACGCGTACCCCGCGCGTTTCTGTCAGCCGCAGTATCTTCGCGTTGATTGACGATCGTGACCGGGCCTATTTCGGACGCGGCTCCAACGAAGAGGACTCCATCGGATTCCTTGACGAAAGCACCCGCGCCATTTTCGGCCGCAGCTATGCTGCTGAGCCGGACGTTCTGATCGAGCAACTTAGAAAAGATGAGGCGATCGCGGAGGCCGACACGCTCCTGCTGACTATCCCAAATCAGCTGGGTGTCGCCTACAACGCGCATGTCATGGAGGCAATTCTGAACACGGTGGCGCCGGCTCTCGGTTGGCGTTAGCATGATCATTCGATCGATCTAATGATGCTCAATAGTGACGGGCGATCGCGGAGAGTTTCGGATTCATAGCCTACGGTCATTAAGCTCGTAAACGATCTTACCTATATAGATATGCAGATCACGCCCTTAAAGGGATCGTTTGGGCTGCCCAGGGTTAATAACTACTCATCCCGAAGTGCAATTTCAGATAATTTG
>Ga0181537_10001304_pt1 | contig 23057 bp, 18 predicted proteins | sample PEATcosm2014_Bin_39_FD_119765 | JGI IMG/M metagenome (GOLD analysis project Ga0181537, IMG submission 119765) | Peatland microbial communities from MTU Mesocosm Facility, Houghton, MI, USA - PEATcosm2014_Bin23_10_metaG | ecosystem: Environmental > Terrestrial > Soil > Wetlands > Peat | place... | reverse complement strand
GTGCGCTTGTCGGTATCGCCTTCCTTGAACAGGACGCGTCCCGCGCCAAGCTCCCTTATCTGGGTCTTGCGGGCAAGCGCATGCAGGTTTTCGGCCTTTAACCCGTCGAGCGGAGAAAAAGTCTTCAGTACCGAGAGATCGAGAGGTCGTTCATCCATCGAACTATTTGCCGCCGCCTGTGGTTCAACCCTATGATTTTGGCTGCGAATCCTACCATATGCCACGGTAGGTCCGACCCATAGTGGACCACAGGAAGGGGTGGCTCAGCCATGAAATTCCTGCCAGCCTGGATCCGGCCGAAATCGCTCGCCATACGCTGTCGCGAGCTCGGCCAGCCGCCCGGTGATATTCGCGATGCCCCGCGCCTCGGCATAATGCAACGGGCCGCCGCGAAAAGGCGCAAAGCCCGTCGCAAAAATCATACCGGCATCCAGTAAATCGGCATCCTGAACGACCCCCTCGCGAAGGCAGGCGACGGCTTCGTTGAGCATGGGCAGTATCAATCGATCCTCGAGATCGGCTGGAGCGGCAAACCGCCGCGGCGGCGGGAACTTCACCGGCTTGCCGTCCCGCCAGACGTAGAATCCTTCGCCGCTCTTGCGGCCGAGTTTCTTCTGTTCCACCAATTTGACCAAGATGTCGGGCACGCGCCGCTGCAACGCTTCGGCGAGAACCCGGCCGACGTGCAACGATACGTCGAGGCCGACCACATCGGTCAATTCGAGCGGACCCATGGGCATGCCGAACGCCTTGCCTACGCGGTCGATCACGGCGGCCGGAATCCCGGATTCCAACGCAAAAAGTGCTTCGTTGACGTAAGGCGTCAATACCCGGTTGACCACGAAACCGGGAGCGCTGCGGCAGGGCAGCGGCAGCTTGTCGAGCTTGCGGGTGAACTTGAGCGCGTTTTGCACGACCTCTGCGTTCGTGCCCGCGCCTTGAACGATCTCGACCAGGTGCAGTTGCGCCACCGGATTGAAGAAATGGATGCCGACCAACCTGCTCGGATCGCCGAGCTTCTCGCACAAAGTTTCGATCTTGATGCTCGAGGTGTTGGTCGCGAGAACTGCGCCCGGCTTGAGTTGCGGCTCGAGCGCGGCGTAAACGGCGCGCTTGGCATCGACATTTTCGAATATGGCCTCGATGACGACATCGGAATCACCGACCCCCTTGCCAATCACGTCCATCTGTAATCGCGCCAAGGCGGCGGCCGCCGCCGCGGGCTCCTTGAGCCGCTTGTCGAAGAAGGTTTTGGCGCGAGCCAGGGCCGGACGAATCAACTCCTCCGAGCGGTCCTGCAAGGTCACCGTCATGCCGCGAAATGCAGCCCAGGCGGCGATATCCCCGCCCATCACGCCGGCGCCGATCACATGCACATGGCGGAATTCGGCGGTCGATTTACCACCCAAACCGTTGAGGCGGTCCTGCAGCAAAAACACGCGTACCAGATTGCGCGACGTTGAACCGCACATGAGCTCGGCGATGGAACGAGCCTCGGCATCGTAGCTCTTCATGCCGGTGGCGCCGTATCGCTGCCACAGATCGACGATGGAGTAGGGCGCCGGGTATTGATCGCGCCGCACGCTGCGGCGCAAGGTCGAAATGGCCTGCCGGGCGATGAACGGACGCGCGAAACCTACGTTCAAGAGCCTGTCCGCAAACGGGGCGCGGCGCCGCGCCGGTGCCCGCAGCAGCCGGGATTTGGCCCGCACGAGCAGCTCGGGCGGCGGGACCAGTTCGTCGATCAAGCCGAGCGAGAGCGCGCGCGAGCCCTTGTACGGCTTGCCCTTGACCATGAGATCGAGTGCGGCACGCACGCCGATCAATTGCACGGTGCGCACCGTGCCGCCGAAACCCGGATGCAGTCCGAGCAGCACCTCCGGCAGCCCCAGGGACAGCGTCGCATCGTCGGCCGCGACCCGATAAGTGCAGGCGAGGGCGAGTTCAAGGCCCCCGCCCAGAACAAAGCCGTTGAGAGCGGCGACGCTTGGGCAGGGCAGGGCGCTCAATGACTCAAAGACGGCCTGCCCGGCGCGCACCAACTCGTAGCCTTGCGCGGGACTCTCGATCTTCAAGAATTCCTTGATGTCGGCGCCCGCAACGAAGCCGTTTGATTTGGCCGAACGGATCACGACTCCGGCGGCCTCATTCGCGGCAATGGCGCGCAGTTGAACGGCAAGTTCGCGCAAAACCCCGGCCGACAGGACGTTGGTGGAGGTTCCCGGCACGTCGCATACCAGCCACGCGACGCGGTCGGAGTCGAATTCGAGCGACCAATTGGCCGTTTCAGCCATCAGGCGGCCTGTCTGACGTTCTGATGGATGGTGAAATCGCAGATCAGCGGCAGATGGTCGGAGAACTGCACATCCGGTATCTCAAAGCGAGTGACCTCAATTTGCGCGCTGTGCAGTATGAAATCGAGTTCCTTGCGCGGGCTGCGGCTCGGGTAGGAGGGCAGGCCTTGCAGATTGGCGCTGCTCAAACCGGCTGCCTGCGTGAACAAATAGATCTCGTGATCGCCCCAGTAGGTGTTGAAATCGCCCGCCACGATCACGGGTTTTTGAGTTTTTCGCACCAAATCATAGAGATACCGCAACTGATACTGGCGGTGTCTGAACTTCAGCGACAGATGGACCAGAAAGATAGCCAGATCATCGAGTTCCAATTCGATGATCAGCCGCTTGATCCCGGTGTCGAAGTAGTGGAAGCGCTCGCCGCGAACCCTGGGTGCCGCCAGAAAGGCATTGGCCTGCTTGCGCACTATGGGGACCATATGATTCACGGAAGCAACGCCGTACTTGCACTCGTACGTGGAATAATGGCCCAGCGAACGCGCGATGAAGTCGGCCTGATTGATCATTCCCGTGCGGATCGAGCCGGTGTCGACCTCGATGAGACCCACCACGTCCGGATCCTGCAGCTTGATGAAGTCGGTGATTCGCGACAAAACCTGTCGGCTGGAGCGAAGGTAGCCGGCGCCCGGCACGGGAAGGTGAAAAGCGGGGCCGGTTCCGGTGGCATATCGTATATTGTAAATCAGCAACCGCACCCGGCGCATTGTATCGGCGCGCGATGTTTCGCGCATGACCATCGTCAAGCTACACTATGGGTATGTCATCTCCCATTCGTCTGTTCGTGACCCACGCGTGGATGGAAAACGACGACTACACGCGCATCTTCGAATATCTCGAAGCGTCGGGCACTTTTTACTATGTGAATACCAGTCAACCGGAGGCGAAGCGACCAATCGACAGGGAGTCGCAGCGCGAAGACTTGCGCCGCCAAATTTCTCCGAGCGAGGTGGTCATCGTGCTGCCGGCCGTGTACCTGATTGCGCCGGATCTGGTGCTCTTTCAGATGAACTTCGCCAAGGCCGCCGATCGGCCGATCGTTGCCCTCGAAAATTTCGGATCAACGGATCCCTTGCCGAAAGCCATCAAGGATCTTGCCGACGAAGTGAGCGCCTGGAACGAACGCCACTTGATCGACGCGTTGAAGCGCCAAGCCCGTCACGAAGAGACGACGCGCTGGGACACGATCGAATTCAAACTCGACTAATTGTTGACGATCAGCGTCGGTACGGGATAGTCGTCCGCCGCGCGATCCGCTCCGTGCAGCTGATGGACCGTGGCCGGGCGGCTCGCGGCGAAATTGACCCGGCAGACGACACCGAATACCTCCACAATCAGCGTCGCGCATTCGTCGGCTTCCTGATTCGACATCTTGCGCACCGACGCCGCGACCGCATCTTCGCCGCGCAGGGGCTTCACACCGCGAAGGCAGCGCATGATTTGTGCGAATGGTTCACGAGCTTCACCCGGGAGTTGATCCTCCGGAAGCAGCGCGAGATGACGGCGGTAGGCGCTGATCAGGCGCTGCTTGATCGGCGTCGAGCGGACTAGCTCGACGGTAGCGAAATGCAAACATTCCCATGCACTGATCATCGTTGCCTCATCAAGTTGCAAAGGTCGAAACACTTAAAGTAGTTTCGAGGATGGATCCGCCATCCGGGTCTTGTTAAATCAAGACTCTGCAACCGGAATATACAAGACAATCGCAGAAACGCAACGCGGATTTTGTCAACTCATCGAGAGCGTCACGGAGTGCCGCCATCATGCCCTTCATGGCGGTGTTGTCGCCATTTTCTAGAAAATAAGTTATATAAAAATTGTAACTACTTGAATTATGGATCAATGTTCTCCACAGCGCCGCCCGGAGCCACACTTGACTTGATCGTCCGGGGCGAGCCTCCGCGCTCAGGTGGGCGAGGATGAAATGCCGTCCGCTGTTTGCGCCGCCGCCGACGAGTGATCCGCGCCGATCAGCATGTAGACTCCCGGAACCACGAAGAGCGTGAACAAGGTGCCGATCGCAAGTCCGGTGGAAATCACGAGGCCGATGGCGAACCGCGACGCCGCTCCGGCGCCGCCGGCGAATACCAGGGGCAACACCCCGAGCACCATCGCGGCTGTGGTCATCAGGATGGGCCGCAGCCGCACGCCGGCCGCGGCGACTATGGCGGCCGCCTTGGTCTTGCCGCTGTACTGCTCCTCGTTGGCCACTTCCACGATGAGAATTCCGTGCTTGCTGATCAAACCGATCAAGGTCACGAGCCCCACCTGGGTGTAGATGTTGAGTGTCGCGCCGTTGACGCCGATGGCAATGAAAATCAGGGCGCCGGCGATCGACAGCGGCACTGAGATCAGAATCACCAGCGGATCGCGAAAACTCTCGAACAACGCCGCGAGGGCCAAAAAGACGATGATGATCGCGAATCCGAAGGTGGCCATGACGCCGCCGGACTCCTGTATGAATTGACGCGCCTGGCCGCCGTAGTCGACCGAGTACCCCTGAGGCAGGGTTTTCTTGGCCAGATCTTGCAGATACTGCAAGGCGGCGGCCTGCGACACGCCGGGGGAGGTGACTCCCGAAAGCGTTGCCGCGTTCAATTGCTGGAAGTGATTCAATGTCTCCGGCACGGTCTCCTGTCGAATGGTCGCGATCGTCGCCAGGGGCACGGGGACGCCGCCGATCGTCGCGATCGGATAGTTCAACAGCTGATCCGGATTCAACCGCGAAACGCGGTCCACCTGCGGGATCACCTTGTAGGAGCGGGTCTGCATGCTGAAATAGTTGACGTAGCCGCCGCCGAGCAGATTGCCGAGCGCAGAGCCCACCTGATTCATGGTCAAGCCGATCTGTGCCGCCTTGTCGCGGTCGATTTCGATCACCGATTGCGGCGCGTCGTACTTCAGGTCGCTGTCGATGAACATGAACATGCCGCTGCGTGCGACCGCACTCAAGAATGCCTGCGACACTTCATTGAGCCGCAGCGGCGGCTCGGTGGTCTTGATTGCGAATTGCACCGGCAGCCCGAATGCGCCCGGCAGGGAGGGCAGCTGGAACACCGCGAAGCGTTGCGCCGGAAGCGTGTTCAATGCCGTCTGCAAATTACGCTGAATCTCGGTGGCGCCGAGTTTTCTCTGGTCGCGCGGCACCAGCGAGACGCCCATGAACGATTGTCCGGGAGCCTCGATTTGAAATATGGCGTTGGCGCCGGGCATGCTTTTCGCGAGCTCGAACACCTGGTCTCCATACAATAATTTTCGTTGCAGGGTGGCGTCCGGAGCATAGGTCGCCTGCGACAGCACGAAACCCTGATCCTCCTGCGGCGCCAATTCGCTGCGCGAGCTGCGGTACAGCAGCAGGATGCTGACCAGAATGACCAGCACGAAGAGCGCCGTCACCGCGCGGTAGCGCAGAGTTCTGATGAGCAGCCGTTGATATCCGTTGCGCAGCTTCTCCAGGCGCGAGTCGATGAATTTCGTGATCCTCGTCTCCCAATTGTCGCGATCGAGCCGCCGCGAATTGAGGAGCCGCGAGCACATCATCGGCGACAGCGTCAGTGCAATCACCGCGGACACCGTGACCGCGCCCGCCACGGTGAAGGCGAACTCCGTGAACAGAGCGCCGGTGAGGCCGCCTTGGAACCCGATCGGAATGTAGACCGCGAGCAATACCACGGTCATCGCGACGATCGGACTCGCGAGTTCCTGCGCGGCGAGCTTTGCCGCGGCCACCGGCGGCGTGCCGTTCTCCAGATGGCGATTGACGTTCTCGACCACGATGATGGCGTCGTCGACCACGAGGCCGATGGCCAGCACCAGCGCCAGCAGCGTCAGCAGATTGATGGAGAATCCGAGCGCCAGCATGATGGCGAGCGTGCCGACCAGCGACAACGGAATCGCCACCACGGGAATCAGCACCGAGCGCGGCGAGCCGAGAAACGCGAAGATCACGCCCATGACGATCACCAGCGCCTCGATCAGCGTGCTTGCGACCTCGTGAATGGAGCTGTTGACGAAGGTCGTCGAATCGTAGGCGATGCTGGCGCTCAATCCCTGCGGCAGCTGCGACTCGATTTCGGGCAGCGCCGCCTTGACGCCCTTGATGACGGTCAACAGGTTGGCGGTGGGCGCCACCTGGATTCCGACGAACACGCCGTTCTTGTCGTTGAATCGCACCTGCGACTCGTAGCTGTCGGCACCGAGCGATACCGAGGCGACATCGCTCAGGCGGATGATGGCGCCGTTGACCTGCTTGACCACGAGATCGCGAAAGTCCTGCAAGGAGTGCAGATTGCTGGTCGAGGTCAGCGTCACCTGCACCATCTGGCCCTTGGTGTTGCCGACCGCCGAAATGTAGTCGTTGGCGGCGAGGGCCGTCGCCACATCGTTTGCGGTGAGCCCGTAGGCTTCGAGTTTTTTCGGGTCGATCCAGGCGCGCAGCGAGAAGGTCTGGCCGCCGATCATCTCCGCGGTCTGCACGCCTTCGACGGCCTGGATCTTCGGGATCACGACGCGCGTCAAGTAATCGGTGATCTGGTTCGAAGCGAGATCGGGGCTGCGAAACGCGATGAACATGGCATCGATGGTCTGCCCGACCTTGACCGTGATGGTCGGTTGCAGAGCGCCGCTCGGCAGCTGATTCAAGATCGAGTTGACCTTGATGTTGATTTCGCTCGCCGCCCTCGAAGTGTCGTAGTTCTGCCGCAGATTGACCGTGATGGTGCTGGTGCTGCTTTGACTGACCGAGGTCATATAGTCGATCCCGTTCGCCTGCGCGACGGCATTCTCAATCGGCGTGGTGATGAACCCCGCGATGGAATCGGGATCCGCGCCGGGGTACGAGGTCGAAATGGTCACGATCCCGTTTTCGGTCTTCGGATAGGCGAGCACCTGCAAGGAAGCGAAAGAGCGCAGGCCCACCACCAGGATGACGAGGCTCACGACCGACGCCAGCACCGGACGGCGGATGAAAATGTCGGTGAAGTTCACGGAGCTCTACTGCCGCTATTCATTCGGCGGGTTCGGGTGCGCGTCATCGGCCGGAGTCAAGCTGTTGTTTGCCGTGACCGGTACGCCGTTGCGCAGCTTCATTTGACCGCCGGTGACGATCACTTCGCCTTTCTTCACGCCGCTCAATACGGCGATCTGATCGCCGCGCGTCGCGCCGAGCGTGACGAAGCGTTGCTGTACCACGGAGCGCGGCTTGCCCTGGGCGTCCACACCGCCCGGCTCCACGACGTATACGGCGTCGCCGTAGGGATTATGCGTGATCGCAGTCTGCGGCAGCGTGATGTGGGACTGCGGCGCGCCGGAATCGATCCGCACGGTCGCGAACATCCCCGGCACCAGGCGCAGATCCGCATTGCGGAAGGACGCGCGCACCTGCACGTTGCGGCTTGCCGGGTCCACCTTGGAATTGATCGACTCGAGGACGCCGGAAAAAGTCGCGCCGGCATAGGTGTCCACCGTCGCGCCGACGGATTGTCCGACCTTGAGCTGAGACAGCGCCTGCTGCGGAACATAGAAGTCGATGAGTATGGGGTCGAGCGCCTGCAGCGTAACCACGGTGGTGCCCGCGGTCAGATACTGTCCCTGGTCCACCTGCCGTATACCCAAGCGGCCGGCGAACGGCGCTTTGACGATTTTCTCATCGATCAGGGCCTGTTGTGCGCTCACCTGCGCATGCGCAGACTTCGCGTTCGACACGTCGCTGTCGATCACCGATTGACTGATTGCCTGCGCTTCAAGCTGCTCCTTATCGCGTTTCAAGGTCTGATCGGCGAGTTCCGCCGCCGCCCGCAGCTGCTCGAGCTTGGCGTAGTCGTCATTCGGCTTCAGACGCAGCAGCGTCTTGCCGGCCGGCACGTCGTTGCCGGAGTCGAAGGCGATTTCATCGACGACGCCCGAAGCCTGCGCCGACAGGTCGGCGCCGCGCACGGCGCGCAAAGTGCCCGTCGCCTGCAGCTGCGGTTGCCACCGGTCCTCGGCCGCCGCGATGGTGGAGACGGTCTGCGGGGCGGACGCCGCCGCACCCATACCCTTCTTCATCATGCTGCCGATGAACCCCTGCCAGCTGAAAATGCCGCCGAGCACGAGCGCCACGATGAGCACCATGATGATGAGCGGTTTGATCAGCGCCCTTGGCTTGGCCATGTTGCTGCCATCGTCGCCGGTCCGGGATTCCATCGTGTTCACCATGCTCTAGTCGGCCGTTGTATTGGCGGCGACGTCGGCGCGGTTCCACCAACCGCCGCCCAACGCCTGGAACAGCGCCGCGGTGTCCGCGAAGCGCTGCGCGCGCACCTTGACGAGCGCGACCTCTGCGCTCTGATAGGTCTGCTGCGCGCTCAGCACCTGCAAGTAACTGGCGGCCCCGCTCTTGTACTGTGCCTGTACCAGCGTCAGGCTGTCGGCCGCCGTATGCTCGGCCAAGCCTTGCGCGGCCAGCGCGTCTGCGTCCCCCTGCAGCGCGTACAGCGTATCGGATACGTTCTGAAAAGCAGTGATGACGGTGGCCTGATAATTGGCCGCCGCCTCCTGCGCGGCGGCGACGGCGGCTCTGCGCTGGTGCACCAATTGGCCGCCTTTGAAGATGGGCTGGGTGAGCGAGCCGATCAAGCTCCAGACATTCGACGCCGGGTCGAACAGGCTCGCGAATGCGGATGCGCTTTGACCATAGCTGCCGGTCAGCGTGATCTGCGGCAGCATATTGGCGGTGGCGATCCCGACCTGCGCCGTGGCTTCGTGCAGCAGGGCGGCGAATTCGCGGATGTCCGGACGCTGTTCGACGAACTTCGACGGCAGGCTTAGCGGCAGATCCTGCGGCATATTGAGCGAATCGAGAGTAAATTCGCCGCCGGCGTAATCTGCCGGCAATGAGCCGACCAAGGCCGCCAGTTGATTGCGTTGCTGGGCAAGCTGGCTGCGCAGGGGTGGAAGGCTGACCAGGGTGCTTTGCAGCGCCGCCTGCTGCTGCAGGAGGTCGACGCGCGAGGCGCCGCCGGCGGTGAGGCGCTTCTGGATGATGTCGAGCTGGGTTTGCTGCGCACCGGAAATCTGTTCGGTCGCCGCTATCTGAGCCCGCAGTGAAGCCTCGTTGACGGCCGCCGTGACGATATTGGCGGTGAGCGTGAGGTAGGTTGCCTCGAGCGCAAAGCGCTGATATTGCGCTTGAGCATTCAGCGCTTCTACCTGACGCCGGATGCCGCCGAACGCGTCGAGCGTATACGAGACGTTCACGGACGCCGTATCGAGGTTGTAGAAATAGGAGCTCGGGAATCCGGGAATGCCGAACGCGGCGCCCGAGGCTTTTTGGCGTTCGCTCGCAGCCGTACCCGAGACGCTCGGGTAATAGCTGCCGCGCTCTGCGGCGGCGGTCTCATTTGCCTGCCGTAGTGCCGCCTGCGCGGCTTGCAGGCTCGGACTATTTTTGAGCGCACGGTCGATCAATTCGTTGAGCGGGCGGGACTGGAACAAAGTCCACCACTCACCGGGAATGTCCATGCCGTCGACAAAGCGCTGTGCTTCGCCTCCGCGCAAGGCCGCCGTGGCGGTCTGTGGCGCGATCTCACCGGCGGGTGTGAAGCGCGCGCCCTGCGGCGGCGCCGGTTGCTTGAAATTCGGGCCGACCGCGCAAGCTCCCAGGCCAAACAACGCCCAGCCGCCGAGGCAGGCGTACTTCGATGTGACATATTGCAGCAGCGCTTTATTCATGCGCAGCGCCGGTTTGCATGTAACGCGCTCATTCAGCCCGAAAAAATGACATGCGGTGTTTTCCATTGCAAGAACTATTTACACGGTAGATATTCATTTGGTAAAATATATTCCAACGAATGGTTAGTATGCAAATGAATAAATGCGACGGGCAATTCGACAAGCTCGAGGAGAATCTGCGTGCCCTGAGCACACGAATGCCGGATTTGCCGCTCACGGAGATTCTGTTGTGCCGCGTGATGCTGCACCTTGGACGCGAGATGGGCGCCATGCTCGAACAGCAGATTCGACCGTTTGGCCTCGCCGAGGCTGAATTTCGCGTATTGACCACCTTGTTCTCTCAGCCCGATGGCGTGGCGAATCCGAGCGAGCTATGCGCCCGGACCTCGCAAAGCCCGGCGAATATGTCGCGCATCAGCGATGCGCTCGTGAGCCGCGACCTCATCACGCGCGTTTTGAGCGCGCACGACCGGCGCCGCATGGTGTTGCGCATTACGGAGCAGGGCGAGGAGTTGGTGCGTCGCTTGCTGCCGATCATGTTCGTGCCGCTGCACACGCTGTTCGCGGATTTTCCCGAGCCCGCCCAACGCCAGCTGCTGTCGCAGTTGAAACAGTTGTATGCGAATTTCCCGCAGGTCCAGAAGCCGGAATCAACGGAGCGCGATTCGTGAACCGCTGGCAACGGGTTGCCGCCGCGGTCGCGTTGCTGGGCGTCGGCTGCGCCGGGTTGCCGCCCAAGCAAAAACCCGTTGCGCTGTCGGCAGCAGTGCCGTTCGATGGTCTCGCGGGCGAGGCAGGCGGCGATTGGCCCGCGGCAGAATGGTGGAAGCGCTACCAGGATCCGACGCTTGACCAATTGATCGAACTCGCGGTCGGTTCCTCGCCGACCCTGGCCGCGGCCCACGCGCGATTCGATTCGGCGCGCCAGTCCGTACGCATTGCCGGTGCGGCATCCGGAGCGCGCATCGATGCCAATACCGATTTCGAGCGCGAACGCCTCAGCGACAATGGCCTGTTTCCGCCTCGGCTGCTCGGCTTCAACTGGTACAACCAGGCAGATTTGGGCCTGCAAGCAAGCTACACCTTCGATTGGTGGGGCAAGCAGCGCGACGCTGTCGAGGCGGCCGTGGACCAGGCACACGCGGCACAGGCGGAGCGCAGCGCCGCCGCATTGACGCTCGCCAGTTCGATCGCCGACACCTATTTTGGCTGGCAGTCGGATGAGGACCGTATTGCCCTGGCGCGCGAACGCGCCGCGCTCGTGGAACGAGAAGGGTCGATCGCCGCGGCCCGCGTCAAGGCGGATCTGGATGCCGTCGATGACACTCGCCGCGCGGAACTCGCCCTGGCCGCGATCCGCGAGCAGATTGCGGCCCTGGAGGGATCGGCGCAGCTGCGGGTGGTGGCGTTGGCGGCGTTGGTCGGCCGGTCCATCGCGGAGTTGCCGCCGTTGCAAGCGAAGCCGTTGCCGGCCGTATCCGGCAACTTGCCGGATAACGTGAAAATCGATTTGATTTCGCGCCGCGCCGACATCACCGCCAGCCGCTGGCGCGTGGAAGCCGCGGAACGGAGCCTCGATTCCGCACGCGCCGAGTTTTTTCCGGACGTGACCATCAACGCACTGTTGGGGCTATCGAGCATCGACGTCGGCAGACTGATCGAATACGGCAGCCGCGTACCGCAGGCCGGCGCGGCGCTGCATCTGCCCATTTTCGATGCGGGCCGGCTCAAGGCGCGCTACGGCGCTTCACGAAGCGCCATCGATGCGGCGGTGGCGGATTATCAAGACACCCTGGTCGGCGCGGCGCGCGATGTGGCGACGCAGGCCTCCACGCGCGCACAAATCGCGGCACAGCGGACGCAACGGTTGATCGAGGCCGACGCCGCGCGGCAGCTGCAAAGCAACGCGGCCGCACGCGTTCGCCAGGGGGTCACCGATCCGCGCCCCGAACTCACCGCCGCGGAATCCTCGATCGAACAACGCGATGCGCTGCTGCAGCTCGACGCGGCGGCGCTGTCTGCCGATATCGCCCTGCAACGCGCCCTGGGCGGAGGCTACGAAAACCCGCAGCAACTCGCGAATTCCCGGACGACAGCCGCGGCGGCGACACCATGAGCGCAAATATGGACCCGGTACCGCCCGCCGGCGCACCCGCGAACGGCAAGCGGACCAAGATACTGCTCCTCATCGCTCTGATTTTCATCGTTCTGGGTGCGTTGTGGGCGGCCTACTGGGTGTTGATCCTGTCGAAGCGCGAGCAGACCGATGATGCCTATGTGAACGGCAATAAAGTGGTGATCTCGGCGCAAATTTCCGGCACCGTGATTGCGGTGCTTGCGGATGACACGCAGCTCGTCAATGCGGGCCAGGTATTGGTGCGTCTCGACCCCATCGACGCCGAAACCGCGCTGAGCCGCAGCGCGAGCGCGTTGGCGCAATCGGTTCGTCAGGTGCGACAGGAGAAATCGACGGCGGACGAGTACGACTCGTTGATCGAGACCCGAAGGGTCGAACTGGCGCGCGCCGAAGCCGATCTCGCCAAGCGCGAGCCGTTGCTGGCCGAGCATGCGATCGCTCCGGAGGAGGTGCGTCATGCGCGCGAAAGCGTCGCATTGGCACGGGCGGCGTTGACCCAGGCGATGCGCCAGTCGAACTCCTCGCACGCCTTGGTCGACGGCACCGGAGTCGAAGACAACCCCTCGGTGCTGCAGGCGAAGGCGGCCTATCGCGACGCCTGGATCGCATCTCAACGCAATGCCGTGGTGGCGCCGGTCACAGGCTACGTGGCGGAGCGCAGTGTGCAGTTGGGCCAGCACATTCAGGCCGGGCAGGCGCTCATGACGGTCATCCCGCTCAATTCTCTGTGGGTGGATGCCAATTTCAAAGAGGTGCAACTGCGCCATCTGCGAATCGGACAGCAGGCGGAGGTGCGCAGCGACCTGTACGGCGGCTCGTTCATATTCCACGGACACGTGCAGGGCATGTCGGCCGGAACCGGGGCGGCCTTTTCCCTCCTGCCGGCGCAGAACGCCTCCGGCAACTGGATCAAAGTCGTGCAGCGTGTTGCCGTGCGGATTCGAATCGACGACGCCGATCTCGCGAAGTCGCCCCTGCGTGTCGGTCTTTCCGCCACCGTCACGGTGGACACGACGAGTCGCGACGGGCCGGTCCTCGCGCAAAGCGCGAGCGATACGCCGGTGGGCGATACCCAGGTGTATAGCCAGGACCTGGAAAAGGCGAACGCCGAAGCCGATGCCGTCGTGCGTCGCAATCTTCGACCGGAACGCTGACCCGAACCACCGGTGGCTACGCCCGCACCGACCGCCGCTGCGTTCGAATATCCGCCGCTCCGCGGCGGCAAGCTGCTATTTCTGACGGCGGCGATCGCCACCGCGTCCTTCATGGAGATACTTGACATGACCATTGTCAACGTCTCGGTGCCCGCGATCTCCGGAAGCCTCGGAGTCAGCACCTCGGAGGGCACCTGGACCATCAGCTCCTACATGCTCGCCGCAGCCATCATGCAGCCGTTGACGGGCTGGATCGGCCGCCGTTTCGGCGAAGTTCGCACCTTCGTCACCTCGATCTTACTGTTCATGTGCTTCTCGGCGGTTTGCGGGCTGGCAACGAGCCTTCCGATGCTGGTCGGCGCGCGCCTGGTCCAGGGCCTGGTTTCCGGACCGATGATGTCGGTGGCGCAGGCCATTTTATTGCGCAATTATCCGATCGAACGGCGCGGCATGGCAATTGCGCTCTGGTCAATGGTCATCATCATCGCGCCGATTTTCGGGCCGATTCTCGGCGGCTGGATCACGGACAACCTGTCGTGGCCCTGGCTCTTCTACATCAACCTGCCGGTCGGCGCCTTTGCCGCGACGGCGACCTGGTCGATCCTGCGCCATCGGGAATCGAAGATCGTGAAGCTGCCGATCGACGTGACCGGGCTTGCGCTGCTGGTGATCAGCGTCGGCAGTCTGCAGTTCATGCTCGACAACGGCAACGAGCAAGACTGGTTCAATTCTCCGGTCATCGTGGCCGCGGGGATCGTGTCGCTGATCGGGGTTTCGTTCCTGATTCCGTGGGAGCTCACCGACAAGCACCCGGTGATCGATCTGCATTTGTTCGAGCGGCGCAATTTCCGGGTCGGCACCGCGGTCATCGGTGTTTCCTATTTCGCGCTGTCGGGAATCAACGTGATCTTTCCGTTGTGGCTGCAGACCACGGTCGGATATACGGCTACCTGGGCGGGATTGGCGGTTGCGCCCGTGGGGTTGCTGGCCCTGGTGGCGGCGCCGCTCGTCGGGCGCAACATGAATCGGCTGAACTTGCGCCTGGCCGCGAGCTTCGCATTTTGCGTGTTTGCCTTCGCAATTTTCTGGGCGGCGACCCTGAATGACACCGCCTCCTTTTGGCAGTTTGCCACGCCGCGTTTCCTGCAGGGTTTGGGCATCGCATTTTTCTTCTTGCCGCTGAATGCGATTTTGCTGTCGGGCGTGCGCTCGAGCGACCTGGCGTCGGCGTCGGGCCTCAGCAACTTCGTGCGCACCATGTCCGGCAGCATCGCGACCGCGCTGACGGTTTTCCTGTGGAATCGGCGCACCGACTATCATCACGCGGTCCTGACCGAACACATTCGCAATTCCGCCGCGGCGTGGAGCAGTTATCAAGCGCAGCTCAGCGATCACGCGGTCGCGGGTACGGGCGCCTTCGATTATGTCGAGCATGTCGTGACCACGCAGGCCATGACTTTGGGCGTCAACGACGTGTTTCACCTGCTTGGATGGCTGTACATTCTGCTCATTCCGTTCATCTGGCTTGCCAAACCGCCGTTCGGCGCGCGCGCAGCCGACACGGCGCACTGATCCGGAGCGCCGATCCGGTGTAGGATTTCAGATATGCATTCACCCTGCGTGCACGCGCTGCGCGGCTGGCCGACCCCGCTCGGCGCCGCCATCAATTCGACGGAAAATGTCTTCGACGAGGAGGGCGCCTGCCAGGTGCCGCGCATCGCGCAACTGCTCCAGTCGATCGCCGACGAGCTCACCGAGTTCGCGTGCACTCTCAGGCGCCCGTAATGCGCGCGGGATTGGCGATGCTGTCGGTGCTCATGATGGTACGCGCCGGCGCGGCAGACGCGCCGGCCGATATCGTGCTGTTGCACGGCAAGATCCATACGCAGGACGCACGCCGCAGCGTGGTGCAGGCGCTGGCAGTGCGCGGCAACAGCATCGTGGCGGCGGGCGCGGATCAGGCCATCGGCCAACTCGTGGGTCCAGGCACCCGAGTGATCGATCTCGCCGGCCGGGTGGTGATGCCGGGCATCATCGACGCCCATACCCACCCGGCGGACAGCGCCCAGGACCTCGGTAAGTGCAATCTCGATGACAAGCCATTGAATCCCTCGCAGATCAAACGCCGGGTCGCGGCCTGCCTCAAGGAGAATCCCGCAGAGCCGTTGCGGTGGTTCGAGGTGGTCATGGTCGATCCTTCGGGGCTGACCTTGAGCTTGGCGGATCTCGATTCGATGCTTCGCGACCGGCCGCTGCTGTTGAGCGGCTCCGACGGTCACACCGTGTGGGTCAACTCGCGCGCGCTGCAGGCGGCGCACATCTCCGCCGCGACCCAGGATCCTGAAGGCGGTCATATCGAGCGCGACTCGGCCGGCAGGCCGACCGGCACCCTGCGCGACAATGCAGGCGACCTCGCCCTGCTCGCGAGACCGGCCGACAGCCTCGAGCACGAGGCCTTGCAGCTTGCCAAGGCCTTGGACCGGATGCGTGCCACCGGCATCACGTCGGTTCAAGACGCCTCGGTCGACGATCATTTGATGCAGATTTACAAACGTCTGTACGACACCCATCGATTGAACATGCGGGTGCGCGGCTCGTTTTGTTTGAAGAATCTTCGGCAACCGGCCGCTTCGTTGATCGGCGAGGCGGTCGAGTTTCGAGCCAAGTGGGCGATCAATCCTGAATTCCTGCGCGCCGACGCCGTGAAGATCTTCGCCGACGGCGTCATCGAGTATCCGTCGCAGACGGCAGCCTTGCTCGAGCCTTATCTCGACGCCCGGGGTCATCCCACGCACAATCGGGGCCCATCGTACTTCGACCAGGATAACTTGAATCGTATCGTCACCGCCGCCGATGCCGCCGGATTGACGGTGCACATTCATGCCATCGGTGACCGCGCAATTCGTTCGTCCTTGGATGCGATCGCCGCCGCACGGCGCAGCAACGGCCCGCTCGACAACCGCGACCAGATCGCGCACCTGGAACTGATCGATCCCGCCGATATTCCGCGCTTCAAGGAGTTGAACGTGATCGCAAATTTCCAATTGTTGTGGGTCGAACGCGGCGACTACATCGACCAGGCGACGATCAAGTACATAGGGCCGCAGCGCTCGCGATATCTGTACGCTGCGCGCTCGCTGCGCGATGCCGGCGCCTTGATCGCCGGCGGCAGCGATTGGGGCGTCAGCAGCTTCAACGCGTTCGCCGCGATGGAGCATGCCGTCACCCGCAGCGCAGGGCCGGATGAGCCCGCGCTGTTGCCGGAACAGAGCCTCACGCTGCAGGATATGCTCGACGCCTACACGATCAATGCGGCGATGGCGCTGCGGCAGGAGCGCAGCACCGGCAGTCTCGAGCCCGGCAAGCGCGGCGACTTCATCGTGCTCGACCGCGACATTTTTGCCCGTAAGGTGTTCGAATTGCACAATACCCGCGTAACTGCCACGTACATCGACGGGCGCCAGGTGTATCCGTGAGCACTGCGAGGCAATCTCGGACATAACGTGCCCGATTGTTGCAACTCACAACGATCAGTGTTGACATAAACTGCGCGCTGTCGTCACGCGGAGACGCCGGTCACGGATTCGCGCGATGCGCTTCGACAATATGCTCCCGCTCCCCATCCGCTCGCGGAATTCCTCATGGCCGATTCGCATCTCAACCCGGACGATCTCTTTGCGCCTTTGCCCGAGACGGTGCGCCTCGGTGGTCATGGGCCATTCGTGATCAATTTGAGCGCGTCGGGGTCGCCCCTCGCAATTCCGGCGAGTCCGGTTCAAGGCTGCACTCAAGCGCATGTGTACCGTGTGCAACGGATCGAGGATGGACGTGCGCGCTACCGGCTGCGGTTCGGCCCATTCGCCACGGAGGACGAGGCCGACGCCATCTTGAAAATTGTGCGGGAGAATTACCCAAGCTCCCTCACGGCCACTGCGGATGCAGAGGATTTGCGTGCGATCGCGGCGATTCAATCGAAGATGCCTGCCGTGCCTCCCGTGGCGAAGAAACCTGCGACCGCCGCCACAGCGAGGCCCGCAGCTTCGATGCCTGCAGCCGTCAAGCCCGCTGTCGCGAAGCCCCCAACCACGCCGCCTGCAGCCATCAAGCCCGCTGTAGCGAAGCCCCCAACTACGCCGCTCGCACCCATCAAGCCGGCTGTTGCGAAGCCCGCAGCCGGCCCCGATACCGACGCAGTGCGGGCGCTGAAGCTACTCGAGCTCGACGAGGACAAGGACTGGCGCTGGTACGTGGTTCAGTTGTCGCTGGCCGAGGAGCCGCCCGACCCGGCCACGGTCCCCAACTTGGATATCTTCGGCGTGTACCGCTTGTATTGCGTCGCTGGAATCGTGGACGGTCGCATTCTGCACGCGCTGCGTGTGGGTTTTTTCGCGGAACAGCCGGCTGCTGACGCCGTTGCCGGGTATCTGGCGGCGTTTTACGATAGACCGGTCATCAAGCGCGTCAACGCGGCGGAACGGGAGCGCTTTGCCGGAAAACCCTTGGAGCCGCGCAAGGACGTGGGCACCACCGGTAAACAGGCGGTGATCGAGATTACCAACGAGCGGTTTGTGCGCGCTGCTCCGAGCGGGCACAAAGCGCTCAAGTAAGCGGGCTCCCGGCGGATTTGAGGCAGCGGTGAAAACGCTGATCGACGCGATGGGCATACCAGCTGGTGGTCAAACTGCGGGAGATTTTTGGACCGCGCAATTGGATCTGCGGAACCACGGCGCGAGGTAGCTCGCGGCCCGCTTTCCGTTCGGCGAGCGCGAACACGCGCTGATAAAGTTGCGTCTGGCTGAACTGCGGCCCCTTTCCCTCATCGAGGGCGTCGTGAACGGCGCCCTCCGAAAGATCGAGCCGCCGGCCGAGAGCGCGGGCGGCCAATTCCGTGGCGCCTGGGCCTTTCTCCTTGCCGTGCTGCAGAAGCGCGCCGTCGGGCACGACCGCGATGCCGGACACGAGGCTGAGCGCGCCTTGGAACGCGGCGTTGCGGCTGGCGTATTGGCCGGCGTTGTAGTCGGCGAAACGGAAGAGATAGCTGTCGTACGCCGCTGGATAGGCCAGCAGATGGGCGGTGCCGAAGTATATGCTTCCGCGGCGGGTGAAAACTTCATCCGCAATGCTCGACTTCACGGGATAGGGGTAAGGCCTCGCAGCCGCGTACTGTTCGGCAAACGCGATATTGACCTGCATGGGTCCGCGCGTCCGGATGGGATTTCTGTCGGCGAACAGTGTGCGGCCCAAGGGCACCGCGCCGATGAAGTCTTCATAGATATCGCTCAGATCCTTTTCAGTTCTGGCGCGGTCGATACGATCGCTGTAGCTCTGTCCCGTCGGCGAGGCAAGTTGCAACGCAGTATGCACCAGCAGATGCGGCACGCCGGCGCGCTCTGCGCGGCTGTCGATCTCCCGCCAGGCGATATTCGGTAGACCGGCAATCACGGGGTCCACGCGAAAGCCTGATTCCTGTTCGGTCACGGCGACCACGGCGCAGACGTTCTCGCGAGTGGTGTCAATGCCGAGGACCGCGAACGCGGCGTACACATCCGCGGTCCACCCAGGGCGATCCGGGGTGGCGCGCGGCAGCGAATCTTCAATCAGACTGCGGGATTGCTCCGCAGTCATCACCGGGCGTGTTGGCGCCGGCGGTCCGCTGGCGCAACCCGCGGTCCACGACGTCACCGCCAGTATCGGCAGGACGCGCCGCCACCGATGCGATGCTCCGGCTACGTTCCACCCTGCTGGGCCTTCGAATGCGGGGCGCCCGGCGGCGCGGCGAAGGACTCGAAACGCAGACTGATGTTCGAACCCGATTCCTGGTGCGGAACACACGTGGTGTGGTTGTCTATGTTGCGCGTAGTGAACATCGGCAGCACGGAATTGCGAAATTGCTCCACGAGCTCACAGTCGCCCGTGTGCAGATCCCGCGGCGAACGATCGGCGAGCGATACCGCCCGCCACACCCCGTCGACCGGCTTGCCGTCAGCGGTTGTAGCGGCTGGGCTTCCGGGCGCCAGCGTGTAGAACGTAAGGTCGGCGCGTGCGAATTTGTCCGGGCGACCGAAGCCCGAGGCGCAGGCGCCGGCCTGTGACTTCACATCGTGCCTTGCGCCGGCGGCGATCAGCAACAGTTTGAGCTTGTCGGCCAGTCCGTCGCAGGAATAGGTCGAGGTAAAGCCCATGTAGGCAAACGAGTACTGGTGTTTCTGCCAGACCCCGGGCTCGTGAGCCGCAGCATCGTCAGCGAAGCTTGCGGGCGAGAGAAGAAGTGCGGGGAAAAGCGCGCAGCCAATCACCGTCAATGTCCGCCATGCATTCATGCAAGTCCCTCCGGGTCGGCACCGTATTGTATCCGCTAGGACAGCAACGAACGAGGTGGTCAATGGGTTGACGGCGGTGAGGCCGTTTTTGTCGAGCTATTGTTCATAAGCCGTTGAGCTGCAAGTGGGGCCTGCAGCGGCGTAGGAGTCCGCTGACAGGATGTTCCAACAATTGCGTCACAGAATTGCGTCACAGAATTACGAGCTGGGCGCGCCAGTCGCTAGCGCGGGGACTTTCGAATGGCTAACAATCCGTCGCCATGACCCTGAAGTTGCCATCCGCGGTTGCAAATCTCACCGGTGTCGCCGCGGAAGCGGCGCAGATGGCGGTGCAGGCCGGGCTCGTCTACGTGTCGGATGCCGAGCCGGGCATTCGTCGTCAGCGCGTCGGCAAGGGGTTTCGGTACCTCACGCCCGAAAACCGCCGGCTCGCGGAATCCAAGGAACTGAAGCGGATCAAAAGTCTCGCCATTCCGCCGGCCTATCGCGACGTTTGGATCACGCTGCAGGAGCGCGGTCATCTGCAGGCGACCGGCCGCGATGCGCGCGGCCGTAAGCAATATCGCTACCACCCCGAGTGGCGGCAGGTGCGCGACAGCGCCAAGTTCGATCGCATGGTCGCGTTCGGCGAAGCGTTGTCGAAATTGCGGCGCAAACTGAAGCGCGATTTGGCACTGCCGGGGCTGCCGCGTGAGAAGGTTCTGGCCGTCGTCGTGAGCATTCTCGACGCGACGCGGGTTCGCATCGGCAACAGCGAGTATGCGCGCGACAACAAGAGCTTCGGCCTCACCACGTTGCGCAATCGTCATGTCAGCTTCATTCGCGACGGCCGGGCGATCTTGAATTTTCGCGGCAAGGGCGGCGTTCAGCACGAGGTGCACATCGATGACAAACGCATTGCGCAGATCGTGCGGCGTTGCCAGGAAATTCCGGGTCAGCACCTGTTTCAGTACGTGAGCGACGACGGCCAGCGTTGTCCCATCGACTCCGGTCAGGTGAACGATTATCTGCGCGAAGCGATGGGCGATGATTTCACGGCCAAGGACTTTCGTACTTGGGGAGCCACCCTGCATGCCATCACGCTGCTCGCCCGCACGCCGTTGCCCGAAGCGGCGAGCGAGCGCGCCCTGAAAACGGAAGTCGCCTCGGTGGTGAAACAGGTTGCGGCGAAATTGCGCAACACACCGGCAGTTTGCCGCAAGTCCTACATCAATCCCGCGGTGTTCGCGTCTTGGCGCTCGGGGCTCATTCACAAGGTGTTCAACGGCAGTTTGAGCCTGGCCGCCCCCCGCAAGGCGGAATCCTTGGTGCTGGCGTTCCTGCGCCGGGAGGCGCAAGCGCCGAACGTCGACCAGCACTAGGCTGGCGGATCCCGAGGCCCGGCACGGGGCCGTCGGGCGCTCTGGATTGTCGGCGCCCCGATTGCAATCCAGAATGCACGCATGCATCAGTCCGGGCCGATGCCGGTTTCGGCGGCTTACAAACGTCTGGTGATCGCGCTGTTGACGGCGGCGTACACCTGCAACGCGATGGACCGCGGCGTGATCCCGATCATCGGCCAGTCCATGAAACTCGACCTGCAGCTGACCGACACGCAATTGGGATTGCTCAGCGGAACTGCGTTCGCGTTGCTGTACGCATTCGGGGGGATTCCGCTGGCGCGGCTCGCCGAACGCGCCAATCGAGTCAACGTCATCACGATAGCGCTGGCTGTATGGTCGGCCTTGAGCGCCTTATGCGGCGCGGCATCGGGTTTTCAGCAGCTGCTATTCATCAGGGTCGGTGTCGGAGTTGCCGAGTCCGGCTGTTCGCCGCCGGCGCATTCGTTGATCTCCGATTACTTTGCGCCGTCGCAGCGCGCCTCGGCGCTGTCCATTTATTCATGCGGGATTTCACTGGGCTACTTGGCGGCGGCGGTGGGGGGCGGCTACGTTGCGCAACGCTGGGGTTGGCGCGCGGCATGCGCCTCGGTGGGACTGCCGGGAATCGTGATCGCGGCGGCGATCAAATATTGGATTCGCGAGCCGCCGCGCGCGGCCGGATCGATCGTGCCGTCCTTTTCGTTGGGTGCCGAATGGCATGAATTGCGAGCGGTCGGCCGCGCACTGATATTCGACCGGCCCGTGCTTCACATGGTTCTCGGCGTCACCACGGGCGGCTTTGCCGCCTATGGTTTTTACGCCTTCGTACCGGCCTATTTCAGCCGTGCCTACGGCCTCGGCTACGCTGCCACCGGTGCGATCACCGGCTTCGCCGGCGGCGTGGCGGTCGGGTTGGGGATACTCGCCGGCGGCTTCATCGCAGATGGCCTCGCCAAGCGCGACATGCGTTGGTACGCATGGGTTCCGGGATTGGGTGGACTCCTCGCCGTACCGCTGTACTTGCTCGCGCTGTTGCCGGCGGATTGGCGGGTGGCGACCGGTCTGCTCGCAACCGCGGGCTTCTTCCAGTATGCCTCGCTCGGACCTACGTTCGGGGTGGTGCAGAATGTGGTCGACCGGCGGCGGCGCGCAACGGCAACCGCGTTGCTGTACATCTCGTTGAATGTTTTTGCGCTCGGCGGTGGACCGTTATTCACGGGCTGGATGATCGACCGCTTTGCGGATGCCGACTTGGTTGAGCAAACAGCCGCGCGCGCACCGCCGCGGGCCGCTGCTCACTTCAAGACCGATTGCCCGGGTGGAGCGGCCGCAGTGGGCGCGGACGGCGGCGCCCAATCGGCCTGTCGTGCGGCATTGGTGCGTGCGACCCGGCAGGGACTCGAGGTGACGTTGATGTTTTTCGTCTGGGCGTGCATTCATTACCTGCTCGCCTCGCTGCGTCTCGCCAAGTCACTCAAAGCCTCGGCATTACATCGCTGACTTGGCTTCCTCCGTCCAATCGGACTCGATGTAAAACGGCCCGGGCCGTTCGCGCAGCTGTTCGTACTTGCAGATTTGTGGCTCGCTGCCGAGCGGAGTCGAAACGCCGTCGCGGAAAGCCCATTCGCCGCGTTCGCTGTCGCCCGCGCGGACGTAGCTGTTGATCATGAAACGGCGATCGTAATGACTGACATTCGGCGCCGAACCGTGCACGGTGAACAGTGTCCAGAGAAGCAGATCGCCCGGTTCCAGGTCACAGGTGACCATGCTCGACGGATCGAGGCCGGCGCGCCGCAGTTCCTCGTCCTGCGTCTGACCTACCATGAGCGGTCCATCGTCCGATAGCCCCAAATAGCCGAGCCGATGGCTTCCCGGGAAGACTCGCAAGGCGCCGTTCTCCGCCGTTTGTCGGTCAATCGCGAGACCGGTCGTGATGGTGCTTTTCAGGTAATTGAAATCCTTGACGTTGCCCTCGCGGAAACGCGCATCCTGATGAAATCGATACGATGTGTATTTCGCGCCCG
>Ga0181537_10001302_pt1 | contig 23088 bp, 20 predicted proteins | sample PEATcosm2014_Bin_39_FD_119765 | JGI IMG/M metagenome (GOLD analysis project Ga0181537, IMG submission 119765) | Peatland microbial communities from MTU Mesocosm Facility, Houghton, MI, USA - PEATcosm2014_Bin23_10_metaG | ecosystem: Environmental > Terrestrial > Soil > Wetlands > Peat | place... | reverse complement strand
GAGGACGACGTCGTCGTGGTCGCCCAATCGATGGACCAGAAGCTCGGGTTTTCGTCGGGCGAAAGGCAGATCAAATCGTTGCAGGAAATCGTCGAATCCACCGACGCGGAAATCTATCTGCTCGACGAATGGGACGCCAACCTCGACGCCGCCAACAAGGCTAAAGCCGACGCGCTGGTCGATGAGCTCGCCGCGCGCGCCCGCGTCGTCGAAATTTCGCACCGCGACCGCACGGCGTGAAGATTTATTGGCGCCAAAACGCCGATAAATGCCAGCTTCTCTGCGGCGCCAAGGCTTCCTGCACCGTGGCGGGCATCAAGGCTCTTGAGTATGATCGCGCTTGCATTCAGCACTGGCGGACTCCATGAAGCGGGGCAGCACGGCGGGCGGTAAAGCAGCGGGCGTGCGGCGTGGCAAAGCCGCGAGGCACAAGCGACGCGTCGTCGCCAAACCCAAGTTGGGCCGCCTTCCGGCCACAGCCGGCCTGCAAGAAAAAATCAATCGCCTTACACGCGAGCGTGACGAGGCGCTCGAGCAGCTGACGGCGACTTCAGAAGTACTGCGCGTCATTTCGAGTTCGCCAGGCGAGCTTGAGCCGGTTTTCGACGCTATGCTGCATAACGCAGTCCGGCTGTGCGAAGCTCAGTTCGGCAATCTTTTCCTGTATGACGGTGAAGCCTTTCACGCGGCCGCGTTGTACCGCGCGTCACCGGCTTATGCCGAGGCGCGCCGTGAGCCGGTGCTCGTTCGTAATCTTCATCCGGACGTTCCGATTGCGCGTATGCTTCGGGCGAAAAAAGTTCTCCAAATTGCCGACACCAAGACTGAGAAGGCCTATCTCGAACGCGATCCAGCGTTCGTGACGCTGGTCGATACCGCTGGCGCTCGCACGCTCCTGCTCGTGCCGATGCTCAAAGACGAGGATATCGTTGGCTGCATCGTCATCTACCGCCAAGAGGTGCGTCCCTTCACCGACAAACAGATCGCGCTGCTGACGAATTTTGCCGCCCAGGCCGTCATCGCCATCGAGAACACGCGGCTGCTCAGCGAATTGCGGCAATCGCTGGAGCAGCAGACCGCCACCGCGGACGTCCTACGCGTCATCAGCTCATCGTCCGGCGATTTGCAGCCGGTATTCCATGCGATGTTGGAGAACGGCACGCGCATCTGCGAGGCTAAGTTCGGCGTCCTATCGCTCAAGGAAGGCGATCGTCTTCGTGTGGTTGCCATGCACAATCCGCCGCCGGCCTATGCCGAGTTGCGGCGTCGCGAACCGACCTGGATGCCGACCGGACAGATGGGCCGCATCGCGGCGCAGGCGGCCATCACCAAACAGGCGATTCAGGTGCCGGACATTACGGCATATGGCAATGACGATCCCCTGATCCGGGATTTCGCCACGACGACTGCCGCGCGCAGCTTGATCCTGGTGCCGCTCTTGAAGGACGATGAGGTTATCGGAACTTCGGCTATATATCGCCAGGAAGTGCGGCCGTTCACCGACAAGCAGGTCGAGCTGTTGACGAATTTCGCCGCTCAAGCCGTCATCGCCATCGAGAACACGCGGCTGCTGAGCGAACTGCGTGAATCGCTCGAGCAGCAGACCGCGACCGCGGACGTGCTGCGTGTCATCAGTACTTCGGCCGGTGAATTGGAGCTGGTTTTTCAGGCGATGCTGGAGAATGCCACGCGCATCTGCGAAGCCAAATTCGGTATACTGCTGCGCTTCGACGGCGAGGCGTTTAGCTTCGCAGCGGAGACTGGCACGCCGCCCGAACTGGCAGATTTCCTCAGACGCCGCGGGCGCTTTCAGCCGCTGCCCCGCAGCCATCTCGAGGAGCTCATGGTGACGAAGGCGGTCAGTCATACCGAAGACTATGCCGCGGAGGTCCCTACTGCTCCGCCGGTCAGGTTCGGCGGCGCGCGCTCTACGATTGATGTGCCCATGCTCAAGGACGGCACCCTGATCGGCGCCATTAGCATCTATCGCCAGGAATCCCGCGCGTTCACCGATAAGCAAATCGCGTTGCTGACAAATTTCGCTAGTCAAGCCGTCATCGCCGTCGAGAAGGCGCGGCTGCTGAGTGAACTCCGGCAATCTCTACAACAGCAGACCGCCACCGCCGACGTGCTCAAGGTCATCAGCCGCTCGACCTTCGATTTGCAGACGGTGCTCGATACGCTGGTCGAGTCGGCGGCGAGCTTGTGCGAAGCCAACTACGCTATGATATTCCGGCGTGAGGGTGAAGCGTTTCAACTCGCGGCTAACCACGGCTTCGCCGGCGAGTACCGCGCATGGATGCAGCGCCAGGTCATCATGGCGGGGCGAGAGACGCTCGTTGGGCGAACTATCCTCGATCGACGGCCCGTTCATATTCCGGATGCGACCGTTGATGCTGAGTACGTCTGGAGCGAATCAATCCAACGCGGCGGCTTTCGCACGATGCTGGGTGTGCCACTGTTGCGCGAGGGAACTCCGATTGGCGTCATTGCTCTTTGCAGATCGACCGTGTCGCCCTTTACCGACAAGCAGATTGAACTTGTCATGACTTTCGCCGACCAGGCCGTGATCGCAATCGAGAACGTACGCCTATTCGAAAGCGTCGAAGCCCGTACCCGTGAACTGGCGAAGTCGCTGGAGGAGTTGCGCACCGCGCAGGATCGCTTGGTGCAGACCGAAAAACTCGCTTCACTGGGTCAACTGACTGCGGGCATCGCGCACGAAATCAAAAATCCGCTCAATTTTGTCAATAATTTCTCATCCGTCTCAAGTGAACTCATTGACGAATTGCGCGAGGCGCTTGACGGCGCAAAACTCGACGGCAAGGTGCGCGCGGAAGTCACCGAGATTGCCGAGATGCTCAAAGGCAATCTCGACAAGGTCGTCCAGCACGGCAAGCGCGCCGATTCTATCGTCAAGAACATGCTGCTGCATTCGCGGTCCGGTTCCGGCGAGCATCGGCCCGTGGATATCAACGCCATTCTCGAGGAAAGCCTTAATCTGGCCTATCACGGCGCGCGCGCCGAGAAGCAGGGCTTCAACATCACGCTGGAACGGTCCTTCGATCCGGCGGCGGGCGAGATCGATCTGTTTCCGCAGGAGATCACGCGGGTGTTGCTCAATCTGATCTCAAACGGGTTCTATGCCGCGATCAAGCGCAAGGCCGAAGCGAATGGCGGCGGCTACGAGCCCACGCTGACTGCCGCGACCAAGAACCTCGGCGACAGCGTCGAAATCAGGATTCGCGATAACGGGATCGGCATTCCGCCCGAAGTCAAAGAAAAGATGTTTAATCCATTCTTCACGACGAAGCCGGCCGGCGAGGGCACGGGCCTCGGCCTCTCATTGAGCCATGATATCATCGTCAAGCAACACGGCGGGTCTATCGAGGTCGACACCGAGCCGGGCGCATTCACTGAATTTCGCATCGTGCTGCCGCGCGCGGCGGCCGCCATCGCCAAATCGGGAGGACAGACGTGAATTTGCTCATTCTCGTGGTCGACGACGAGCCCGATGTCGAGATGCTGTTTCGTCAGCATTTCCGCCGTGATCTGCGTGCCGAGCGTTTCGCGATGGAATTTGCCCCGTCAGCCAGCGCGGCGTTGCAGCGTATTGCAGATGCTCGCGATCAGTCGCTTATCTTGATCCTGTCCGACATCAACATGCCGGGGATGAGCGGCCTTGAGCTTCTTCCTAAGGCGAAGATGATGCGGCCGGACGTGCCGATCATTATGATCACCGCCTACGGCGACGCAGAAACCAAACGCAAGGCGCTGGAAAACGGCGCCGAAGCGCTTCTGACCAAGCCGATCGATTTCGGCGCGCTCCGCAGCGAGATCGACAGCCGGGTCGGGCGCGCTGTATGACTGCTCTGATACTAGTCGTTGACGACGAGCCGGACCTGGAAACCCTTATCCAGCAGAAATTCCGGCGCCAGATTCGCGACGGCGCTATCAGCTTTCTGTTCGCCCGCGACGGGGTCGAAGCGCTCGCCGTTCTGGGAGCGAACCGAGCCATCGACATGGTGGTGACCGACATCAATATGCCGAGGATGGACGGACTATCGCTGCTCAAGAATTTGCAAGAAAACGAGGAGAGGCTTTCTACTATTATCGTCTCGGCCTATGGCGATATGGCCAATATTCGCACGGCGATGAACGGCGGCGCCTTCGATTTCATCACCAAGCCCATCGATTTCCCCGATCTTGAAGCGACTATCGCCAAGACAATTCGGCATATCGAGCTTCTACGCGAGGCGCGGCGGCGCCAAACCGAGGCGGAGCGCGCCCACGCGTCGCTGTCGCGTTACTTCTCGCCCAATCTTGCCGCGCGGCTGGCCAGCGATACTGACGCGATCGATCTCGGCGGCCAGCGCCGCGAGATCGCGACCCTGTTCACCGACATTGCCAGTTTCACGGCGCTGGTGGAGACGCTCGAGCCCAGCGTGCTCGGACCGCTGCTCAGCGAATATGTCGGCGGCATGACCGATATCGTGTTCGCGCACGACGGCACGGTGGCCAAAATCATCGGCGATGCTTTGCATGTGCTGTTCGGTGCGCCGGGCGAGCAGCCCGACCATGCGGCACGCGCCGTTGCGTGCGCGTTGGCATTGGACGAATTCGCCGAGTTATTTCGCGCGCGCTGGCACAAAAAAGGCGTCGCACTGGGCATAACTCGCATCGGGGTTCATGCCGGGCCGGCGATCGTCGGCAATTTCGGCGGCGGCCGCTTCTTCGACTACACGGCTTACGGCGACACGATCAACGTTGCGGCGCGACTGGAAGCCGGCAACAAACAACTCGGCACCCGCATCTGCGTGAGTGCACCGCTTGCCGCGAAGGTCCAGGAATTCCGCGGCCGGCCCGTTGGCGACCTTTTGCTTCGCGGCAGGACGGAATCCATGCGGGCCTTCGAGCCGCTTCGCGCCGAGCAATACGACGATCCCGCGACGAAAAGTTATCTCGAAGCCTTCGCCAAGCTGGAAGCCAGCGACGCCGGCGCGATCGCGGCGTTCGCGGCTCACCTCGGCAAAGTCCCGGACGATCAACTCGCCAGCTTTCATCTCAAGCGACTTTTAAACGGCTCGACTGGCGCGCGGATCGCCATGGAATAGCGACGGCAGGGGGAATCGTGCCCGATAAATTGACCGAGGTTATCGAGGAACTGGCGCTCGCTAACCGCATCCTGGCCCACGAAGGCGTACTCGATGCTTTCGGCCATGTCAGCGTGCGCCATCCGACCGATCCCGGCCGTTATCTCTTGTCACGCGCGCGGTCGCCGCTGCTCATCGAGCCCGACGATATTCTGGAATACACGTTGGATTCGGCCCCAGTGCGGCCGCCAAAAGTGCAGCTCTACGCCGAGCGCGTCATTCACGGCTGCATTTATCAGGCGCGCGGCGATGTCGTGGCGGTATGCCATCATCACGCGCCGCCAGTCATGCCCTTCGCCATTGCCGGCAAGCCGATCGTGCCGGTGTTCCATCTCGGCGCGGCGGTCGGCGAGGCGACGCCGTTCTGGGATCAGCATGACGAGTTCGGCGATACCAACCTTCTGGTGGTGAAACCGGAGGAAGGTCGGTCGCTGGCACGCGCGCTGGGTCAAAATTCGGTGGTGATGATGAATCGCCACGGTGCGACCGTTGTCGGCGGCGGTTTGAAAGAACTGGTATCGCGCTCAATCTTTATGTGCCAGAACGCCGACTATCAGCTGCGCGCGCTTGCGCTCGGCGTGCCGCAGCCGCTCCATCGCGGCGAAATCAAGCTCGCGGGCACGATCAGTGCTCTGCCTAATGTCGTGGGTAGGACATGGGAATATTGGAGCACGCGGCTTGAAGCCGCCGGCGGCATGCCCCCGCGACGCTCGAGCGCAAAAGCGGCGCGCCGGCCGATGCCGAAATCATCGCGCGTCACGCCGCGCGAGCGCCGCAAGGGCCGGCGGCGCTAAACGGACGCAGCCGGTATGATCAATTCCGGTCGTGCGCGGCGGCGCTGATCGCGCCGAGCATGGCTGCGCGATCCTTCTTGAGCGCGCCTTGGACACCTTGCTGGGCGCCGATCTGGCCCATTTCGCGCTGGCGCTTCACGGTAGCGACCGTCATCAGCGGCTCGACACCGAGTTCGCGCAGCGTATCGGCGACTTCTTCCATCTCCGCGGCGCGCCGTTCGCCATGATTGGCCATGCGCTCAAGATTGTAGGGCACGATCTTCGCCCAATCGAGGCCAGGGTAATTATTCTTCATCGAGGCCGCGACCTCGTCGATTACGCCGGAGCGCGCCGCGGCCAAGAAACATTCGAGCGTCAGCGCTTCGATGCCCTTGATCATCACGCTGCGGACCATCTTGATTGCCGCGGCGGCGCCGACCTCGGCGCCGGCGATGCTGACGCGCATGCCGAGTGCGGCGAGCGCCGGTGCAATCGCCTCGGCGTGCGGTCCGGCAAGCAGCATCGGCGTCTGATGCCGGGCCGGATAAATCGGCGCGAGCACGGCGACGTCGACATAGCGCGCGGCGTCGCCAAGAAGCTTCGCCGTTTCCTGCTTGCGGCCCGGCGACACCGAATTGATGTCGAGAAAGAACGGTCCCCCGGCAAGATGCGCTTTGACCGATTGCGCCGCGTCGACGCTTGAGGCCGCCGTCACTGCGGAGATCACGATGTCGGCGTCGCGCACCGCGTCAACGGCGGAACTTGCGTACCGCACGCCGCTCGTTGTGCCGGCTTGGCTAAGCTTTTCGCCCCCGCTTTTCGCAAAGAGAATGTCCCAAGCCGACATCCGCTCGACGACGCCGGTTTCGCGCAGGCCGGCCGCGATGGCTTGCCCGGCCTCGCCGAAGCCGATGAATGAGAGTGCCGGCTTTCCGTTTTGCATGGTCATCGTTCCCTGGACCGCAGCCTCGTGCGAGGATGATGGCAAGTTATGTGACGGGCGCGATATATAGCTCGCAATGCCGCAACCGGCGAGTATCCGATGGCTCAATTTTCCTGCCGCGATCGACTGGAACAGGCGCTGGCGCGAATCGCCGATCCGAACGGGGAGGGGACACGGGCGTGCCTCTCGATCTATGCGCAAGTCGCCCGTTCCGCCGCTGACGAAGCGGACGCCCGAGCGGCGCGAGGCTCTTCGCTTGGGCCACTGGATGGCGTCATCGTCAGCATCAAGGATCTGTTCGACGTCGCCGGCGAAGTGACCCGCGCCGGCTCGAAAATCCTCGCCGAGGAAGGCGCGCCGGCTATCGCCGATGCGGTTGTGGTGCAACGCTTGCGCGCGGCGGGCGCGGTGATCGTCGCCAAGACCAACATGACCGAATTCGCCTTTTCCGGCATCGGCGCCAATCCGCATTTCGGCACGCCGGGTAATCCATATGACCGCGAGCGTGTGCCGGGAGGCTCCTCGGCGGGTGCTCCGGTCACCGTCGCCGACTGCATGTGCGACATCGCCATCGGCACCGACACCGGTGGTTCGGTGCGGGTCCCGGCCGCTTTGTGCGGCCTGGTCGGCTTCAAACCGAGCCGGCAACGTGTCCCGACGACGGGCGCCTTTCCGCTGAGCAAGACGCTCGATTCGATTGGGCCGATCGCGCGCAACGTCGCCGATTGCGCCAAAGCTGACGCGGTGATGGCCGGCGAAGTCTTTGCACCGCCTGAACCGGTCGCGCTTGCCGGATTACGGATCGGTATCGCCGAAGGATTGCCCCTCGACCGGCTGGACGCGAGCGTCACCGCGGCCTTCGCCAAAGGGGTAGCGCGGCTCGATCCGGCCGGCGTTCGCGTCAGTCACGAAACGCTGGCGTTCCTCGACGACATGGTGGCCATCAACAGCCGCGGCGGCATCCTGGCGCCGGAGGCCTGCGCCGTGCACGGCGACCGCCTCAAGCGCCGCGCCGCCGATATCGACCCGAATGTACGCGTGCGAATCGAACGCGGTTGCGCGGTAACAGAAGCGGATTATGCCGAGATGATGCGTGAAAGGGCGCGGCTTCTGGGCGCCTTGGATGCGCGGCTCGGCAGCCTCGATGCGCTCGTGATGCCGACGACGGCCATTATCGCGCCGACAATCGCCGAAGTCGCGGATCCGCACGTATTCGCGGCCCGCAACGCCGCCGTACTGCGCAATACTACCATCATCAACTTCTTCGACCTCTGCGCGATCACGCTGCCGCTGCCTGTCGCGGCCGGTGCGTTGCCGGTCGGCCTCATGCTCGCCGTGCGCAACGGCCATGACCGCCGGTTGTTCGGCATTGCCGCGGCCGTGGAAAAATTGCTTTCGGCCTGACGTCGCCGATTTAAAAATCGCGTAACGCGTGGAGCAACATGCTGTGGCTGTCCGCACCAAGCTTTTCGATCAATCTTCGTTCGTGCCGCGCCGCCAATGATTTGGCCCGCGCCAGCACCGTCCGGCCTTGCGCCGTCAGCTGGAGGGCATGGCGGCGGCCGTCGGCGGTGGATTGCAGGCGCCGGAGAAGCCCGCGCGCTTCCAGCCGGTGCAATAGGCGCACGAGCCGTGCCCGTTCGATCCCGAGCGTCTCGGCGAGTTCCGCCTGCGATAGCCCGCGATTGGCGCTGATCACCACCAGTACCGAAAATTGCGCCGGGCTGATGTGAATGGATGCCAAGGTGCGAATGAAATCCTGAAATACCCAGACCTGGAGGCGCCGCACGAAATAGCCAAGATGCCGATTAAGCGTGCCGAGCGCGATCGGCAGGCGCGTGCTGCGGCGTGTGGCGACGGCGCCCCGAAACGGCATCGTCCGCGTTCTGGCGCTTCGCGTCCTGGTCATGGCTCCATCCTCCCAGCAGATCGCCGGCCTGAGCGAAGCCGCACGCGGCGATATTTGTATTGACGGCAATTGTTGTCCAGGACAACAATATGCGCAATTGCGGAGGGGTTGAAAGTCGTCCAGCCGCGGCATTTTCGAGCTTGTGACCGCTCCAATAAATCCGGCATCATGCGGCGCAAAAGCCGCAGCCCATGGGAGGACCTCGCTATGACCCGCAAATCCCGTTCGAACTCCGCGCGTGTTAGCCGCCGCAGCTTCTCCGCCGGCATCGGCGCCGCCGGCCTGGTTGCCGGCATGGCGCCTTTCAGTATCGCCCGCGCGCAAAGCGGGCCTTTGAAGGTCGGCGTGCTGTTGCCGCGTTCGGGCTTTGAAGCCGGCATTGGCCAGGATTGCCAACGCGGGGTCGACATCGCGGCACCGATCTTGAAGTCGTTGGGCTTGCCCGAGCTTGCGATCGTCAACGGCGATACCGAATCGAGCGTCGAAACGGCGCGCTCGCGCGCGGCGCAAATGATCAGCGACGGCGCGCAGCTTCTGATCGGTGCCTTCGATTCCGGCCAAACCACGGCGATCGCCCAGGTCGCCGAACAGAACGGCATTCCGCTCGTGATCAATATCGCCGCCGCGCCGGAAATCACGGACCAGGGCTACAAGTTTGTATTCAGAAACTTCCCCACCGCGAAGATGATTTTGGGCGACGCGTTCGAGAATCAAAAACAGGTCTTCAACTTGGTCGGCGCGGCGCCGAAGACGGTCGTTTTCATGCACGTCAATGACACTTTCGGTACGGCGATGGCGAAGGGCATAAATTTCGTGATGCCGAAATTCAACATGCCATACACAATTGCCGACGAGATTGCCTACGATCCGGCCGCGCGCGACCTTTCGGTCGAGGTGGCAAAAGCCAAGGCCAGCAATCCCGACGCATTGCTTCTCGTCAGCCGTCTCAACGACGCGATGCTGCTCACCCGCGAACTGGTCAAGCAGCGCTGGACGCCGCAGGCTATCCTGAGCATGGGGCCGGGCTGGTACGAGGACCAATATCTCAAGACGCTCGGCAAGCTGTCCGACGGGCCATTAAGTTTCGTGCCGTGGTACGACCCTAACAAGCCGCTTAGCAAAAAGCTGGAGGCCGCGTTGGCCGCGGCCTATCCCGGCATCAATCTAAACACCAACCACGTCTTCACTTTCGAGGCATTGCTGGTCGCCGCCGACGCCTATAAACGCGCCGGTTCGGCCGATCCGAAGGCCTTGGCCGATGCTATCCGCGCCACCAACATCACCGACAATGTCAGTATCGGGCCGGGCATCCAATTCGATGGCACGGGTCAGAACGCGAAGGTGAAGGATGGCGCGGTGCAAAATCGCGGCGGCAAGATCGTGGTGCTTTCGCCGCCGGATGCAGCCAATGCCAAGCCGGAGTGGCCGTTGGCGTCGTATCAGAGCCGCACCTGAGCGAAAATAGTGCCGTTCGATGTCTACCTGAACGTCGCCGTCGCCGGCATTCTGACCGGTCTGGTCTACGGCCTGATGGCGCTCGGCTTGTCGGTGATTTTCGGTGTGGTCCGTGTCGTCAATTTCGCCCACGGCGAAATGATGTCGATCGCGATGTATCTCGCGGTCGTGCTGTTTTCCGGATTCCATCTCGATCCGCTGATCATGCTGGTGCCGATCGCGGCGGTCATGTTCGTCTTCGGCTATGCACTGCAGGCCGGGGTTATCAATCCCTTCATCACCCGGCCGGAGCATAGCCAATTCCTGCTCCTGGTGGCGCTGGCGATCATCATCGTCAATGTGCTCCTGATCATTTTCGGGCCAGACGCACGTACCATACAGACCTCCTACGCCTATGACAGTTTCCAGATTGGCCGGCTGATCGTTGACGCCTCCAAGCTCTATGCCGGTGGCGCCGCGATTCTGTTCGCCGTACTGCTGTTCGCATTCTTTCGCTACACGCTGGTCGGCAAGGCGGTGCGCGCCTGTGCCGACAATTATACCGGCGCGTTGGTGGTCGGGCTCAACGTCAATCGGCTTTACGCGCTGACCTTCGGGATCGGCGCGGCCTGCGTCGGCGCGGCCGGCGTCATGATGACTCTGATTGTCGACGTCACGCCGATCATCGGCCCAACTTATACGCTGCTGGCCTTCGTCATCGTCATCACCGGCGGACTCGGCTCCATGCTGGGCGCGCTCGTCGGCGGCATATTGATCGGGCTCACCGAGGCGTTTGCCGGATTGCTGTTCACGCCGTCGGCCAAGAGCATGTTCGCCTTCGGCATCCTCGTCTTAGTGCTACTGTTCCGGCCGCAGGGCATCCTCGGCAAAAGGACGGCGTGATGACGCTGCCCTCCATGGCCAGCGCCCGACTGCCCGCCGAAGGCGCGTCGCGCCGCAACTTGGCTTTGCTCGCGGCGTTGTTCGGGGCGCTTGTGATCGCGCCATGGGTCGTGAACGATTATCTGATCACCGTTCTCATTCTCATTCTCTATCTCGCCTATACGGGTCAGGCCTGGAACATCATGATGGGCTTTGCCGGCCAGCTCTCGCTCGGTCATGCGCTCTATGCAGGCCTTGGCGCCTACATCGCCGCGGTGCTGTTCAAACAATTCGGGATCGCGCCGTGGCTCGGTTTTCTCGCCGCTCTCCCGGTCGCCGCGGCCGCCGGAGCGATCATCGGATTTCTCGCCTTTCGTTTTGGCGTGGCCGGCGTCTACTTCGCCATTCTCACAATCGCTTTCGCCGAATTCGCGCGGATCGGGTTCGACCATCTCAGCGTGGTCAATGCCTCGGCCGGTCTGTTTCTTCCCGTAACGCAACACGGCTACAACGACCTGTGGAATCTGCGCGGCGGCCCAACGATGTTCTATTACGTGATTCTTGCGGCGACGATGTTGGCGTTCATTCTCTGCCGCGGCTTGTTGAACAGCCGCATCGGCTATTTTTGGCTCGCCATCCGTGAAGATGAGCAGGCGGCGCGCGCCGCGGGCATCGATACTTTTCGTTACAAGATGTATGCGGTGATGATTTCGGCGGCAGTCACGTCGTTCGCAGGCGTGTTCTATGCGTTTTACTACAACAATCTGTTTCCCGAGCAGGTATTCAGCATTTCCCGCTCCATCGAGATGATTCTCGGGCCGATCATAGGCGGCGTCGGCACGTTGTTTGGACCGATACTCGGGGCGTTCGTGCTGACGGGGCTCGCTGAGACGCTCAATTCAGCGATGGTCGCCTTCGGCGTCGATCTGCCCGGCGCCAAACAAGTGCTTTACGGCATTTGCCTCCTTCTTGTCGTGATGGCGTTGCCGAGTGGCATTTGGCCATGGCTGTCGCGGCGGCTCGGCTTGACGGATGGTTCGCGATGACCGCGCTCCTGTCGCTCGAACGTGTCAGCAAGCGTTTCCGCGGTCTGGTCGCGGTTGACGGCGTCAGCTTCGAAGTGCCCGAGGGTGCGCTATTCGCCGTGATCGGGCCCAACGGCGCCGGCAAAACTACATTGTTCAATATGATCGCGGGGGCCATGACGCCGGACGCGGGGACGATCACGTTTGCCGGTGCGCCAATTGGCGGTTTGACGCCGGACATGGTGTGTCGGCGCGGCCTCGCCCGCACCTTCCAGCTGGTGCGGCCGTTTCCTGCGCTCAGCGTCGAGGATAACGTCATCATCGGCGGCTTACTGCGCCGGCGCGACGTCGCGGCGGCGCGCGAGCATGCGCAGGCCTTGCTGCGCCGCCTCGACCTGTTCGATAAGCGCCGCCAACTTGCCTCCTCACTGACACTGCCCGACCGCAAACGCCTCGAAGTCGCCCGCGCACTCGCAACCGAGCCGCGGCTGTTACTGCTCGACGAAGTGATGGCGGGGTTGCGGCCGACCGAAACCGACCGCATGGTTGCGATCTTACGCACACTTAATCGGGAAAACGGGCTGACGATTCTCTTGATCGAGCATGTCATGCGCGCGGTCATGGCGCTCGCCTCGCGCGTGATGGTCCTCGATCACGGGGTCATGATCGCGGAGGGGACGCCGGAAACCGTCGTCCGCGATCCCGCGGTGGTGCAATCCTACCTTGGCGCGGAGGTAGCATGATGCTGCGCGTCGAAAACATCGATGTTTTCTATGACGACGTGCAGGCGCTCGACGATGTGTCGCTCGAGGTCGAAGAGGGCGCAATCGTCGCCATCGTCGGCGCCAACGGCGCTGGCAAGACGACGCTTATCCGCGCCATCGCCGGTATGCATCGGCAGTCACGCGGCCGGATATTTTTCCGCGGCGCCGATATTTCGGATTGGCCGAGTCATCGGGTGTGCGACCTCGGCATCGGCCAGGTGGCGGAAGGCCGCCAGGTATTTCCGTCGCTTTCGGTCGAAGAGAATCTCGACGTGGGCGCCATGCTGCCGCGCGCTCGGGCCGATCGGGCCAGGAATCGCGACCGCGCGTTCGCGTTGTTTCCGGTGCTCGCCGCGCGGGGGCGGCAGTTGGCGGGCACGCTGTCCGGCGGCGAACAGCAAATGCTTGCAATCGCCCGATGCCTGATGGGCGCGCCGGAACTGATCATGTTTGACGAGCCCTCGTTGGGTCTCGCGCCCGCGGTCGTGCGGATTGTGCTCGACACGATCCGCGATCTGAACCGCGACGGGCTGACCTGTCTGCTGGTCGAGCAGAATGTGGCGCAATCGTTAAAGCTCGCAAGCCGCGCCTATGTCTTGGAAAACGGCGGTGTCACACTGACTGGCAGCGGCGCCGATTTATTGGCGGACGATCGGGTCCGGACCGCCTATCTCGGTTTGTGAACTAGTGCACTGGACGCCGGAGTCGCTCCATGAGCGCGGACAGCGCGCCAACCCGTGCGCTCAGTGGCGCCGTCGGAAAGGCTTGCCGCAGCCGGTTGTAAACGTCAGCCGCCGACGGGGCCTCGATATCGGCGAGCGCCGCAGCCATGGCGCGTGCCATGTCGGCTTCCGGCCGGCCGCTTACGAGTGCGGGCACCAGCGCGACATCGCCGAAGGGGATGGGAGGTTGCACTCGCAAGGTGACACGGCGGGCGCTCATGGGGAGCTCCATTGCTTATGGTTCCCCTTTAACGCGCCACGCTTATTCAAGTTCCAACCAATCCCCCCGAAGGAGAGGAAAGCCTACTTCAGCGGTTGGCCGATAGTGACGCTGAGCTTGCCGACGCCCTCGACTTCGCAGTCGATTTTATCGCCGGCCACGGTGGCGGCGACGCCCGATGGCGTGCCCGTCATAATGATGTCACCGGCCGCGAGCTCAACCATCTCGGACAGCTTGGAGATGATCTCCGGCACATTCCAGATCATTTGATTGAGGTCGCCGTCCTGGCGCACCTTGCCGTTGACCTTGAGCGTGATGCGGCCTTTCGACGGATGCCCGATCTCGGACGCCGGCTTCAGCGGTCCGCATGGCGCGGAATGATCGAAAGCCTTGCCGATCTCCCACGGCCGCTTGATGTCGCGCGAAGCGATTTGCAGGTCGCGGCGCGTCAGATCGATGCCGACGGCGTAGCCGTAAATACAGTCGAGCGCCTTCTCGGTCTTGATATTGCGGCCGCCGCTCTTGAGCGCGACGACAAGCTCGACCTCGTGATGCATGTCCTTGGTCAGCGACGGATAAGGCGACGTGCCGCCATCCGGCACGATGGCGTCGGCGGGTTTCGAGAAAAAGAACGGGGGCTCGCGCACATCCTGGCCCATTTCCTTGATGTGCTCGACATAATTGCGGCCGACACACCACAGCCGGCGCACCGGGAAGAATTTGTCGGTGCCGGCAACCGGAATAGCGGCCTGGGGCGGTTGCGGAATGACATAGCTCTTAGCGTCCATGATGCTCTCTTATTTTCGATGGAAAAGGTGTCGGTGTTCAAGCAGATGACGCGACCGCAACGGCCGGCTCAAGCGGCGGCGACGATTGCTCGCGCAATTGCAGCCGATAGAACGAAGAGTAGCGACCGCCTTTGCGGAGGAGCTCGTCGTGGCGGCCGGATTCGACGACCATCCCATTTTCGACGACCAGTATGCAGTCGGCGTGCATGATCGTTGAGAGCCGATGCGCGATGACCAGTGTGGTACGGCCGTTGCACAATTCGGCGATCGCTTCCTGAACGTGGCGTTCGGACTCCGAATCCAGCGCCGCGGTCGCTTCATCGAGGAGAATGATCGGCGCATTTTTGACCAGCGCACGCGCGATGGAAATGCGCTGGCGTTGACCCCCGGACAATTGCAAGCCGTGCTCGCCGACTTGCGTCTCATATCCGGCCGGGAAGCCCATAATGAAATCGTGGGCGTGCGCGGCCTTGGCGGCGGCGACAATCTCGGCGTCGCTGGCGTCGAGCTTCCCGAGCGCGATGTTTTCCCGGATGGTGCCGCGGAACAGATGCACGATCTGGCCGACATAGCCGGTTTCCCGGCGCAGGGAGCGGCGCGATACAGATTGGATATTCTGCCCGTCGATCAGGACGCGACCCGAAGTCACGTCATAGAAACGCAACAGAAGATTGAGCACCGTCGATTTGCCGCCGCCGGAAGGCCCAACGAGAGCGGTGACCTTTCCCGGCTGCGCGACAAAGTTCATGCCGTGCAGCACCGGAGTGTCCGCGCGGTATCCGAAGCGCACGTCGGCGAACTCGATGCGCGCCGTGGATAGCTTCAGATCAGGCAGGTTGTCATCATTCGGCTCGCCGAGGGGGCTGTCGATCACCTCGTAAAGCACGCGCACGCCGACCAAATTGTTATTGAGGTCGATATTGAGCCGCGCCAGCCGTTTGGCCGGTTCATAGGCGAGCAAGAATGCCGCCATGAAAGACACGAATTCGCCCGGCGTCGCCCCGGTTTCGATCACGCGATAACCGCCATAGATTGTCGCCAGCGCGATCGTGAAACCGCCCAGCATTTCCATCATCGGGCTGGCGCGGTTCGACACCCGCGCCATTTTGTTCGACTCGTGCTGGACAGCCGAGACGCTTTTGTCGAGCCGCCGCCGCATCTCATCTTCCAGGCCGAATGCCTTGACCATGCGCATGCCTTGCAGCGATTCTTGCATGGTCTCGATGATGCGGGTGCCTCCGGTGAACTGCATGCGCGCGATGCCGCGCACGCGGCGGATCAACTTGCGCAGGAAGATGAAAGCTGGAGGCGCCGCCAAGAAACCGATCAGTGACATCACCGGATCCTGGATCACCATGACGATGCTCAGTCCGATGAGCGACATCAGATCGCGGCCGATCGCGGTGATGAGAAGATTGATAACTTGACTAACCGCATTGGCGCCGGTGGTCAGCCGCGCGATGAATTCCGACGAATGACGATCGGCGAAAAAACCGATGTCTTGGCGCAATAGTTTGTCGAACAGGCGCCGCTGATTGTCGGCGATGATGCTATTGCCGATCCACGACAGCGTAACGGTCGCGCCATAGGTGGCAAAACCTTTGGCCGCGAAAATCACCATCGCGATCAGGCCGATGACGACGATGCCGTGAAAGTTGCGGTCGACGTAAGCCTCGTTGGTCATCGTGCCGAGAAGATAGGCGGTCAGCGCGGTAGTGGCCGCGGCTATACCCATCAGTGCAAATGCGAGGGCGTAGCGCGGCCAATGGACGAGGGCTTCATCCACCAACAGGCGGCGTATCAGCGAATAAGTCGTGTAATCGTCCGAAGCTTCAGCCGCGCTAGGTTTCATGCGTGGTCCATATCACCCCGCCACGGCAAGCGCACGCAGCAGCGGCGTTCCATGCCCGGACGGGCAGAAATATTCAAGTGAATTCGAGGCTTACTATTGATTTCACTGGGCTTTCCGGTCCTGTGCCGGCCGCGCGAGGGCAGTTCCTCGACCGCTTTTGGGCAGGTCAGGCGCGGTGGTTCGCCGTGCGGGCCGCGGATGCGGCGCGGCCGCTCACGGATCGCAACTGATTGACGGACCGCCGTGTCGCGAGCTCGCGCTCCCAGGTGAGCGCGTGGGACACCATGGTCAAAAGATCGTCGAAACGCGGTTGCCAACCAAGCGTGGCGCGGATGCGTTCGCTGGCCGCAACAATTTGGGCCGGGTCGCCGACGCGCCGCATCGCGTTGACGACTTTGAAATCGACCGCCGACACGCGTTTGATCGCCGCGATAACGTCGAGCACCGAAAAGCCGTGGCCGTAGCCACAATTGAGTGTCAACGACGGCGCTCCCGCGCGTAAGTGGCGTAGCGCATCGGAATGCGCGCGCACCAGATCACTGACGTGGATGTAGTCGCGGATACAGGTGCCGTCCGGAGTCGGATAATCGGTGCCGAAGACTTCTAGCATCGGACGCAGTCCCAAGGCCGCTTCGGCCGCGATCTTGATCAGGTGCGTGGCGATCCGGCTCGATTGGCCGGCGCGGCCATGGGGATCGGCGCCGGCGACGTTGAAGTAGCGCAGGATCACGTGGCGCAGGCCGTAGGCATTGCTTGCGTCGCGCAGCATGGTTTCCGTCATGAGCTTCGACCAGCCGTAAGGCGAGATCGGCTGCGTCGGTGCATCCTCGGCCACCGGCGACTCGGCCGGATTGCCGTACACCGCGGCCGTTGACGAGAAAATGAAGTGCTGCACGCCGCCATTCACCGCGCACTCGATCAGCGAGCGCGAGTTGGCGGTGTTATTGCGGTAATAGATCAGCGGATCGCGCACCGAGTCGGGTACCACGATCGACGCGGCGAAGTGAATGATGGCGTCGATGCCATAGTCGCGGATGATCCGGCTGACCAGCGTTTGATCGCCGGTCTCGCCGACAATCAGCGGCACGTCCTCGGCGACGGCCCATTGAAAGCCGGTGGAGAGGTCGTCGAGCACCACGACTTGTTCGCCGGCATCGACCAGCTCATAGACCATGTGGCTGCCGATATAGCCGGCGCCGCCAGTGACCAGGACCGCCATGTTTTCTACCCACGTATGCGTCCTCCTGGCCCTACTCCGATTTGCCAAATACTGCGTTAAGCCCCCATCCGAATTATCGGGCCTCCGCCGAAACCCCCGCTAGTGCTCTACGGGTGGCTAAAAGCACCTGTTCCGGGGCAATATCGCGCATGCAGCGGTGATGGATGAGGCGGCAGAGCGGCTTGTGGCACGGCCGGCAGGGCAGGTCGCTTGCCGCCTGGATGGTTCCGGCGAGCGGATTAAGCGGCGCCCAGTGCCACGGGCTGGTCGGTCCAAAAATGCCGATCGAGGGGGTGCCGAGCGCCGCGGCGACGTGCAAAAGACCGGAATCGTTTGAAACCGCGGCAGCGGCGCCGGCAAGCGCCAGAATTGCGTCGCGCAGATCGGCGCCGGTCAGGTCGCGCGCCGACGTGTCCGCGACGATTTCCAAGGCGAGCATTTTTTCGTCAGGACCGCCCAGCACCCAGACGGCAAATCCTGCGGCGATGAGGCCGCGCGCCAGTGCGGCATAGGCGGCGGCAGGCCAGCGTTTTGACGGCCCGACGGCGCCGGGGCAGATTGCCACAACGGGGCGGCTGCTATGCTCGAGGCCGCGCTTTTTGCGCCACGCCTCGATCTCTGCGCGCGAGACTTTGAGCTCCGGCAGCGGCCATTCAGCCGGCGGCGTTGAGTGCGGCGGGAGCGCCAGCGCCGCGCACTGATCAATCATCCGGGGGAGCTTGCGCTCGCCGTAGCGCAGGTCGTTGAGGAGAAGGAAGCGCGCTTCACCGACAAATCCGGTTCGCTCCGGAATGCCGGCCAGGTACGGCGCCAGGGCCGACTTCCAGGTCCGTGGCATGATCAGCGCGCGGCCATAGGCTCCATGTTTGAGGCGCGCGGCCAGCGCGAACTGCTCCCCGAATGCCAGACGACTGCGCGGCAAGTCAGCGACAATGGCTTGGCGTAGACCCGGCATGTAATCGGCGAGCGGCGCGCACAGCGTCGTTGCCAGAATATCGACCGCGCGGTTCGGAAAGCGGGCGTTAAGGAGCTTCACGACCGAGTGGCACCGGACAAAATCGCCGATCCACATGTACGGGACGATAAGGATGGGACTGCCGGCAGGTCCCCCGCTATTCTGCGAATTATTATTCATTCTTACGGCTGCCGATTTGGACCTGCGTCGCGACGCAATGGCGCGCTCGGTGGTGGCGACCAGTCCTGCGTTTGCTCATAGCGTTTGGCGTAGCGGTAATAGGTCCCTTCAAAATTGCCAAAGGCAATGACAAAGCCGGCCCAGCCGTCGAGGAAGCCACGCTTGAAAATGTAGTGCTTTAGGAAGGCCCACAGCCCGTGACCGATTGCGCTCCCCATTGAGACACGCTTGCCCGCAAGTTTTGGCGCTCCGAGCGACGAATAACGGTTTGCCTTGTTGAGGACCTCTTCGAGGTTGCGAAACGGAAATTGCCAGATCGCGTTTTGCAGCGTTCCGACGGGCTTTGCGGTGAGAACCTCAAAGCCTTCATGCACCGGCTCCAGCGTGTAGCGCAGACTACCTCTGCGGAAGAGCTGCGGTTGTCGAAAGTTGGGATACCACCCGGAACCGCGGATCCAGCGCCCCATCATGAAACTGCGGCGCGGCACCCGATAAACGTCGGCCGAGGGCTGTCCAGCAAGCAGGCTGAGGACTTCATCGCGCACTTCTTTGGTGCAACGCTCATCGGCATCGAGGCTGAAAATCCAGTCGCAATGGCACGCCTCGATGGCGCGATTGCGGAGATCGCCGAAGCCGTTGAACGGAACTTGAACGACGCGGGCACCGAGTGCGGCTGCGATCTCGGCGGTGTTGTCGGTGCTGTGCGAGTCGACGACGACGATCTCGTCGGCCCAGAGCACGCTCTCGGCGGCGGCCTTGACCTTCGCCGCTTCGTTGAATGCCAGGATATAGGCTGAGATCGTTTGCATGGGCGGCCGCCACTATAGCCGCCGCGACCCTGACTTTGCGAATTGAGGCAACTTAGTATAATATGAATATAAGTTCATTTATTAATGACATCGCCTGGTGAATCCGGCTCCGGTGTTGCCCAGCGGGCGAGACTGAGGCAAAGGTTCGGACGTGATCGGGAAGGGCCGATCGAACCATCAATCGGTCTTAAGCGGCGATGTTGCTGGTCACCGGCGGTGCCGGGTTTATTGGGTCGAACGTGGTCGCGAGCCTCAATGAGGCCGGCCGCAGCGATATTGCCATCAGCGACGTGCTCGGCACCGACGCCAAGTGGCGCAATTTGGCGGCGCGCCAGATCGCCGATTTCGTGCCGCCTTCGGAACTCATGCATTGGCTCGACGGCCGCAAGCTCGAGGGGGTGGTCCATCTCGGCGCCATTTCTTCGACCACCGCGACCGACGCCGACGCAGTCATGGAAAACAATTTCAGGCTGTCGCTTCGCCTGCTCGACTGGTGCGCGGCAACGCGCACGCCTTTTATCTATGCGTCCTCGGCCGCAACCTATGGCGACGGCCAGGGAAGCTATTCGGATGGCTGGTCTCACGATGAGCTCAAGCGGCTCAAGCCGATGAACCTCTACGGCTGGAGCAAGCAATTGTTCGACCTTGCCATTGTCGAGCGTGTTCGCCGCAAGGATAAGATGCCGCCGCAATGGGCCGGCCTGAAGTTCTTCAACGTGTTCGGCCCCAACGAATACCACAAAGGCGAAATGATGAGCCTCGTCGCCAAGCGCTTCGACGATGCCAAAGCCGGCAAGCCGGTCCGTCTGTTCAAATCGCACCGTGCCGGCATCGCCGATGGTGAGCAAAAGCGCGACTTTATCTATGTGGACGACGCCATCGCGGTGGTGCGTTGGCTGGTGGAGACCCCGGCGGTATCCGGCATTTTCAACGTAGGCACCGGCGCGGCACGCAGTTTCCGCGACCTGATGGCGTCGATGTTTGCGGCGCTCGGCCGGCAGCCGGCCATCGAATATATCGACATGCCGGCCTCGATCCGCGACAGCTACCAATACTTCACACAAGCCGAAACGGAAAATCTGCGGCGCGCCGGCTATAATGCGGACTTCACGCCGCTCGAAGCGGCGGTCAAGCGCTACGTAGAGTGTTACTTGGATCGTGCCGATCGCTATCGTTGAGCGCGGCGGCTTAGCCCGGCGGCAATACGCATGTTCGATTTTGAAGAGGCCCTCAAGCACGTAGCGCAGCAGACCGTCCTCTGCGTCGGCGATCTCATGCTCGACGATTTCGTTTATGGCGAAGTCACGCGCATTTCGCCGGAAGCGCCGACGCCGGTGCTTGCCGTGGCACGCAATGAGGTCGAGATCGGCGGCGCCGGCAATGTCGCGCGCAACATCGCGGCGCTGGGCGCGCGCTGCATTTTTGTCGGCCTGATCGGCAAAGACGATGCCGCGCGGACCTTGAACGATGCCTTTGCTAAGCTCAGGGGGTCGGTCGTTCCCCATCTGGTCAGCGAGGCTGGACGCCATACCACACGCAAAGTGCGTTTCGTGTCCGAGCACCATTCGGCACACTTGATGCGAGCGGATTGGGAGACGGCACAGCCGGCGAGCGCTGTCAGCGAGGCCGCCGTCATCGCGCAGGCCGAAGCGGCGCTCCCGGATTGCGGCGCCGTGGTCCTGTCGGATTACGCCAAGGGCGTGCTCACCGAGCGCGTCATCCGCGCCATCATCGACAAAGCCCGCCGGCTCGGAAAGCCGGTCGTGGTCGATCCAAAAAGTCATGATTACGCGATTTATCGGGGTGCGACGCTGATCACGCCCAATCGTCAGGAATTGGGAACGGCGGTGCATCGCCCGGTGACCAGCGAGGCCGAGATCGCCAGAGCGGCGGCCGAACTCGCCCGCATCGTCGAGAGCGACGCCGTGCTGGTCACGCGCAGTGAGGAAGGCATGACGCTGCATGTCGACGATCATGCGCCGCTGCATATTCCCGCCTATCCGGTGAAGGTGCGCGATGTATCGGGCGCCGGCGATACGGTCGCCGCCGTCATGGCGGTGCTGCTGGCGATGAAAGCACCGTTCGACGCAGCCATGCGCGCTGCCAATGCCGCTGCCGCCGTGGTCGTCGGCAAGCGCGGCACCTCGACCGTGACGCTCACGGAGTTGCGCCACCGCATTTTGCCGGCGGCTTCGCTCGCGCCAGAGGACAAGATCGTGTTCGACTGGTCGATGCTCGATGAGCGGCTGGCCGATTGGCGCCGACGCGGCCTGCGCATCGGCTTCACCAATGGCTGCTTCGATCTTCTGCATCGCGGCCATGTCAAATTACTGGCCGAGGCGCGCACGGCTTGCGACCGGCTGGTGGTCGGTCTCAACAGCGATGCCTCGACGATGCGGCTCAAGGGTAAGGGCCGGCCGATCAATCCGGCCGAAGGCCGCGCCGAGGTGCTCGCGGCGCTCGAGGCCGTCGATCTCGTTGTCGTATTCGAAGAGGACACGCCGCTCGAACTGATCAAGCGCGTGCGCCCCGGCGTCCTGGTCAAGGGCGCGGACTATAAGCGCGAAGATGTGGTCGGCCATGAGGTCGTCGAGGCGGCCTGCGGCGACGTGATCCTTATCGATCTCGTGCCCGGTCATTCAACGACGGCGATTGTCGAGCGGGCCCGGCCGGCAAAGCGATCCGCGAACGACTGACCCTGGGACAAAGGCGATGCGTACCGTATTTCCCTGGCAGGTCGAGGATCGGCTTAAGACCGAATTTTACGGACCGCAGCCGAAGGGATTTTTCGTCGAAGTCGGCGCTAATGCGCCGCAGCTCGGCTCGCAGACCTGGCAGTTCGAGCAAGCCGGCTGGACCGGTGTGCTGGTCGAGCCACAGCCCGATCTCGCCGAGCGTCTGCGCCAAGCGCGGCGAGCGCATGTCGTCGCCGCCGCGTGCTCGTCGCCGGCCAATGCCGGCAAGACGATGACGCTGCATGTCTTGGGACCGCACTCGTCGCTCAATCCCGAACTCGCCGTTACCGGCGTCGTCGCCGAGTCCGAGATCGAAGTTCCCATTCGAACGCTTGACGACATTCTTCAAGAGATCGGCGCGCCGTCGCCGATCGATTTCGTCTCAATCGACGTCGAAGGTCACGAAGTCGAAGTGCTGTCCGGCTTTGATTTTGCGCGCTGGCGGCCTCGGCTCCTTTTGCTTGAGGATCACGTTACCGATCTTGCCGCGCACCGCAGCGTGTCGCGCGCCGGTTACCGGCTGATCCGACGTACCGGTCCGAACGGCTGGTACGTACCGCGGGCACAAGCGCCGCGCGTCGGCCTCGGCTGGTGGCCGCTGGCGCGTAAATATTATTTTGCGCTGCCGATCCGCAAATTGCGCGATCGCAAGCGCCGGCTGCGCGACCGGTTTCGCAAAAACCGCGATGGCACCGGAGCTTTGGCTCGCCGCACGGGCTCGAAAT
>Ga0181537_10001301_pt1 | contig 23105 bp, 15 predicted proteins | sample PEATcosm2014_Bin_39_FD_119765 | JGI IMG/M metagenome (GOLD analysis project Ga0181537, IMG submission 119765) | Peatland microbial communities from MTU Mesocosm Facility, Houghton, MI, USA - PEATcosm2014_Bin23_10_metaG | ecosystem: Environmental > Terrestrial > Soil > Wetlands > Peat | place... | reverse complement strand
CGCGCGCCGCTGAGCCCGAAATATGGCGTCCTTGGGGGAGCGTTTGCCTTGTCCGCGGACAGCGCGGGGTGTGGCGTTGGCGGCGATGCCCTGGTCCCGCATCATCCGGGCAAAATCCTGCCGCCACTCACGCAGCAGGGCCTTGTCGATGTGCAACCGCCGGCCGTGCTCGTCCTCGGCTTTGACCATCAGATGCACGTGCGGGTGGTGCTGATGGGTATGCAGCGCCATCGCGTATCGATGCTTGAGCGCGAACTTTTCACGCGCGAAGGTCTTCGCGGCTGCCAGCACCTTATCCGCAGGCGTCGGCGCCGGCATCGACAGCACGATGTTGTGAACGAGTTTTAGGGAGCGCGGGCTACCATCAAGACCGCGCGAATTGCGGTACTGGCCGGCTGAGAGCTCCAGATGCCAATCCTTGAGGAACATCCTCTGCCCGTCCTTCGAGACCCGCTGTCCTTCGTCGGTCTCCAGCTCGAGCTCACCCTGCTGGCTGATGTATGACAGATGCGCCGCCACCGCGGCGACTCTCTTGCCGCCGCCCGTGACTTTGACCATCACCTCCGGCGCACCGCGGACGGTGCGACGGATCTGATCTATTTGGTGCCTACTGAGGGACGCCAGTCGGCGCGGGCCAGCAAGACCGCTGCTGAAAATGTCCAGAAACGGTCTCTCGCCATCGGACGTGAGGCGCATCATCTGCCTAGTCACTGCGGCTCTCCCAGCTGATGACTGCGGCCTTGGCGAAATCATGGGTGCGCTGCTCGAGCGCAGCCACGGCGGCTTGGGTCCGCTGAAGGGCGTCCCGTATGTCGCCAGCAGATGAATTTCGCAGCGCCCGCACTAGTTGACCGTTGATGCCGGTCAGCACTGCGACGCTGTACTTGAGCGCCGACAGCTCCTGTGCGGCGAGCGGTGGGTTGGCGACGACGTGCGCTCGGACCAAGGCCGCAAGATAGGCGGACGCCTTCATGCCGCGCATTGCTGCGCGGGAGGCGATCGCGCTCCCATCACCAGGACGCAGCCGAATGGTGATCCGATCCCTCGCCGCCTCTCGAGCCACCGTCGCTGCTGATGTGCGCGCGGGGCTATCGTTTCCATCGAGCATGGTGCGGATGGCCTTCAGAGCAAGCGCGGATTCCGACAGCCCGAAGAGCGCGGCAAGTGCAACAAAGCGCGCCTTCTCATCCGGTGACGGACGAGCAGTAATCGACGGCGGCGTCGGCTTTTCCGAATGACTCATTAGAGTGAAAGTGACTGGACGGTCCTACTACTGACCGTCCAGCGCACTTATAAGAGATGCTTTCGATGAGCAAATGATCCATCGACGGGATTGAAAGCGAAACCCCGGGTTTCGAGCTTTTTTCCGCGAAACTCTCGCTGGTCCTGCTGAATAAACGCATATACAATAATAGGCGTGAAGGCCGCCTGGCGCGAACCCAAGCGGATCTCGAATGTGGCCAAGCATGGCTTGGATTTCCGGGATGCCGACGAGCGATTATGACTGGCTCGAAAACGACTACGAGGATGAGTAAGGCCGACGTGCTGAAGGCCGTGAAGCGCGTCGATCGTAAGTCCGACTATGTATGGGACGGTAAGTCGGAAGAGAATCGGCCGGCGGGCGCTGAGGAACTGGTCGCAGCGATGAGCGCGTACCGGCGCAAGCGTGGCCGACCGGCCGGCTCAGGGGCGAAAGAGCAGATTGCACTGCGCGTGGACAGGGACGTGCTCGCACGATTCCGGGCAGAGGGCCCAGGTTGGCAGACGCGTATGAACGAGGCGCTTAAAGATTGGCTGCGCGCGCACCGGAGGCGTCCGGGGGCGTGAAGCACTCGATATGCTAGCGCTGACCCGAAGCCGCTGGCTCCCGTTCCACAACGCCGCGAAGAAGCCCTTATCGGTCTTCGTCATATGCAGCAGCTCGTCGTCGCGGCAGCCCACGTTGTATCGAATCAAGAGCCGTGCGAGTTGCTCCCCGTCGATCAAGACGCTTAAGCGACCGAGTCCCCACGCGGCCTAAGCACGCAGAAAATAAGCGCCGCTGCTGCAAAACGCGGACATTCCGCTATCCTGCCATGGACCCCAGACCCATTATTTCCCGTGGCCAGCTCAATCGCTACTACCGGTAAGTGCGGATCCGCGGGAATGTCAAGCTGTTGGAAGCCGTGCACACCATGTGCAATAACGCGATGCACGACATTCGCGCAGAATAATTAGACGGACAGATGTGACGCCACAAAACCCACAAATTACAAATTACAAATTGATCATCGCGAATCAGCAAAGGGCCAGACAACCGGCAGCCAAGAGAGTATCTGCGATCGCGTCGAACTCCATCGGTATCCGCGTCGGATCATTGGTTGATCCCCTAGGGACGAAGATACAGAGCCCCTCGCGCGCACGGGTGAGGAGGACGCGATAGGTATTCATCCTGTATCGCGCTGATACGGCCTGGCGTATCACCTGCCAGCGTGGAGCTCTCATGCGTCGAGGTATCCAGCAGGGTGGGTTCTGTGACCAAATGAGGTCGCCTCCCCACGCAAGGCCCACGTAATCCAACTCCAACCCCTGGCATCCGAACTGGCTGAGGGGAATCTCGAGGGAGTCGGAGCCGCGAAAGTCCGGCCAGGACCGCAGAAACCAGTTCTCAATTGTGTGTAGCTCGTTCGATAGGGGGGCGGGCGGCAGGCCGTCGGCAACGAGCCGAGCCGCCCCCGAGCTTACAACGAGACCAGGACGTCTGCCGCCGCGGCGGCGCAGCGACAACCACTCTTTCATCGCGCGAAGATCGCGCGTAACCGTAGCCGGCACGATTGTCATAGCACTGGCAAGCGCGTGGGCGTGATCAATATCACCCGACAGCAAAGCATCGACCCACTCGCTGAAGCGCGCGTTCCGATATGCCCGGAGGCCGCCGGCAAGGTACAACGTCGGGTCAACTTCGATTGCGAAAGTCCCCTCAACCGCCGACGAAGACGGTGCGACCACGCGCCAAAATCGGCCAACGCTGGCCTCCCGACTCAGAGCGTCTCCCCAAAGAGCCATGCCGCCCTCCCCTCGATTGATTTCCTGCCCGGGGCCCACCAGGCATACAAGACACGCCCAGGGGAGTCGGCCAAGAATCTCCAGAAACAGTTCCGGCTCGGAACGGCGGCGCTGCAACAGCTTCTGGCCCGTCTCTTCGTCCCAGGCGCGTTGGGCCTCGTCGAACACGACGACATGTTCGGGAGGAGTGCTGGCACCCTCTGCTGCGTGCTCCTTGAGGTAGCCAAGCAGCGTCTGAAGCGCGCCCTCCACCGCGCGACGAGCGCTACCGTTGTCCGAGCGCGAGCGCGCATCGGCGATGAGGGCGCCGCGCAGCACTTGAACGAGCGGCCGATTGCCCGTGAGCATGACAGCTGGTTCGCCTACTACGCGCCCCGCAGCATCTGTGAGCACGAGGCTTAAGCCGAGCAAGGACTTTCCGGCGCCAGGTGTGCCTGAGACCAGACACACCACGTGCTCTCTGTGCTCGCGAGCTTGGATAACCCAGTGTCGCAATCGCTCGGCGGTGAGCTGCAGGGCCTCCCCCTCTGCATCCGTACGCCCGATCTCTGCGACCGAGTGACCCGCGTACACCGCTCTAGCGGCTTCGACGATGGTTGGCGTCGGGTTGTACCCCCCGATGTCGAAGTCGCGCCAGAGTAAAGGGGCACCGGCAGTCGAGATGGCGGCAGCCGCCCGAAGGGCTTCATGCAGATCGGATCCGTTCGTGAGGATCACTTCTCCCACGAAGTCAGTTATCACTGGGACGTAGCCATTCGGCCGTGTCGCATGTTCGGCGCAGACGATCGGGGCGATCACGCGACCGCGAGCGGCCCGATGGAAATCCCGGATACACAGCGCGTAGTCTTGCGCCTGCTCGATGTAGTTCTGGGCGTATACATCGGCGCCCATCTTGAACTCAATCACGATAATTACGCCGGGAGTAAGGACCAAGGCATCTGGGCGACGCCCCAAACGGCGCAACGGATACTCGAGCAGGAGACCCCAATTGTCTGCGTCAGACAATTTGCTGAAGGCATTCCGAAGAAGAACTATCTGCTCTCTCCACGCATGCACCTGTTCAGGCTGGTTGCCGCGAAACTCGAGCGCAGCTCTTGTTGTCAGCGCGCCGACGACAGCGTCCGGCTGAACTGCCATGAACTCGTCAACGCGAGCTCCGAAGAAAGTATGTACCGGTGTGTTGGCGTTAGCGCTCACCCTTATCTCATCGTCCTTGCCGCTTTGGAGCCTCATGAGTTACTTGCTCGTCCCGCCTTGCAGAATAACGGTAGGCAACTCACCGGTCCGCGCGAGCACGGTCCGGATTGTAGGCACGAGACTACCATCTGGGCGCAGCCGGAGCCCCACGATCCGGACACGGTCGCCGGTCGTGAATTCAGTCATTGCCGGGTGGATATCCGGATCCAGAGGTGCGAGGTGGACCAGCTTGCTTTCCTCGCTGCCTTTCTGAACATCGACAGACAATGTCGTGGCCACTCCACCGTGGATTGGGCGCGGCGGCTCAGAAAGAACGCCTTCCACAACTGCTCCGTCGAGCTTGCCCGACCAATCCGGCATCACTGCTGACCAGAAAGGCGCACACACGAGCTTGAACGGACACCATCTACACGTCACTGGCGACGGAGCAGCGAGCTGCTCAGGCAACGCGCCGGCGGTTACTTTGGAGTTGTACTCGTCGAGGAGCGCGACTGCTTCGCCGGCTTCGCGCACACATTCGTTCGGCTCGAGCGACACCTCCACGCCGGCGCCCGCGAAAGGCAAGAGCACGCCGCGCTTTGGCCACCAACCTAGTTCCTCTTTCACTAGGAAGCCGTAAATACGCAGCTGCCGAACGTAGGCATCCTTCAATACATCAGACTGGGACGTTTCGTCGTACTCAAGTATGGCACCGCTCTTATAGTCGATGACCTCTGGACGCCGGATGACATCCGGTTTCCCAACGAGCTTTCCGCCAACGGCGGCGAACGGACGCTCGCGAATAGTGCCAGCGTCACCTGAGCCGGCCGTGCCCGATTCCGTTTCACTCCCCGCGACCAGCTCGCATGCCCGCAGAACCGCACTCGCTCGCGCGAGATAATAGCCGGGCCAACTCTTCGGCAAACCGAACCGTCGATTCAACGGATGGGCTGATATGCGCCGGTGTTCACCAGCGACCGCTTCGTCCCATAGTTGTACCGCAGCCGCTTCGGCGTCGACGATTGGCTCCAAGCACGCGATTCTCTCAAGCACCTTGTGATAGGCAGTGCCTAGCCAGGCTTTGGGAGTACCAAGCACGTAGGCTGCGCTCCCGGAAGCTCGAGAGAGCCCGACGCGGAGCTGGCACGTCCTCATCGTATCCGCCAACGTCGGGCTCGTCGACGGAATGAGGGGAAGTACGAGCCGGCTCACGACTAGAACGGCCTACGCAGAACTTCCAGAATGGATTTCACCGTTACCTGCTGGCAGCCGGCCGCAACGGCCTGAGCATACGCTGCAGCGATTTGAGGTCCGAAGAAATTAGGATCGGTATTCCAAAGGGGATGGGCGATGATTTCGGCGCGGTTGTTCCGGCGGCCCGCTTGCAATCCCGCAAACGTGACCTGCTGCCATCCGGGTCTCGCAGCGAAATAGGGACCCGCAGCTGCCGAATCTACTCCCTGCCAGTAAGGCACCGTAAAGTCGATGGCGGCAGCGGAATCAAGAGCCAGCCTCGCCAAATCGAGCCCAAGGCGCCAATCGAGGATGCTGTGATATGGCAGGTTGCTGAAGTCGCGCAGACAGTCCGGACACGACGTCATGCAAGCATTCGGTCCAGGGCCTGCGTGCGCTTGGCTAACAAGAAAGCCATAGAACGCATTGCCGGCTTGGCCCACCATGTAATGTAAGAGTGCCTCCGCCTCTGACGGCTGCCCTAAGAGAGTCGCGTAACCCGCTCCGTTGTCGAGGCTATCAGAGATAAAAATTTGGCCAATGACGTCGCCTGCCGCATCCCTGAGCACTCGTAGTCCGACCTTGATTTCACGTTCATGCACGTCGAGACGATCGGCTGCGGCGCGTCGAGCCAGAAAGCCAAAGGAATATAGCGCCGCTCGAACCCCAAGACCTTCGTCGCCAGCAGGTGATCTGCGAAGACCAACAGGCCAGTTGACGATTCCCAGTACCATCACATCAGTGGTCTTTACTGACCCCAGAGCACGCTGGTCGATGCCGGCGCCCATATCAATTAGCGGGTTGTTAACTCCTATGCTCTCCAACGCGCTACGGGTAACCCATGTCTCGCCCCGGGCGAGCTTCTCGAAATCGAAGAGTCGGCCGTCGTTGTCGTTAATGACGTAGACCGTTTCCTGGTCTGCCCACACTTCGAAGTTGGCTCGCTGGGCCAGCGGCAGTGGCGCGATTCCCATCTTTGGGCGCGATGCTCTCGGCGTCCACTCAAACGTGCCATCGAAGTCACGGCTACGTCCATACCATGTCCGAAAGCCTGCCGGCTGCGACAGGGACGTTACGCGGTAGCCAGGACTTTGCTGGGGCGTAGCCCCACAAACTGGACAGGCCGCGGGCGGTGGCTGCGTGTCATTGACTGCTTGACATGCCGCACAGACTCCGACGGGAATGGGCGGCCCTAGGGGACCTGGGGACTCGATCGGGCGATTCCCCTGCGGCCGATAGTCCACTACGCCAACCGCCGTATAAATCAAACCGTCCTTTACCGTCTCGGCGGCAGGAGCAAATTGACTGATTGCAATGTCCAACTCACGGTCGACGACATCATCCGGCGGCCACGGGTTGGTTCGTGTCGGCTCGTCGTGGAATAAGTAGCGGGTCCGCGTCGGGAATCCAAACATTGGCAAGATTCCGGCGTTCGCCAGTCGCTCGCTAAGGGCCCCTTGAGTAAATCGCGGATTCGTCGAATGCTGGCTTACAAGTGGGACGAGATCCTGGAGGCAGTAGTCGATCAGCGCCTGTCGTCGTGCCTGTAGCGAGGCGTCGGCAAAGGCAAGGAGTACGTCGGTCACCCTCGCGACCTCATTAGCGTTCTGTTGGATCCAAGCCGAGACGAGCTGCGCCGTCGTCGCTCCCGGCGGCGCTCCCAACGGTGTCTGCGGAGGGAGCTGCGGCGGTGGCTGATTCCAATCTCGAGCGCGCCCGAACTCGCCGTGAACACTGTCGCCATCTCCCGCGGGGAATAGATTGAGCGCCGCAAACGCTTGGCGGAGGATTTCCTTTGCGAGAACGCGCTTAATGATGCTCTCGCGCCTCATATCCACATAGGGTTGCGGTGGTGGATCCGATGTGATTCGCTGGGGCCTCTGGAAATAGTAGTCGTCGTGGCTACGGCCTCGACAAAGCGTCAGGGCCACGGACATTCCGGATCCACGCCGGCCGGCTCGGCCGACACGCTGCTGATAGTTAAATCGCATCGGAGGCATGTTTGCCATCATCACTGCGAGGAGCGTTCCAATGTCAACACCCGCCTCCATGGTTGTTGTGACGCTAAGGAGGTCGACGGGGTCCGTAAGCGGATTCTCCTCTGGAGGCGGTAAGCAAATATCCTGGAATAGACGTTGACGTTGGCGAGCGTCGGACTTGTTAGTCTGACCCGTGAGTTCCTCGCAATTTAAGCGGAAGAAATCCCCGGCCTGCGTAGCTAGATACGAGTAGTAGTCAGGCGAAACCTGCGCCGCGGCCGTTGCCTGAGCTGGGCCCAGCAGCGCTAGGCAGTCCACGCATAGGCCGCCAGATTGGTTCAAGTACAGGCGCCTGCACTGCCTGCACTCGAAGCAGATCGCCGACGGCGCTAGAAGGCACAATGCGGGAACATTGAGCCAGTGATGAGCCGCGTTAAGGCATCCCGCATTTGCCAGATACGCCAAGACAGCCTGGATATACGCGGTTGGATTGAGGCCCTGCCCTTGAGCGATCGCGGTTAGATAACCCACGACGTATCCTGGCGGCGTAGGCATCGAAGAGCACGGATGAGTCGAAAGTCGCTTTCTCGATCCGAGAAGCAAGATGGTGCCGTCAGCTCCCTCCTGCAGGATTGCTGAGGGCGGTGGATTGACGATGCGATCAACAGTCGGCAGAGCAAGAAGGAGCGATTCGATGCTGCGCCGGCCTGAGGCGAAGATGATGTCCATCAACTCCACTTGCGAACGACCCATGAGACGTCCGAGATGGATCTGCTGTTGTGGCGTCAGCTGTCCCTGTGGCTTCGGCAGTGGGGCAGCGCCGACGGGCCACTGATATAGGTCCGTCCAACTTCCCTCCTGGTCTTGCGGTTCAGTCCAGAGGACGTCTTGAGTGTATCCAGCCGGGTTCATCCCCTTAGCGAGCATGCGATTGGTGATGTCGCCGATTATCTGGGTCAGACGGAACGGGCCGCCTGTCGCTCGCTGGAGGATTTGCTGCCCAGCCTGCTGATTTGTGAGTCCAGGATAGCTCGCGCACTGAAGCCCTGCGGTTGTCGCATTCGCCGCCATTGCGATTGCGGTGGCATCTGTGGGATGTGCAGTGGCAAACGCGGCCGCTGCAGCTGCTTGACGCGGCGTTAGCGCGTGACCTTGGCACTGCGCCTGAAATCCTTGCGGTCCGACGCCCTGTTGCGTCAGCGCCTCCACAAGCGCCTGTCGTACGGCGTCTTTGTAGTGTGAGAAGCGTATACCTGCCGACAGCTTTGCCGCATCCTGCCTGCTGTCTGAGAACACGACGAGCTTTCGAGCTGTCGAGAGCGGTGGTTTCGACAAATCGCGAAGAAGCGTATCTGAAAGGACTTGAGCGATCTTCTGAAAGCCTGTTCGCTGAGTGCGAATCGGCGCCTTGATGACTTCCCTGCGTCTCCAGTCTGCATCACAGCGCGGGCAAATAGCGGGATAGGCCTCTCGGCCCGACGGAGGATTCGGCGGCGCTGGGGTATGGAGGGCAGGCACATAATATAAGAAGCCAGCCACGCCGGGACTAGCGCCTAGCCCCACCTTTCCGTCGATTGGATCCAGCGTCGCCGTGCGCCAACCTCGCTGAATCCCCAGAGTGCCCGCTGGTGTACCTGCCGACTTCTGCGTCCAAGTCTGTGTGATCGGCAACATGTTTTGGCCGGCTGGCCAGAATACTGCATAGCTCTCGTAGTTGCGGTCAAATGCCGCTGAGTCGGGCGCGGCCTCAAGATCTGGATAATCTGGAGTCAGATACCATTCGTTAGCGTTCCCGGTCCCACGACGATAGCCACCAAACAGCACCTCGCCACATGCTTCGCAGTAGAGAAGTTCCAGCACACGTGATCCGCATTGGCAAGTAAGTGCCGGCACGTAGTGCAACGCGCCCGAAGGACATGGGCCAACTCTAGGTGGGGTCTGCGCGCAGCCCGGATCCGTGCATACCCATAGGCCCTGGAGGTTGCGGAACATGAGGTGTACCCGCATCGGAAGCGGTGCCGCGCCCGAACCGGCACGCGCATGCGAGAGAGCCGTCAAGAGCCCATCGACGGCGTCAGCCGCCTGCTGCGGGGGAGCTGCCGGAAACACAAGTTGCGCGAGATCGCTCGGTGATCGAGGAACGATGATCTGGTTTGTCGCCGACGCAAGGCGAACGGCGTCTGGCGCCTGGATATGCTCCAGTGCAACGTCCAGCATTTGGGCGCAGTTTGCGCCCTGCGGCTGAGCAGGTGCGCCGACCTGCGCACATAGGTTGGATGCCGACTGCTGCAGGACAGGCGCTCCGCCAGCTCGCGTTGCTTGACCGAACTGCGCAAGCGCTGCAACGTGCTGCGCAACAACACCCGGCGCCGCTGCATTCGGAGATACAACGTAGCCGGAGCCGCCAATTACGCGAAACAGGTTTCGATCACGGCTAAAGAACTGTTCAAGATACTGAAGGCCCGTCTGCCCTGCTTCGAGCGACGCGCTCGAGGCGATAATACGGAGCTGACTAGAGTCTGAAGCCAGTCCCAGCCGATCGAGAAGGGCCCGCAGCAGATAAGCTACCTCCGTGCCGGGAGTGCCGCGATATGTGTGGAGTTCGTCAACCACTAAGTAGAATATTCGGTCCGTTGAGCCCTGCAGCCATATGCGGGTTTGATCGAAGATCTGTGCTTCGATCGCTCGCATTAGCATGATGTTCAACATTGAGTAGTTAGTGATCAGGATGTCGGGGGGTGAATCCTGCATGTCCTGGCGGGACCACATTTCTGCACCGTCCATGCTCTGGAAGAAGCGTTCCGCAGCGCTGCCTGCAACCGCTTGGGCATCCTGCAGAATGCTGCGAAGCTCTGTCCGAAGTCGACTGACATTGTCGCCAGATACAGGGGTCCGACCAGTGTAGCGGCCAAAGTAGATCCGATTGTCGCTGCGATTGGCCTGCAACCAGGCTCGAGCTTGAGGGCAATCAAGTGCGATTCGCAGTCGTGCGAGCTGATCTTCTACCAGAGCGTTCAGCGGATACAGAATCAACGCTCGGATAGCGGCCGGTCGCGTCTCGTGTCCTCTTTGCTGTACGCGCGGTGCCCACCTTCGCTGTGTACCCTGCATCGTGAAGTAGTTCGGATTGAACCAATCCCATTGCGCGGGACGTGGACCAGGTGCGCTCCAAGCACTAGACTCTCGTACGATCGATGCTATCACTGGAAGAAGAAAGCATTCAGTCTTGCCTGAGCCCGTACCTGTCGTCACCACAGTGTCGGCGCCATTGACTACCGTCTCCCGGAAGACATCGAGCTGGTGCTGATGAAGTACAAGATTGGGCGGGAATAGTCCCGTTGAAATAAAGCCAGCGGCATCCGCGATCTCCCCTGGTTGCCATTTGCCAGATAGCAGCGCCTGTGCTGCCTGGGACAATGATTGACCTGACGCCTTATAGGCAGGAATCGGCTCGATCATTGGATGTCGATAGATTCGCCCGTCCTGATCAAGGATTTGTCTTCGCTCGTTTAGGAGGTCCTCGTATCGGAGGTCAAACGGACTATCGAGATATCGCAGGTACATGTCCCGCAGATTCTCGAAGAAGCGAATTGGGTTACTCATCCGATCTCCTGGTGAAGCAGCTGGCCGACGAGCAGAGCCACTTTGTCGTCGACCCCTAAATACTTGAGCCGACGAGTCGTAGTATCAAACTGGGGAAGAGCACCCGAGCACAGCACGAGCGCTCTTTCCACCAAGAGAGGCGGTCGCATCGCTGCGGGGACCGAAAGCGTTTTCTGCGCGCGGTCGTATTTCAGTGTTCCGCGCCGCCGCTGCATGACGCCATATTTGCCCTCTTGTACGGGCACGCTGAAAGTCTGGCCGCGCCGCTGCAGGTAGTAGAAGCGCTGATGCTTCATGACAAATCTGAAGAGGCCAGAAGAGGCTCTCAGCGCGTCCAATTGCGCGACTTCGACCCAGTGCGGTTCTGGGCGCAGCGCAAACCGGTGAACGACCCAACCAGGGGTCTCCGGCATGACAGAGACGTCCCATCTGCTGTGATCTCGGACAGTTGGTAGCACCGACAGCAGCGAAACCGGAGCATCTCTCTGGACGAAGAATCCCAGTTCAAGCACTCGCGCGATCAACTGCTCGTGGCACGTACCTCGAACAACGATGCGCTCTGGCATACCAGTTATCTGAGTTCGAACGACCGTGAGTCTGGCGTCGGTAATAAGGGGATCGAGAAGAACAGGTAAGCGCGCTCCGCAAAGTACCCCCGCATCCGACGAAGGTCCGTGCACTGCGACCGTTGGCGGTACGATCCTCCAGGCGTTCTCAACGGCGCCCGCGTGAAACTCCGCGTGGCCAAGCCTCTGCAGCGTAAGGCGAGCCTCTTGGTAAACAGGAAGATCAGACCCGCCGTCCGCGGCCGAACCATCCTCAAGATCCGATTCCAAAGAGCAAGTTTCGACCGCACTGCGAAACTGCGGCCATGACCCCTGGCCTTTCGCCGAAAGCCATAGCAGCATTCGGTCGAAACTCACCGGGTTCCCCTCCATATGTTTCGTGCCAAGCGCGTGTACTGAGCCCAAAGGGTTCTTGCTTCAGGATCGGTCAACAGCCTCTTCCTGTTGGCGTCGAGTATCAGCCTGCACCACTGCGAGACTAGGCTGGGAGACCCTTGGCCCCCCGTGCGCGGGCCGGAGTTAGGGTCGCCGACTAGAAGAACGCGGCGACCCTTGTCGCAGCGAAGAGGATCCAAGGGAAGAGCCCAAATTGGCTCGAAAGGCGGAGCGGCGAAGCCACAGGCGCCTCGTACATCCTGTCGCAGACTGGCTGTGAAGACTTGCCCCGGAACTGCGCCGAGTAGAATCGGATTGTTCTGCAGAACATCGCCTCGAAGGAACCCGGTTGCGGCAGCTTCAAATGCGTCGTCGCGCGCAAACGAACGGATCAGCGGGCCACATACAACCAGACCGTGGCCGCCCGCGCGCGTCGCCGCGAATCGGTGGGCTGGCCAAAGATTCCACGACCGTTGCAGCCGAGCCAACGAATATCTGCGACTCCCTGCGGGGCACCAGATTTGGTGGGTACCCGGCGTGTCCCAACCCGGTGCATGGAATGCACCGTCGTCCCCGATCGTAGCCTCCTGTCCATCAATTAGGACACGCTGAACATGTTGGGCTTCGCCAAGGACACGAATTAGAGGTGGGAATCCTGCCAACCAAGAGTTGTGACCAAGCGATACTCCGCCTTCGAGCGAAATTTGAACATCAGGAAGTGGCCGAAGCGCGTTCAGGATATTGCCGCCCTCTATCTGTGGGACGGAGCATGTTGGGACAAGTCCTCGAGGCCTGCCGAACTTGTCAACATCACAGATGACAACCCAACCCGACGGTGCGCCATCTTCTTCCCGACAGATCATTCGATTGGCACAGCCGACTGTCTGGAGTGCTTCTTCTGTGACGGCGAGCGTGGACGTTGCGCACAACACGACATGTTCCCGCCCGAGCATGAGTCTCGAGCATGAAACAAACCCACGATGCGTTGTGCCAGCGGCGAGCACGAAGATCTCGCGGCCAGCAAGTGACCACTGCTGCCCTGTCTGCCCATCGGCCCAGACAATGCCGGTTTGCAGGATTATGCCCAGGTCCACTGGTGCGACGTCCTGATACCACTCGTCCTCGAGAGCAATAAGCTCGAGCGAACTGCCGTTTGCGCGAGTCACCGCGCATTCGTCCGGAAGTCCGTCGCGCCGTCTGGGTAGCAGCGTAACCCTGCAAGACCCGCCGCGGTCGAATAACACTCTAACCTCAATGGAAATCGCGCGCGCTGTTGGCGCGGTCCTTGTGGCGTCCACATCCGCGCCGTTGTTCACCGACGTGGGTCTCGCCGAACCTGGGGTCGGTTCTGCTCCACTCGGCGGCCGATATTGCGGAGAACGCCGTTGCGCCGCGGGTTTGCGGGGCGAAGCAACTACGGCAGCGACTGGCGCTTCTAGAACCGCAGCTTTGTCGGCCGTAATCGGCGCCTCATTGAGCTCAGACAGTGAGGTTCCGTGCGTAGGTTGTGCTCGACTGCGCGCATCGTCAGCCTCGCGTAGAGCTTCCGGCTGCGTGACGACGCGCGGATCCTCAGTTTGCTGGCCCCACTCATCTGCTGCGCATGCAGCCTCCCGCTTCGTACCGATGCGAACGCTCTCATCAGTCGCGTATTGCTTCTCTTCAAGCTCGCGCAGCCGCGTCTCTTCCGCCCGGCTTTGCGCTTCACGTTCCACTGCGAGGTGTTGTTGTTCGGCCTGGAGTCGCGCTTGTTCGGCTTCGTGCTCTGCCGCAGCTCGAGCCTGTTCCTCAGCGCGATGCCTCGCGGCCTCTTCTCGCCGACGTGCTTCTTCCGTCTGGCGCTTCACCTCACGCTCAGCTACCAGCCGAGCCTCTTCCTCGGCGAGACGCCGCGACGCTTCTTCTCGTTGACGCCCCTCCTCCGCCTGGCGTCGCGCTTCACGCTCGGCTACCAGCCGCGCCTCTTCCTCCACTCGGCAGCGCGCCAGTCCTGTGTCGTGCTCTGCCGCAGCTCGAGCTGCTTCCTCGACGCGACGCCGTCGGGTCTCCTCCTCCTCGCGCTTAGCTACGGCACGGTCCCCCTCCTCTCGCCGACGTACAGGCTGGGAGCGGCGCTGAACCTCCCGCTCAGCCGTTATTCGCGCCTCATCTCGGCCGCGCAACTCTTCGTCCTGCCGTTGCGCTTCGCGCTCGCCCGAAAGGTGATTCTCAGTGCCGCGGCGACGTACCCACACCGCGGCCGCCACGATCGTAGTAGCGACGGCAAGACCAGTTCCGACGATGACGAGAAGCGTCTCCATGACTACTAAGGTTCCTTCGCCTCCGTGCCCCCTTATGGTCGAGCGTTTGCCGTCGCGACACTTGACTTCTTGAGGGCGGCAATCGGAACCGGCGCATATTTGCGGGCGCCTGCCGAAAGACCGATCCGCGGACAGCTTGTACTCAGCGGGCAGCAAGAGCACTTTGGTGTGCGCGGCAGACATGTGCGCTGCCCGTGAACCACAAGGTTTACATGCAACGCACGTCGCCGGCCCACGGGCACAGCAACTTGAATCGCATCGTGCAAGGTGCGGCGCCGGTAAACGGCTCGCCTTGAGAGGACGCCGGTTCGTTTCAGGATGCGAAACGTATTGCTATCGACCGGCAGTACGTCGCGCCCGAGACTGTATAATAGTACGCAACGAGCAGCTTTCCACGACAGGCCCGGAAGCCGCGTGAGCAGTCTTTCCGCTTCCTCATCCTTCATCGCCCTGAGGAAATCCAGAGAGAGTTCGCCGGCAACTTGGCGAACTTCGGCGAGAAGACGGCGTATCGTCCTCGTCTTCTGCCTATGCAGGCCCCCGTCGCGAAGGATTTGCGAGACATCGCGCTCCGCAGCGCGCTCGAGCTCCTCCCAGGACGGATAGGCCGCGCGCAGCCTGGACCAAGTCGCGCTGAACCGTGCAAGCTCGGTCTGGAAGCTCAGGATAATGTAGATCGCCTCATCCAAAGGATCAAACTTGTTTCCGAGTTCAGCTTCCGGCGTGCCATAGGCAGCCTCGAGGGCCGCGTCGACGTGAGCAAGGCATTGCGCCGCGCCTGACCTGAGCGAAGAGGCGGCTTTCATCTCATAGCCCGCCGGTTTCCCCGACCCATCACTTCGCCAAGCACTCGCTCGATCAGCAGGGGCGGCACTGAGTTTCCAATCATCGCATATGCGTTCCGTCTGCTGACGACAGTCGATGGGAACGTGACCCAGTCCGGGATTCCCTGAATGCGGGCGTACTCCCGCACAGACAGAGAGCGCTGCTCTTCGTAGTGGTAGACGCAGTCGTATTTCGTCGATAACGCCGTCGATGGAGCATCAGGATGCAGGCGTCTATATGCTGAATCGTAGCGCCTCGCTAGACCATTGAGGTGTTCCTTCGGGATAACCCGCGCGCAACCACCGGGTGGAATGTGGCGCAAGCGCTTAACCGTCTCAGCGTTGACAGCCGGCGTCCTGGTATCGCGTAGCCTCTCGGGCGCGCCCTTGCGCGCCCATCTCTGAAAAGCCGTCATAGGCTCACAAGCGTACGGCCTCTCGGCTTCTGCTTCTCCTGGCGCAAGTAGCGGTAAGTCCGAGAGGGCCTGATGTGCGGACGTGAGCTGAGCGTCCCGCGGGTCCGCGAGTACACTCAAATACTTCATGAGCTCTCTCGGGATCGTCGCTTTGTGGCGAATCGCCGAAAAGAGCGGCGCGAGATCGGGTCCGGGTTCAGGCAGTCGCTCCTTCCCGCCCGCACGCACACCTAAGATTAACATTCTGCGCCTCGACTGCGGCGTTCCGAACAACGCAGCGTCGAATATCTTATATTCAACACGGTACCGTAAGCCCTTCGCCGGACGCTCGAGCCGTGCAAGTACATCGGCGAGCGTCTTTCCGTCGCGATGCCTGATAAGGTCCGGAACATTCTCGATTAGAAAGAGCCGTGGCCGAAGGATGGCGATGTATTTAGGCAGGGCCGCGAGAACACGATTGTGGCCGTTGCGCCCGTCGTGGCGGCCGTTCCGCAGCTGGCTAAAGCCTTTACAAGGGGGGCCCGCCGCGACAAGTTCGACTTCGCCCATATGCCTGCGGTCGGCCTTTACGAGCTGGTACCCTTTCTCGCTGAGTAGATTGGCTGTGGCCGCGGCTTCGCCACCGAAGTTGTGATTGTAGATCGCGACGGCCTCTTCCCAGGAATCGTACGCTTTCGCGATGTTGAACCCGAGTGCTCGGAGACCGATCCCGATTCCGCCAAGTCCGGCGCAAAGCTCGACGGCTGTTCCAGAACGAGCATCGGCCATTTGCCAGATCATTCTTCGCGTCCGAACCAATGTTCGATGCTGACGCCTCCGAACTGACCAGGCGACATCGCGCCGCCGACAAGCTCCGAACCAGTAACGCAGCCCGCCACTCTCATCCCCCAATCTCGGTACGAGCTCTTTTGGTCCAAACCGAATGACTACTCAGGCCAGAGACTCTGTTATAGCGATGTCATCAGGCGGCTGCGTGCCGCTCGGCTTCCCAGCCCCGGCAGGCCAATAGCACGTAGCGCGGCACTTCGTGCTCGCCGCTGGCGTAGTAGGCGATCTGTCTGCGCGACAGACCGAGCGCCTCGGCTGCTGCGCTAAGCGAGAGCCCATTGCGCCAGCGCCAGCGGATGAATTCGACCGCATCACCGCGGCCACCTTGCTCAAGACCGAGTTCTAGCAAGCGAGCGGCCCCGATATCGATGTCGCCAGGCCACATCACGCTTTGACCACCCTCGCCGACAGTGGCGCGCGCGAACACCAAGGGATCACGCAGCGCACGCAACCCCTTCAGGCGATGCACGATTTCCCGAAGATCGACCGGCAGTTCCTTGTCGTTCACCCATCGAATGCGCAGCGCGTACTCGCCCGCCGGCTTCACACTGGCGACGCGGATCAGGCTCTTGCTATCCTCGCTCATATCCCTTCCTCCTCAGAATACTCACGCCACCGCGTCCGCAATTTCGCTTGGTTCGTGGCAGCCCATGCGACCGCTTCGGCAGTGTCTCGTGGGTCAGCCTCACCATCCCAAAGTTCGAGCGTTTCGATGAGATACACAGCCTACTCGTCGGCGACCGTGATGATGTGAAAATGCGGCGGCGGATGATCCGCAAAGTACATCGCAATTCGGGATCGACTGAAACGCCTCACCGTAGGCATGATCTATACTAGTGCATATGCTGCACCAGTGCAATATGTGCACTAGTAATCTGCCAAATTCTTGGCACAGTTTTGGCACACTTGCTGCCTCAAACAGGCACAAATTGCCGCAACGCGACACACGCAAGTTATTGAGTTATTTGGTGTTGCTATGCGCCAGACGGTGCCCAAGGTCGGCTGTTAATCCGTTGGTCGTTGGTTCGAGTCCAACCCGGGAGCCAGATCATCATTCAAAACAGCTACTTATAGATCAGATTTTTCATCTCACGTTCTGTTGCAGTGCGATTTCGCGCAAATTCGTGCAATACGCAGTCGCTAGCTAAGGCTCTGCTTTATACTCGGATCTCATATTGAGTATAATAGCTTATACTCATCTTGAGAGCTGCGTATAAGGACGCCCCATGGCCGCCCCTTCGCTTGTGATTCAAACGACCTATGCCGAACTATTGCAGCGGTGCTCCGTGGCATCGTTTAACGACGCGTTTCCCGAGGACGGTGCATTTATATCGAAGACAATCAACAAGAGGCGCTATTGGTACTTTCAAGTATCGACCAAGAAAGGTCGAGAACAGCGCTATGTGGGTCCGGAAACACCTGAATTGGTAGAACGGATTGCGGACCACAAACAGGCCCGGAACGATGAAAAAGAGCGTCGCGCCCTAGTCTCCACGCTGGTGCGGTCCTTTGGTCTCACGGCTCCAATCCCGATCATAGGCGAAGTCATTTCCGCAATGGCCAACGCTGGAATCTTCCGGCTACGCAGCGTGCTCGTGGGGACGGTTGCCTACCAAAGCTACCCCGCCATCCTCGGAGTCAAACTTCCCAATGCGCTGCTGCAGACATCGGATGTCGACATCGCCCAATTCAAGAATGTGTCAATCGCGGTCGGGGACAAAACTCCACCCATGCTCGAGGTACTCAAGCGGGTTGAGAAGACCTTCCGCGAAGTCCCCAAGCTATCCAGCAATCTCACAACCAGCTATGTCGCCAAGGGCGGCCTGCAAGTCGAATTTCTGACCCCGAACGAAGGACCCGACACGGACCAGCCCCAGGCTTTACCTGCGTTGCAAACGGATGCACAGCCGCTGCGCTTCCTGGACTTCTTGATATACGAACCCGTGCCCGCGGTGATCCTGCACCGCTCAGGCATTCACGTGCACGTACCCCGCCCAGAACGCTACGCAGTACATAAATTGATACTGGCCCACCGCCGTAGTGCGGCAGCAGGAAAGCGAGAAAAGGATCTCAAACAAGCCGCGGCATTGTTGGAAGTGCTCACCGAAAAGCAGCCCCACGAGCTGAAACAAGCCTGGGAAGAAGCCTATGGGCGCGGACCTAGCTGGAAGCGGCTCTTGCTGCAAGGTATGGAGCGTATCGACCAGCGTGCTCGCGACTTGACGCTCAAAACTCTGGGTCGAACTCGAGACGTCATACCCGGCATCAATCTAACATTTGAAGATCAAACCCAGCGCTACGATTCTGAGAGGGAGGTCGTGAGCTTCGTTGGAAATGCATTGGGTCATGCTGTCAATTGTGCTGTCAGCCGTGAGGCACTCGAAGACTACTTCGGGGCAAACGATGGCGGCCGCGCTGCACGCCTTGAAGCCTTCGTCACAAATCGTTCGAAGATTGAAGATCTTGCGCGCGCGAAATTTCTGCGCTGGAAAGTAGATTCGCCGGGGGCAGTGCTTCTGAAGTCCGCCGACATTGAGAAGCTGCGACGTGCCGATCAGGCACCGTGAAAATTAGTGCACGGAATCTGCGCGAATTGCGAGCAAATGGATCAGGCAGCCCATTCGATCAAAATCTTGCAAAATCATCCTTCGGATTTGATATCCGTTGGTCACCGAGCCCCCGTCAGCGCCCCCTCACTGGCTTCACGGGATGTTCACCATAGCCCTTCAACGGTCCTTAGCGACTTTCCCGGCATCGAAGTGATGGCGAGCGGAATCAACCCGCGCTACTGCTAGACGTTGTAAGAAGATGACGCCGTCGTGCCGCCATGGCCCGTCCAATTGGTATGAAAGAAATTCCCGCGCGGCTTATCGATGCGCTCATAGGTGTGCGCGCCAAAAAAGTCGCGCTGCGCCTGTATGGGATTAGCCGGCGATTGCCGTGAGCGATAGCCATCATAAAACGCCAGGGCAGTTGAAAAAGCCGGGGTCGGAATACCCATCGCGACGGCGTGTATCAGCGCTTGTCGCCAACCGGCCTGATATTTCTTGATCGCGTTTGCGAAGAAATCATCAATGAGCAGATTATCCGTCTCTGGATTCTTATCAAACGCCTTCTTGATGTCGCCGAAGAACACCGAGCGGATGATGCAACCTCCACTCCACATCAGCGCGATCTCGCCCAGGTTCAACTTCCAGCCCCGCTCCTTCGCGGCTGCACGCAGCAGCATATAGCCCTGGGCATAGCTGATGATCTTCGACCAATAGAGCGCGCCGCGTACGTTCTCTATGAACTCCTTCTTCTGAGCGGCGCCAATGGCCTGCGGCGCGGGGCCCGGCAGAGTGGCCGATGCGCGCACGCGCTCATCTTTCAGTGACGACAGGCAGCGTGCGAATACGCTCTCGCCTATTAGAGTCACCGGCATTCCGAGGTCGAACGCCGAGATGGCAGTCCACTTGCCCGTGCCTTTCTGGCCTCCTGAATCGAGTATTTTGCGATTAATGGCTGACCATCCTCATCCTTCTTGGAAAAGATCTGCGCCGTGATCTCAACTAGAAAGCTGTTGAGTTCGCTCTTGTTCCAGTCGGCAAACACGGCTGAGAGTTCATCCGCGGACAGGTCCAAGCCCGCTTTGAGTAAGTGATAGGCCTCGCCGATCACCTGCATGTCGCCGTACTCGATGCCGTTGTGGACCATCTTGACGTAATGACCGGCGCCGTTCGAGCCGACCCAGTTGCAACAGGGAGCGCGGTCGAGGTCCTTGGCGGCGATGGAGCGCAGGATGTCCTTGACGTATGGCCAGGCGTCGGGGTTGCCACCCGGCATGATCGACGGACCATGACGCGCGCCCTCTTTCCCGCCCGATACACCGGTGCCGAGAATAGAATGCCTTTCTTGGCCAGATCTTTGGTGCGGCGGTCAGAGTCCGTGTCCAATGAATTGCCGCCATCGATGATGATGTCGCCTTTTTAAAGATACGGCAGCAGGTGCTCAATGGTCTGATCAACGACGCTTCCGGCCTTGACCATGAGCATCACGCGGCGCGGCTTCTTCAGAAGCTGGCACATCTCCTCTGCGCCGTGGGCGCCAACGATCTTGGTTCCCTTGGCTTGATCGTTGAGGAACTCGTCCACCTTGGAGACGGTTCGATTGAATACCACCGCCTTGTAGCCGTGGTCGTTCATATTGAGCACAAGGTTCTGCCCCATGACGGCAAGACCCACCAACCCGATGTCACAACTGGCTTCCATCGCACCGCTCCCTGGCACTCATTTTATATAGGTAGATCATATTCTGATATCGGCGCAGAACCCATCGCCCACGGCCTTTGCGGTCAAATGGGCTTGAAACGGTACCAAGGCGTCACGGGAGAAGTAACGTTGCGACCACTCCCCTCCTTGCAGCGCAACTGCTGTCGATGGCATGTTGCGCGCCCCATATCCCGCGGTCGAATTTCCTGCTGAAATCTCAACCGTACTGCCTCACTTGAATGGAGTATCACGGATGCTTTCGCGGACTTTGAGCCGGGTCGCACGCATTGGTCTGGCCCTTGCCGTGGTCGTGGTTATTTATACGAGCCTCTGGGGCAAGGACATCCTGCATGTGGCAACCGGTTCGGTAAGCCGATCACTGTGTGCGGCGGTATTTGTCTCCGGGGTTGATGCCGATAGCCTATACACCGAAGAGCAACTGCCACGTCTGGGCCTGGTAAATTGGGCGCTGCATTATTCCATCGACCGTGATCGACACGAAGTGCGTACAACGATCGCCGGCGGATTCACTTCGCGTGCCGTTTACCGGCCCGGTATCGGCTGCCTCGTCGTCCATGGTGACGTGCCCGAAGCCGACGGCGTTCCGGCGCCCACCTTTATGGACGCCTTCGCGGATCAGACAGCCATCGTCGAACCGTCCGACTTAGGTCTACGCCACGCCCTGGACCAGGCATTTTCAGAGCCTGATCCACATCATCTTCGCTACACCAAGGAGTTTGTGGTACTGCATGACGGCAAACTCATCGCTGAACGCTACGCGCCCGGCTACGGACCCGACACCCCGATGTGGGCTCACTCGATTACCAAGTCTGTGACCAGTGCGCTGATTGGCATCCTGGTCCGCGACGGCAAACTGGATATCAACCGGCCCGTGCCACTACCGGCCTGGCAGACAGCAGACGATCCGCGACGAGCGATCACGCCCGACCAGCTCTTGCGCATGGCGAGTGGACTGCCCTTCGACGACACCGACGATGCCATCAACCACCTAACGCGCATGTTGTTCCTCGAGCGTGACATGGCGGGCTACGCTTCCCGCGTACGAATCGCGCATGTGCCGGGCGCAGCGTGGGCCTACAGCAACGTCGGCTACCAGCTTCTCTCGCGCCTTCTGCATGACGCCGGCGGCAGCAGCGCAGCCGACATGGAACGCTTCGTACGTCGCGAGCTGTTCGAACCGCTCGGTATGCGCACCGCAATGCTGGACTGTGATGCGACCGGCACACCGGTCGGCGCCAGCAATGCGTACGCATCGGCGCGTGATTGGGCTCGGTTCGGCCAACTGTATCTGGACGACGGTATGGTGAACGGCCATCGCATCCTCCCGGAAGGTTGGGTGGCGTACAGCAGATCGCAGACATTGAATACCGGTTATGGCGCGGGCTTCTGGACCAATCTGGTCAACACCGGGAGCGTCCCCGTTTGGGACGCGCCCTGGGGAATGCCAACCTTGCCGAAGGATATGTTCTACGCGCGCGGTGCCCTGGGCCAGTACATCGTCATCGTGCCGTCAGAGCGGCTGGTGGTCGCACGGCTTGGCTTCGGCTACGGTGGCGTCGAGCCCGCGATCGCTGAAATCATCGCGGCGCTGCACGCCAAAAACCGATGAATCGCAGGGTCGTATTACGGAGCCTCTCGGCAGTCGCTCTGTCCACGGCTGCGTTGGGCAGTGCCCTGGGCATGAGCCGGCCAGGCAAAATCACGCCGGGTGCGCATGACGCATTGATCGTGGTCGATGTACAGAACTGCTTCGTTCGCGGCGGCACACTTGCCGTCAGCCACGGCGAGGACGTCGTGCCGGTGATCAACCGACTCGCGCCGGCTTTTCAGAACGTGGTACTGACCCAGGACTGGCATCCCGCGGGCCATACCTCGTTTGCCTCGGCACATCCGGGCAGGAAACCGTACGACACGATCCGGCTCGCCTACGGAGACCAGGTACTGTGGCCCGATCACTGCGTTCAGGGCACCGCGGACGCCGCGCTGCACCCGGCCCTCACCATTCCGCAGGCGGAGCTGATCGTGCGCAAGGGCTTCCATTCGGACGTGGATAGCTATTCGGCCTTCGAGGAGGCGGACCGGAAAACGCCCACGGGGCTCGGCGGCTACCTGAAGCAGCGAGGCATTGAGGCTGTGTTCGTGACCGGCCTTGCCACGGATTTCTGCGTGCAGTGGACAGCGCTGGACGCCCGGCGCCTGGGCTTTACCACCTATGTCATCGAGGACGCATGCCGCGGCATTGATATCAACGGATCGCTCGACGCCGCCTGGAAGGCGATGTCAGAGCACGGTATCCGTCGCATCGAATCGACTGATATCGTGGCCGGCTAGCGTACATTGTCCCCAAAAGAGTCGATGAGTTTGGAGCCAGCCGTCACGATGCGACGAGTGAGCCCAATCCGATGAAGCTTACAAGCGCTCCGCGCATAGTCCTGCTGCTGCTTTGTCTGATGTACTTCATCACCTATCTCGACAGGGTGGATGTCGGT